>Ga0224508_10005172_pt1 | contig 10536 bp, 5 predicted proteins | sample SF_Jan12_sed_USG_4_FD_170157 | JGI IMG/M metagenome (GOLD analysis project Ga0224508, IMG submission 170157) | Sediment microbial communities from San Francisco Bay, California, United States - SF_Jan12_sed_USGS_21 | ecosystem: Environmental > Aquatic > Marine > Sediment | place: USA: California... | reverse complement strand
GCTCGTGACGCCCGGGCGCCTCGGCGCGCGCGATTTCCGCGACCCACTGCAGGAAGGGATCCGCCCGGCGAGCGCGTGGCGGGTCCACCCGCGGCGCCACGGCCGCGGCACGCGCCCCTGCGGCGTCGCGCGACGCGACCCAGCCGAGCTCAACCATGCGATCGATGACCCAGTCCCGTCGCTGACGAGCGCGCTCGGGGTGCCGCAACGGTGAGAGTCGATTCGGCCCCTGGATCATCGCCGCGAACAGGGCGGCCTCGGCCAGTTCGAGTTGCAGGGCCGGTTTGGAGAAATAGGCCTGCGATGCGGCGCCGACGCCGTGCACGGCGAGTCCGTTGACGTGGCCCAGATAGACGGAGTTGAGGTAGGCCTGCAGGATCTCCTGCTTGTCGTACGCGGCCTCGAGCGAGAGGGCCCGCATCGCTTCGGAGACCTTGCGCCCCACCGTCTTCTTCGGCGAGAGATCGCGATTCTTGATCAACTGCTGTGTGATGGTAATCCCGCCCTGGGCCGCAGCTCCCGCGCGCACGTTGGCCAGCAGCGCCCGGGCGACGGATCTCCCGTCGACGCCGACGTGATCGAAGAAACGGGCGTCCTCGGCGGCGAGCACCGCGCGCCAGACGTGCTCCGGCAACTCGTCGAGGACAACGATTCGCCGTGGCGCGCGATCTCCCGTCAGCGACTCGGCGATCAGCTCCGGTTCCAGCCGCGGGAGCTCACCGGCGGCGTCAACCGGCTGCGCCTCGTCGTCGGCAGCGGGGCCGAGGATCATGCCGTCCCGCCGGCGCAGCCGCAGACCGACCAGCCTCGCCGGTGCGTCCCTGCCCCCGACCCGGTGCTCGCGGCGGTAGACCCAGAACACCTCGTGGCCCCAGAAGAAGGTGCCGGGCTGCTCCGGACGGCTGCGCACGCGCCGGTATCCCAGACGTTCGAGCCGCTCGGCGAGAGCCGCGTCCGCCACCGTGCGCCCCCGCGGAACACGGTACGCCGCGGCGTAGACGCGCACGTCGTTGCGCCCCAGTTCGTCCTCGAGATCGGCCCGCACCGGCGGCACCACGCCCAGCGCCAGCAGCGACACGACCGCAGCGACGGCGGCTCCACGTCCGATCACCTCGAGCATGGGATCCAGCATAGCGGCTCGGACCCTCGGCCCGAACCTCTCGTTGGCCCGATCCGTGTCGGCGAGCCCTCAGCGCTCCATGGCGGCCGGCGGGTTGAGCCGGGATCTCGGGCGACCGTCGAGCCACACCACGCGGGCTGGACGACCGTCGGTCCCGACCCAGGAGTCTGGCTCCAGCCCCTCGGGCATGCGGTGCGCCGCCTCGCGCTCGGGCTGCGCGAGTACCGCCACCCGCACCACGCCCTCGGGCCCCCAGTACTCGAGCTTGTTGCGCCGCGCGTCGAAGAACAGGTGTGGCTCGTGCTCGAGCATCTGTTGTAGCTCCCCGAGCGGCACCCGTAACGCGCCGTCCGAACCGGCGATGTAGCGGTGCAGCGGCGGCGGCAATCGGTGCTTGCGATGGAGCGCACGCGAGCACTGAGCCGTGGGCTCCGTGCCCTGCCGGAAGTACTCCAACCGCCGCTCTGCGCAACCGGCGAAACCGTGGGCCGGTCTTCCCGTGACGGGATCGATCGATGCCGTGACGATGCCGGGCGGACGGGGAAACGACTCTCCGACGCCCGCGCCGGTCTCGCGCATGAAATCGATCCAGATCGGCAGGGCGGCGCGTCCGCCGGTCTCGCGGTCGCCCAGGCTGTGCGGCGCGTCGTGGCCGACCCACACGCCCACCGCGAGGCTCGGGGAGAAACCCACGAACCACGCGTCGGTGTTGTCGTCGGTGGTGCCGGTCTTGCCGGCCAGCGCGGCTCCGGCTGTGGATGCGGAACGGCCGGTGCCGCGCTCGATCACGCCCATCAGGGCCTGGTTCATCAGGAACGCGATCTGTCGATCGACGGCCTCCCGCACCCGTGGCCGGGCTTGCTCGACGATCCTCCCGTTCGAGTCCGTGACGGTGTCGATCAGATACGGTTCCACCTGCAGTCCCTGGTTGGCAAACGTGGCATAGGCGCCGGTCACCTCGAGCAGCGTCAGCTCGAACGCGCCGAGCGCCAGCGAGGGATACGGACGCAGGCGGCTCTTCACACCCAGCGCGCGCGCCGTGTCGATCACCGCATCGTAGCCGATGCGATCGAGCAGCTTCACGGTGGGGATGTTCGCCGAGCGCTCGAGTACGGTGCGCAACGTGAGGGTGGCCCGATAGCGCTTGCTGAAATTCTCCGGTTGGTAAGGCACCGGTCGGCGCGGATCGAGAAAGACCGTGGGCTCGTCGACGAGGGTGTCGGCCAGGGTCCAACCTCGCGAGAGCGCCGCCGCGAGGACGAAGGGTTTGAACAGCGAGCCCGGCTGCCGCCGCGCCTGGAGTGCCCGGTCGAACTCGCTACGGTGGAAATCGAATCCTCCCACCAGCGCGCGAATGGCTCCACTGGCCGGATCGAGCGCCACCAGTGCGCCCTCGACCTGCGGCTCCTGCTCGAGCTGCAGGCGAACGGCCTCGGTTCCGCCCGCAGTCTCGTCGAGAAGCAGACGGACCCGCACGACGTCGCCGCGGCGCAACAGACGATCGAGGCGCCGCTCTCCGGTCCAGGCGACCGCCTCGGCGGTAAGCGCTCCACGACGGTCGCCCACGCGCACGACCGCACGCGCAGCATCGGCCTCGAGCACGATTCCGTCGGTGACGTCGCCGAGCCGCGGCCGGGAGGACCAGGCGGGCGCGATCCAGACCTCCGGGTCCAGCTCCGCCGGAACGCGCCGCACATCTTCGCGACGCCAGCCGAGACGCTTGTCCAGCTCGCGCAGGCCCTCGTCGAGGACCTCACGCGCCATGCGCTGAAGCGCCGGATCCAGCGTGGTCTCGATGGTGAGCCCTCCGCGGTAGAGCGCACGGCTGCCGTGACGCTCCAGCATGCGTCGCCGCACTTCCTCGCGAAAGTAAGGCGCCGGATCGCCGCTGTCTCGATGGCGGATCAGCCGGATCGCGCGGGCAGCGTGAGCGCGCGCACGCTCCTCCGGGAGATAGCCCTCGACCACCATGCGCCGCAGCACCAGATTGCGACGCTCGGTTGCGCGGGCTCGATTGCGGAAGGGCGAATAGCTCGCCGGTCGCGGCAACAGGCCCACCAGCGTGGCCGACTCCGCGACGTCGAGCTCGCCGGCGCGCTTACCGAAGTAGTGCTGTGCCGCCGCCTCCAGCCCGTAGAGCCCGTGACCGAAGTGCACCTGGTTCGCATACATGCGCAGGATCTCCGGCTTGGAGTAGCGTCGCTCGATCTCGAATGCGAGGAACACCTCCTGGAACTTGCGCTTCAGCGTTCGCTGCGAGCGATCGAGGAACAGATTCCCGGCGAGCTGCATGGTCAGCGTGCTCGCGCCCTGGCTCACACGCTGCTGACACAGCGCCGTCCAGGTCGCCCGCAGCACGCCCAGCGCATCCACGCCGGCGTGGGACTCGAAGCGCGAATCCTCACTGGCGATCAACGCGAGGCGGAACGACTCGGGTACCTCGCCGGCGCCGAGCAGCAACCGTTTCTCGGCGGCGAAGCGTGCGATCACCGAGCCGTCGGCGGCGCGCATCACCGTCATTTCCGCCGGCGTTTCGTCGTCGAGGCCGTCGAGCCCGGGCATGTCGAGACGTAGGAACGCGCCGCTCGCAGATCCCGCGGCAGCGGCGGCCGCGGCCACGATCAGCAGCGGCACGAGCCCGCGGCCGGCGCGTCGAATCCTGTGGGGCCGGGCCGTGGCTGACTTCGGTTGCCTCACGATGCCTCCCTCTCCGGTCGTGCCGGCTGCGGCGAGTCGACTCAGCGGGAGTCAACGCAAGGTGGCTGCCAGCGACCTGCGCTCCTTTTTCGGCTGTCTGGCGGGTGTTTCCGCGGAGTTCGGGTCGAACGAGACACGCGGTCGTGTCGATGGATCCACGGCAAGTGCGCGGGGTCCAGCTACGTGGGTCGCTTGCTGCCGCCGGGCCGGGCTGGGTATGCTCGGGGGCCATGTCGAGCCGGGCACCGCAGCAGGGCGAGATCGACGTTCGCGACCCGCGCATCGCGCAGGCGATCGAGCGTTACTGGCGCCGCAACCTGCGCGTGATGGGCGTGTTGCTCGCGATCTGGGCCCTGGCGGGGCTGGGCTGCGGCGTGCTCTTCGCCGACGCGCTCAACCGTTTCCGGCTCGGCGGATTCCCGCTGGGATTCTGGTTCGCGCAGCAGGGCAGCATCGCGATCTTCGTGCTGCTGATCCTCGTCTACGCGTTGCGGCTCAATCGTCTCGACGATGCCCACCATCGCGAGCTCGAGCGGATCCGCCACGACGACGCCGCGCGAAACGGAGCGCGGGGTGGCGGCGCGTGAGCATCAAGCTCTGGACGTTCCTGTTCGTCGGCGTCAGCTTCGGCACCTACCTGGTCATCGCCTGGATGGGGAGGGTTCGCGATACGAGCGGATTCTACGTGGCCGGCCGCGGGGTTCCGGCCGTCGCCAACGGCATGGCCACCGCCGCCGACTGGATGAGCGCGGCGTCCTTCATATCCATGGCCGGGCTGATCTCCACGATGGGCTACGCGGGCGGGATGTACCTGATGGGGTGGACCGGCGGCTACGTCTTGCTGGCCCTGCTGCTGGCTCCCTACCTGCGCAAGTTCGGTCACTACACGGTCCCGGACTTCGTCGGCGACCGTTACGAGTCCACCACCGCACGGCTGGTGGCGGTCGCCTGCGCAATCTTCGTCAGCTTCACCTACGTCGCGGGACAGATGCGTGGCGTGGGGATCGTCTTCTCCCGCTTCCTCGAGGTGGACATCACCGTGGGGGTGGTCATCGGCATGGCCATCGTCTTCGTCTACGCGACGCTGGGGGGCATGAAGGGCATCACCTGGACCCAGGTAGCGCAGTACTGGGTGCTGATCTCGGCGTTCCTCATTCCGGCGTTCGCCATCAGCTTCAAGCTCACCGGCACCGCGCTCCCGCAGCTGGGCATGGGCAGCAGTCTCGTGGCCGATGGCATCCCGCTGCTGGAGAAGCTCGACGGCCTGCACGCCGAGCTCGGATTCTCGAGCTACACCGCCGCGTTCAGCGGATCGTGGAACAGGATCAACGTGTTCTGCGTCACGCTGGCGCTGATGGCCGGCACGGCCGGACTGCCGCACGTGATCGTGCGTTTCTATACCGTCAAGTCGGTACGTGCGGCGCGCTGGAGCGCCTTCTGGGCATTGCTGTTCATCTCGCTGCTCTACCTCACCGCTCCCGCCACAGCCGCTTTCGCGCGCCTTTACATGATCCAGAGCCTGCACGGACACGCCGAATCCGAGCTCCCCTCCTGGTTCCACAACTGGGAACGCACCGGCCTGATCCTCTGGCTCGACGACGGTGACGGGCGGGTGGCCTACCACGGCCCGGGAGCCGCCGCCGCCAACGAAATCTTCCGCGGCGGCAAGCTGGGCGCCGCCGAGCTTGGCGACCTGCGGGTCGAGCACCAGCGCTGGCTCGATAGCGGCGGCGCAGAGGGACGAGACGGACGGCTGGCGCTGCGCGAGCTCGGCCTGTCGGGACCCGATCGGGACATCATCGTGCTGGCGACGCCGGAGATGGCCGCGCTGGCCGACTGGATCATCGCGCTGGTGGCCGCGGGCGGGCTGGCCGCCGCGCTCTCCACCGCCAGCGGGTTGTTGCTGGTCATCTCGTCCAGTGTCGCCCACGACCTGTACTACCGGGTCCTCGCCCCGGAAGCGGACGAGGGTCGCCGCCTCGTCATCGGCCGCGTGGTGATCGGCCTGGCGGTGGTCGTTGCGGGACTGCTCGGCATCTTCCCCCCCGGCTTCGTCAGCCAGGTGGTCGCCTTCGCGTTCGGCCTGGCCGCGGCGAGCTTCTTCCCCGTCATCGTGCTGGGGATCTTCTCCAAACGCGTCGGCACGATCCCGGCCATGACCGGCATGGTCGGAGGGATGGGCTTCACGGCTTTCTACATCATCGGCAGCGTCTACGGCGGCATGCCCGACTGGTGCTTCGGCATCGGCCCACAGGGCATCGGCGTGGTGGGCATGCTGATCAACTTCGCGCTGGCGCTGCTGCTGACGCCGTTCAGCGCGCCACCGTCCGATACGGTCCGGGCGATGATCGACACCATCCACGAGCCCGAGGGAGCCGGGCCGGGGCTGGTGATCGAGGCCGCGCCCGAACGCTGAGCCGCGGCTCTCGGTGACGGCGCCGGCGATGATCTTCCCCGGCCCGATCCGGCGAATGCGCTAGCCCGTCGGTCGTCCGTGCTTCTCGACCAGCCGGGCCTGGCCCGGGTGGCCCAGCAGCGGTTCGAAGCGCGGATCGAGCCGCAGCGCCTCGATGGACCAGACCGAGGGAACGGAGAGCAGTCGATCGACCGCCTCGATGGCCGCGTCGAGCTCTCCGGTCATCACGTAGATCCAGCAGAGGTCCTGTAGCTGCCAGGCTCCGACGAAGGCGTCTTTCTCGACGGGAAGCAGCTCCACCGCCAGCCGGCCTTCGCGCAGGGCATCTTCCTTGCGGCCCAGCGCGGCGTAGGCGACGCCCAGCGCAGCGCGCAGTCGGGCGTCCTCCGGATCGGCCTGCACGTCCGACTCGAGCACCGCGCGGGCGGACTGGAACTCGCGGGCGGCCGCGTCGCGATCGCCCCGGAGCAGATGGGTCCAGCCCACGAGCAACGCCGTGGGATAGTCGTGCCATTGCCCCGAGATCCGCTGCAGCGGCGCCACCAGCGCGGCCGCCCGATCGAACTCTCGCGCGTAGATCAGGACCTGCCAGCCGTGGGCGAACTTCCAGGGCCCCGGAGCCACGCCCTCGATGCGCTCCGCCGCCGCCAGCGCCCGCTCCACGCGCCCGTCGCGCAGCACCGGTGCCAGCGCGTCGAAGATGTGGGCCGCCGGGTAGTCCGGGGCCAGCTCGAGCGCGCGTTTGAAGTAGGTCTGCGCCTCGTCGTACTCCCGCAGACAGAAGAGCGTGAAACCGAGCTCCAGCGGCACCTCCGGGTCGCGGGGGTTCACCACCATGGCGCGTCGCAGGTAGTTCTGCGCTTCGTCCCATCCGCTGCGGCGGCGCACCAGGTATGCGTGCCAGCGCATCAGCTCGGAATTGCTGGGCAAACCCTCTTCGGCGAGGCGGAACTCCTCGAGCGCCCGCTCGTAGTCGAGTCGCATGTAGTACGTCGATCCCAGCGCCAGATGAGCCTCGGGAAGATCGGGCCGCAACTCCACGGCGCGCTCGGCGGAGCTCACGGCCGCCTCCAGGGCCTCGTGAGAGCCGCCGCCCATCCAGTAGTGGTCCCGCGCCGCGCGGGACAGCCCGGCGTGGGCCAACGCGAAAGCGGGATCGAGCTCGAGCGCACGCGTGAACATCTCGCGCGAAGCAACGAGGTTGTCCTCGATCTGACCGGCACGATCGAGGTACGAGACCGCACGCGTGTAGAAATCGTACGCCTCGAGATTCGCCGTGGGCAGCGCATCGATCCGCCGCCGTTCGTCGGCGGAAAGCGTTGCCTCGAGCTTGAGCGCGATGCTCTCCGCGATGTCGCTCTGGATGGCGAAGATCTGCTCGATGGTCAGCTCGCGACTGTAGGTCTCGGCCCACAGCGGCTTGTCGCTGGCCGCGTCGACGAGCCGCACATTGATGCGAACCTGGTCGCCGGCCCTGCGCACCGCGCCCTCGAGCACGGTGGCCACCTCGAGCTCGTCGGCGATCTGCTTGAGGTTCTTGGAGGTGTCGCGGTACTCCATCACCGAGGTGCGCGAGATCACCGTCAGTTCGCCGATCTTGGCGATGCGATTGAGGATGTCGTCGTGCATTCCGGCGGTGAAGGCTTCGTTCTCTTCACCACCGCCCATGCTCTGGAACGGCAGCACGGCGACGGAACGGCCGTCGCCGCCCGCCGCGGTCGCCGGCGATGCGGGCTCGCGGCCCACCAGCGCCCAGAAGCTCAGCACCGCGCCGATCAGCGTGAGCAGCACCACCGCCGCCGCCCACCGCGTATCCGACGGTGGAGCTTCATCCGGCTCCGCCTCCGATGGAGCGGCTTCGCCGGCCGCGGTGGAGACTCCGAGCACTTCGCCGAGGACGCGGCGCGCCTCGCCGGCGTCGTCGAGACGCGTGTCCGCGTCCTTGCACAGACAGCGCTCGAGCAGCTCACGTACCGCCCGAGGCGTACCCTCGGGCAACGCGGACCAGTCGGGCTCCTCGCGCAGCACCGCCGCCAGCTGGTCCCAGCGCGTCTCTCCGCGAAAGGCGGGACTACCGGTGAGCATCTTGTAGAGCACGCAGCCGAACGACCACATGTCGGTGCCCGCGTCGAGCTTCTTTCCGCGCGCCTGCTCGGGGCTCATGTAGGCGACGGTGCCGAGGATCATCCCCGGCTGGGTCTTGTCGGAGCCCGGCTCCTGGCCGCCGGGATCGGCCAGCCCGCCGGGACCGATGCCTCGCGCGATGCCGAAGTCGAGCACCTTGACCTCGCCGGCGGGCGTCACGTAGACGTTGGCCGGTTTGAGGTCGCGGTGGATCACGCCGCGCTCGTGGGTCGCCTCCAGCGCGGAAGCGATCTGTCGCGCGATGGCCAGCGCATCGCCTTGCGGCAGCGCAGTGTCGCCGACGTGGTGCGACAGATCGTGGCCCGGAATCAGCTCCATCGCCAGGTAGCGACGGCCCTGCTCCTCGTGCAGCCCGTAGACCGTGGCGATGTTGGCGTGATTCAACGAGGCGAGCAGCCTGGCCTCGCGCTCGAAGCGCGCCAGGCGGTTGGGATCCGCGGAGAACGCGTCGGGGAGGATCTTGATCGCCACCTCGCGATCGAGATTGGCGTCGACGGCCTTCCAGACCACACCCATCCCGCCCTCGCCGATCTTCTCGACGAGGCGGTAGTGCCCCAGCGTGTGACCCGGTTTGATCGTCATGAAGGCTGCCCCGAACCCCGGCATTGTACGGCAAAAGGGTGGCCGCATCGGGAAACGCGGGACGAAGGGACGGAGGGGGCCTCGGAGTCAGCCCTCGAGCTGTGGCTCGGTCTCGTCGCGGACGCGCCGCAGCTCGTCATGGAGCATCTGCACGCTCTGCAAACGTGCCTCGCGGTCCTTCATCAGCGCTTGATCCAGCAGCCGTTCGAGACTCTCCGGAAGCATGGGGTTGACTCGAGTGATCGGCGGCGGGGCGTCGCGCAACACGGCGACGATGACGTCCGCCGGACTCTCGCCGGCGAATGCCGGGCGTCCCGTGGCCATCTCGTAGAGGATGCTGCCGAGGGAGAACACGTCGCTGCGATGATCCAGCGCCTTGCCCTGAACCTGCTCCGGTGACATGTAGGGAACCGAGAATCTGGGCGCGGCGCCGTGGGTCATCGTCAGCGTGGGTGTGTCGTCGGTGTCCACGTCGGGGTCGGCGTGGGCGCGCGACTCCGCCACCCGGGCTTCGGCCAGACCGAACCCGAGGATGCGAATCGTGCCGTCGGCGGCCACGATCACGTTGCCCGAACGCAGGTCCCGGTGCGTCACCCCGAGCCAGTGCGCGGCGCGAATCGCGTCGGTCAGCGGCAGCGCCAGCTCGAAGAAGCGACGGCGCGGCAACCCGCGAGGAGGGATCTGTTCGCTGAGCGAGTGACCCGGCACTCGCTCGTGCACATAGAAATGACGACCGCCGGCCTCGTCCACGGCCTCCATGGCGACGATATTGGCGTGACCGAGAGTGGCGAGTGTCCGCGCCTCCTCGCGAAAGCGATCGAGTCGCTCCGGGTCGGATGCGAACTCCGGCGAGAGGATGCCCAGCATGACCTCGCGGTCGTCGTCCGTATCGACCGCATTCCAGACTTCACCGACTCCGCTGTCGATTCTTTCGATCAAGCGGTAGTGCGACAGTTGCGTCGGATCGCCCACTTACGGTCACTCCGTCGGCCTGGCCGGCCCGTCGAGCCGGATCCTGCCCGAGTCTACGGTTGGCGTCCGTACGATTGCAAGCGCGGCGCTTCTTCCGCGGCGCCGGCGCGCCTTGCCATGCCCGGCCACGACGGCGAACATGGAGGGCGAAATGCCGAAGCGAAGCCCGGTTCGACGCATGAAGATCCTGCGCGCCGCGCGCCGGGAGGCGCACCGCTACGATCGCTTTCGTGCTTTCAGCATGACCGTCTCCATGGCGATCCTGCTCGGAATACCCCTGTCGGGGCTTGCCCAGGTCGATGCCTGGACCGGCCGGCACCGGGTGCTGTTCCGCGAGGCCCCGTTCGAGCAAGCGCTCGCCGGCGTGATCGTGGCCATTGCCGCCATGTACGTGGTGACCTTCCTGAGCAACGTCGTGGCGGGACGTATGTTCTGCGGCTGGGGATGCCCCGTGGGGCAGGTCAGCCGCTTCGGCGAGGTGGTCGACACCCCCGGCTACGGTGCCCGGGAGCGGCGCACGGCCCACCTGCGGGGTGCGCTGTTCAGCCTGGCTCTGGTGATTTCCTTCATGGTCTGGTGGGTCGATCCCCGCGTACTGTGGGCG
>Ga0224508_10005171_pt1 | contig 10537 bp, 10 predicted proteins | sample SF_Jan12_sed_USG_4_FD_170157 | JGI IMG/M metagenome (GOLD analysis project Ga0224508, IMG submission 170157) | Sediment microbial communities from San Francisco Bay, California, United States - SF_Jan12_sed_USGS_21 | ecosystem: Environmental > Aquatic > Marine > Sediment | place: USA... | reverse complement strand
GAGGTCATTCGCCGGGAGTTTGAGGCTGCGGGTGCCGCCGGCATCCCTGTCATCGCCTCCATGGGCAGCGTCGCGGCGTCGGGCGGTTTCTGGATCAGCACGTCTTCGGACCAGATCTGGGCGCACCCGGGCACCATCACCGGATCCATCGGCATCTTCGGCATATTTCCCACCTACCAACGGCCCCTCGCCGAGCATCTCGGGGTCCGTGTCGACGGCATCAGCACCGCGCCACTCGCGGGCGTGCGCCCTGATCGAGAGCTACCCGCGGACGTGGGCGAGGTGCTGCAGCAGTTCATTGAGCAAGGCTATCGCGAGTTTCTCGACCGGGTCGCCGAGTCTCGCGGCATGACGACGGAAGAAGTCGACGCGGTCGCACAGGGTCGGGTCTGGAGCGGTGCCGACGCCCATGAGCTCGGACTGGTCGACAAGCTTGGCGACCTCGACGACGCGATCGCCGCCGCCGCCGAACTCGCCGGTCTTGGTGACGACTACGCCGTAAGTTATATCGAGCGGGAACCGGAATTCATTGAGCGACTGCTGAGCGATATGATGGGTAGTGCGATCGCTGCCGCGCCCCGGCCGGAGCCATCACGCATGGACGAACAGCTCAATCGCTTGAAGGCCGCAGTGCGCGAACTGGCGAAGTTCAACGACCCTAACCACGTCTACGCCTGGTCGACGATTGAGACGGACTGAGCGGGTCGGCCCCATTCGATCGCAACCGATTGTGCGAGTGTCACCGGCATCAAAAAAAACAGGTAGGTACGTTATGCATAAGATTCTCCAGTTCGTCGTGGTCGCCGCGGTCTTTTTTTTCGCGGCGCCGCACACCGTCGCTTCAGACGATCACAAGTCGATCCTGGTTACGGGCGCCAGTACAGGCATCGGCCGAAATCTCACCGAGACGCTGGCCGAGAACGGCTATCACGTCTATGCGGGCGCGCGTAAGGAAAAGGACCTCGCAGCGCTGGATGCAATTGACAACGTTACGGCCGTAAAACTCGACGTCACCAAGCAGGATCAGGTCGATGCTGTTGTCGCTATGATCAGGAAAAAAGGCACGGGGCTGTATGGCCTCGTTAACAATGCCGGTGTCGGCGGCGGCGGCACTATCGTCGACACGCCGATCGAGGATCAGGCATTTGTCTATGCCGTCAATGTTGAGGGCGTATACCGTACAACCAAGGCGTTCGCGCCGCTAGTTATCGAATCGAAGGGCCGCATTGCGACAACGGGCTCGATCGCCGGGACGCTCTCATGGCCGGGTGGCAGCGCTTACAGCGGCAGCAAGCACTGGATCGAAGCGTATACCGATGCCCTGGCCGGCGAAATGGGGCCGCTCGGCGTTCAAGTCAGTGTCATAGAGCCCGGCAACTACAAGTCAAACATCCGTCGCAGCAGCGTGGCTCGTGGGCTCGCGCGAGCGAAAGACGCTGGTGGCGAAGTGACAGAAGAAATGAAAAAGGCTTACGATGCGGCCGCCGCGCGTGAGTTGTCTTACAAGGAGCCCGATGAGGTTTCAGAAGCATTCATGCATGCCCTGTTTGACGACAAACCCTTGCGTCGCTATATGGTTGTCCCCAACGACGGCGAACATGAGCGAACCATTCGCACGAAGGTCAATGAGCTGGTACAGCTGAACAAGTGGGGCCCTTACAGCTACAGCCGCGATCAGTTGGTCGAGCTGTTGGAAGATGCCCTTTCCGGGGATGCTCCTGCCGAGTAAACCGAGGAAGCGCTAGATTCGAATCGTTTTGGTCTCGTCCAGGGACTGGGACAATTTTCAACTCGCCGGGCAAACTTGTAAATCCATCTAGGCCGGATTCGCCGACATTGGCGACGGCCGCCACCTTGCGTCGATAACTCCACTGAGCAGATAGACGTCGGAATCGGTGACACAGTACACTCGGATGTGGTGCATGCCGAACAATCATGAAGATAGACGAAACAAACCCTTCTCACTGGCTCCTACTCGGGCTGCAGGGCCTTTATTGCATAGTTGTCATTATGCTGAGGCCATTCGCCGGGAAACCGGACAAGCCCATTGTGATCCTATACGGCCATCAGCTGGCGGGAAACCTGGGAGCGTTGTATCAGGGTTGGCGCGATAATAGTGCGCAAGACTTTAGTTTCTATTACCTCAGCCTTGACCCCGAGCAAAGCAGACAACTAAAGGCACAAGGCATTGAGGTTTTACAATGCAATAGAATAGTGGATATGCTCGTCCTGTGCAGGGCGACTGCCATTGTCTGTGATCACGGCTTACACCTGCTCGAACCCCTGGTCTACTTGAGTAACCTCAAGTTCATTGATGTATGGCACGGCGTTCCGTTTAAGGGCTTTGATAGCGCTGACTTTCGATTACAACATCACTTTGATGAAACCTGGGTCACATCTCCCCTGCTAAGAGAAACTTACATACAAAAATTCGGGTTCAGCCCGGACAGAACCCTCAGTCTTGGATATGCCAGAACCGATAAGTTGTTCAAAAATGATCTTCCGGAAAATGACTTCAGGGAACTTGCATCAATACCCAAAGAATACAAAATTATTCTCTACGCACCGACCTGGAAGCAGGATGAAAAAGAGAGAAAATATTTTCCCTTTGGAGAATCTGAAAAGGCTTTTATATCAGCCTTGAGTAACATCTGCGAAGAAAACCAGGCCAAACTCATCATCCGCAGCCACCTGAATGCGAGCATCGATGAAGAGCACTTCCCAAACGTTATTTACTGCCCACAAAAAACCTTCAGCAACACAGAAGATTTGCTTTTGATCAGCGACATATTGATCTGCGATTGGTCCTCTATCGCTTTTGATTTTCTGGCAACGGGAAGACCGACTATTTTCCTGGATGTCCCGCCACCCTTCAACAAGGGTTTTTCCCTGGGCAAGGAATACCGCTTTGGTGAAGTTGTAAAGACCATTGATAACCTCACTCATAAATTGACTCAATACCTCTCAACTCCGGAAATCTACACAAAAGAGCATGGCGACACTTGTGAAAAGGTAAGAGGAGACGTTTATGGTGAAAATCAGGATGGCCGAGCAGTTGAAAGGCAACTCACTCAGCTCAGGAAGATCTCTGGCCTGAAGAGTTAACGGCAAAAGAACCGACTAAGAATCGACTTGTATTTTTTCAATTAATTCCGTGGTCGAAATCGCCGGGGTTCTTGGTAGATATTCTATTGCGCACAAGCTTGACAGCTCATCAAACTTGCCGGCCCAATCATCACCCATGACCAACACATCGGCATTATAGCGACGAATATACTGCTCTTTCTCCTCGAGGGATTCTTCCCAGAAAACCTCATCAACACAACGCAACGCTGCCACAATAGCCCACCTCTCCTCCTCAGAATAAACCGGAGGACGGCCTTTTTTTGCTATTGATAGTGCGTCGGTGGATACGCCCACAACGAGTCGATCGCCATAGGAACGAGCCCTTTCGAATATTCTCAGGTGACCAACATGGAATACATCAAAAGTGCCAAAGGTAATAACTGTTTTGCAATCGTCGCCACTATTCATTTTCTTCATTACTATCGCAACTGTTGTCTAGATAAAATATACACAGCGAACCTTATGCACCAACCAATGCTTTAAACGTCTGCCCGCCTTTGTAGACGCTCTTAACAACTGCCGGAGGACAAAATGACAACAGCAGAATCATCCACTTCCTTATTCGTTTGCCAAATCTCGCTGGCTTCACATGGCGAGCAATGTACCGACTTTCATGGACGTCTCCGTTCACCAATGCCTTGAAAGCATTTAACAAGGCGTAGCGACTAATAAAGTCCCGAGCATAAGCAATGTCTTTACCCAAGATCTTTCCCTCGCTAATAGCCGTTGAAAGTAATTCGGAAAACTGTAAATCGCTCCTGGTTGGCACTATTTCGTTGCACGCTCTATTGGCTGCATCACGATAGTAAATTGCACACGGCTTGTTGTTGAACGCTATCTGATAATTAATCGCGATATTCGACCACATATATAAGTCTTCATATAACCTCACGCCTGCGGGGAAAGATCCTACCTTTGCGAATGTAGACTTTGGAATACATACTGCGCTGGACCAGACAGGATTATGACCATAAACAAGGCAACGATAGTAGCTGTCTATCAAGCCACCCGAAGCTGAGCGTGGAATATATTCCAGATTTGCAGGCACAAGGTCTTGGCCGGGGTTCTTAATATAATAGGCCGTAGCGTAGGCTCCGGCATCGGGGAAGCGTTCAATTAGCCCGGAAACGACTGAGAGAAAATCTGGCCGCCACTCGTCATCCGCGTCTAAAAACGCCAGGTAAGGATATTTGGCAATTTCAATCCCCCGGTTTCTCGCAACCGAAACGCCCTGATTATCCTGCTCAACAAGAGCTATGCGATCATCCTTAATCGCTAATACCTTGTCAGCGCTACGATCTGACGACCCGTCATTAATCACTATGAGCTCAAAACTCTTAACACTCTGAGCCAGTACCGATTGAATGGCGCGCGAAACTGTCTCCTCTTTGTTGTAGAGAGGAATAACAACTGAAAATAATGGTGTCTTACCGTCCACTTGGCTTTTCGCGATATCTGAGCGCCTTGTTCATCGCAGAATAAATGCCGTCATCAGGCATAAGATGAGCCTTACTTCTAGAGACGAAGCCGCATATCTGATGCAACGTCGCCTGATTGATTTGAAACTGCAAGCAAACATCACTCAGTAAACGCTAGCGAGCAAACATTTTGAGTGTCGAAGGCCGCGAAAACCACCATAAATTCCAAGCCTCATGCATCGGTCAGTATCATAGCCATCAGGTGGTCGTACCCTCTCGTCCGTAGTTGTCCTCCAGACGGACGATATCGTCTTCGCCGAGATAGTCGCCGCACTGAACTTCGATGATATGCACCGGTTTGTCAAAGGGATTCGCGATGCGGTGAACGTCGCCGATAGCGATGTAGGTTGATTCGTTGACGGCGAGGTCAAAGACTTCATCGTTCTTCGTGACCTGCGCCTTGCCGCGCACGACGATCCAGTGTTCGGCCCGGCGTGCGTGCTTCTGCAGTGACAGCACCGCACCGGGATTGACGATCAGCCGCTTCACCTGGAAGCCTTCCTGGTTTTCCAGACTGTCGTAGCTGCCCCAGGGACGGTACACCTGGCGCCACAGTCTGGTCTCTTCCCGGTCCCGGCTCTTCAGCTCATCGACAATGTGCTTGACGTCCTGCGACCTGGATTTGTTTGCGATGAGAACCGCGTTCTTCGTCTGCACAATGACAGCATCCTCTACGCCAACTGCCGCGACCAGGAGGTTCTCGGCCTGGATAATAGAGTTGCGACATTCATGCGTTACAACGTCGCCATCGATCACATTGCCGGACTCATCCTGTTGCCGGACTTCGTGCAGTGCCGCCCAGGAGCCGACGTCGCTCCAGCCGGCTTCCAGCGGCACCATCATCGCCTTATCGGTTTTCTCCATGATCGCGTAGTCGATGGAATCCGAAGGTGATTGCAGAAAATCATCAGCACCCGGGCGCACAAAGTGACCATCGGTCTGCCGCTGCTCGATGCTCCTCCGGCAGCATTCATAAATCCCGGGCGCGAATTGCTCCAGGGCGTCGAGGTAGGCGTCGGCACGGAACAGGAACATGCCGCTGTTCCAGAAGAACTCACCACTGTCGACGTAGGTCTTTGCAGTATCCGCGTCGGGCTTCTCGAAGAACGACTCGACCGGCACGGCCGCGGCGCCCTGCGGTATCGCCCTGATGTAGCCGTAGCCCGTCTCGGGCCTGGTGGGCACGATTCCGAAGGTGACGAGCTTGCCATCACGGGCCGGGCCCAGACCAATCTCAAGCGCCGCCCGAAAAGCCGCAACATCAGGAATGACGTGATCGGCCGGCATCACTAGCAGGACCGCGTCCCCGCCGGTCTCTCTCTCGAGGAACGCGCCCAGCGCAACAGCAGGTGCGGTGTTACGGCCTTCGGGTTCCAGCAGCACTTGAGCGCTTCGATTGATCTCGAGCAACTGTTGCGCTACGAGGAATCGGTGATTCTCGTTGCAGATGACAAGGAGTTCATCGGCAACGTTTTCGACGCCGTCGAGCCGTGACACGGTGTCCTGCAGCATCGTGGATTCGCTGCTCACGAGTGGCAACAGCTGTTTCGGGTACATCGATACGGAGGCCGGCCAGAGCCGGGTACCGGCCCCGCCCGACAGTATGATTGGGCGTATTGTCGTCATTTGCGCATCATAACAAGGAGTTGTTGCCATGGCTGCTACGGGATACGAACTTCATGCCGTAGACCTGAGCATCATCGTCGCCGCCCTGACGGCTGCATTCCTTTTCCAGTTATGGATGTATGGGTAAAAGCGCTGGCGATAACTTTGCCACAACGGCAGATTCCTCAAGTACCCGATATCCGGCGAACTGGATAGACTACTGTCATGAACAGTGATCAGCGTATTGCCGGCATCGAGCTGGTTGGCACGAAGGTGGTCTGCGGCATTGCCAGTGGCGCAGGCGAGGTGTTGCAGCGGACCAGCATTCCGACGCGGGGGCCCAGAGAGACCCTCATCGACATGAAGAACTGGCTCGAACCCAGACTGGACGACGCAACCGGCCTGGGGATCGCGAGCTTCGGGCCCATATACGTCGATCGCGGAGATTGGGGACATTCTTAATTTAATGTATTAGTACATTCCAACAGTCGCCGGATGGCGCTGGCGCGATAGCGGAAGATACGATCCAGCTGCTGTACGGCCCGCGGGTCTGTTCGTCGATAAACTGTTCGTTCGGTGTCCATTGAACAATCCGGGTGCGCGTAGTTAGTTGAGTTCGGACCTACGTTCTCACAGTGATTTTTGATTCGCGACGGCGGAGCCCTTCTGTTCTCCGCGCCTCGGAGGGATGAGCGGCGTACTTGCGTATGGTCTTTCTCCATGGCCCGGTAGCTCCGAGCGCGCTCAAGTTTCCGAACAGACCGCCCAGCGTTCGGTTTATGAACACAACGTCGCGGGGAAAGCGGATATCGGTAGCATCCTGCCAGTTCGACATACCCAACTCGTAGAGACTTTCGTAAATCGAGGCATCTTCACCAAAGGTATAGGGTGGCGATGTGCGCACGATATCCTGCACCATCTCGACATAGGGATCCGTCATCGCCCTCGGCAACGGCGCGCCCCCCTCCTTGAAGATACCCATGTCGTGCAGAATCTCGGGAATCGCCGCTTTGCGTTTACCGATCACTGAGTGAAGCAATCCCTGATAGCCGGTTGCGAGATCCGCCGGAATCTCCTTCATGCAACCGTAGTCGTAGACGGCCACTTTGCCATCTTCGCGGAAAGCGAAATTTGCGATGTTTGGGTCTGCGTGCAGGAACCGCTGTTCTAAAAGGCCGCGCAGCACGAACTCGAACAATACGGCTCCCCATTGGTCCTTGAGACGCGCGGGGTATCGATCCGAGACCGCTTCAGCAGGCGGGATACCGTCTACAAACTCCATTGTCAAAACGCGTCGGGTCGTCGCCTCCTGCACGACATCGGGAACGATAATCTCCGGAAGATCCGCATGCATCGCCGCCATTCGCCGCATATTCTCTGCCTCGTTGAGATAGTCGAGCTCTTCCAGCAATCGCTCCTTGACCTCTTCCCAGATCGGTTCGAAGTCGATATCAGTGAACAGCCTCACCAGGTTGCCCAGCAGGGCCTTGAGGTTCTTCAAGTCGGCTTCGACCATGCGGTCGGCACGAGGATACTGAATCTTAACCGCCACCTGTCGACCATCTCTTAGTACGCCGTGGTGGACCTGGCCGATCGACGCTGCAGCGAAAGCCTCGGGCTCCAAGGACTCGAATAGCGCGTCGAAGTTCTCGAGCTCGCGGTGTAACTCGCGTTCCATGACCTCGAATGACACGCTCGGCGCCTCCTTTTGCAGAACGCTGAGAACGGCCGAGACTTCCGGGGGTAACAAGCCTTCGTGGAGGCTGAGCATCTGCCCGACCTTCATTGCAGCGCCCTTCATCTCGCCGAGCGTATCTGCGATCCGGGCCGCGTTTCGGACCATGTTCTCGGCCTTCTTCAGCTGCTTGCTGGGCCCGTCGCGGAGCAGGCCGACCGCTTGCTCGCCCAGCACGGAAACGCCGACACGGCCAACCAGTCCGCCGACCTTGACAAATCGGCCGAACGCGGACGTGATGAGGTCATCCCGACTCATGAGCGAATCATGTCGAGGTGCACGGCTGGGGATTGCAGCATGATCAAGCGCCCTCAGCTCAAGGCGCATCAAGCAAGAAGCGTTCACGCAGGAAGCGCGCGATACCCTCCTCGTCGTGGTGTCCGATAACCGCCGTGGCGGCCGACTTGATCCTGTGATTGCCGTTAGCCGGTGCGTAGCTTTCATCCGCCGCCGCGAACATGCTGAGATCGTTGTCGCTATCGCCGAAGCAAATGACGCGTTCAAGGCCGAGCAAACTCTTCATCGTCTTGATGGCGCCGCCCTTGCTGGCATCGCTATGGTGGACATCGAGCCAGCGCCATTGCTGGCCTTCTCGAGCGATGCCTGAGTACGCCACAAGTTGCGGCTCGTCGTCGACGCTGTGGAGCACGGCATTTATGGCTTCGCCGTCGCCGATGGAGTTGACGTGGGTGATCGTGGCGTCGGCAGACAGTTCATCGAGAGCGCGCACCTTCACTGGCTCTTCGACGCCAATGCTGCGGATGAGCTCGCGCTCAATGTCCGTCTGCAGCGGCGGATGATAGACGATGCTCTCGTTGCTTTCGTCCAGTGCAAAGACGAAAGGCGTAACTCCCTGTGTAAGGCAGGCGCGTACAACATTGTCCAGCTCATCGGGTGTGAGCGTGGCTCCGCGGGAAAAGTGCCCCGTTTTCGGGTGCCAGATCATCACGCCGTTCTTGTATGCCTGCGGCAGCTGGAAGCAGTGACCCTCGAGAATCGCGCGCGCGCCGTGCAGGGTGCGCCCTGTCGCGACCGTATAGGCAATATCGCGCTCGGTCAGGAGCTTGAGCGTCTCACTCGTGTAGTCAGAGATCACCGACTCCCGATTGAGCAGCGTGCCATCAAGGTCGAATACAACGAGTTCCATAGAAGGAAATCCGGTTAGGGTAAATACGGCGCAATTTGAAATCGAATACAGCTTCTATTTCAATTCACGCATTACATGGCCGAATGGCAGCAATGCCATCGGCACAAGTTTCATGTGCTGTACGGCGATTGGAAAGCCAATGATCGTTAATGCAAACAACAATGCGAGAACCAGGTGCATGATGGCAAGTTCGAGCCCCGGGAGAATGATCCAGATGATGTTCATGATCAGCGTAAGCACGCCGCCCGGCGGTTCCGTTTCACGCACCTCGCGTCCGAAAGGCGCGATGACGCTACCGGCGAGCCTGAAACACATCAAGCCAAACGGAATGCCTATGATCGTAAGGCATAACAAAATGCCACCGAGGACGTAGCCGAGGAAGATGATGAAACCACCGAAAACGAAGAATACAATGTTGCCGATCAAAGACATAATGGTTCCTGTTTCCGCAAAGCCAGATCATACAATCGCAAGATGATGAGAACCAAGTCGCTCCAAAACGTCATCAGGTTGCTCTCGTGCCGACCACCGGGCCCGACTACAACGCCGCGCATCGGGATCACCTGCATGTCGACATAGGAAATGGGCTGTGCTGCCGATAGCTCCCGGGAACGCCGCGACGACTCCTGCGTAACTCCCGCCAGGCACCGGGTACCTGCCCGTATTTGCTATGATACGCCGGAATTGAGAGTCTCGCCCGAGAGGCAATACGGGCGAAAAATAATAAGGGAACCGCAATGAGCAAATCTGTTTTGAAATATTTCGATCGCGCCATGAACCAGCTACGCGACCTGGGCCTGGTGCCGGAACAATCGGACGAGGCACCCATCATCGCGCTCCTGAACCGGCTGACCGAACTCGACGAGGCCAAAGTAACGGCCATCGCCCGCACCCTGAGTCAGGCCTCGTTGTTCAACGAGGTCGTCCGGGAGCAGGTCAGCTCGATGAAGCTGGGCGAGCGCTACGAAGAGATTACCGAAGCGTTCAATTCTATTCGCGATGACGCGAAGACCATGGTCGAACAGGTCGACGACGGCAAGATCGATACCTTCGAGCGCATCAGCAATGTCTGGATGAAAGTGACGCGCGGCGACATTGCGTCACGCTTCCAGGACATCAAGGAAACCTATCTCGAAGTGGCCGAGGATTCAGGCGACCAGATCGAGCGCGAGCATCTCATCCTCAATGCTTACCAGGACTTTCGCGGCGCCCTGAAAGAGTCCGAAATCCTGGCCCTCGACGTCTTGAAAACGGCCGAGACCCGCTGGGAAAAAGCAAGAAATCAGGTCACCGACGCGGCCGATGCGGTCGATGCATTCCAGGGCGATGATCTGGTTGCGCGCGCCAGGCTGGAACTGGCTCGCGATGAAAAAGTGCGCGAACTGCAAGCCGATGAAGATCGTTACCAGATCGCAAAAGACCTGTCCGATAATCTCACGGTCAGCT
>Ga0224508_10005170_pt1 | contig 10541 bp, 8 predicted proteins | sample SF_Jan12_sed_USG_4_FD_170157 | JGI IMG/M metagenome (GOLD analysis project Ga0224508, IMG submission 170157) | Sediment microbial communities from San Francisco Bay, California, United States - SF_Jan12_sed_USGS_21 | ecosystem: Environmental > Aquatic > Marine > Sediment | place: USA: California... | reverse complement strand
TTTTTCACTTGATTAATTGAACATACTTCTTTCATAGTATAATAAAGAAACTTATTCTAGATTTCAAAATTTTCCATTGCGGGAGTCACCCAGCCTGGTCAACGGTGTAAGGTTCAGATCCTTATCTCCTAGGAGTTCGTGGGTTCAAATCCCACTTCCCGCACTACATATAGGGTGGAAATACTTAATATTTCGACATGTAGAGTGATATTGTTCTGAAATGATCCCAAAATAGATTCAAGATAATATCGACAGCAAATCCATCAAGAATTTCCTAAAGGGGTTTCGTTCAGAATTTACAAAAGAGTCATACTGCAAAAAGCTTGTGCAGTTTTTGAAGTTTCACAACAACATGACATCTGACAACCTGATTACAAACATGAAAATAATTCTAAGAATTAAAAAATTAGGATATTTTGCTTACAAAAAAATGAAGAGCGTATATTATAAAATAATATTTAAACCATAAATATGCGACAAAAGTATGATTATTCCTAATAGTATAATAAAACTTGAAATTGTATAAAACTAATAAAGAGTTGTGATAACATGTCTAAAATTATATTTTATGATTTTTGGGATAAAAACCCAAAAAGAAAACCTTTGGCAATTATTAGATCCCTAAATGAGATACAAGTAATTAAAAACAAAGCAAATAACATATCAACAAGTGAACTTGAAAACCAAATAATTCTTTTGAAGGGTTTAAAATACAGAATAATCCATGTGAATAAAAAATTTAAGGGAAATTCTATTGCAAAACATCACATGACAAATGATGAAATTATATACGAGGTATTAGTAGAGGTAATAAACAACTAAATGTCATATGTGATATTTTTTTCATGATGATGTTCTTTAATATGGAGATTGACAAACATCCACAAACAGCAGTATTGGTTTATTTTTAATTTTTCTTCTCAAAGTTTTCACTGATGTTAAAGTCACCTGATGTCATTGTGATAGTATAAACTCCAGTCTGAAAGTTAGAAATTTTATCAATATAACGTTCCAAGTTACTCATTGAAATATCAGGCAATGCAAAAACGATCCCGTCAGGATTTGTCAGCCTTGGTATGATGGTAGTTTTTTGGTGCAGCGATAAAGCATTCTTGGAATCAATCTCATATGATACTCTTTGATGTGTACTGGGCTCCCCATCTAAACTGATTTTAATTGAGAATGGATCTTTTGGTTCCTGAACTCCCCCTGTAGTAAATTTGTATGAAGATATTGCGCGTATGTCTTGATCATATAATGTTGGAGTATGAAAATATGTAACATCAATTCTGCTTATGCCAGAATAATAAAAACGAGGATCTGATATGTGGAAATATCCTGAAAACCATCCATTTGACTCTACAGTTAAGTTTGGCACTACTTTATTTCCATTAAACAGTATGTCAACTGACTTGTTTGCTTTTTTAATAACTGGATCTCCAAAATCAAATTTACCATACACATTAACTCTGTCTCCAAACTTGTAATGATCCCTGTCAGTCCATACTACTAACTCATTAATTGGATACGCTTCTGGCAAATCTCTTCCTTTTTTGGTTGTATCCTCAAAAGTAACATCATAATACACCGAAGATAAATCCTTTAATGTCTTATCATTATCTTCGTAAATTCGACAACAATAGTTTGCTTCTAATGATAATATCTCTTTTTGAGGATTTGGTGGATTCTTACATACTGATGGCAGATCTACATATTCACAAAACCAAAAATTATCCGTAACAGGAATCTTTCTCCATCCTGTACATTCAGGATGTGTTGGAAATTGTCCACAAAAATTTTCACTAGCAGTTATACTGCCATAAGCATTTTCAGTATTCGTTGAAATAACTAGTGAAACCATAACGATCACTAACAATGATGATGATAATAAAGGGGATATTCTCAATTATATTCTCTCCATTTTTGATGTAGATCATCTACAACTACTCTATTTGCATCTAAGAACTTTGATGATGCATAAATTAAATCCCCCTTTTCTGAATATACTTCTATATTATACAATTGATCTCCAGATAATATTACAGAAACAAAGCCATTGACAGTATTTTGTGTTGTCCTGTACGGTATGTTATATGTCTCAACTTCTTTGATCAAATTATAAGATTCATCATATATGGCCACAAGAAATTTCTGAGATCTAAAACTATCTGTTAACTCTTGCAAGATCCAAACTGAGTTATTCTCTTTTAATTTAATTGGGTATGTTTGTAACTTGTACTCATAGCTTTCATTTCTGTCAGTAAAATAGGATATGGTAATGGGGGTTACAGTTTGAGAATATTGGAAAGTTTTTTTGAAATAAAAAGATCCTGTATCTTGATCTATTGAAGCTGTATATTGTTGTTTGAATTTATTCCTATTATCATTATCAAATTGTATAATGATTCTAGGATTTAATTTCAGTACATCTGTTGGTAAATCAACTTCACCTGCAATTTGTATATTTTGATTATTCGTTACTTGATTATATTCTTGGAGTAATTTAGCTGATATGTGTGGATTTGGATTCTCCCAATCCCCAATATGGTACACTTTTTGCATTATGTTATTTTCAAGATTATCAGTTAAATGCGATAAGGTATCGTGGTAGTTCAAAATTACGGTAATGGTGTGAACCCCATCAGTTACAGCCCATATGGGACCTGTTGTAATCTTAACCCCATTATCTTCTCCGGGCACAACATCTGGAAGCATGTCAATTTTGATCAAATCTCCATTCAAAAAATAACCAACTGTAACTACATCTGTGACAGAACCTGTTGACTGTGTACCCAAATTGTATATTGAAGAGTTTATACTGATTACATCACCTGGATTTGGATCTTTTGGCTCTATCCATATGTTGTTGAGAAAAGGATCTGCATCACCTAATCTGAATGCCAAGGCATTATCTGCAGGAATTAGCAAACCCATCATGACAAATAAAAATACAAATTCTTTTAAAAACCTCAATAGCCAAGCTATAATCCTTGATATTCGCTTAAAAGTATTATTAATCATTGATTAATCATAACTTGTCTCACTGAAAATCGTGTGTCTTATTCAGTTGCCTATTTTGTAGTTACAAAAATATGTTTAACTTCATACATTTTTCAACCTGCTTGTATGTACTTTGACAGATTAACATCAACACGAATCCAGATAAACTCATCTGGCAATTGGAACAAATCGTTCACGATGTACGTGTTTTTTTATAAATAATTCAAACATTTTATGGTATCAAATCTCATCTGAGACCAATTAAAATACAAAATCAAGTTATGATGATCTATATGTAATAATTTCTGATAAATCCAGTATAACTTGCTTATCAGTTAATAAACCAGCTTTTCAAACAGCAAGTGTTGAATTTACTTTTGAAAATAACTTTTATGAGCCTTGTATCGTTATTGTTTGTCTTTGCAGTCAATCCATTGCAGAATAGTGAATCCGAAATGCAGTCTGATGATAATAGATTCTCTTTCTCAAAAATAATTGAAAAATCAGCTAGCGAGCAACATGAAATTTTTGAAAATATGGATGAAAACTCTAGAAATCTATATGAAGACAAATATAAAAATGAATTATCTGAATTGACCTCCAATGAAAATGTACAAAGATTGGGATTCCTTAAAGGAGAGAATGGCAATCAAGCCACCGGTATGGCCAAAATTCTATTAGATAACGGAAAATTATTTCTAAAATTAGAACGGTTTATAATTTCAGATAAACAGATTAATGAACTAGACGATCTTTCTATATTTATTATCACCAATGATTCTAGACAAATTTTACTTAAAGAAACCATAAGAATACACTCAGACTATAGTGAACATGAACTTCCAGATGATATTTCTCTTGATGAGATAAGATTTATTGAAATTAAAGACAATGATCTAAAAACAATTGTAAATATAAAAGTCAAAAACCCTAATATGCTTAATGAATGGCTCTCCATATTTCCAGAACAACTGTTCTATTCAATACCTGTTACTGATGCTTCAACAATTACCTCTGGTCGTCTAGCCCTAGACAATCGACCACCTGATGTTGACATTTGTTCTGTGGATTTTTCTGACAAATCTCGCAAGGTTGGATACATAGAAGGAAAAAAAGATGTGTCTACAGGACGAGTTGAAACTGCAATATTTGAAAACTTTCTCCAAGTTAGAATCTCTAACTTTAACTTGTCATATGACAAAAGTGAATACATAAAACTAACTGAACCTGCTGACATCTCCACTAAGATAGTGTCAAACCCTGATCCATCCATTTTGTTGACAATAGGAAATAATTTTACAGATAGAATAGAATTAGGTCAACTTGATAGCAATCGAGGAAACAGATCTATGTGCTTAGAAATTGATACAGATAGTTTACAATATTCTATTTTGGATTATGATCTGTTACATATTATAGATAAAAACAACAATATTGTCTTTGCCACTGCAAATCTGAATACTCCTTATCCATTTGTTGATACATCCCCAGAACTATTTACTGATTGGCTGAGGTTGTTTTTCATTTGGGACCCACCAGTACTGATCTTGATCTTGATATTTCCACTTACTCTTGATTATTTTATCTTAATATCAAAAATTATTGTAACGTTTGCATCCAGGCTAAGACCCAAAATACACTATGATTCTTTATATAATCCCAAAATTACGATCATGATTCCTGCACATAACGAAGAAAAAGGAATAGGGAATGCTATTAATTCTATACTTGGGGCAGAATACAATAATAAAGAAATCATTGTAATTGATGACGGGTCTACAGATAATACATATCAAATTGCCAAAAAATATAGTGATCAGAATCTATTAAAATTAATTCATCGCGATCAAGCTAGTGGCTCAAAGGCAGCAGCACTCAATTACGGCTCTGCATATGCTACCGGAGATCTAATTTTATGTATGGATGGAGATACTGTTATAGAACCACAGTCACTTCATAGAATTGTTGGTTATTTTAAAGATGATGGTGTTGTAGCTGTTGCAGGAAATGTAAGAATAGCTGGTGGGGATCCTGGTCCTGATAATCTTCCTGTTCATAACCTGCTTACAAAACTTCAATCCTATGAGTACATTGTTGCAATGGAATTAGGACGAAGATTCTCTACATTAGGTTTTACAACTATAGTTGCAATTATTTCCGGAGCCTTTGGAGTTTTTAGAAAAAATGTATTTGAAAGTGTAGGTAAATATGATAAAGATACAATAACTGAAGATTTTGATTTGACATTAAAAATGCTTAAACGTAAAGATAGTAGTAAACACAGCATAAAATTTTTGGGCGATGCAGTGGCCTGGACTTACTGTCCAAGTAAACTAAGTTCATGGATAAAACAGCGAGAAAGATGGGCTTTTGGAGAATACAGCACATTAAGAAAGCATGGGATAATGAAAAAAGACTCGCCACGAACTCGTCCCACTAAACTAAGCATGTTTTTCTTTGATTTTGTTTTGAACATCCTTTTTGTTGGATATGTTGCAGTACTTGTCATCTTGTCTATATTTGGCGTTATTGATGCTCACAGCCTGTCTAATGTCATAATATTGACATCTATTTTGTTTATTATGATGGAATCAGCCACGTTTCTATCCTCAAATATGCTCTCTTCTAAGAAAAATTATGGTCTCTTTTGGTTGGTACCAATAATGGTATTATGTTACAGACCATTGTTGAAATTTATAATATTTAAGGCTAATATGAAAGCAATTTTCAACAAAGGCATTCAATGGAGATGACCATCTAAAATAGTATATTTTTAATTAGTAAATGGATGTAAAAGATTGAATATATGAAAATGATTAATAACGTAGTATAAAAGAAAAACTTAGGAAATAAAAATGAGTAAGACCCCCATTCAAAAAAACCAAGAGAGTACTGGTGTTGTTGAACAGCTGAAAAAAGAGAGTATTGATGTTGCCCAGCTTAACATACTTGAAGATAATATTTTTAGCACTGATTCTATTCTAGTAGTTGAGGATAGTGTTTCAATTTCCTCTATCATTCAAAAATATCTCTCTAATCTTGGCTTTAAGGAGATACATCTGGCCACCAATGGAAAAGATGGATTGGCATATTATGAAAATTTACTAAAAGAAGAACAAAAAATTGTGTCAGTAATTCTTGATGATAGTTTAGAGGATCTTCAGGCAAAGAAGATGGTGTCAGATCTTTTTGAAATATATCCACGAGCAATAATAATACTACTCTCTGCGTTAGAAAAATCAGATAAAAAGATAGTGGAACTGCTCAACATGGGGATTTATGATTATGTCCAGAAACCATTAAATTTTGACAGGATTGAGGAAGTAATTAAAAAAATAAAAAAAGAAAAGAATATCACTGATACAACAATTCAGCCTGACGTAAAAGAAAAAATAACCTCATTGCTAACCGGCAAATTGTTAAGCAATAACCGTATATCTGACATACTGAAAACTGAAAAAAATATTGTTGAAAAAAATATTAAAGAACTTGAGGCTTTGAACACAATAAAAAATGTTGGAATCTTTAATGAACCCATATGCAATAGATGTTCATCATCTGATCTCACGTCAATTTTTTCTTGCCCTGTATGTGGAAACAAAACTTTTTCTAAAGAGGCTTTAATCGAGCATCATGAATGTGGCAATGTCGAATTAGCTAAGAACTATTTAGATGGCAAGTGTCCCAAATGTAACAAAGAATTAAAAATTCTGGGAGTCGATTATCAGAGATTGGAAAATTATTATGTATGCAATAATTGTAGTGATAAATTTCCTGCATTGGTTCATAACCTAGAGTGTGCCTCTTGCAGTAACAGATTTGAAGTTAATAGTGCAAATTGGATAGAAAGTAGAATATACAAGAAATCAATTGGGTGATTATCTGCATCTAACTAACAACCATATCTTTTGTTCAGAAAATATTATTCCATAAACGGTAATGATGACAGAATTTTGCATATCAATAATGATTTAGTTATGCCTGGGTCAATATGATAAAGAATATTAATGTTAGATTGCTAGATGGGTATAATTGTGCGCGTTAAATAAAACAATAAATGTAGGTAGTACAGTAGACGATAGACGTTTTAATGATTTCCAGCTATCTGAAATTGAAAATACATTAAAAGAAATACAGCTAGTTTCAGATGAGAAGCGATTAGAGATCTATTTTAAAGAGAGCATTGATTCGGTATTGCAAACCATTACAAAATCTAGAAACACTATTTTAAAAAGTAAATCTGAAGTGGATGAACTTCAGTCAGTCTTGCAAGAAAAAATTTATGAAAAGAGGAAAGCTTCGATCACTTCAGATAAAGCAACAATAGAAAAAATGGATTTAGTGACAAAAACTAAAACAGCAAGAAACGAATTAGACACAATAAGGCAGGCTATGGAAAATATTACCAGTATTGCTTCTAATCTTGATGATAACGAGGCAGAAATTGCCACAGAAGCACTGAAACCTGCTTTGATTAGAAAAACTGTTGTTGTAGAAACATTGGAATCAGAATTAAAAGCAGCAGAAGAGTTTACAACTTTCTCTCTTAATAAAAAGGAAAAAACAGACAGGGACTTTTTACAAATAGAAAAATCCTATAATGAAAAACTTACACTAGTTAACAATCAAAGTATTAATTTAACTACTAGCATCAACCGTATTCTTACGTCGTTTAAAGATTTAATTGAAATATCAAATAATGTACTAAATTCATCTATATCTGATAAACTCCTCGACAATGCCGACAATACTGGATATGAAGAAGCTACCCCAGCATAATAATTACCAGAACAGCTTTAAATCTATAGATAAAAAATAATTCAATAGTTACTGGCAACGGTAATTCTTTATACTGTGTATGAGTATTACCTACAAAAAATTATTTACGCTTTTTCTTTGACGTATGTTGTTTTTTATCTTTCTTCTTTTGAGATGAGGTAGATTTTGTGTTCTTTTGTTTGGGACGTGTTCTGTAAACTTTTCTTCTTACTTTAGATATCTCTTTCTTGAGATTAAATAATTCATCTTCAGTAATCTGTATTTGGTTCATGCTGTTTACATTAGAGGTGTTATAGAGAAACTGGTTTTTTATAGAAGATAATCTGGATAAAATATTCTTAAACTCACTATTAGAATAGGTCTCAAACGTAGTTTGTGGAAATTGTTTTTTTGGAGTATCTGAGTGACTCTCAATGTGATGATGTTTGGTATTTTCTGATACTTTGGAGTTATAATTCATCTCTAATTCATCAATCTGTTTTTCCAACTCTTCTACTTTGGCCAGTTGCTCTGGAGTACCTTCATCTTCCACGATTGTTGCTGTTTCATCTTGTTTGGAAACAGATTCTGATTCTTGCACAGTCTTCTCGCTGAAAGTTGACTCTGGAGGTTGCAATTCTAATTCATCAATCTGTTTTTCCAACTCTTCTACTTTGGCCAGTTGCTCTGGAGTACCTTCATCTTCCACGATTGTTGCTGTTTCAGTATTACCTTCAACTATTTCTTGTTTTTGAGTCGTTTGAGAATTCAGAATTTTTTTTGGACGAGGATCATTTTTTACCCCTTGCAAAAATTCTAATATTTTTTGCGTAGATGTAGGTTTTTCAATATAGGAGTATAGACCTTTTGTCTTCCACTTTTCTATAAAGCTAAATTGTGTCACTCCGCTGAAAAGCACAACTCTATGATCTTGAAGAAAGCTATTTTTATCAAACAACTCTAAAATTGCTTCTTTGGAATAATCGCCATTTGGACCGTCAAATAACACTGCATCAAAAATTCGCTCTTTTAGTATTTTTACTGCATTTTCTACGTCAGTTACCGAAGTTATTCTGATACCATCTTGAATTAATGATTTTGCTAACAGGTTTATCAAAAGTACGTTATTATCCATAACTAAAATCTCCACTGTACTATCAGTTTGTTGATTTGACGGCAAATTTTCTTTATAGTCAGATTTTAGCATTATTATGCATATGAATTATGAAGTAAATATATTGTATCCTATACTTTTTACTTGTTTTATTGATATTTTGTAAATATGATTTTTTGCTATGTTTGATGGTCTAGTCAATATAGAATATTAACATAAAACATGAATTTTTATTACTTTGAAATATTTAAAAAATAATAAAATTTGGAAAATACTTGATTAACCATTCCTTCTAATAATCGATCTTTATTACAGACTGTAAATCTCACAGTAAATATAATTTCCATGTTTGTCTAAAACGTCAAATTAAGTTAACCCTGTTTTAATTATTACCTTGTTAGTACATCTACTCATGACCAATTTAATAAAGGAAATGATGTTTAAAGAAATCACCGATCTTGAACAGATAATATACTTTAAACAAGAACTAGATGGTAATAGCAATTAACAAGCAATCATACACTTATTTTAAAATTAAGTTCTAGATTTGACCAACTACAGCAGTTGCATGTTGATACAATTATTCACGCCTGATATTTTTATTTTTAAAAACACAGTTCCTTGGACATAGTAAAATACACTGGTTTTACGATCATATGTTACATATGATTTTCTATGTCTTTGTGCTATCCCTATTGTTTGTTGATATCGGCTTATGGTTGGTCTTTGATGTGTGAACTGTTACACAATTTTGCTAATCCAAATCCTTCCATTCCACGTGAAGAATCTGGAAAATTTTCTACATATACTTCATAATGGTTTAATGCATTATCACAAGTTTTTGTTCGTACAAGTATCTTTCCTTTTTCATGCCATGCCTTTTCTTCATTAGGTTTTAACTCAATTATTTCAGAATAAATTATCTTTGCTTCTTCTAAATCTCCATCATCGATATAGTCCTGAGCTACATCATACAGCATTTTAATTCTATCTTCTAAACTCTTTGGAAGTAGAGGCACTGTTATTATTCCTATTATTATTATTGTTATTCCAATAATGAGATATATTATCAACTTCTTGTTTATCGTTACATTGTTAGTTGGAATTGCGACGTCATCATATCCACCCATAATATATTATTTAGTTATTTTAGGAAAATAAAGATTATTCCTAATAGATCAGTACCTGTTAATTTTAGCCAAATTTGAGCAAGATGTTTCAGTTTACAATAATATCGTTTAAACTAAAAAACTTAAAAGAATCAAATATCATATTTACACAAGGTTTCTGCAATAAACAGCTCAGAATTACATTTCCCTACATGTAGAGTTATAATCCCACTTCCCGCACCTGCTTATTCCATATTTTCTATTTTCTTTTTGATATTTTTTAAAAGAAGATTGTTAATTATTTCACCAGAAGCTTTACCCCTTAATTCTTTCATTGCAATTCCCATTAATGGTCCAACAGCTCTTTCTTTTTGGTTTTTAATGATTCCTTCATTTTTCTCTACAATATCTTCAACAATTCTTTCTAGATCACCTTCATTAACAGACTGAATTAAAGTATTTTTCATAGCTTCTTCTGTAGTTTTTGATTTTCCAGCCATTATATTTTCAAATATTATCTCAATAGATTCTTTAGCAATTTTTCCTTCTTCTAATAACTG
>Ga0224508_10005169_pt1 | contig 10543 bp, 10 predicted proteins | sample SF_Jan12_sed_USG_4_FD_170157 | JGI IMG/M metagenome (GOLD analysis project Ga0224508, IMG submission 170157) | Sediment microbial communities from San Francisco Bay, California, United States - SF_Jan12_sed_USGS_21 | ecosystem: Environmental > Aquatic > Marine > Sediment | place: USA... | reverse complement strand
GACGACCGGGATCACAACCCGGGGCTCTACCAACTGAGCTACGCCCACCATTGATGTACTTCTATTCTACTCCGCCTCACGTATTGGCGCGCCCGGCAGGACTCGAACCTGCAACCCTCGGCTTAGAAGGCCGATGCTCTATCCGGTTGAGCTACGGGCGCGTTCAGTCCGACAATCCTACCGGAACAAAATATTGGTCGGGGCAGAGGGATTCGAACCCCCGACCCTCTGCTCCCAAAGCAGATGCGCTACCAGACTGCGCCATGCCCCGATGCCAGATATTCTGCCACGCGCTGTCTGACCGGGGCCGGACCTCGCGGGGGCACGATAATACGGGCGGGGTCCAAGCCAGTCAATCGACTCATTCGCGCTGCCGGACGCTCTCGAGCACCCAGTTCCTACAGCCGATCCGGCAGTTCTGGTATCGTCGGTGTTGAAACAGACCTTAATCGCTTGAGGCAGCTATGAGAAGAACACTAATCGCCCTGATTCTAGGGCTTTCCGGCTCGTTTGCGCTGGCGGCGGACCCCGTGCCGGCCCACCCGTACATCCAGATCGAGACTACGGAAGGCAATATCATTCTGGAACTCGACGGCAAGCAGGCGCCGATCACCGTCGCGCACATCCTGGGTCTTGTCGACGCCGGATTCTATGACGGCCTGATTTTTCATCGCGTCATCCCCGGATTCATGGCGCAGGGCGGCGGCCTCACGCCCGGGCTCGAACTCAAGGAAACCGATGCCAGGATTCCGAATGAATCAGGCAACGGCATGAGCAATCTGCGTGGGACGATCGCCATGGCACGCACGGGCGATCCACATTCTGCGAATTCCCAGTTCTTCATCAACGTTGCCGACAATGTTCGCCTCGATCCCAACAAGAGCAAGACCAGTGGCACCTGGGGCTACACGGTCTTTGGTTTTGTCATCGAAGGCATGGATGTCGTCGACAAGATTGTCTCTGTGCAGACCGGGCCTCAGGGACAATTCCGCACTGACGTTCCCGTCGTGCCGATTGTCATCAAGAAAATGTCACGTTACACGTTTGAATAAGCAGACATGACAACGCTATTCATTTCAGATTTGCATCTCGAGGCCGAACGTCCCGACATTGCCGATCAGTTCCTGAAATTTCTCGCCAGCGATGCGAGCGAGGCCGATGATCTTTACATCCTCGGTGACCTGTTCGAAGCCTGGGTGGGAGATGACGATCCGAATACGCATTACTTCACCATCAAGCGTGCGCTGCGCAAGCTTGTCGACAGCGGCATTCCCGTCTACTTCATGCACGGCAACCGGGACTTCATGATCGGCAGCGAATTCGCGAATGAAACCGGCGTCAACATCCTCAAAGACCCCCACCGGGTCACGATGTATGGCCGGAAAGCACTGCTTAGCCACGGTGATGTGTTATGCATCGATGATGTGCAATACCAGAAGATTCGCAAGATGACACGTGACCCGGCATGGCAAGCGACCATGCGCGCCAAACCGCTCAAGGACAGGTTGCGCATGGCCGAAGAAGCGCGTCGGCAAAGCCTCGAACAGACTCTGAATCTGAGTATGAACATCATGGACGTCAACCAGGATGCGGTTGTCAGTGTCATGCGCAAATACAATGTTGACGTCTTGCTGCACGGCCACACACATCGGCCCGATGTGCACACGGTCGACCTCGGCCGACGCAAGGCGCAGCGGATAGTGCTGGGCGACTGGTACACGCAGGGCAGCGTTGTCCGCTGGGATTCGCGCGGGCCGAAGCTGGAAACGATGCCCCGCTAAGAGAATGGGGACATTCCTCTTTTTCATGTTGCGTGAAAAAGAGGAATGTCCCCATTTCTATGATGTCCTCGTCTTAGAGCGGGATTCCCGAGTGGAAGCGAAATTGCGGGTCCGGATCTGAAATCAACGCGGCTTCGATTGCCTTGAGTTCAGCCAGCCTTGCATCGATTTCACCCTCGTCGATAGCGCACTCCGTTTTCGCGAACGCGATGTAGTGCTCGAAGTGGCGCGCTTCGGAGGCAAGCAGGCCACCGTAGAACTTACCGAGCTTGTCGGGCAGATGCGGCGCGAGCATCGCAAAGCGCTCGCATGAGCGTGCCTCTATCAGCGCGCCAATCAATAACAGGTCCAGCAACTTGTACGGCTCTGCATCGCGAACAGCCGCGCGCAAGCCACCGGCGTAGCGCGAAGCCGAGAGTCGTTCGAACGCAATGCCCATGTCCTCCATGATGCTTCTCACCTGCTCGAAATGGCGCAGTTCTTCTCGCGCCAGCCGTGACATTCGCTGAGCGAGCTTTGTTCGCTCGGGGTAGCGATACAGGAAGCCCAGTGCCGTGGACGCGGCCTTGAGTTCGCAGTTGGCATGATCGAGCAACATCTCGGGTACACGCTCGCTCGCCGCCTCGACCCACTCTGCCGGCGTCCCGGTGTCGAGAAACTCCGCGATCGCCTCGGGTACTAGAGCCACTCTTCGACCTCGCTGGCGGATTGCAGGCGATCTTCCGGGTCCTTGGCCAACATCATGTTGATCAACGCCTGGTATTTGGCCAAACGCGGCTTCAGAAGAGGAACCGGCGCCTGCGCGTGCAGGTAGATGATGCCCATTGCAGTATCGGCGCGGTATGGCTTCTCGCCGGTCAGCATTTCGAAGAAGATGACGCCGAGGCTGTAGATATCGCTGCGATGATCGACACCGTTGCCGTGACCCTGCTCCGGGCTCATGTAGTACGGCGTGCCGAAGATCTCACCTTCATCGGTGAGCTCCATGCGCAGCCGCATGCGCTTTGCCAGCCCGAAATCGATCAGTGCGATCGAATCATCCGAGCGCAACATGATATTGCCGGGCTTGAGGTCGCGATGCAGGATGCCGACTTCATGAATCTTCGCCAGTGCGCTCGCGATTTGCCGCAAGTATCTGACGGCATCCGGCTCGGTAAGCCCCGCAGAAATGCGCCGCTTGAGATCCCCGGCGTCGATGTATTCCATCGCGATATGTGCGTGGTCGTCGCCCACACCAAGGTCGTAGATCTTGACGATGTTCGGGTGTTCGATCTCGGCGATCAGCTCGTATTCCTGCAAGAAGCGATCAAACGCGCCGATACTTTCCGAGACATCAGGCACCTGTTGCAGGACTTTAAGCACGACCTTGACGCCGGTCGACTCCCGTTCCGCCAGGTAGATTGCCGAATGTGACGTAGCGCCGAGTTTTTCAATGAAACGATAACCGCGAATCAAGGGGTCGATGCCCGTCTTCTTGTCTCCGACGAAGAGTGAGCCTGTCACCGAGACCCGGCGCCGCTTTACGAGAATATCGCTCAACTGCACCGTCAATGCGTCATGTCCAATCTTCTCGCGCAGGAAGAATGCTTCGGCGCCGAACTTCAGCGCGGCAGCCTCCTCGCCGCTCTCGCCGAAAAACGCTACCGCCGGAAAACCCGGCGTCTTGCAAAACTGTTTGAGGACTTTCAGCCCATCACGGTCGCCAAGGTCATTGCCGAGCAACACCAGGTCATTACCAGCGCCTGAGAATTCATCGGGCAGATGACCAGCTTCTTGGGGGTCGTAGGCCGATATGATGGCGTCCGGCCAGTGCGTCGTGACGTGGTGCATGAGCAGGCTGCGGAATTCCGCCTGGCCATCTATGATCATCATCTTGACACTCATCGAATAGTGCCCGACGCAGAACGCGGCTTACATGCCGACGGCAGCACTCGCATTGTCCGCATCCTGTCCATCCATTGCGGAACGGCCCTTGCGCCTGGATTTTCGTCGCTGCTTCTCGGCGTCGTTTCTGCGTTGCTCGATCTCATGCAGGTATTCGTCTGTGACATCACCGGTGACATATTCGCCGGAGAAGCACGAAGTATCAAACTCCGTGATCGATGAATTGTCGTGCCGCACCGAGCGAACCAGCCCATGCAGGTCCTGATAAATGAGCCGATCAGCGCCGATGAGCTTCTCGATCTCGTCGACCGAACGACCATTGGCGATCAGCTCCGCCGCGGCCGGCATATCAATGCCATACACGTTTGGATACCGCACCGGCGGCGCCGCGGAAGCGAAATACACCCGGCGCGCGCCCGCCTCACGAGCGAGCTTGATGATCTGCCGCGATGTCGTGCCGCGGACGATCGAGTCGTCAACCAGCAGGACATTCTTGCCGCGAAACTCGAGGTCGATCGCGTTGAGCTTGTGCCGCACAGATTTCGTTCGCTCGGCCTGGCCCGGCATGATGAAGGTACGACCGATATACCGGTTCTTGATGAAGCCTTCGCGGTACTTGACGCCCAAATGGTACGCAACCTGTACCGCTGAAGTGCGGCTTGTGTCCGGAATGGGGATCACGACGTCGATATCGTGCTGCGGAAAATCGCGCACGATCTTGCCTGCCAGCTGTTCACCCATGCGCAACCGTGCTTTATAGACTGACAAGTCGTCGAGGATGGAATCCGGACGCGCGAAATAGACGAACTCAAAGATGCACGGCGTATGACGTACCTCGCCGCTATAGGCGCGACTGTGCAGAACGCCCGCATTTTCGATGAAGACCGTCTCGCCGGGTTGCACATCACGCAATCGTTCAAATTGCGTGACGTCGAGCGCCACGCTTTCGGAGGCCACCATGTAATCGGTACCAGCGTCGTGGTGTCGCTCCCCGAGAACCAGCGGCCGGATGCCGTTCGGGTCGCGAAACGCGACAACGCCGATGCCGACGATCAGTGCAACGACCGCATAGCCGCCGGTGCAACGCCGATGAACCGCTTCGACGGCAGCAAAAATCTGCTCCGGTGTCGGACGCCCGTCTGCGCGCGTTTGCAGCTCATGCGCGAAGACATTGAGCAGGACCTCGGAATCGGAACCTGTACTGATATGGCGACGATCTTCTTTCGTCAGCATTTCCGCAAGTTCGTCGTAATTCGTCAGGTTGCCGTTATGGCCCAGGCAAATGCCGTAAGGTGAATTGACGTAAAACGGTTGTGCCTCGGCCGCCCGCGAGCCACCCGCCGTCGGATAACGAATGTGGCCGATACCAACCTTGCCCGTCAGCCGCAGCATGTGGCGATGACGAAATACGTCTCGCACGAGACCGTTGCTCTTGCGTTGCCGCAGACCGTCCTCGCCCCAGGTCACGATGCCGGCCGCATCCTGCCCTCGATGCTGTAATACGGTTAGCGCATCGTAGATAGCCTGATTAACCGGCCGATGACTGACGATTCCAACGACTCCACACATGATTCAGATCATTTCCTCGTTCGGCACCAGGATCTCATAACCTTGCGGCGCCATGACCTTGATCCAGTCCGCCACGACCTCGAGACGCGGCATCAGTATCGAACGCTGCCACCACTCGTCATTGTCAAACCCTGCGAACTCACCGCCCAGGATAAACAGCGCAGCCAGCAATACGCCGCGCATCGCGCCAAATACCGCACCCGCCAGGCGATCCATGCCGCTCAGAATTGACAGGCGGACGAGTTTGGAGATTCCCCAGCCCAGCAACCCGCCGATCGACAAGATGACCGCGAAGACGAGTATGCGACCAAACCAGGCCTGCAGATCTTCGGCGCTCAACCAGCTGTCGGAAATACTGCCGACTTGCGGACCAAAATACAGCGCTGCCCATATCGCGACCAACAAGGCCGCCATGGAAATCGCTTCTTTAACGAAACCGCGGAAGATGCCGATGATCACGGATATAGCGATGGCTACGGCGATGAGGATGTCGATGATCGGCATCAGAGATGTCGGTTCGGCTCGGGGTTATCGGGGAGAATGGGTGACGATTCTAACAGATTAAGGGTGCGGTACTACCTGTCCATTGTGTCCGGCTCTGCCCAGCTGCGCGGCCACCGCTTCGGCGCTTTCACGGTCCTTTTGTGGTCCGATTCGCACACGATGCAGCGGTCCGGAACTGGTCGACAGCTGGCTCAGGAAGGCTGCAAAACCCTGCTTGCGCAAATCCGCCGCCAGCCGCTCGGCATTTTCCTTATTGCCGAAACTGCCTGCCTGCACCGCCCACATACCGGTCGATGACGCGGCTGCTGGCTGCACTGCGGGCTGCTCGGGGACGGCCTGCGTCACTGCTGGCTTCGGCTGCGGCTTTGTCTCGGCAGGAACGGGCCGGGAATCTGTTTGCTCAGCGATCGGCTGTGGTTGCGGCGCCGGCTTCGCGGCCTCGCCCGTACCGTTCGCCGGCACCGGATCGGTGCGATCGCGATCGAGCACGACCGTTTTGATCTCCTGATCAGACTGCCCGGGCAGCGGCACGTGCTCGCTGACAATTTCGCCTTCGCCAGGCGGTCCGTCGAGAAACACAGGGACAACCAGGACGACGACCAGCACGAGCACGGCGGCGCCGATAATGCGTTCTTTCAAAGCTCGATCCATCATGATTAGCGACGCGAGTATAGCTCAGTGAGGACCGGGCCGACGAGATAGAAGGACCCGGTGACCAGAATCCGGTCATCGGCCCCGGCCAGCTCGTGCGCGCGGCCGATTGCGGCTTCGAGCGAGTCCGCAGCCAGGCACGCAGCGTTAGCTGCATTAGCAATCCGGCGCGCGAGCTCGTGAGTGCCGATGGCACGTGGGCTGTCCGCTGTCACCGCGATCCAGTGATCTATCTGCTCGCGGAGTGGCGCGACCACGCCTTCAACGTCCTTATCGTCAAGCATGCCGACTATCGCAATCGTCCGGCCCGCATGTGCCTCGGCTCTCAGTGTGTCGGCCAGTGCGGTTGCCGCGGCCGGATTGTGCGCAACATCCAGCAACCAGTTCGCTTGCAGAGAGATTCTTTGCATCCGGCCATCGAGATGTAACTGCGTAAGCGACTCGTTAACGAGTTCTTTGCGCAGCAATTCAACGAATCCTGCCGCTTCGAGCAGCGCGATCACCGCGGCGGCATTGCCGATCTGGTGTTCGCCCGGCAATGCTGGCAACTCGAGACCATCCAGGCGATGCGCCTGACCTTGCCAGGACCAGTGGTCAGCATCACGGGACCAGTCGAAATCACGTCCGGCGAGAATCAACCTGGCGTCAACAGCATCCGCCTGTCGCAGAATCGCCTGCGGCACTTCCGGCGCACCGAAAATCACCGGCTCATCTTTATGCATGATGCCGGCCTTCTCGAACGCGATCGTTTCGATGTCATTGCCCAGCCAGTCACAATGATCCAACGCAATGTTGGTGATCAGTCCGGCATCGGCTTCGATTGCGTTGACGGCGTCGAGCCGACCACCCATGCCAACCTCGAGTATCGCCGTATCGACACCTGCATCGGCGAACACGACCAATGCTGCAAGCGTGCCGTACTCGAAATAGGTCAGCGCTTCGCCGTTGCGCTGCGCCTCGACGCACTCGAAAGCAGCGACGATCTGTTCATCGGTCGCCTCACTGCCATTGACGCGGATGCGCTCGTTATAGCGAATGACGTGCGGCGACGTGTAACTGCCAACCCGCGTTCCGGTGTGGTGTAGCAGCGATTCGAGCATGGCAACGCAGGATCCCTTGCCGTTCGTGCCAGCGATATGAAATACCGTATTTGGCCGCGTCAGCGCCAGGCGATCGAGAACCCGCACGACGCGCTCGAGACTCAAATCGATTTCTGTTGGCGACAGCGTCTCCAGTCGCGCCAACCATACGGCAAGGGGCGTTGCAACCATGTTCACGCGGTGAGACTACTGCGAGACTGGACTTGGGCGTTGCTCGAACTTGGCGAGCAAGTCCGCTATTTGCGTACGCATTTCGCGGCGGTCAACAATCATGTCTATCGCGCCATGATCGAGCAGGAATTCGCTGCGCTGGAATCCTTCAGGCAGTTTTTGTCCCACTGTTTGCTCGATCACGCGGGGGCCGGCGAAGCCGATCAAGGCATTCGGCTCAGCAATATTCACGTCGCCAAGCATCGCGAGGCTTGCCGACACGCCGCCCGTTGTCGGGTCGGTCAGCACCGAGACATACGGCACACCGTTGCTGGCGAGGTTCGCTAACGCGGCCGACGTCTTGGCCATTTGCAGGAGCGAAAACAACGCCTCCTGCATTCGCGCACCACCGCTGGCGGCGAATGATATCAATGGCATCTTGTTTTCGGCGGCGTGATTCGCCGCCCGGGCAAAACGCTCGCCGACTACCGAACCCATCGATCCGCCCATAAATGCGAACTCGAAGGCGCAAGTGACGACGGCCCTGCCGTGCAAAGTACCCGATGCCGCAACCAGCGCATCCTTCTCGCCGGTTTTTCTTTGTGCCTGAATGATGCGATCGCGATAGCGCTTGCTATCACGGAATTTGAGTGGATCCTGTGGTTCGAGGTTTCCCGACAGTTCCTGCTGCGAATCCGGATCGAGGAAGAAGTCCAGCCGTTGCCGGGCACCAATACGCAAATGGTGATTGCACTTCGGACAGACCTGCAGATTGCGTTCCAACTCGTTGCGATACAGTTGCGCATCGCATTGTGGACATTTAATCCAGACGCCTTCAGGCACGGAGCGCGTGCGCTTCTCGGTGCTTATCCGCGACGGCATCAGTTTTTCGAACCAAGACATTAAAACATCCTATCTCAAATCAGGCTCAAGTGAAGCCTGAAACAGAGTCTTTCACTGTAAGAGCCCGTCAACCGAAACATTAGCCCTCATTCGGGTTACTTGGAAGGCCGAACTTGTTCGGATAATCAACTTTCATCAACGTGAGACCGTGTGGAGGCGCAGCGGCGCCGCCCATCTTGCGATCGCGACTGGCGAGCACCGTGCCCGCCCACTCCTCGGTTTCGTCACCGCGGCCGATCGCGACCAGCGTACCTGTGATATTGCGCACCATGTGCTGCAAGAACGCATTTGCGGTGACGTCGAGCACGATCCAGTCTCCGTCACGCGAAACCGAAATTGCGCTGATCTCACGCTCGGCTGTGGACGCCTGGCAACCTGCGGCACGATACGCCGAGAAATCGTGCCGGCCACGAAGTGCCTGAGCGGCGCTGTGCATACGCTGCGCGTCAAGTGAATCGTATACCCACCAGGCGCGGTGCCGGTACAGGGCCGAGCGCTCGAGGCGATTGAGTATGCGGTAGCGATACGAGCGCGATGTGGCCGAAAAGCGCGCGTGGAAGCTGTCATCGACCCGCTTTGCCCAGATTACGCTGATGTCGTCGGGAAGATTGCAGTTTGCGCCGAGCAGCCAGCCGCGGCGGTCGCGTTCACTGCCGGTGTCGAAATGCACGACCTGACCCAACGCATGCACGCCGGTATCGGTCCGGCCCGCACAAATCGTTTCGATAGCTTCGTTCGCGACTTTGCTGAGGGCGTTTTCAACATGCTGCTGTACGCCCGCGCCCGTGCGCTGACGCTGCCAACCGTTATACGCCGTACCGTCGTACTCGAGACCTAAGGCAATGCGCACTAACTCGGTAGCGAGTCCAGAAGTTGTTGCGCTTGCTGGCGCTGGCCTTCGTCACCTTCGTCGAGTACTTCCTCGAGAATCGAACGCGCCCCGCTCGGATCGCCCATATCGACGTACGCCCGCGCGAGATCGAGCTTCGTGCCAACCTCTGTCATCGTACGTGCGTCCGACAGATCGTCGCTCATGTCGTCAGGCGCCAGTGATACCGTGCCGGCATCGTCGAAGTCGGGTGTCACGTTGGGGCGAGGTTGCTCGACAGTGGCATCGTCACGCACCTGCTCGACCGTATCGCCGCCTTCGCTGACTTTGAGCGCAGCCGTCAGATCATCGAGATCGAGATCGACATCAGTACTCGCAACCGCCGGCAATTCGCCAGTCTCATCGAGGCTCGCATCACCGGTGAACGCTTCTTTGGGCAACGCTTCGGTCTTCGCAAAATCGAAGTCGGCGATGTCCTCATCGTCATCCAGACTCGCCAGCAACGTGGCGGCATCGTCGGCCAGGGTTTGCTCTGCCGTTTCGTCGCCGTACCCATCTGCCAGCAAGGTGGCTTCGTCATCGGCCAGATCAGCGCCGATATCCGATGCCGTCTCGACTGCAAGATCGTCCGGCAACACCTGAGTCAGGCCGGTCGCATCAAGCAAGCTCTCGTTGATACCCGTATCGTCGAGATCAAATTCGTCGCTACTCAACGCCGTCTGTACACCTGTCGCATTGGGGTCGACTTCGGGGTTCTTGCCCGTGACCTCGCCCAGATCGACCAGCGCTTCTTCGATACCGGTGTCCTCTAACGCAGCGCTTTCGCTGGTCGCATCCAGATCGTCGAGAGACGCCAACTCTGTCTCGGCCAGACCATCAATATCCAGACCCAGATCGTCCAGGTTGATTTCCGCTGTTGCTTCAGCCGACTGGCCGGCGCCCTCCACCGCATCGCCGAGCGTGTCCTCGAGTGACGGTAACTCAGCGGTACCGCTGAGCACGTCGAACTGTTGCTCGATTGTCGGAGTTTCCGCGGTGGCCTCCAGCGTCGCCATCTCGGCCGTCTCATCGGCCGCCGGCACCTCCCGGGTTATATCGAAGTCCGGCGTTTCTACGGTCGGGCTCTCTGCGGTCGCCTCAGTGTCGTCGACGACCTCGGTTTCTTCATCCAC
>Ga0224508_10005168_pt1 | contig 10544 bp, 12 predicted proteins | sample SF_Jan12_sed_USG_4_FD_170157 | JGI IMG/M metagenome (GOLD analysis project Ga0224508, IMG submission 170157) | Sediment microbial communities from San Francisco Bay, California, United States - SF_Jan12_sed_USGS_21 | ecosystem: Environmental > Aquatic > Marine > Sediment | place: USA... | reverse complement strand
GCCACCGCAGTGGCTATGTGGATAACTCGCTGCCGCGAGTTCCCGCACATACCCACTGCGCAACAACAACCGCTCTTTCGTTACGAAATTCGATGGTAGACCCTTTTGAGACATTTCATCGGGTGTGGTCTGAACCTCGGAGTCAATTCGCCAGTTTCCGATGCTGCTCCTAGAGCCTAATTCAAACAGGCGTCGACATGATGGTCCTCACCAAGTCCGACTGGAGGTTGGTGCCAGTCTTGGCAAAGATCAGTTTCATGGTGCTCCTCGCTGTGGCCTCGGAGAAGCCTGTCGGTGACGAGGTGTCGTACAGATCTCTGCGAGAATCGTTGAGAATCTACGCGGCAAATCAATTCTGTAGTTGTGGATGGCCGGCCGGTTTCGGAAGCCTATGCGGAGCTTGACATTCGACCCCCGAGTTAGAGAACAGCCTTTGCGGACCTAGCGGGATTTTCGTCGGGAGGTGTTTCCATTTACTCGGTCGGCTGCCAAATTCGTAGCACTAGCCTTCGAAAGAGAGTCCAATGGGGAATGTCGGTTGAATGGCATTGCCACGCTGGGAGACTTGAGCTTCGGCGTGAACTTCACACCCAAATTCTTGTTTGAGCCCATGAACGAGCAGATCCATTACGCAAACCAACTCCTGACCCAGCTCACCGAATCGATCGGTAGCGCGCTGCCCGGCGTCTTCGCCGGCCTGGTCGTCATCCTTGCCTTTTTCATCGCCGCTGTCATGAGCCGCAAGCTTCTGCGCCGTCTGTCGGCACGGGTCGAGGTCGACAAGCGCCCGCTCATCGAGTTGGCTGGCGAGACGCTGCGCTACGTCCTGATGGTCGTCGGCCTGATCACGGGCCTCGGCACGATGGGGATCGATGTCTCCGCGCTGATCGCCGCGTTGGGCCTGACAGGCTTCGCGCTGGGTTTCGCCCTGCGCGACGCGGTTTCCAACTTAGTCGCCGGCGTGCTGATCCTGCTCTATCGGCCCTTCGGTTACCGCGACAAGATCACGGTAGCCGGCAATAGCGGCACGGTGATTGGCACCAACTTCCGCTACACGGTCCTGGAGGCCGATGATGGGACCATCGTCCACGTGCCCAACAGCACCATGTTCAGCAACAGCGTCACGGTCGCGCCGCGAACCGGAGAGGTGCCCTGAGGCGATGAAACATCATCTCGCTCTGATCCCGTCAGGCGATAGTGTGGAGCGCTACTCCAAGTCCGAACATTCGGCCGCCGAATGTCTCACTTTGGCTAGAACTTCCCGTGCCGTTCGCCAACTATTCACGGCGGGAGCACCCCCAACTCCGGAAGTCCCGGACCGAAAGGCAGCTTTCGCGAAGATGTCCTCAGCCCTGCCCCGGACTCCGGAAGCGGGATGGACGTGGCGCTGAGGCTCGCTTTTCACCCTAACCGGTTATTCGACTTGATTGGAGAGCGACGGCAGCCTTCGGCTGAGTCCTCTGAAAAACTCGGGTGCGAATGCTTCGACCCGGTTTTGGCGCAACAATGATTCGCGGAGGCAGGGGATCGTGAACGATGTTTGCGCGGGAGCGGTCCGCTTGACGACGCTCCGGCCTAGCGTGTTGCGATCCGCGGGCCGCTTCAAGGGATCGACGGCGCCATGGCGAGGCTGCAAGCAAGTCTGGAACTTGCCGCGAGTCTCGAGGCGCCCTTTGATCGTTGAACGTCGGCCTGTCCTGCCGTCAAGGGGACCGTAGGGCTATGGTTCCAGATAGCGCGCGAGAAGGGCCTGCCAGTCCTCGGTCCGGATATACCGCAGGATGGACCTGTTGAGCGGTTCCCTGAGGTCGCTGCCGCTGGACAGCGCAATGCCGTAATACTGCCGGGCGAAGGTTTGCGGCAGCACCTGGAGCTGCCCGCGGAAGTCCTTGTTGACGAGATACTTCAGGATCGGGGCGTCCTGGACAAAGGCGTCGATCTCGCCGTCGGCAAGCGCCTGCAAGCCGGCCCGCGTTCCGGAGAAACCTGCGGCCGCGATATCCTTATCCTCGAGGAAGGCGGCGCCGGAGGTTCCCTCGCTGGTGCCGACGCGCACACGCCTGAGATCCGAGAGTCCCTTGACAGACCCGCCGAGCTCGCTGATCGTCAGGGAGGACGTAATCGCGGCCGTGGCGCTCGCCAGGATGATGATCGAGGTGAACATCCAAAGTAGGGCGACGATCCGGCCGCCGAGCGTCTTCGGCGCCTTGTCGCCATAGCCGACCGTGTGCATCGTGACCGCCGACCACCAGAAGCCGCTGCCGATGCCCCTCGCCGCGCCGCCGAACATCTCCGGGTTGCGGCGCCGCTCGAAAAGCCAGACGAGAATGCCGGCGACGAACATGACCAGCAGCAGAGCGCCCAGCACGTAGAGAAACTCGAGGGAAAGGAAACGCTCCGCGGCCTTCAGCCAGGCCTGCGCCGTGCCTTCGTAGGGAACGGCGATGCCGAGTCCGGTGACGTAGAACGCGTGGGTGAAATCCATGGCCACCTCGCGATCGGACGTGATCGTTATGGCCGCCATGCCGACATCGAGCGAGCCGTCCTCGACACCCGCGAGCAGGTCCGTGAAGCTTCGCTCCTGCAGCTCGAAGTCCAATCCGAGGTCGTCCGCCAGCTCGCGCCAGAGCTGGATGCTGATGCCGTGCCAGTTGCCGTCTTGCGCCTTCAAGGCAAACGGCGGCGCGGAGGTCGTGCCGACGCGCAGAGCCTCCTTCGCCGAAGGCTCCTGCGCGCCTGCTGGGCCCGCGACCAGCAGCGCCAGCACCGCCAGCAGCAATCCGAAAGTCTTCGATAGCTTCGGATGTAACGGAGTCATCGGCCTGTCCCTGTTCCATCTGGCGTCGATCGGTGGGGCAACGCGCCCGGCGCCGCCGCGGTTTCGCCCAACGCCGCCCCGATCCTCCAAAGAGGCTCCTTCTTCCGGTGTCTGCCTCGAGAGCAGACATAGCACACCCTCGGCCGACATTTCAGCTCATGGCTGGATCCACCGCTACCGCCCGCCAGCGGTATCGCACCGCGCCGCGGGCGCCAAGTACAAGCTGGTCCGGGGCGCCGCTTTACCTTTGATTTACCACTGGATGCGTAGGCTGGCGGAACCAGGCATCACCGCCAATATCCGGATCGATTCCATACTCTTCCAAGGTCGAACACGAAGGAAAAGCCATGACTGTGACAAAGACCCAGCTTGCCGATGCGTACTCCGCGGCCCTGACCAAGGAGTTCGGCGACGAGTGGGATTGCGAATTCAGCCGCAGGGACGCGAACAGGTTCCTCGATCTCCTGTGGCCGGTCGTCTCCGAACTCGCTCTCAAGGACACCAAGAAGAAGAAGCCGGGCAGCGTGCCGCTCGGCCATCTCGGCCGCCTCAAGATGCGCTTCAAGGCGGCGACCAAGTCCCGCAAGGGCACCAACCCCTTCACCGGCGAGCCGGCCACCTTCAAGGCCAAGCCCGCGACCCTGCAGCCGCGCTTCACCGCCGGCAAGGCGCTCAAGGACGAGGCCAGCAAGTACTTCAAGAAGAAGATGAAGTAAGGCGCCTCGAACGCCGGGAGCGGCAAGACGACCCCGGCGACGACGACCGCTGATCCAACCCCGGCTCCGGCCGGGGTTGTTGCCTGGCGAAGCGCTCTCCTCGACCGGCCGGTTCCCGGGCGGCGCGCAAGACGCGCCCGGCCTCGGGGTCGCGGAGGCGTGGGAGCGGCGCATGCGTTCGCGTACGGTCTCGATCCGACCGGCCGGATGCGGAACGTCGAGGCAGGCCCATCATGGATATTCGGACGCTGACGCGGTTCCTTCTGTGGTGCACGATCGTCAACGGCGCCGTGTTGATCGTCTCCTTCGCGGTCTTCGCCATCGGGGGCAGGGAGTTCGTCTACCAGGCGCACGGCAAATGGGTCGCCGTGCCGCGGAAGACCGTCGACGCGGTCCTCTATCTGCTCCTCGGCATCTACAAGATCGCCGTCCTGGTCTTCAACCTGATCCCCTACGCGGTGCTCAGGATCGTCGCAAAGGGCGAATACCTGCGAGCCGATGACAGCCAAGCAGACGGATGTCTGCGCCCGGCGCCCGAGGGACAACAGGCGAGTCCAGCGATGGGCTCGCCGGCATAAGGGCCCTTATCCGGGTCTGGGAGAATGGAAAAACAGGGGTGCAGTCCAGAGGTCTGACCCTATTTTTCCCGGTTGTTGCCCCGCCTGTCGCGCCACCAGGCGCGCGCCACGAAGAAGGCCAGCGCGGCCGGGAAGACCAGGAACCCGCCCTTGAGGATGGCCTGCAGCGCCATGTGAAACCCCGTGATGGGCGAAGCCGCGATCGTCCGCCAATCCCACTCGCCTTGGTTCAACAAGTGGACGAGACCCGCGGTCAGCCCGACCAGGAAGATGCTGCCGAAGACCAGGTGGCCCTGGCGAGAGATTTTCGCAGCTCCGGTTTCATTCTCGGAATCCAATGCGTGAGCCCTGGTCCCGACCAGCGCGCTTCTTCATTTGTCGCCCCGCGCCGCGCCGCCCGTGTTGAGCCGGGCGTCGAGCTCCATCAGAATGTCGTAGGAAATTCGGCGGATCAGGTGCCCGGTCATCGACTTCGGGAGATCTGCGGACATGCCCGATTCCTCCGGGGTGAACCACCAGTCCTCCCGCGCCGTCAGCCCCGAATGCCGCCGCCGCGCGGCGAATTTCATCAGGACTTGGCCGTGGCGCGGCTCCGAAAGGATACCCTCGACCTGGAGGCAGGCGTGGCCCAGGCCGAACAAGGTGAGCCACTCGAACACCCTCAGCGCCGTGATCCCCGGCGTCATATGGGTAATCGCCAGATCGAGCCGGAACAGCCGGCCCCGGCAATCGCTTCGCAGCAGCTCGTCGTAGGCCGGCAGTCCGAGACAGGCGCCCAGGGAGCCGCGGCAGGCCTCGGCTTGGACCTCGCGCGGTCGCCCGGTGAACAGTACGCGCGACCAGTCGCGCCGGTCCCCGATAAGGGAAATGTCGATCTCCCCGAGGCCCAGGTAGACCCTCTCGGCGGGCGGGCGGGCCAAGTCGCCGTGCAGCCAAACCCGCTTCAAGTGCTTGCCGCGCGAGAACCTGGTGCCCTGGAGCGGCGCCGACACCGAGCGCGGCCGCTCCGACCATGTGGTCTCGTAGAACAGCGCCTTGAGGAAGGACGTCAGAGCCACAGTCCGGCCTTAAAAAGGGGACACAATACGAATTAGCGCCCGGCGGCTCTTTCCTCAAAGGCCCCGGATCCACCCTGGGCGCAGCGGCCGGGCGCCGGCGCGCGCGGCGGCGACGACCGCGAGCAGGGCGTCGCGGTCCTTGGGCAGGGTGCCGGCCAGCGGCAGGCAGTTGGACGCGTGGTTGGAGCGGAAGATGACCGGCCGGGGCGGGTCGAGCAAACTTAGAAGGAGCTCCTGCTCGGCGAGCATGCCTTCGTCGTCCTGGAATTCGAAGCCCTCGCCCTGGGCGGCCAGGAAGTCGCCGGCCATCCGGTCCTCGAGGCCCAGCTGCAGGGTCGAGAGATAGGCCGGCGCCTCGCGGTTGATCAGCTCGGCCGTGCCGGCGATGTGCTCGCGCCAGCCGGCCCGGCCGCCCAGGCCCAGGATCACCGTCGCCGAGACCTTGAGCCCGCCTTCGCGGGCGCGGCCCAGGGCGCGGGCATGCGTGGTCTGCGAGGCGCCCTTCTTGACGCGCTTCAGGACCGCGTTGGCTCCCGACTCGATGCCCATATAGACTAGGCTCAGCTTGCGCGCCTTCAAGTCCGCCAGCTCCTCCGCCGGCTTGTCCAGCAGGTTCTTCGGCGTGGCGTAGGCGGAGACGCGGGCGAGCTCCGGGAAGGTGGCGGCGAGGCGCTCCAGGATCGTGATCAGGTGGTCCATCGGCAGGCCCAGCGCGTCGCCGTCGGCCAGGAACACCCGGTGCGCGCCCGGCCAGTCGCGCGCCGCGGCCGCGATGTCGGCGAAGACGGCGTCGAGCGGGCGCACTTGGTACGTCTTGTCCCGGTACATGGAGCAGAAGGTGCAGCGGTTGAACGAGCAGCCGAGCGTCGCCTGGATGATCAGGTTGGCGCCCTCGCTGGGCGGTCGGTAGAGCGGCATGTCATAGGCGATCGGCACGGGCGGGGTCCTTGGCAGGGCGGCGTGCGGAGGGTTTTAGCACAAGACCCCGCGCGTGTCCGCCAAGAGCGATATCGGCCCGACGGCCTCGGCGTCATCTTTCCAAACTGTGCTAGTCGAGGTCCCGAGCCGGCGACCCGATCCCTCCGTCACCCCGCCTTCGTGCTGCGCGCGGCCTTCTCCTGGAGGCGCTTGGCGGCGCGGCGCTGCTGGCGGGTGAGATTGGGCGCGGGTTCGGCCGGGGCGGGCCCGGCTCGGCGCGGCGGCGCGGCGAAGGTCTCGATCCAGCCCTCCAGGTCGTCGCCCCGCGGGTAGGGGGCGGGGTCGGCCGGGTCGCCGTCCGGCGGGGTGGCGGCGTCCTCGGCCCCTGGCTGGGCGGGTTCGGCCGGGGCGGCGAGGGTGCCCGGCGGCGCCCCGGCCTCCCGGTCCGTTGCCGCCGCCGACCGCTCCCGCGCCGCCTGCTCGAAGCGGCGCAGCGACGCCTCGAAGCCCTGGGCCAGGCCGCGGCCCTGCGCGGCGGCCAGGGAGACCTGGCGGTTGAGGCTGTCGCGCCCGGCCTGTTCCTCCGCTTCGCGCGCCCTTCGAAGGTGGTCGCGGTGGCGGTCGAGGGCGCCCGACTGGCGCAGGAAGAGAGCCATGAAGCGGGCGGCCAGGCGCAGCTCGCCGTGGCGCGCGGCCTCGGCGTCGCCGGCCCGCCCGGCCCGGCCCAGGCAGTCCAGGACGACGCGATGGCAGGCGGCCATCTGCTCGGCCAGCATCGCCTCGCGGTCGCCGTGGCGCGCGCCGGCGGCCGGGCCGGGCGCCCTGTCCGGCGCGCAGGGCCCATCGGCAAGGGCGCGGCCGGTTTCGGGCGGCGCGCCCTGGGGCGCTTCGGTGCAACAGGTCGCGGCCTGGCTGGTCATGAGGTTCTCTCCGGCGGTTGCTCTCCCAATATAGGGACTTAAGCATATTTCATGGCAATTGTCAAGAACAAAATATGAATATTCATAGAGTCTCTTTGTTTTCAAAGGCTTATAGTATCGAGCCGGTCTCCCTGGTGTTCCACTAACCTATTGAAAACAAACGACTGTTTGCTTTGCATGGGCTCGTTCCGCCGAAAACGGTGCCGCGCCCCCGGGACGCACGCCGCGATACGGGCGTTGTCCTCGTCGGAGAGGTCGGGTCGGCAGGCTGCGCGGTGGCCGTCAGGCGGTGCCGGCGGCTCGGACAAGAGGGATGACAGCGACCAGCGCCGAGAGGTCCTAATCCTCGCCCGACGCCCGGATCGCGTCGTTCAGCTCGTCCAGTTTTCCCTGCACCTCGGCGTACTTGCGGGCCATGATCCAGTGCATGACCAGCATCAGGATCAGCGTGGTCGCGGCCAGGGCGCCGCCCGCCCACCACAGCCAGCCGACGCCGTCAAAGAAGTAATCGACGGCGGCGATGATCGCGAAGCCGATGATCCAGCGAATCGCCCAAAGGACCAGGCGTTTCGTGAGAAAGCGGTCGGTTTCGCCGCGCAGCGCCTCCAGTTCGGCCGTGCTCTGTCCGGCCGGGTGTCCGTCCATCGAAATGCCCCCTCTCGAGTTTGACGAAAGCGCTGTTAAGGGGGATTCCTATGGCCGCGGCATTACCAACGGGCAAAGAACAAGCGGGCCATGCGCCCAGGGCACAGGCCGCGCCGCGTCTTTGGGCGCCGGTCGGCGGAGTAAAGAGAGGTGGCGCGCACCGGCAGGGGGCCCGGCCGGCCGCGGTCAGGCGGTGGTGCCGGGCAGCGCCACGGCGCCCAGGATCGCGGCGTAGTGGCAGGACGCGCCCGCCAGCACGAAGCCGTGCCAGATCGCCTTGTTGAAGGCCAGGCGCTCCCACAGGTGGAACACCACGCCGACGCTGTAGAGCAGGCCGCCGGCCGTGAGCAGGGCGAGGGACCAGCCCGGCAGCGCGGCGGCCAGGGGCCCGAAGGCGACCACCACGGTCCAGCCGAGCAGGAGGCAGACGGCCACGGTGCGGCCCTCTAGATAGTGTGGCCGGAGCAGTTTGATCGCCGCGCCGCCGGCCGCCACCAGCCAGACGAAGCCGACCAGGCCCCAGCCCAGGGCGCCGCCGATCTTGAGCAGGGCGAAGGGCGTATAGCTGCCCGCGATCATGATGAAGATCGCGGCGTGGTCGAAGCGGCGCAGCAGCGCCCGGCGCGCCGGGTGGGCCGAGGTGTTGTAGAGCGCCGAGAAGGTCAGCATGGCAAGCAGGCCGCAGCCGTAGAGCGTCAGGCTGAGCGTCAGGAGCGCGCTGTCCCGGAGCAGGGCGATGGCAATGAGCACGGCGACGCCGATACAGCCGGCCGTCACGCCGAGGACATGGATCAACCCGTCGGCGATCCGCTCGCCGCGGCTATAGGTGGAGAATATGGCTCTCGGTCCCTTGATCGTGCTGCCCCAAACCCGTTCATCGCGATACGGCCGGCGCACAAGGGAGCCGGGCATGCAGTTCTTACACATGGGACCGGCGCGGGGCCCCGGCAAGGCCGTAATTGCCCCTATACGGTGTCCTGGGGCCCATGAATGCCCCCAAGAGGGCCGCGACGGCGGTGCCGGCCCGGCGTCCGGGCGCCTTGGGAAGACAGCATCGCGCCTCTTCACCCGGCCCGCGGCGCGCGCTAGGTTGGCGGCCATGAAACCCCGTCTCACCCATCTGGCGCTGCACGTGCGCGACCTGGAGGCCTGCCTCGCCTTCTACCGCGACCTCTGCGGCCTGGCGCCGGTGCGCGAACGCGGCGAGGGGTCCGGCCGCATCGTCTGGCTGGCGGAGCCGGGGCGCGAGCGCGACTTCGTCTTCGTGCTGCTGCCGGGCGGGCCGGGGCGCGACCAGGGCGATGGCGACTACAGCCACTTCGGCTTCGCCCTCGGGAGCCGGGCCGAGGTCGACGCCGTCGCCGAGCAGGGCCGCGCCGCCGGCTGCCTCGCCTGGCCGCCGCGCCAGGAGCCCTACCCGGTCGGCTACTACTGCGGCCTCAAGGACCCGGACGGCAACTTCGTCGAGTTCAGCTACGGCCAGCCCCTCGGCCCCGGCGCCGAGACGCGGAAGGAGGGGTAGCAACGGCATGTTTGCGCGATCGAACCGCCCCCCACCCCAACCCTCCCCCGCAAGGGGGGAGGGAGGAGTTCGAGGACCCTCCACACTGCCCCCTCCCCCTCGACGGGGGAGGGTTGGGGTGGGGGTGCGCCGGTGTCCCGGCGGTTCGGAGGGCCACCCCTGATGCCCCGCGACAAAGCCGCCAAGGCCGCAGCGCCTGAGGGCCTGGCCGAAAAGGTGCTGGCGGGCGACCGGCGGGCGCTGGCCCGCGCGATCACGCTGATCGAATCCACGCGGGCCGACCACCGGGCCGAGGCCGAGGCGCTCTTGGCGCGTCTGCTGCCGGAGAGCGGCCGCTCGGTCCGGCTCGGCATCTCCGGGGTGCCGGGGGTCGGCAAGTCGACCTTTATCGAGGGCTTCGGCCTGCGCCTGATCGAGGCGGGCCACCGGGTCGCGGTGCTGGCCGTCGACCCCTCCTCGAAGAAGACCGGTGGCTCGATCCTGGGCGACAAGACCCGGATGCAGGACCTGGCGCGCAGCGAGGCCGCCTTCATCCGGCCGTCGCCCACCGGCGGCACCCTGGGCGGCGTGGCGCGGCGCACGCGCGAGGCGCTGCTCGCCTGCGAGGCGGCCGGCTTCGACGTGGTGATCGTCGAGACCGTCGGCGTCGGCCAGTCCGAGACCGCGGTGGCCGACATGGTCGACATGTTCGTGCTGCTCCTGCTGCCCGCGGGCGGCGACGAGCTGCAGGGCCTCAAGAAGGGCATCGTCGAGCTGGCCGACCTGCTGGTGATCAACAAGGCGGACGGCGAGCTCGAGGCGGCGGCCGGGCGGGCGGCTGCCGAGTACGCGAGCGCGCTCAACCTGCTGCGCCCGGCCACGCCCGACTGGCGCCCGCCGGTGCTCACCTGCTCGGCGTTGACCGGCCGGGGCGTCGCGGAGGTCTGGGAGACGGTCGGCCGGTTCCGCCGGGTGCAAAGCGAGCACGGCGCCTTCGAGGCCAAGCGCGCCCGCCAGGCCAAGGCCTGGATGTGGAACGAGGTCAGCGAGAGCCTGCTGGCCGCCCTGAAAGCCGATCCCGAGGTGGCGCGCCGTCTGGCCGCGCTCGAGGCCGAGGTCACGGCCGGCCGGATCACCCCGACGGTGGCCGCGCTCAGCCTGCTGAAGAGCTTTCTGGGCCAAGCGCCGACCGAGAAGTGACCGCGGCGGGTGCGGGAGAGTCTTTAACTTGGTCCCTCAAACGCCGGGCGGGCGCCTCCGCGCCCTTGGCTTCGCTCGCATTGGCTCGCGGGGCCTCAACGGCCCAGTGCGCGAAGGACACGGGTCCTCCGCGCAGGTTCTTCTGCCCGTTGCGCACAAAGCGGTCCGGTCCGCTTTGTTCATTGGGCCA
>Ga0224508_10005167_pt1 | contig 10546 bp, 11 predicted proteins | sample SF_Jan12_sed_USG_4_FD_170157 | JGI IMG/M metagenome (GOLD analysis project Ga0224508, IMG submission 170157) | Sediment microbial communities from San Francisco Bay, California, United States - SF_Jan12_sed_USGS_21 | ecosystem: Environmental > Aquatic > Marine > Sediment | place: USA... | reverse complement strand
ATGCCCCTGAGTTTTTCTCTCAAGGCATAACTAATCTTGTTTGGATAGCATTTGACAATGCCGGACATAGCTCTAATACTTCTCAAAGAATTACTGTGAAGACTTGTGGTCACAATTATACAGATTATAATCTAATTGAAGGAACTCCTGGTGATGATGTAATTCAAGGAACTGATGGGAATGATTTGATCTTTGGATTGGCAGGAAACGATCTTATTTCTGGTGGTAATGGAAACGATTGCATATTTGGTGGTCATGGAGATGATATTATTTCAGGTGATGCCGGTAATGATACAATCAAGGGTAACTCTGGAAATGATATTCTAAAAGGTCAGTTAGGAGTCGATATTATTTATTCAAATTCAGGTTCTGATGTAATCGATGGTGGTGCAAACTCTGATAGATGTTATTCGTCAGACTCTCGCAGCGATTTATTGTTAAATTGTGAAGAATAATCTTTTTCTATATAGAACTATTGATACCTTCTAGAAGTATATTACACAAATAGATAACGATGATACATCTTATAATGCAAAAACTCTTTTTGAAATTTAATGACTTACAAAAACATAAAGAACATTGCAATTTTTAGCATTGTCGCATTATCTACTGTTATCTCCTTTGGACTTTCAAATATATCTGCTGAAGAAAGTGAAGGATACAACATGATAGGTGATGTATCTCCCGTTCTAACTTTTACATTCAGAGATGGAATTGAAACATATGAATTCCCTGTCTTTGAAATGGGTGAAAACTTTGCGGATAATTCTGGAACATCATTTTCAGTAGAGGGATCTGTGACCCATTCTCCATTATTGCATCAAGCAATGGATGAATCCTACAAGTATCGATCTTCTAACAACGCCTATGATTTTCAATTCAAATACTTTGATGTTGATGTAAATTTTGTAAAAGAAGGTGAGTCCTTGTTCTCTCTTGATTACAACAATTGCAGAATTGACAACTATCAAGTTGAGACACTTGATTCAAATGATTATGAAAGCTATTTCAAAGAGGTTGGATTTGCTATTGTAGATAAGATTGATTTTGTGTGTGGTGGCATGACCTATGATAATTATTCAAAATTAATGTCTAATGACAACTCTTTCACTGATTATGGTGAGTCTGGATTCAAATTTGCCAACGATATGAGAACTTCAGTGACCTTCACGTTTGAAAATGGAATGGAAAAAATTGAATTTCCTGTCTTTAATCTGATTTCAAGTTATGAAGAAACCACTGATAATGTCGTTGCAGAATTTCAAGTAGAAGGAATTTTGGAACACTATCCGTTATTGTATGATGCAATTGATAAATCAAGACAAGTATCTGGATTAACTACTGCTTCTAACGTTGACTTTGACGCATTAGTGGAATTTACTAATGACGAATATGCATTAAGAGGATTTGATTTTACCGATTGCCGTGTATCTGATGCCCAAATAACAACTCTGACAGATAAAGAAGAGGGATTCACTGGAAAGAGTGGATTTGCTCTAGTTCACCAATTAATTTTTACCTGTTCTGGAATTGATCCATTAAACATGTACTATGATGAACTTCGAGGAAATGCTCCTATTTGGAAAACCACTCACATCTCACATGAGTATGAAGAATCGATTCAGAATACCGACAAGGGTCTAAGTGCTATCACTACTTTCACTTTTGCCGATGGCTTTGAAACAATCGAGTTCTCCATGTTTAAACAGAGTGAGGTGCTAACAGTTACAGAAGATACTGGCAGTAACTCGATTACCGGCAAGTCAACATATCCAACAATAGAATTAAGAGGAATAGTTGGAGATTATCCTATGCTATATGATTATGTGGATGATACTTTGAAAACTCAAGGTGTTGCTGGATCTAGTTTGGGAGTTTTAGTTGATATTGATGTTGACATAGTTGCAGGTGAAGAAGTAATTCGTGGTTTTAATTTTGTTAATTGTAGAACGATTGATTATGTTGTTTCTACAGATACAAACTCAGAAGAGAGTTATGTCAAAAATAAATTCGCACTAGAAAACATTTTTGACTTTGAATGTCAAGGATACCACCCAAATAATCCAATATATGATGCAATGTTTAGTGTAGAAAAATCAAATACACAGAGTACTTTTGATCTAAGAAATACCGATCAATGGAGTTCGGATTTCATAGTTCAAGAATAACTTTCTTTCTTTCTAATCCCATAGTGATATTTTTTAAAATGCGATCAGATCAAAGTTTCCAACCTCACTTGTTTCTATATAGTCCAATAGACTATATGTTCACTAGCCTTAACTCTAAATTCCAATGTGATGATTCATGGGACAATGGTTATCTTGGATAAAATCCAATGAAAAAGAACTCTTAACAATTCTTGATAATTTAGCAAAAAAAGCAGTTGAAACCTCTGAAGCCGTAGTGGTTTTATTCTCAGATCTGAGTAATGCTGAACAATCTGAGAAAATACATCAACTTGAAACTGAAGCTGATGGGTTGACTCGTGATATCTTTTTTGAACTAAACAAGACATTCATCACTCCTTTAGATCGTGAAGATATGCAAAGAATTGCATCCAAAATAGATGATGTGATTGATTTCATGGATGGAATTGCTGCAAGGGTACACAGCTACAAAATCACTACTCCCCCACTATATTGTGAGCAAATGGCACAAGAACTCGTCAAGGCTACAAAAGAGGTAGAGTATATGATATCAAAACTACAACACATGAAAAATTCTAAAGATATGATTGAACACTGTAGAAATACCAGTGATATTGAGCATACCGTTGATGATCTGTATAGGAAAGCTATCGGAGAACTTTTTGAGAGTGATGATGCAATTAAAATCATCAAACTAAAAGATATTTACGAAACAATGGAGACTGCATCTGACAGATGTGTTGATGTTGCAGATGTCATTGAAGATATAGTTCTAAAATATACCTGAGATGGTTAAATGATAGAGATAGCAATAGGTGCGATAATTGTTGCGTTAATCTTTGATTTTGTAAATGGGTTCAATGACTCTGCAAATTCTGTTGCTACAGTTATTGGGACACGTGTTCTAAAACCTATTCATGCTGTATCTTTATCTGCGGCTGCAAATTTTGTAGGTCCTTTTGTTTTTGGAGTTGCAGTTGCAACAACTATTGCTAAAGGAATTGTAAGTCCAGATGACATTACGGTTTACATGATTGTAGGTGGATTAGCTGGTGCTATTGGTTGGAGTACATTATGTACATATTTTGGATTACCAATTTCTAACAGCCATTCCTTAGTTGGTGGAATAATGGGTGCAGGTATTGCAGGATTGGGTTTTGAAAAATTAGTTTATGGTGGTCTGACCAAAGTTTTTGCAGGAATTGTCATTGCTCCAACAGGAGGTATACTCTTTGGTTTATTATTAACAGGATTAATTATTACGATATTTGCTAATCGTAAACCTGCAGTAGTAAACAAAACTTTTGGTAAATTACAGATAATTTCTTCTGCATGGTTTGCTCTAACTCATGGGGCAAATGATGGACAAAAAACTATGGGCATTATTGTTTTAATTCTATTTTCAGCAGGATTAATTCCAGAACTTGATATGCCATTATGGGTAATCTTTGCCGCAGCTACCGCAATGGGATTGGGTACCTTCTTTGGTGGATACAAAGTCATCAAAACACTTGGTGTTAAAATTACAAAACTCAAACCGTATCAAGGGTTTGCAGCAGAAACTGGTGGTGGGCTAATGTTGGCAATATTTGCTATTTTTGGTATTCCTGCAAGCACAACTCATGCCATTACTGGTACTATTATGGGTGCAGGTGCTGCCCGTAGAAAACGTGCGGTACGTTGGAAAGTTGGAAAACAAATTATTTTTGCATGGGTGATTACCATTCCTGGAAGTGCTGGAATGGGAATGGGATTTACTTATCTAATTCACACATTTGTCTGATTTTCAATAATACCTTCATTTTTATTTCCGGATTTTTTTTTTGGATATGTTCAAATGGATATTTTGCAACTAATACAATCGAATCTTCTTACTCCAATAATTCTGTTCTTCTTGTTTGGGATTATTGCTGCCAGAATAAAATCTGATTTAAAAATTCCTGAAGCAATTTCAGAATTTTTACCAATCTATCTTCTTGCTGCAATCGGACTTCATGGTGGAATAGAGATGAGAAACACTGGATTTGAAAATATGTTGATTCCAATGTTAGTTGCAATTGGACTTTCATTGTTGTTTACATTAAATCATTATCAAATTTTACGAAGATTGGGAAAGTTCAATATTTTTGATTCTTATGCGTTAGCATCTACTTATGGTGCTGTAGGCGCTGTAACATTTTCAGTCGGCCTATCTTTTCTTAAGAATCAGGGCGTTTCATCCGAAGGATATCTTGCAGCTATTTTAGCTGTTTTAGAACCAGTTGCCTTCATTATGGCAATATTTTTGACAAACATGGCAGTTTCAAAACAAATTCGCCAGAAAAAACAATCATTCGCTAAAAATGATACTTCCGATATCGATATGGGAATTCAAGAAACAAAAACAAAACTCTCTCAAGTATTACATGAGTCCATTACTGGCAAGGCAATTGTTATTCTCTTGGGGAGTATAATTATTGGTTACATAATAGGGGAAGAAGGATTTGACTCAATCAAAATTGTCTTTGATGAAATGTTTACTGGTGCAATTGTTATCTTTATGATAGAGATGGGAATTATTGCAGGTCAAAGGCTAGATGATATCAAAAAAGTTGGAATTTTCCTCACTACATTTGCTATACTTATGCCTACATTCAATGGAATAGTGGGTGTTTTGGTTGCAACAGCCATGGATTTGAGCCTGGGTGGAGCAGTTATGTTTGGATTACTTTTGGCCAGTGCTTCATTTATTGCAGCACCTGCTGTTCTACGCCATGCAATTCCCCAAGCAAAACCCAGTCTTTACATTACATCTGCTTTAGGAATTACATTCCCATACAACATTATAGTCTTGTTGCCAATCATGTTTACTATCTCATCAATTGTTCATAACGGAGAAGGATCGATAGACTTATTCCATTATATCGGCAAGGGATTAATATGAAACTCTACAATGTAAAATTACTTACAGTCACTTGTGAGATTCTTGCACAAAAAAATATTATCGAAATTTTAAAGAAACATGCGATAACTGGTTACACAACTTATGAGGTAGATGGAAATGGAGCTCGTGGACTGCGTGGTCAAGGATTAAAAAATGAAAAAAATGTTAAAGTTGAAGTGATTATGCGAGAAGAAAAATTACAAGATGTGGTAGAAGAAATCTCAAGAATATTGTTTGCTGATTTTGCTATAGTGCTTTATGTTAGTGATGTTGGCGTAGTGCGAATTGAAAAATTTTAACAGCAGTTATTGTCTGAACATAAGACTGGAATTTTCTTACTAGTCTTTGTGACATTTGATATTAATTCTGATAACTGATTGTTTGAAATCGAATACATTGCCTTTTTCCCCTCATCTCTTGATTTGACAATCCCGCATCTTTTCAGTGTCTTTAAATGATGTGATATTAGTGGTTGATTTTTTTTTAATTTATCAACAAAATCATTTACACAGAGTTCTTTGTTTTTCTGTAATAATTCTAAAATTTCAAATCTTGTTTTATCACAAATACATTTTAAAAGACTAACCCCATTCATATCAATTTAAATTTATATAAACTAATATTTATGTGATGGTGTGAATACTCTTGAAAATATCCTATTTGTGTGCGTAGAAAATGCCTGTAGGAGCCAAATGGCTGAAGCGTTCTTTAGAAAATATGCTACAAAACGATTCCATGTTTCAAGTGTCGGAACAACTCCTTCATCTCAACTAAATCCAACTGTAGTTCAAGTAATGAGTGAAATTGGAATTGACATGGTTGATCAACAACCAAAATTATTATCTGACTCTGTGATTGAAAATTCATCTAAAACTGTGAACATGGGATGCATGGATAAGGAATCTTGTCCTTCATTGTTTGTTAAAGATGTAATTGATTGGAATATTTCTGATCCAAAAGAGAAATCACTTGATGATGTACGAATAATTCGTGACAAAATAAAATCTGAAGTGATAAATCTAATTAAATCACTTGAGGCAACTGGTTAATGACATATTCGAATTTACAAATTTTTATAGTCGAATTAATTGGAACATTTATTCTTGTAATTTTTGCGACTGGTTCAATTGTTTATGATGTAGAAGTCTTTGCTGGAAAATTGGGAATTCCATTTGCAGCTCTTGCACCCTTTGTTGCCCTGTTAATTGGTGTGTATTCTTTTGGAAAGATATCATTGGCACATTTTAATCCTGCAGTGACTATTGGTTATTACATTACAGGACATATTTCAAAAATTCAAGTTGTATATTATTTTACGGCAGAAATTATTGGTGCATTATTGGGTTCTTTTTTTGTTATGATCTTTATCGGAGAAAAGGCAAACCTTGGAGCAAATGCACCAAATTATGATTTTCCAATATTTTTAATTTTCTCAGTTGAGGTTCTAGCTTCAGCTATGCTTATGGGTGTCATTTTTTACGTTGTATATACAAAAGGTCTGAGGGGATTTAGTGGCGTTGCTATTGGTGGAATTGTTGGATTGGATATTTTATTTCTGGCCTTTATCTCAGGTGCCTCGATGAATCCTGCACGTGCACTTGCACCCGCTTTGCTATCTGACACCTTTGAGAATCTTTGGCTATATTGGACAGCACCATATGTTGGAACAACAATTGTGGCATTCCTATTTAGAAAGAAATTCCAAGCACAAAGATCTCTAAATTACGAATAATAATGACCCAAATTACAGTTGAATATTGCTTGAATCCAAAAAATTATTCAATACTGCTAAAAAAATAATCCCTTCAGGTGTTAACAGCCCTGTAAGATATTTTGAGCCATACCCATTTTTTACAAAAAAATCTGATGGTGCCTATATTTGGGATGCAGACAACAAACGTTACATCGACTTTTGCAATGGTTATGGTGCATTACTTTTAGGACATCGAAGAAAAGAAATTATTAATTCTGTATCAAATCAGCTTTCAAAAGGTACTCTTTATTGTACCCCAACGGAATCTGAAATAGAATTATCAAAACTAATTATTGGAAATTTTCCATCAATTGATAAAGTAAGATTGGTAAATACTGGGGGGGAAGCTACGATGACTGCCATCAGATTAGCACGTGGATTTACAAAAAAGAAAAAAATCATAAAATTTGAAGGATGTTATCATGGTGCACATGATTCTGTACTTGTGAAAGCAGGTTCTGGTTCTGCACATAATGGAATTTCAGTTTCTGATGGTGGATTAGATGAAGTTTCAAAAAATACTCTAGTTGTTTCATACAATAACATTGAAGATTTGAAAAAAACAATCAGAAAAAATAAAGACATTGCAGGAGTTATAGTGGAACCAATTTTAGCTAACATGGGATTGATCTTACCTGAAAAGAATTTTCTTTATGATCTAAGAAAAATTACTAAAGAAAATAATGTCCCCTTAATTTTTGATGAAGTAGTTACTGGATTTAGAGTGGCTCCAGGTGGTGCACAGGAACATTTTGGAATTAAACCTGATATTACTACATTGGCCAAAGCCCTAAGTAATGGATTTACAATATCCGCAATTGGTGGTAGAAAAGATATTATGGATTTACTCTCTCCTGGAGGTAAAGTCTACCAAGCAAGTACTTTTGCAGGCAATCCAATTTCTGTTAGTGCTGCAATTAGCTCAATTAAGACAATCAACAAAATCAAAAACAAACTTTATTCAAAACTTGAACGATTTAATCTATTGTTTTCTACCGCATTAGATGATATGGCCACTGACATGAGAATTCCTCATCAAATCAACTTTACTGCATCAATGCTCCAGATTTTTTTTACTAACAAACCCGTTGTTGATTATAAGACATCAAAAAACGCAAACGCAAAAAAATTCCAAAAAATGTTCAAAACCTTATTGAAAAAAGGAATATTCATCGCACCTTCACAATTTGAGGTTGTTTTTCTATCTGATGCCCATACTGAAAGTGATCTAAATAAAACACTTGATGCATATTATGCTGCACTAAAATCGGTGAAAAATTGAAGTATGTTGTAGGTGCACGAGGAAGTCAATTATCTGTAGCACAGACAAACTGGGTAGTTTCTGAATTAAAAAAAGTAAATCCTGATTCAGAGTATGAAATCAAAACCATTACAACCAAAGGAGATACTGACAGTAGACCATTATTTACAATAGATCAGAAAGGAATTTTTGAAAAAGAGATTGATAGATCTGTTGCACAAAAGGAAGTACATTTTGCTGTTCATAGTCTCAAAGATGTTCCTTCAGAAATAGATGATAATCTCATTTTGGCTTGTGTTCCAAAAAGAGAAGCAGTTAATGATGTCTTTATTTCTTCAGACGGTTCATCTCTTGATACTATAAAAGCAGGAGCAGTGGTTGGGACCAGTTCACTTCGCCGTGCTGTACAAGTGATTCGAAAGAGATCTGATGTTACGGTTAAACCCATTAGAGGAAATATTGAAACTAGGATTAGAAAAATATCTGAAGAAAATTATGATGCTATAGTCCTTGCCAAGGCAGGGATCTCTAGATTGGGAGTTGATGTGGTATTCTCTTCTTTATCTATCGATAATTTTTCTCCATCCCCTGGTCAAGGTGCAATTGCAATAGTTGCAAGAGCGGATGATTTGCAAACCGTTTCTATGCTAAAAAAAATTGAAGATGCTGATTCTAGATTAGAGATTGAGGCAGAACGTGCTTTATCTGACTTTGTTGATTCTGGATGTAGATTCCCAGTTGGTGCATATGCAAAATCAAATGGTTCTGAGATGACTTTGACTGTAACTGCATTTTCTGTAGATGGAAAAAAATCATTACAAGTAAACAAAACTGGGGATAAAAAAGATCCTACATCCCTTGGTAAAAGTGCTGGAGAGGAACTCTGTGAGAAAGGTGTAAATGATCTTGCATTAAATTGGCGAGAAAAAGTGGAGGAATGGAATAAAACATGACAGGAAAAGTGTATCTTGTTGGAGCTGGACCGGGAGATGGTAAATTGATTACCTTACGAGCAGTTGAATTACTCCAAAAAGCAGACGTTGTTTTGTATGATCGATTAGTTAGTAAAAAAATTATTTCCATGATATCAAAATCTGCAGAAAAAGTCTATGTGGGAAGAGCAGTGGGTGATGACACCACTCATCAAATTACCACTAATGATTTGATGGTAAAATATGCAAAATCCAAAAAACATGTAGTTAGACTAAAAGGTGGTGATCCAATGATCTTTGGTCGAGGTGGAGAAGAAGCAGAATTTCTCAAAGAAAATAAAGTGAAGTACGAAATTATTCCTGGAATTACCTCTGGAATCGGTTCAGCAACTTATGCAGGAATTCCTCTAACTCACAGAAAATATGCCTCTTCAGTAGTTTTTGTTACAGGACATGAAGATCCAGAAAAGAAACAAGAGATTGTTAAATGGACGAGACTTGCAAACTCTGTAGACACTATTGTAATAATGATGGGTTTGTCTAGAATTGATATTATATGCAAACAACTTGTTGTTGGTGGAATGGACAAAAACACTCCAGTAGCTGTAATTCAAAATGGAACTACTTCAAAACAAAAAATGATTAAAGGAACTGTAACAAACATTGCCAAAAAAGTCAAAGAAAACAAAATAACTCCTCCCACAAATATTATTATTGGAAAAGTTGTTGATCTGTCTGAAACTATTGGGTGGAAATAATGCTTGATGGAAAAATTATTGCAATCACTCGTTCTAAAGATGATTCCGCTGAATTCATTGATCTTGCAGAAAAAAACAACGCAAAACCAATTCCACTACCTACAATTGAGCTTGTAAGTAAAGGTGAAAAGATTGTAGATGAATTCTTAGAATCAATTGAAAAATACAATCCGGACTATTCTGTGTTTATGAGTTCTAAGGCAGTCAAATTGCTTTTTGATACTTCTAAACAAATAGGAAAACTTGAAAAATTACAACTAGCAGTTGCAAATACTATGGTGATGTCAGTAGGCCCAAAGACTACTGCTGCACTTGAGGCTGACGGAATCAAGGTAAACTATCAACCCTCTACATATTCTTCAGTAGGTGTTGGTGAAGAATTCACCAAAATTCACGCAGTTGGAAAAAAGGCAATAATTCCACGTAGCGGCGCTTCAACCCCATTTTTGAAAGAACTGTTAAACAAGATTGGAATTAATGTGTTGGAGATTTATTTGTATGATGTATGTACATTTAGGGACACTGCTCAATGGAATGAATTTCGAGAACTTTTCTCTCAAGGTAAAGTCGACGGTGTGATTTTTACTAGTGCATCTTCAGTACGTGGATTCTTTGAGATAATGTCAAAGGACTATGATGAAGAAAAACTTCTTGTTCAACTATCAAAACTATCTGTAGTGGCAATCGGTCCATTTACTGCAGATGAGTTAAAAAAATTTAAAATTAAAAATACTGTATCTGAAGTTCATACTGTTGCAGGTGCATTTGATAC
>Ga0224508_10005166_pt1 | contig 10546 bp, 6 predicted proteins | sample SF_Jan12_sed_USG_4_FD_170157 | JGI IMG/M metagenome (GOLD analysis project Ga0224508, IMG submission 170157) | Sediment microbial communities from San Francisco Bay, California, United States - SF_Jan12_sed_USGS_21 | ecosystem: Environmental > Aquatic > Marine > Sediment | place: USA: California... | reverse complement strand
ATAAGATCGAAGCCATGTACCAGGCACGATCGTCGAGCGCTTTAACGGCGAAGTCGTTCGCGACTTGAACGCGGTGGTGACCGAGATCGGCCAGGGATACGTTGTCGTACCCGTTCCGAATAGCGTGCAGGCAGCAGGCCCGGCGACGAACTGACGCAAATATTTTGAGAGGAATTCGGCTCATGAGAAAGCAGCAAGTGATCAAGACCGAGCTCGTAGCAACCTTGGCGACGATCTTGTGTTTCGTTGCGGCATCAGCGGACGCACAGTTTGGCCGCGGCGGCCCGGACCCGTCAGCATCCGAGGCCCCGACCCCTCGGCTCGCCGACGGCAAGCCCGACATGACAGGCTCCTGGCGCAGAGTCGCCGGCGGCGCACAAGGCTCCGGTGGCGGAATGTTTCGGCGTTGCAGTCCGTTCCAGAATGAGAATTGCATGGAGTGGACTAATCAGAGCGCGGACTGGACGTTCATGGCGTCATCGCGGCTCGATCCGAATCTGCCGCTGTACCGGCCGGAACACTGGGACAAAGTCCAGGCACTCAACATGTGGACCAACCGAGACGACCCGGTCATGACTTGCCTGCCGCTTGGCATCCCGCGTCAGGGCGCGCCCGGGCGGATATTCCATACCGAGAACGACATGACGATGATCTATCGGGGCGGCGTGGACGGCGCCGGGGGCTATGCGGAGTTCCGCATGGTTTCGCTCGACAAGACTGAGCACAATGAGAACGACGAGTACGCGTACTCGTACTTTGGTCGCGCAGCCGTCAGCTGGGAAGGCGAAACGCTGGTCCTCAACTCGATAGGCTTCACCGACGAAACCTGGTTTGGTCGCGGCGGTTATTTCCATACCGATCAGACCCGCATCGTCGAGAAGTTCACCAGGACCGGGAACGAGATGATCTACGAAGTCACGGTCGACGACCCGAGCGTGCTCATTGAGCCCTGGGTCCTGACTCCGCAGGTCCTTCAGCTCTCCGGCAACGCGACGATCATCGCGGAACGAGGCTCCTGCACCGACACCGAACTGCATAACGTCAGCTCGCAGATTCGGCACTAGGCGGCTTTCGTATTTCTTCGGGATCGCCGGCGCGCTGCCGCCGGCCCGTCGATATTTTGAGGGTACAATCGATCCAATGAATAAGTCAGCTTTCGGAAAGCTGGCGGGGTTGTCGTTTGTGCTGCTTGCTGCTCCGGCTCTGCCACAATCCAATCCGCCTCCTCCTCCTTCACCGTTCGTCAATGTGACGCCAGACTCGAACATCGCCTACCAAGTCGGCTACACGCGACCTTCCTTGATAGGCAGAAACACGCTCGCATACCAGATCACGATAAACACTTTCGGCGGTGCGGCGGCGGGCGATTGCGACAATGACGGTGACATCGATTTGTTCATTACCTATGGCAACACCGGTGGACCGGATGGCGGCGGTGGTCCAAACCGCCTCTACTTGAATCAGCTCGCTGAGCAGGGCAATGGCTTGCTCTTTGAGGACAATGCTGCTCAAGCCGGCATTGCGAACACGCGTCCTGGCGGCAGAAACAACGATCGGCACAGTGGCCCCACATTTGCCGACATGGATGGCGATGGCGATCTCGATCTTTTTCTCGGCGGTATCCACGAGGATCCTAACAAGATCTATGAGAACCAGGGCGGATGTCTCTTTACCGACGTCACATCGAACTCGCCAGACTTCGAGAACATCCGGGCCCCGCATACGAATTCGGCAGGATTCGGCGACTACGATCTCGACGGTGATCTCGACATGTTCCTAACGCACTGGGGCACGCAAGACAGACTCTACAGGCCGTCTGGTAACCGACGATTGCTGGAGACTGAGCATCTGTGGAGAAACGAGTCTGATGAGTCGGGTATTCGCTTCGTCAACGTCAGCGAAGAAACTGGAATTTCGGATGTGGTATGGCTCACCCGGACCTACCCGGGCACGCTGGATTTTCCGTTCTCAGATCAGCTCTTCGACTTTACCCTTACACCCACCATCGCGCGCATCAACGATGATCTTTGGCCCGACATTGCTATCGTGGGGGACTTCGGTACGACACAGCTCGCGATCAACTACGGTGACGGGACATTCGGTAGCCTTGAAAACCCGATTTTGCGCGGGGCCGAGTTCGGGATGGGGTCGGCGCTCGGCGACATCGACAACGACGGTGATCTCGACTGGTTCATTTCCAGCCTGTTCGGACCGGGCAGCGATATTCTCACTCCGCAAGGCAATCGCTTGTATATAAACGATGGCAGCGGCACGCGCTTCATAGATGAAACGGCGCGGCTCGGGGTCGCAGACGGATCCTGGGGATGGGCAGCGTGCTTTCTCGATATCGATAACGATGCTGATCTCGATATTTATCACACGAACGGTTGGCCCCTGGCGTTCCTCGGTCATCAGGTCTGGCAAACCCCTGCCGCCAGGGCGTACGTGATGAATGAGGCGGGCACGTACACCGAAGAAGCGGACAGGCTGGGGCTCGCCGAAGATTCTTCGGGACGTGGCGCAGTATGCGCGGATTTCGACCACGATGGCGACACCGACATTCTCGAGCTGACCGACGCCCCCGGCAATTCCGCGAAGCTATGGGAAAACCGGACTGCTGCGGCTGGTCGAAACTTCCTACGCGTAAAGCTCGAGGGGCTGCCGCCCAATACTGAAGCTGCCGGCGCCCGGATCTTTGCGCAAATCGGCGACACCCGGCAGATGCGTGAAATCATGATCGGCAGCAACTACACCTCACAGAATCCGACAGTACAGATATTCGGGCTCGGTTCCGCTGAATTCGTTGACGAGCTTCTCGTAGAATGGCCGGCACTCGACTCAGGCGACGGCCCGGTACAGCTCGGCAGCTTGCTAAATGGGCCGATTGCTGCGGGGCAACCGGGACAGACCATTGTGGTCAGGCATCCCGAATTACCACAGCCCTGACATCCGGCACGATTAATAAAGGCCTTGTGATCCATTTCACGAGTAAAATGAAATCGATGAAAAAGTCAGTCATTCAGCAGTTGGCCGGGTTGTCGTTTGTGCTCCTGGGGGCTCCCGCACTGCCGCAACTCAATCCGCCTTCGTCTCCGTCACCTTTCATCAATGTTACGGAGGCCTCGAACATCGCCTACCAGGTCGGCTATACCCGCCCCTATCTATTTAGAGGAAAACGGGCAGTCTCGGATTCGACAATCGGCGGTGCGGCGGCTGGTGATTGCGACAACGACGGCGACATCGATTTGTTCATTACTTACGGCAATACCAGTGGACGAGAAGGTGGCGGCGGTCCAAATCGCCTATATATGAATCAACTCGTCGAGCAAGGCAATGGCTTGCTGTTTGAGGACAATGCCGAAGACGCCGGTGTTGCCAATACTCGTCGTGACGGCAGGGGCAACGATCGCCACAGCGGGCCTGCGTTCGCCGACATGGATGGGGACGGCGACCTCGATCTATTTCTCGGCGGTATTTTCGACGACCCGAGCAAAATCTACGAGAACCAGGGTGGATGTCTCTTCGCCGATGTCACATCCAACTCACCCGACATCGAGAACATGCTCGCGGCGCACACGATTTCCGCCGGGTTCGGCGATTACGATCTGGACGGCGATCTCGATATGTTTCTGACACATTGGGGCACGAACGACAGGTTGTATGCCGCCTATGAGGACGGAAACCTCCTGTTACGAGAGACCGACCATCTATGGAGAAACGAGTCCGATGAGTCGGGTATTCGCTTCGTCAACGTCAGTGAAGAATCCGGCATTTCGGATTTGACTTGGAGTACGCGCGCTTTAGAGACTCGCTGGGAGCAGGACGCGGACTTTACGTTCACGGCGACTTTTGCACGCCTCAACGATGATGTCTGGCCCGACATTGCTATTGCATCGGATTTTTGGACGACTCAGCTCGCACTCAACTACGGTGACGGAACTTTCTTAAGTCTCGATAACCCCAATTTGCGCGATACTCAGTTCGGCATGGGGTCGGCTCTCGGCGATATTGACAACGATGGTGATCTAGACTGGTTCGTCACTGGCGTCTTAGGGCCTGGGGACGAGCTCACAACGCCGCAAGGCAATCGCTTCTGGACAAACGCTGGCACCGGCTTCGTCGATGACACCGAAAGACTCGGGGTCACGGACGGTTCCTGGGCTTGGGGAGCATGCTTCCTGGATATCGATAACGATTCCGATCTCGATATTTATCACACCAATGGCTGGGAGGAACCGTTTCTTGTCCCAGAAGAGGACTACTCATCTCCGACCAGCAGGGTGTTCCTGATGAATGAGGCAGGCACGTACACGGATGAAGCAGTCACGCTGGGACTCGCCGAAGCTTCTTCGTCACGCGGTGTCGTATGCGCCGATTTCGACCACGATGGCGACACAGACATTCTTGAACTGACCGACGCCCCCGGAAATTCCGCAAAGTTGTGGGAGAACCGGACCGCTGCGGCCGGTCACAATTCCTTACGCGTTAAGCTCGAGGGACTACCGCCGAATACCGAAGCCGCCGGCGCACGGATCTTTGCGCAAGTTGGTGACACCCGGCAGATGCGCGAAATCATGATTGGCAGCAACTACACGTCACAGAATCCGACGGTTCAGATCTTCGGGCTCGGTTCATCCGAATTCGTTGACGAGCTTCTCGTAGAGTGGCCAGCGACCGACTCAGGCGACGGCTCGGGCCCGGTACAACTCGGCAGCTTACTACCTGGCCCGATCGCGGCCAGCCAGCCGGGCCAGACCCTGGTGCTCAGGCATCCGGAACTTCCGCCACCCTGAGGCACGACATCATGCGAATATTTCTTGTAGCACTGTCAATGACTCTCGCTGCCTGCGATTTCTCAGGCGGAGGCGGCGGTGACGAAGATTCAGCCTTGCCGCCGCAGACGCCAGACGACCGTGAGGTGTCGGTCGCGAGGGTCTGGAACGAAGTTTTGCTGGAGGGGATTCGCAATGACTTTGCGCGGCCCACGGTACATGCGCGCAACCTCTGGCATAGCTCCGCTGCAATGTACGATGCCTGGTCGGCCTATGACGACACCGCATCGGCCTGGCTGCTCGGCAAAACGCAGGCAGGCTATGACTGCGACTACACGCCCCCAGATTTCCCGCGTGATCGACAACTGGCGCGCGAGCAGGCGGTCAGCTTCGCCGCTTACCGAATCGCGCTCCATCGATTCGAGAATTCCCCGGGTGCTGATTTTGTCGCCCAGCTCGCCAACGACACAATGGCCGAGCTTGGCTACGATATCAGCGAAACGAGCACAGATTACGAATCGGGCTCACCGGCGGCGCTCGGAAACTATATCGCCGAGTGCTACATCGCTTACGGGCTGCAGGACGGCTCGAACGAAGCCAATAGCTACGATCCACTGGTTTATGAGGTCAGCAATCCGCCGATCGAGCCCGAACTACCCGGCAATCCGAATATCGTCGATTTAGATCGCTGGCAGCAGATTACGCTGACCCTGTCGATCGACCAGTCGGGCAATATCGTCGATGGCACGCAATCATTTGTCGGTCCCGAATGGGGTGGCGTGCATCCCTTTTCCTTGACCGCCGCCAACAGGTCTACCTGCCCGCGCGACGGATTCGACTACCCCGTCTATTACGACCCCGGTCCGCCGCCGGGCCACGACGGCCCGCTTGCAGACGAATACAAGTGGACCCATTCGCTGGTTGCCGTGTGGTCCGGTCACTTGGACCCGACAAAAGGTCACGGTGCCGAACTCATCGATATCTCGCCGGCCACGCTCGGCAACATCCAGAATTACCCGGCGACCTTTGTCGAGCATCGTGATTTTTATGAGTTGCTGGTTGGAGGAACGCCCGACACCGGTTATCCGGTCAATCCCGCGAACGGGTCTCCGTATGAACCGCAGCTTGTGCCGCTCGCCGACTATACGCGCGCAATTGCGGAGTTTTGGGCCGATGGACCGGATTCTGAAACGCCACCAGGGCATTGGTTCGTGATCGTCAATACGATTGGCGAGCATCCGGAACTGATCAAGCGCTTCGAAGGCGAAGGACCCGTTCTCGGCTCGCTCGAATGGGACGTAAAGATTTACTTCGCGCTCGGCGGAGCGATGCACGACGCGGCGATCACGGCCTGGGGGGCGAAGGGTTGCTATGACTACGTGCGGCCGTCATCGGCAATTCGCGCGATGGCCGACCGCGGTCAGAGCAGCGATCCGGACGATCCCGACTGTCAATACCACGTAGACGGTATCGTCTACATTAACGACCCCGACGATCCCGCCGGCGACGGAAGCAACCGCGTAATCGATTGCGTGCGGCCGGGCGATCCTTTGGCAGACGACCCCAATATATTTGGCCCCGATTCACTCAACGTCGGAAAGATAAAGCTGTTTGCGTGGCGCGGGCCGGCGTATATCAGTAATTCAGTCTTCGATTTCGCGGGCGTCGACTGGATTCTGGCGGAAGACTGGTGGCCCTATCAGCGCCCGACTTTCGTGGCACCGCCGTTTGCGGCGTATATCTCCGGGCACTCGACCTACTCCCGAACCGCTGCTGAACTCCTGACGCTCTTTACCGGGGACCCTTACTTCCCTGGCGGCAAGAGCGAGTTTCAGGCGCCGCAGGAAGAATTCCTCGTCTTCGAGGATGGGCCGAGCGTCGATATCACGCTGGAATGGGCGAAATACATCGACGCTTCGGACCAGTGCAGTTTGTCGCGTCTCTGGGGCGGCATTCATCCGCCGGCCGATGACATCGCGGGTCGCCTGATCGGCATGGAACTCGGTCCGGAAGCATTCAACCACGCACGAGACTATTTCAACGGCGTAAATTAGTCGATCTGTGATGAAGGCCTTGCGAAGTTAAGAGACTGACTAGTTCAATTCTGACCGAGAGATAGCATGGGCGGGCCGACACACTCCAGTGGGGCTATCCCATGCCGTGGTCTCGCTGCGATCTCCTGCAGCACCTGGTCCGCTGCTTGCAGTTGACTCGGACCGAGATCGATCTTTGCATATTTAAATTCGTAGCCGTTCAAAATATCAAGCCACGACAATTCATGGAACGCCCAAGCAGTTGCTTTGATTCTATTCCTGTTAGTTGGCATCTCCGAAGCATATAGAGCTAGCCGGTGCTCGAGTCGTTCGGGGTATTCCCTGGAGGTTTGATACTTCCAGAACTCAGAATCCCGACGCCTCGATAGCTTGTAGTGAGCATCGATGAAATCCTGCACGTCGTAGACATAACCGAGAATATTGAAATTGTATTTTTCACTCGTATCTTCATCGTAATAACGCGCACCGATCGATTGGCATAGCAACTCTCCGCTCGTAATTATCCAATTCAATCCGGCTGCCTCGAGCGGCTCGATAAAACCCGCACTCAGACCAATGGCTACAACGTTCTCCACCCACGGACTTCGGAGTGCGATGCTATCGAACGAAATGTGTCGGACATTGATGTCCGTCATTCTTTCCGCGCCCCAATACGCCCTGAAATCGCTCTCGGCTTGATCTGCCGTACAGAAATCTCCGTGATACACGTATCCGCTGCCGATCCGCGACTTAAGCGGAATTGACCATGTCCACCCGTGCTTGTGAGCATGAGCGCGCGTGTAAGGGGTGACCTCCTTCTCGATATTCTGATAGGGCAGTTGAGCGACGACTGCGCTATTAACATCCGCCTCGTACGGCAGAACGTCCGGCGTAGCCACCTGCTTGTACAGCGCACGCGCGAAGCCGGTGCAGTCGACATAGAGATCGGATTCAATCGTTCTGGCCCCATCAAGGACTATGCCAGCGACGCGGCCATCCTCAACCTTCACGTCGAGGTCGTCGGCTTCAAGCACTTCGATCTCGGTGAGATGCCCTTCCAAAAACTCCGTGAGTTTGTGAGCATCGAGGTGAAATGCGATTGCGGACTCGGGAGCCACGTGTTTTTCTTTGATGCAGGTTTGATAGGAAGTATGTACTGACTTGTAGTACTGGGTGTGGTTGCCCCGACGCCGCAAGATCATTTGCTGATAATGATGGGCCGGAGTGTAGGTTGCGGCCAGATTTGCAGGGCCGAATGGCGCGCCGAGGTCCAGATCCGCGAACGGGTGCCAGTAGTGCTTGCCCACTTCATTCCAGTCTGTGTAGAAAATGCCACACTTCATCGTCGCATCGCAGGCCTCGTAAAAGGCTCGCACATCGATACGTGCGGCTCGCAGTAGTTGAAGCAAGTCACCCTGTGTCGATTCGCCGACTCCGATTGGGGAGCCTTTACTCGGGCGGATGAGCCGGACCATGAGAAAGGGGCAATAGGTATTGAGGGCGAGCGCAGTCAGCCATCCGGCCGAGCCGGCGCCCACGATGGTCACTGAATCAACCTTCTGCAAGATTCTTAGCCGCTAGCGTAGAAGTTTGGATTAGAAAACAGCTCTGAGTTAATCGAATTTCCCGACGACCGTATCGGGGTCATCTAGGGCAATTCGCCTGAATCATACCATCGTCCTACCAGACACTAGGTCAGCCAGGGCAAAGCCAGCGTTGCGAGGCCGAGCACCAGAAAGAATCCGAACATATCCGTAATCGTCGTCAACACGGGACCCGACGCGATCGCCGGGTCGACGCGCCATCCCTTCAATAACAAAGGTACGCAACCACCGATTGAGACAGCGATAATCGTGTTGAGCCCGAGCGCCAAACCGACCACCACACCAAATAGGGCATTGCCTTGCCAAAGATAGGCAGCAATCGCTAAGAGTACGCCCAGCGCAAGACCGTTCATGAGCCCAACGGATACTTCCTGCCACCAAACCCGCAAGACGTCACGCGGCTTAATGACTCCCAACGTTAGCTCTCGCATGCTGACGGCAACCGCCTGATTACCCGAGCAGCCACTCATGTCTGAAACGATAGGAAGAAAGACAGCCAACGCGATTACGGCGCTCAACGTATCTTGGAATAAGGCAATCACGCTCGCTGCCATGATGTTCAACACAATATTGATACTCAGCCAAGACAGCCGTCGTCGCGAGCGAGCAGCGACCGGCATCGTTCTCAGTTCCTCACCACCAACGATACCCTGCAACTTGAGTTGGTCTTCCTGGGCCCTTTCGGCAAGGGCGTCGAATACGGCGCGGCTTCGAAGTCGTCCCACCAGCCGATCCGCTTCGTCAACAACTGGCGCTCCAAGGGTTTCGTATCGGTCAAAATAGTCTTCGAGTTCATCGAGTGTTGTTCCAACGCTTACAGGTACAACGGGTTGGCTGAGACCAGTCAGTTGAGCAGTTTCATCCGCGAGTAAAATGTCGGCGATTTCAACGGCGCCGAAGAGACGCTGCTCCCGGTCCGTCAGCAGAATGCGCTGTGGTAAGTAGCCACGAGCCTCCTTATTGGCCCTAAAATCACTCAGAAAATCGCCGACGCTGGCTGTCGCTGCACAGGCGTATTCTTCCGTCCCCATCAGACCGCCGGCGACATCATCCGGGTAGGTGATGAGGTGCCGCACGCGACCGGCTGACTCTGGAACCATCTCTTCGAGGATGGCTTCAGCATCCCGAGTATCCATTTCAGCGAGCAGATCGGCCCCGTAGTCGCTGGTGAGCTCCTCGACGATATCTGCCGCCTGTTCGACCTCGAGGCGTTCGATCAGATCTGAGGCGTACGCTTCAGGGAGATCCTCGATGATATCGGCAGCGTGGTCGGCCGAAAGAAGCTGCAATAACTGCTCCTGCTCCTCCGAAGTCAGGCGCAGCATTGCTCGAACAGTCTCGGTTGGCTCGAGCGAGTGCAGATAGTCTTCGAGCGCAGCCGCGTCGCGTTCCGCTGTGAGCGCACGCAGTGCCTTCCATGGCTCGATCGTGGTGTCCTCGGTCACTTCGGATGTCATCGTCAACGCTCCAGATCAAGCTCGAATTGGTCGCTAATGTACTCCGATTTGCGATGAAGCGGACGTCCCAATCGAGCCCAATCGCATGAGTAGATGCGCAAGGCAAGAAATTGTTCAGACAACGGATTGACGAGTGGCAAGAAGCCAAGCGACGACGCGATCAGCTTAGCGACTGAGAAGATTGAGACTGCAAGCAGTGGCGGCGACTGGCTGGTTGGGCGCAGCAGTCTTGCGCTGCTAGATAAACTGCTTCAGGCGGGCCGGCCTGAAACAGATGTTCGTGATCGAATAAGCCGCCTCATTCCCATCCATGTGCCGGTCAGGGCTCCCGTCGTGACTGCAGCCAAGAGGATAAGCATCACAAGATCCCATATGGGGCGTGCTCGAATCCAATTGGCGAAATCGCCTCGATGCAACCCATAGTGTAGCCATCGGTACAGGCGAGAATTGGTGTCGACTGCGAGCAGCACTTCACCTGTCAGGTCATCCAGGTAAAACCTTTCGCCATCCTCGTAGACGATTCGATAGACTGGAAAGGACAGCTTTTCATGATGATCGTAGTAATACGCGTCGTCCTCGCTTAGCCATCCTTCGCTACGCACGCCTGTTTCGGGCCTGAGCGTCCCAGCTGCCTTTAGGATCGCGTGCTGGACGAGCGGATACACTTTACGAAGATCAGC
>Ga0224508_10005165_pt1 | contig 10547 bp, 10 predicted proteins | sample SF_Jan12_sed_USG_4_FD_170157 | JGI IMG/M metagenome (GOLD analysis project Ga0224508, IMG submission 170157) | Sediment microbial communities from San Francisco Bay, California, United States - SF_Jan12_sed_USGS_21 | ecosystem: Environmental > Aquatic > Marine > Sediment | place: USA... | reverse complement strand
GATACCCAACCTGACGAGTACCCGGTCGCGGTTCGAGCGACGACGGGCAGCGGTGAGACCGTACGCACCGCCTACACGCTGGCTGTCGAGGCGAAGGAGTTCCAAACCCGCCGTCTCAGCGTGAACCCCAACTTTGTGAACCCCCCGGCTGAGGTGCTCGATCGGATCCAGCACGAGGCTGCCCGACAGGCCCAGATCTTTGGGACATCGAGTGAGGGGCGCCACTGGCGGGGTGGGTTCCTACGTCCGGTGGGCGGTGAGGCCACCAGCAGCTTCGGACGCCGGAGTGTCTTTAACGGCGAGCCGCGGAGTCCACACAGTGGGACCGATTTTCGATCAGCAGAAGGCACACCCATCAGAGCTCCCAACGCCGGGACCGTGGTGCTCGCCGGTGATCTGTACTTTTCTGGAAATGTCGTCATTATCGACCACGGATGGGGGTTGTATTCGTACTTCGCCCATCTTTCGGCGATCGATGTTGCCGAGGGCGATCTCGTCGAATCAGGTCAGGTCGTCGGGCAAGTCGGCGCGACCGGTCGGGTGACGGGTCCGCACCTTCATTGGACGGTGCGGCTGAATGAGGCCCGCGTCGACCCTCTCTCGCTGATGGCGCTCTTTCCTGCGCCGAAGGACGAGTAGCGCCCCGTCATTGGGTCCCGCTTCCGCGTCGATCAAAACCCAACCCGCAGTCCGCCAACTGCGTGCAAGGATCCCAGCTCAAGAAGAGTCTGCTCGACGCCCCGTAGCTCGATGGAAGGCCGAGAGCGACTGTAGCGTATGAGGACACCGACGCCCAGGTGATCGAACAGCGCCGAACCGCTCAGCATGCTGATGTTCTTGAGACCGTGGTACGCGAGGTCGACGCCGACGTGGTATCCCCAGCTCTTCACGGAGAGGCGTTCGACTTGACTTGCCGCGATGTCGACGGAATCGAAGGGAAACCCCTGTTCGGATGTTTCGATTCCCGAGACCAGGTCCTGAGACGCGTCGAACCGTGACGGCCCGCCCAAGACCGTGAGTCGCGTCGACGAACCAAGGGGTATCGCGAGCTGTGCAGACACATGGTAGATGAGCTCGCGGCGTTCGAGGTCCGTCGCGGAGGCTGTGGCCGTTCGGTGGAAGTCAAAGAAGAATGGGTGAGGGACCTCAGCCTCGACGCTGGCCGTCGTCTTCCCGCCGGCGTGCGAAACAGCCAGCCCGACGCCAAGCCTCTTCCACACGAGCGTCGAACCACTGCCGTCGAAGACGGTGTATGGTCCGATCGTCTGCGTTCCGCGCACCGATCCGATCTCTCGAAGGGCTGAAAACTCCGCCACATCTGTCCGACTTGCTGAACCGGTGTGCGCGCCGATGTTGGCGCCCACGGTGATGCGGTGCCCAGGCACCGATTGGGCCGCGACGCGACCGGGCACAATCAAGAGGAAGCCCACGACGACGAGCGGAACCAGGGCTCTGAGAAACACGACGTCGATCACTCCACACCCACCGCTGTCCAGGCTGCCGCGATCGTCTGTGTGACGGTCTCGTCGTCCGAGAGATCGCGCGCTGACTGAAGCGTAGCAGCACGCGCCATCGAAAACGTCGCGTTCTCTGGGAGAAGAAACACGAAGGCTCGGTAAAAGATTCGCTCGACGAGGTCGCGATTCTGAGGTCCGAGACCTGCGACCTCGATACGGGACGTCTGGTTGATCCCACCCTCGACCGCGAGGTAGTACGCGTGGGTGGCAATCGTAGAGTTCGTGTGGACGCCACCATTGTCGGAAGATCCGAGAAATCTGAGCGAATAGTGGTCGGGGTCGCCCCGTGAAAGTGGGTTCGAGAGCGACCGGATACCGCCTGGTTTGAGCACGTCCTCTCCAATGACGTAGTCCGCACGTTCTGGTCGGTGGCGGCCAGTCTCGGCCATGAAGAATTCGGTCCCGACGCCGATGAGGTCGGAGAACGCTTCGTTCAACGCGCCCGATTCTCCCTCATAGATCAGTTGCGACGAGAAATCGGTGACTGCATGACCCAGCTCGTGCGCCACGATGTCGAGTCCCGCTGCAAAGAAGTCGAGCACCTGTCCCGTCTGGCCGATCGTCTGGCCAGGAGGCAGACCTTCGCCCAGTACGATGATCCCATCCTGACCGCACAACCCACAGAAGAAGGCGTTGAGGTGGAACAGATCGGCAACCTCGGTCGGAACGGAGAAGAGGTCGGACCGGTGCACCGGATGCACCATCGCCACGACGGGGCCATTGCGGTCGTCAAGCCCCTTCCGTCCAAAGCGATCGTAGAGATAGTCGAGTGTCCATCCGGAGCCGGTGTGTGCGTCGACGCTCGCGCCGTCCTGCCAGACGTTGTCGGAGTCACGCGCCAGATCGGCGCTCGTCAGAGCGACTCGACCGTTCAGTGCGTCGAGGGCACGTTCCCAGTCACCCCGCATGTCATAGGTCGACACTCGTGCGGGCCGTAGCCCGTCGTCTGCGTGGAACTCGTCCCCTGACAACCGGACGCTAACCTTCTTTCGGTCGCCCTTGACGCCGAGGCCCTCGCCGACGGCGCAGTCCGGGCAGGTTGCCTGGACCCCTTGGGTCGTGAGTGCGCTTCGGGTCGAGACGACGGCCCCCGTGAGGGCATCGATCTCACTCACAACCAGGCCGGACATCCCGAAGGTGTGGATCCGATAGACGAGCCGGTACGCGTCCTCGTCGTCGTCACGCACGATAACGAGATCCGGGGGTGATAGGACGGCCATATCGTCCGAGCCGGCGATCGCCACGACGTCTCGAGCGGACAGTGTTGGCTCGACGGCAATAGAGATATCGGGATAGACATGGCCGAAGAGCGACCGGCTTATCCCGCTGTCACTTTGCACGCACACGCTTCCGCCAGAGACCCGCACACCCCTGTGAAACTGCGCAAGGCGCTGATGGATTCGTCCCGGTGCCAGCTGATCGTCAGTCGTCTCGACGATCCGAAGCGTGCCATCCTGCAGCATCCCGCCAACGACCCGACCAGCACTGCCGAGATCGCCGCTCTGAGTCGCCGTGATGACGAGCGGCCCGAGGGTGCCTTGCTGCTGCGCGGCTGCCTGTGCGGTGAGCAACGCCACACCCGTGGCGAAGAGCGTCCTGCGAAGCGAGCGGTTGGAGAGCATCTCAACAAGGAGGCGTTACATTAATAGTTGACCGGTCAAATCAAACTAAAGCCACGGCTGTGTGACACCAACGAGTCGAAGTAATTCGTTTTCGGAATCTGGGAGGACCGATAGGTCGTTTCGGGCCCGTGCCAGCATGAGGAGCCCGTGGAGAGACCCGACGAGCGCCTGCGCGGCGTGAAGGGGACTGCCCAGCGACACCTGTCCCAGGTCCAGCGCGTCTGAAATCAATGCTTCGAAGGCGCCGATTTCACGAGACAGTAGTTCATTGACCTTGTCTCCGACCTCTGGATCCTGGGGAGCCAGCTCGAGTGAGAGATTGGCGAGGAGCGATCCGCGAACTCTCCCGCTCGCCTCCTGGTCGGCATAATGGAACGCGAACAACTCTTCCAAGAAGGAGCGAAGGGCATCGACCGGGCGGTGTGGTGGTTCGGCCTCCCACTGACGCAACATGCCGGTTTCGTCCCACGCCGCTTCGACAACCTCGAGAAGCAGCGACCGCTTTGATGGGAAGAAATGGTAGAAGCTGCCCTTGTTGACGCCAGCTTCCGAGCAGAGCTCGGCAACGCCGACTGACAAGAAACCGCGGTTTCGAAACAGCTGGTCGGCAGCTGTCAGCAGTCGTTCCCGAGCGTCGCTCCGCCGACCCATGCGAAAAGCCTATCGAGTCCGGCACGACTGGTCAACTAGTGGAAAAGACACTCACGGAGCGTACACTGATTCTGTCTAGTCCTCGACTTCGGGCAGGAGGCTGGCGAGAAGCTCAGGTTGGTGCTCGGTGAACTCGATCCCGGCGTGGTAGTGCACACGGTGCGCGTCGATTTCAGCTCGCGCCCAGGCGACCGTTCCCTTCGTTCGAAGCGATGCGTGCCCTCCCACGATTGCGACCCAGACATTCTCGTTGGGCTTGACCATCGTCGACGCAATGACGTGCGCGCCGGCCACAGATAGTTCAACCACGTCGACGTCGGTCCCGTTGAGCATGGCGGTCGTCCCTGGACGGAGCGCCACTCGCCGTGCTTGCCGCGACGGCTGACGCCCAAGCGGGGTGGACATGTGCGCGAGCGCGCGACCGGTCGCATGGTACCCGAGGGCAGCGCCTTGCACTTCCGGCAGCATTCGGATCTCAAGTGGCACCAGCTCCGGATTCGACCGCAATTCTTGAATGAGCGCGAGCCCTTTGGCAGAGTTGGCGAACAGCTGTTCGAGTACGACAACCTGGGCCTTGTGCTGCTTGATGATTCTCGGCGCGCTCCGCGCATCCCGGTCGGCGATCGCGATGAGATCCTGGAGCACGACCTGCTCGCTCCACTTGGCTACCAGATGCTCGGATGCGATGAGCACCGTGGGCGAGGCCTCTGACGTCTCTGATATGTCGTGGGGAGCGGTGCTGACCGGCATACAATTCCGTTTCAGTGCCACACGAAGCAAGGCCGACGCCAGGCGGGAGCGACCAGCAGCTAGTCTGCAACCGACTCATGGTGAGCCTGTTACCAGGATGGACTGGCCCACGCCCCTGTCGTTTCTGAGAATTGTCCTGAGATCTGAATGACAGATCCGAAATCATCATCCCAGATGACGCACGCGTTGCCGCACGCACTAGGTCAGGACGGCCTTGTTGGCAGCACTCGTCGCCTTCTCGGCTGTCGGGCTGTTTTTCTCGACTACGATGGCACCCTCACGCCGATCGTGTCCCGGCCTGAGCTCGCGGTCCTCTCTGACGATGTTCGCGATCGTGTAGACCGGCTGTCAGTCTTCCGCCCGGTCACGATCGTCACCGGTCGAGATATCAGCGACGCGCGCCAGCTTGTCGGCATCGATCGACTCGGCTACGTGGGAAGCCATGGCCTGGATGTTACTGGCCCAGCGGGAAGCGGCCTACGGCGCGAAGTGGCGGCCGAGCTCGGGCCGGAGCTCGACGCCGCCGAGTCTGAGATCCGCCGGCGTACTGCGGCTATTGATGGAGTGCTGGTGGAGCGCAAACGCTTCAGCATCTCGACGCATGTTCGATTGGTTGATGCGAGTCTCCGCGCGCAAGTCGACGCAGTCGTGGACGCCGTCGGCCGCGCGCATCGGTCACTCAGGCGCGAGAGAGGGAAGATGCTGTATGAGCTTCGACCCGACGTCGACTGGGACAAGGGCGCTGCCGTCCGATGGCTCCTTGACGGCATGAGTATCGATCCGTCGGCGGCGCTCTACATTGGCGACGACCTGACCGACGAGACGGCATTCGCCGCGCTTGCCGGGCGAGGCGTCACGATCGTCGTGGCCGATCCGGAAGTCGATCGATCGACGGTGGCGCAATTTCGGCTCGACGGCCCAGCGGACGTATACGAACTGCTCGGTCGCCTCGTGCACCTGATTGAGCAGGAATCGCCACGTCCTCCACGTCTGCCGTGACCTGACGGTCAGCGTCTCTCGTCCCTTCCGCTGACCATCCACCAGGTGAGACCGGTCGTTTACACACAATTAACAAGTGCGTAACAGCCGTGAAACGGCTAGGGACTACCGTAAGACATATGAGAAAGAGTGCATATGGAGATTGGGCACACGCGACGCTCCTTGCGGTCCTCGCTCTGATGACGGCTGCGGGATGTGGCGGCGGCCAGGGCGCTCCAGGATCTGCCGTGATCGCCATTGATGGCTCGAGCACCGTGTTCCCGATCACGGAGGCCGTAGCGGAGGAATTCCAGCTCGTGTCCTCCGGCGCCAGGGTGACAGTGGGGATATCTGGCACCGGTGGCGGATTCAGTAAGTTCTGTGCCGGTGAGACGGATCTCTCCAATGCGTCTCGGCCGATCAAGCCAGTGGAGGTCGCGGCCTGTCAGGCGGCCGGCATCGATTTCGTTGAGCTTCCGGTCGCGTACGATGGCATCGCCGTCGTCGTGCATCCGAGTAACGACTGGGTCGACGCGCTCACCATCGACGATTTGAAGCGGATGTGGGAGCCGGCGGCACAGGGTACGGTCGCGCGCTGGGAGCAGGTCAGGACCGGTTGGCCAGAAACGGAGCTCCATCTGTTCGGCCCCGGCGCTGACTCGGGAACGTTCGACTACTTCACCGACGTAATCGTCGGTGATGAGGGCGCCAGTCGAGGCGATTTCACGTCGAGCGAGGATGACAACGTGCTCGTTCAGGGCGTGTCGACCGATGAGTTGGCGCTCGGGTTCTTTGGCTACGCCTACTACGAAGAGAACCGCGACCGTCTGCGACTTGTGCCGGTCGACGATGGCGACGATACCAACGGTGCCGGCCCGATCGCTGCCTCGCCGGACACGGTACGGGACGGGACCTACCGACCACTGTCGCGACCGGTCTTCGTGTACGTGAGCACAGCCTCGCTCGCTCGACCAGAGGTCGCGGCATTTGTCGATTTCTACCTCGACCAGGGAGCCGACCTCGTACGGGAGGTAGGGTATGTTCCGCTCAGTCCGAACGAATATGAGTTGATCGCCGGGCGAGTCGAGGCGAGGGTCACCGGCTCGATGTTCGGTGAGGGACAGGATGCCGGGGTGACGCTCGCAGAGTTGCTCGTCCAACCGACACATCCCTGAGTGTCATTCAGCGCCATGAGCGTTTCCTCGAGAGGTCGCCTCGAACGTGCGATCGAGCATCTGCTTTTCGCTTGCGCCAGCGTGTCGATCCTTGTCACGATCGGGATCCTCTCCGTTCTCGTCTTCGAGACTGTCCAATTCTTTCGTACCGTATCGCCGATTGAGTTCTTGTTCGGCACGACGTGGACCCCTCTGTTCTTTGACAAGCAGTTCGGTGTGCTGCCGCTTGTTGCTGGCACCGTCCTCGTGTCGAGCGTCGCGATGGCGGTCGCGCTTCCAGCTGGTCTTTTGACGGCCATCTACCTCAGCGAGTACGCGCCTACGTCGGTACGGCGCGTGGTCAAACCGGTGCTCGAGGTACTCGCCGGCGTGCCGACCGTCGTCTATGGGTATTTCGCCTTGCTCTTCGTGACGCCACTCCTACAGCAGCTCGTTCCAGGTCTGGCCGGGTTCAACGCCCTGAGCCCGGGGCTCGTGATGGGGATCATGATTCTCCCGATGGTGTCCTCGCTGTCTGAGGACGCGCTACACAGCGTGCCCAGTGGGCTCCGGGAGGCGGCGTATGCGTTGGGCGCGACGAGGGCCCAGGCCACCGTACGGGTTGTGGTACCAGCGGCGTTCTCGGGTATTTCGGCGGCGGCAATTCTTGCCGTGTCTCGGGCCATCGGTGAAACGATGATCGTCACGATTGCGGCAGGTCAGCAGCCCCGCCTGACGGGAAATCCTCTTGTCCCGATCGAAACGATGACGGCGTACATCGTTCAGGTCAGCCTCGGCGATACGCCGGCAGGCACGATCGAGTACCAAACGATCTTCGCCGTGGGCATGTTGCTCTTCGTGAGCACATTCGCCCTGAACATGGTGAGCCAGTGGCTGCGAGAGCGGCTTCGGGAGGAGTACTCGTGACCCTCCGGCGGCGATTCAATCAATCGGTTGACTGGGCCTTCCAAGCGCTGGGGCTGGTGGTGACGGTGCTGGGCCTCGTCGTGCTGGTCACGCTGCTGGTGGATATCGCCAGAGACGGTCTTAGCCGCGTGTCGTGGCAGTTCGTGACCAGTTTCCCGTCGAGGCGTCCGGAGGATGCCGGCGTGTACGCGGCGTTGGTCGGAAGTGTCTTCGTCATCGGCCTGACGGCGTTGATTGCGATTCCGCTGGGCGTCGGATCAGCCATCTATCTAGAGGAGTACAGTCGACGCAGTCGGTGGTCTCGGTTGATCGAGCTCAATATCGCCAACCTTGCGGGTGTGCCGTCGATCATCTACGGCCTGCTGGGGCTCGCCCTTTTCGTCCGGGCGCTTGGGTTCGGTCGCAGTGTGCTGGCCGGGGCCTCAACGCTGGCATTACTCGTGCTTCCCGTGGTCATCCTCTCGACCCGTGAAGCGCTGCGCGCCGTGCCGCCGTCGTTGCGAGAGGGCTCGTATGCCTTAGGGGCGACGCGTTGGCAGACGATCTGGTACCAGGTGTTGCCCGCGGCGCTCCCCGGTACCGTCACGGGGCTCATACTCGCCCTGTCTCGTGCAATCGGCGAGACCGCGCCCTTGATCGCGATCGGGGCGCTTACCTACGTACCGTTTGCGCCCGACGGGATCTGGTCTCCGTTTACGGTGCTCCCTATCCAGATCTTCAACTGGGTCTCACGTCCTCAGGCCGAGTTCCTTCGCAATGCCGCCGCCGGTATCATCGTGCTGCTTGGGCTTCTGCTCGCGATGAACGGAGCGGCAACGTTCATTCGAGACCGCGCGCAGATCAAGACCGATCGGTGAGTGTCCTGCCTATGCGATACCTATCATTTCGGCCGTCGTCGCAGACCGCCGCCCTCGTTGGCAACGTATTACGCACTCAGGAAACGGCGTGGCGACTCTCATGACCCCGCCAGTCGTTCCTTCGCTGTCGCAGATTGCGGCTCGGACCGCCGACACGGACGCAGATTCGGCCAACCGTACGACCGATTCGACACCGTCCAAGATTGACGTCCAAGACCTTGGATTCTTTTATGGCGAGACACAGGCGCTCGCTGAGATCTCGCTCACCATCCCGTCACACCGGGTGACGGCGTTCATCGGCCCTTCGGGCTGCGGCAAGAGCACGTTTCTCCGTACGCTGAACCGGATGAACGACATCATTCCGGGAACGCGAGTGCAGGGCCGCGTGGTGATCGATGACCAGGACATCTACGCGGACGGCACCGACGTCGTGGAACTGCGCCGGCGAGTTGGCATGGTGTTCCAGAAGTCGAATCCCTTCCCCAAGTCAATCTTCGAAAACGTCGCCTATGGCCTTCGTATCAATGGGATGGCGTCGAGTCGGCCGGAGCTTGCCGGCCGTGTTGAAGAGAGCCTCCGATCGGCAGCGCTATGGGACGAGGTCAAGGACCGTCTCGACGAATCTGCCCTGTCGCTGTCGGGGGGACAGCAGCAACGACTGTGTATCGCACGAGCACTCGCGATTCGACCTGAGATCTTGCTGATGGATGAGCCGGCGTCGGCCCTCGACCCGATTGCCACTCAGCGAATCGAGGAGCTCATCTACGCCCTCAAGAGCGAATATACGATCGTGATCGTGACGCACAACATGCAGCAGGCGGCGCGGGTATCAGACTCGACGGCCGTGTTCTGGCTGGGACGACTTGTCGAGTACGATCGCACCGACAAGATCTTCACCGCCCCGTCTGAGCGATTGACGGAGGATTACGTCACTGGCAGATTCGGATAGCCGAGACGGAAAGATCGTGGAACCATCACAGAGGGTCGTGCCGCACTTTCGGGATGAGCTCGATCTGCTCAAAGAACGTCTCCTGGTCATGGGGGGCGAAGCGGAGGAGCAGGTCCGCAGTGCGGTGCGTGCGCTCGTCGATCGCGACGATGAGCTCTCCCACAGGGTGCTCGAGAGTGATGAAGTCGTGAATCGTCTCCATCTCGAAGTCGACGAACGGTGCTTCAAGCTGCTGGCGCTGCACCAGCCAGTGGCGCGCGACCTCCGGGTCATCGTGTCGGGAGTCAAGATCAACAGCGACCTGGAGCGGATTGGCGACTTTGCGGTCAATATCGCCGAGGCAACGCTTCGCTATGTCAGGCACCCCGCGGTCAAGCCGTTGATCGACATTCCGAAGATGGGAGAGATCGCCCAGGGTATGTTGCGTGACGCACTGGATGCCTACGTCCGACACGATGCGGCGCTGGCCAAAGACGTACTGGACCGAGATGACGAGCTCGATCGTTTGAAGGACCAGGTCTTCCGGGAGCTGTTGAGTGTGATGCTTGACGATCCGACGAAGACGGAGCCAGCGTTGGAGCTCGTGCTCATCTCCCGTCACCTCGAGCGGATCGGTGACCATGCGACGAACATCGCTGAGGATGTGATATTCATCGAGTCGGGCCACGATGTGCGGCACCACGCTCGGGAGGGTTCCGCTGACTGACGCCGCGGTTCGGGTTCTCGTTGTCGAGGACGACCAGGATATCGCTGATCTCGTCGCCCATCATCTGCAGCGCGCTGGGTATGTGACGAGCCGTCTCGCCTCGGGTGATGCCGTGCTCTCGACGCTGCGAGCCGACCTCCCGGACCTGCTGATCTTGGACCTGATGTTGCCGGGTCTGAACGGTCTCGAGATCTGCCGTGCGATCCGCGCAGAACCACGACTGGCTGGCCTGCCGATCATCATGCTGACCGCGAAGTCGGAGGAGGCTGACAGAATTGTCGGACTCGAGTTGGGGGCAGATGACTACGTCACCAAGCCCTTCAGCGCGAAGGAGCTCGTCGCACGTGTGGGTGCGGTCCTTCGGCGAGCCGATCGACCGCAGGCGAGCAGTCGGCTGATCAGAATTGGTCCGGTGCTTGTCGACACCGAACGTCAT
>Ga0224508_10005164_pt1 | contig 10547 bp, 9 predicted proteins | sample SF_Jan12_sed_USG_4_FD_170157 | JGI IMG/M metagenome (GOLD analysis project Ga0224508, IMG submission 170157) | Sediment microbial communities from San Francisco Bay, California, United States - SF_Jan12_sed_USGS_21 | ecosystem: Environmental > Aquatic > Marine > Sediment | place: USA: California... | reverse complement strand
AAAATGGCTGACGGCGCGCGGGTAGGCGACCCAGATATGCGAGTGACGCAAATTGTATCCCGCCAGATAAAAGAGAAAGACGAAGATGTTCAAGTTGTACAGCATCACCGTTGTCGGCGTCGTCTCATAGAAGCAGCGAAACAGACCGTCGGCTGTCCCGATGGTCAACGCTGCCAGGATGCCCATGAGAATGTCGTCCACCGGATGCATGCGGTAAACGGTCATCGGCGTCAGCACCTGGGCGGAGTGGTGCACCTTATGGAATTCCCACAAGGCCGGGACCTTGTGCAGCAGCCAATGGCCGAGGTACAGCGCGCCGTCGAGCGCCAGAACCATGCAGACGGTGTAGAACAAATGGTCGATCGACTGCGGGAGGCGCGCCGCGCCGCCATCCCCGAGGAGCGGTTTCAAACCCGTTGCGACGAAATCGGATACTGATCCCGTGCCGAGCAGCACCGGCGCGACCAGCAGCGCGAAACCGGCGCGGTTGATGAAGAAATATTTGTAGTCGACCCATGCGGAGCGATGCCCAAAAACGGCCGATGGGAAGAGAAAGCGAAGCAGCCCGCCCTCCGTCTCCTGAAGACGGTCCGCGCGCCGGCGTACCACGAGATAGGCGGCGATCGCGATTAGCAATGCGGAAGTCAAATAGAGCCAGTAAATTCGCTGGTCCGATAGCCACGGATAGAACAGCGGCCCGGACAATCTCGCGATAATCGCCGAGGTGTCCATCCAGTACTCCTTGATGAACTTTTCTACGGCGACTGTCTTAAGAACTTGTTAACTTAAATCCCGGCAGACGGCCGGCCCGGCGGGCCTGCGGTATGGAGATCGGCAAACACGGCAATGGCGACGACGAAACCCGAATACCGCATGGCGGTGGTGACCGGCGCGAGCAGCGGTATCGGCGAATCCTTTGTTAAGTCTCTACCGGCGTCGACGGGGCTCCTGCTGACCGGGCGGAATGAAGAGCGGCTCGACGCGATGCGCCGCCGCTACGCCCGGGATGGGCGGACAGTCGAAATCATGGCGCTCGACCTCGCGTCGGAAACCGACCGGCGGAACTTGATCGAGCGGGCCGGCGCGCTGAAGGTCGATCTGCTGATCAACAACGCCGGCTTCGGCGCGTTCGGCCCGTTCCTGGAAAATGATGCGGCCGCCGAACTCGGCATGGTGGCGGTCAATGTCACGGCGGTGGTCGATCTGACGCACGCATTGCTGCCGGGCATGATCGACCGCGCCGCCCGGTCCGGGCAGCGCGCGGGGTTGATCATCGTGTCCAGCGTGGTGGCGTTTACGCCGGTGCCGATGTTTGCCACCTATGCCGCCACGAAAGCCTTCGAGCTTAGCTTCGCCGAAGCGCTGGCCGATGAGGTTAGCAATGCGCCGGTCGATGTGTTGGCTTTGTGTCCCGGTGCAACGCGGACCGAATTTTTCAATCGCGCCGGCATGTCGTTGTCGATCCTCCGCCGGGCGGAAGAACCGGATGATGTGGCCCGGAAGGCTTTACGGGCGCTGGGCCGGCAGCGCGTTCTGGTCAGTCCTGGCAATGCGCGTTTCGCCCTGACGCCGGCGAATTGGCGCCGGCGGCTCCTGGTGGTCGGGGCCGGCCGGTATATGCGGTTCGTCGGGCGGCGCGATCGTTAGCGGGCTCTGCCAGCTAGATCAAATCTTGCTTAAATTGATTCAAATAAAATGGTCTATCTATTTGTTTTTACGCAAATACGTAGTCGCGAACCGTTTCGGTTCGCTCGGGATTTTCCCTAGGTTACCGGCAGCGCCGTACGGTATTTGATCTGCTTCAGGGCAAAGCTCGATTTGATGCTGGCGACGCTCGGAACCCGAGTCAGGTGGTCCATCAAGAATCGCTCATAGGCGGCGAGGTCCGCGACGACGACGCGCAGCAGATAGTCGGCATCGCCGGTCATCAAATAGCACTCCATGACTTCCGGGCGCGACAGGACGGCGCTTTCGAACGCCTCCAGCGCGGTTTCCACCTGGCGCTCCAGGGAAACCTGTATGAAGACGCTGACCGGCAGGCCGACGGCGCCCGGGTCGACCAGCGTCACATAGCGGGAAATGACGCCCTCCTGTTCGAGATCCCGCACCCGCCGCCAGCAGGGAGAGGGCGAAATGCCGACTTGCGATGCCAAATCCACATTCGAGATGCGGGCGTTTTCCTGCAGCGCCGCCAGGATTCGGCAGTCTATCTCGTCCAGCGCAGTTTTGGGCATTAAATTGCCTTATTATTGCTGTAATTAAACAGAATATTGCGTTGTATGGCAGGAATCAGGCAATTTCCGCAAGAAAAATTTATCTGAGCCGCGCTATGCTTTGCATCGCGCTATTTCGGGCGCGGTGAGAGGATACCAGTCATGGGCACGTCGTTGCGTTTGGTCACGCCGGAATCCGGCCGGGGAATTCCCCGTCAGCGGCTCGAAACCCTGGCGGATATTCAAAAAAAGGTGCTGTGGCTGTCCTCCTGGATGATCCACAACGCCAATCATCTGCGCCCATCGCGCGACGGTCTCAAGGTCGGCGGCCACCAATCCTCCTGTGCGTCCTCGGTGACGCTGCTGACGGCGCTTTACATGGATGTGCTGAACCCGTCCGACCGGATTGCGGTAAAGCCGCATGCCAGCCCGGTCTATCACGCGTTGATGTATCTGCTGGGCCGGCAATCGCGCGACAGTATGGAACGGTTTCGGGGGCTTGGCGGGGCGCAGTCCTATCCGTCGCGCACCAAGGACACCGACGACGTGGATTTTTCCACCGGATCGGTCGGCCTCGGAGTCGGGATCACGCTGTTCGCCTCGCTGGTGCAGGACTATGCGCGGCTGCACGATTTGATGGGAGACGGCGTCGCACCGGGCCGGCTGGTCGCGCTGATGGGAGACGCGGAACTCGACGAGGGCAATATTTTCGAGGCGCTCCTGGAAGGGTGGAAGCATGACGTCCGCAATCTTTGGTGGGTGATCGACTACAACCGCCAAAGCCTCGATGGCGTCGTGAACGACCGGTTGTTTCAAAAGATCCAGTCGTTTTTCGATACGGTCGGCTGGAACGTGGTCACCCTGAAGTTCGGCAAACGGCTCGAGGCGGCGCGCGGCGGGCCGGCCGGCGAAGCGTTGCTGCAGTGGATCGACGACTGTCCCAACGACCTGTATTCCGCGCTCACCTTCAAGGGCGGCGCCGCTTTTCGCGACCATCTCTCGACCGAATTACAGGGCACCGCCGGATTGAAGGAGTTGCTGGACAGCCACGACGATCCGTCGCTGCACCGGCTGCTGACCAATCTGGCGGGGCACGATATGGAAAGCGTGCTTGAGGCATTCCATGCGGCGGCGGACGACGACCGGCCGCAATGCTTTGTCGCCTATACGATCAAGGGGCACGGCCTGCCGCTCGCCGGGCATAAGGACAATCATGCCGGGCTGATGAACGTCGAGCAGATGGAAGCCTTCCGGGACGCCATGCGCATTCCCGAGGGTGCGGAGTGGGACCCGTATGCCGGGCTCGATACGGAGCCGGAAACATTGCGGGCGTTTCTCGAAGCCGTTCCGTTTGCTGACGACCGGGTGCGCCGGCACGTCGCACCGCCCATTGCGGTGCCCGAAAGCTTCCCGATCCCGGCCGGCGAGAAGCTGTCGACGCAACAGGCCTTCGGCCAAATTCTCAATGATATCGCCAAGGAGTCGGGCGACCTCGCCGATCGCATCGTGACGACGTCGCCGGACGTGACGGTCTCGACCAATCTTGGCGGCTGGGTCAATCAGCGCGGCCTGTTCAGCCGCCGCGAGCGGCCCGATGTATTCCGCGAGGAAAAGGTCGCGTCGGCACAAAAATGGGTGCGGTCGCGCGACGGGCAGCACATCGAGCTGGGCATCGCGGAGAACAATCTCTTTTTGTTGCTGGCGGCGCTCGGGCTGTCCCATTCCCTGTATGGCGCGCGCCTGCTGCCGGTCGGCACGCTGTACGATCCGTTCATAAACCGCGGCCTCGATTCGCTGTTTTATGCGTGTTACCAGGATGCGCGGTTCATGGCCGTAGCCACGCCGTCGGGCGTGACGCTGGCGGCCGAAGGCGGCGCGCATCAGTCGATCAATACGCCCCTGGTCGGCATGGGGGTCGACAAGCTTGCCTATTTCGAACCCGCCTTTGTCGACGAACTGTCGACGATCATGGCATGGAGCTTCCGGCATATGCAGGCGGCGGATGGCGGTTCGGTCTATCTTCGGCTCTCGACCCGCCCGCTGGCCCAGCCGGACCGCGTGTTGGGCGAACGGGAACGCACTAATCTTTGCAACGGCGCCTACTGGCTGCGGCCGCCCGCACCGGGCGCGGATGTGGCGATCGCCTATACCGGGGCGGTCGCGCCGGAAGCGCTCGCGGCCTATGAGCAACTTACGGAGGACGTGCCGGGTGCCGGATTGCTGGCGGTGACCGCGCCGGACCGGTTGCATAGCGACTGGATGGAGGCGGGACGGCGGCGTGCGGCCGGGGAGCGGGATGTTCGCGCCCATGTGGAAACGTTGTTCGCGCCGCTCGCTCCGGGCGCTGCGCTGGTCACCGTGCTCGACGGCCACCCCGCGACCCTGTCGTGGCTCGGCGCCGTCGCGAATTGCCGGGTTTCCGCTTTGGGTGTCGAACGGTTCGGCCAGTCGAGCGATATTCCCGATGCCTACCGTTTGCACGGTATCGATGCGGAGGCGATCCTCGGGGCCGCGGCGTCGGCATGTCTTGCGCGGCTCGGCTGATGGCGGGTGCTTGCCGCTTCGGCTTGCGCAAGGGCGACCGATGACTATCATGCGGTGGGCCGGAATTTAGGCTTTGATTCAATGGGGCAGCCCGTGATGAAACGCGTCTTGCAGACCGCTATCGTGATGATTTTGCTGGCCGGGTGTGAGACGGTGCCGGAGGGCGATAGCGCCACATCCGCGCCTGCATCCCCGTCCGCCACTGCACCCGCTCCGGCACCGGCGCCGCTGGCGCCGGCGCAGGGACTTGGCCACGCGGCGGCCGGCGGGCTGCTGGGCCGGCTGCCCAAGGACGACGCGGTCAAGGCGAATGGCGCGACAATCGAAGGCAGAATTCTACAGGGCCGATTTGTGGCCCATCTGTCACGAAGCGACCAGCGGCGGGCGAAACGGGCATCGCTTGTTGCTTTTGAAACCCTGCCGTCCGGGCAAACCAAGATTTGGCGAAATCCGGAAAACGGCCATTGGGGCACGATGACGCCGTGGCGTACTTATCTGGATGCGGTCGGGCGGTATTGCCGGGAATACCGGCAAACCTTGACCCTCGGCGGGCTGGAGCATCGGGCCAATGGCACCGTCTGCCGCCGCGGCGACGGCGTCTGGCAAATTCAGAGCTGATGGCGCCCGGCGCGTTCAATCGGGATCGGGTTTGAGCACACGGTGCAGGTCCAAGACCGGCGGCGGCGCGCATGTTTGTGTCAGCAGGTCGTGAACTTGGCCCCGGTGATGCGTCTGGTGAGTGAAGAAATGGGTCAGCAGCATTGATATCGCGTCGTCGAACATCCGCCCTTCGTTGTTTTCGTATTGGATGGGTCCCTCGAGAAACGCCGGCGATAGGGAGCCGGCAAAGGCTTCGATTCGTTCGTCCGCCTCGCGGCGCGCCTGCCGAAGGTCGCCGAAACCTTCATAAAGGATGGCATCCAGCGACGTCGACGGCACTGTGCCGCCGGTGAACCGCGTCATCCAGATCCGGTCGCCAACCAGAATGTGGTTCAAGGTGCCGTGGATGCTCTTGAAGAAGGCGGGCCGGGTTTTCTTGCGCTCGGCGTCCGGCAGCGCCGCGCAGGCGTCATAGAGTCGCAGATTTGCGAGCCGGTTGTAGCGCGCCAGCATGCGATATTGGCGAATCGATGCATCGGACATGCGTCGGACCCTGTCGTTTGGCGCCGTGGGTCAATTCCCGGCGATGGTCATCCCGTCGATGCGAACGGTCGGCGCGTTGACCCCGTAGCGGAATTCGAGGTCGTCGGCCGGGACAAGGTTCAGGAACATGTCCTTGAGGTTGCCGGCGACCGTCATTTCGCTCACCGGGTAGGCGATTTCGCCCTGCTCGATCCAGAAGCCCGCGGCGCCGCGGCTGTAGTCGCCGGTGACGCCGTTGATGCCGAATCCCATCAACTCGGTAATGTAAAATCCGTCGGCGATATCCGCGATCATGGCGTCGCGCGAAATCGAACCCTTGGACATGTAAAGGTTGGTCGTCGATGGCGACGGCGGGCCGGACGTGCCCCGCGACGCCCGCCCGGTCGTGGGCAGACCCAGTTGCCGTCCCGTCCCCAGATCCAGTATCCAGCTTTTCAGCATGCCATTGTCGACCAGGGTCATGGGATCGTTTGCGATCCCCTCCGCATCGAAGGGTTTCGAGGCAAGGCCCCGTTTGCGGTGTGGATCGTCGATCACCGAAACGCCGTCGGACAGTATCTTCGTGTCCATGCTGTCCTTCAGGAAGCTGGTGCCGCGGGCAATCGCCACGCCGTTGATCGCCCCGGCAAGGTGACGCAGCAGGCCGTTCGAGACACGGGGATCGTAGACGACCGGAACTTTTTTCGTGCCCACCTTGCGCGGGTTCAGCCGCCCCACCGCGCGCTCGCCGGCGTTCCGCCCGATCGTGGCCGGGTCCGTCAAATCGGCCGTGAAAACCGCCGTCGAGTAGTCGTAATCCCGTTCCATCCCGGTGCCTTCACCGGCGAGTACGGCGGCGCTGACACTTTGCCGGGACACGGCGTAGCTGCCGCTGAACCCATTGGATGCAGCGAGTGCGACGCTGGACTGGCCCCAGCTCGCTTCGGCGCCTTCCGAATTGGTGACGCCGTCGACCGCGCGGGCCGCGTCCTCGGCGATCCGGGCGCGCTCGATCAGGGTCTCGGGTTCCGGTTCCTCGGCATCGAGGATTTCAAGGTCGAGCGGCGTCCCCTGGAACAGCTGGTCCGGATCGGCCAAGCCGCAATACGCGTCTTCCAGCACAGTGCGGGCCATTGCGACCGCCCGCTCGACCAGGGCATCGAGCGCTTCGCTCGAAGAATCGGACGAGGATACCACCGCCTGCTGCTTGCCGATGAAGACGCGCAGGCCGATATCCGTGCCCTCGGACCGCTCGAGTTTCTCGATCTCGCCGAGCCGTTGCGCATGCGACAGCGATATCCCCTCCGCGGCAAGCGCATCGGCCGCGTCCGCGCCGGCCTTGCGCGCCCTGCCGATCAGGTCGGTGAGCAGGTCGAGCGCGCTCGCATGAGTGGAAAACGCCGTTGAACTGGATTTCGGCATTGCGCAATGGCTCCCGTATTGTCTGGCCGTTCCGGCATTGCCGAACACCGCCGTTTCGTCACAGGTTGGTGAGGACCGATACGATGATTACTACCACAAGCAGGGCCAGCGTCAGAAAGAATTGCCGCCGCGCCCGGGTAAACCCTTCCGGTCCGACCATCGGCGCGCCATCCGCTTCGGCACGCCGCTTCTGAATAGCCTCTTCACGGGCGCGCATTTGCCGCACGATCGTTCGCCCAACCAAATAAATCACGCCGAGCGCGACCGGAAGAACCCAGAGGTGTTCCCGCAGGAGTTGATGGAGGTCGGATGCCACGGAGCTAGCCGGCCTCCCCTGATGAACCCGCCATTCAGCCCGCCACGGCCCGGCCGCCTACACTGAACAGATAGAGGGCATAAAGGCTGGAACAGGCCAGCACGAGCCAGGTGGCCATTTGTCCCGCGACGCGGCCGACCGACGGGCCGGCATTACTGTACATGCCTTGGGCGTGCAGCACGCGGCCGAGCGTCAAGGCGATGCCGAGGACGTGCAGCGCCATCACCGGCGCGCCGAGCGCTTCGATCAATGCCATCAGCACCAGGATCAACGCCAGATATTCGGCATTGTTGCCGTGCACTCGGATCGCCTGAAGCATTTGCTGGTCGCCGCCGTCGCCGATATCGATTTTTTTCTTCGCCCGGGCCATGGTGACTCGAATGGAAAGGAAGAGCGCCACCAACCCGTTCAGTCCTGCATAGAGAGCCGTGATCAAGGGAAGGGTCACTTGCATGGGTCAATCTCCATATTGCGGGCGTATCGGCGGCGATCATAATCCTTTGCACGGTGGAGGCCTATAGGCGATGGCGGGAGCGTGATGCGGCGTCAGCGGTGCGTGGTCTGGCCGGCGTCGAGCCATTCCTGTCGATAGGTGAGCCACTCGGCGGCGTCGGTGGTCCAGTTGGCGTAGACGGCGACGCCGAAATTGGTCAAATCCTGGCTCGATCCCTCGGACAGGCCGAGACGGATTCCGCGCAGCCCGCTGCGCAGGTTTTCCGCGGCGGGATCGAAGCTCAAGCGGCGTTCGTCATGGGACGGCACCCCCATGAACAGGGTTGCACGGCCGACGGCAAGCGGCCGGAGCGTCCGGGTTTGCCAAGCGACAAGGTTGCCGTACAGCCAGTCGGTCGGGAGCCAGGTTTCGTAGTTCATGACCGCGATTTGGTCGGCGCGCTCGGCGACGGCGCCGAAATATGACGCTGTCCACAAGCCGATTCTCTTGCCGGTCAAGCCGACCAGCCAGGCGAGCCCGGGCACCGGCTCTACCCCATTACCGGCGACCGACAGAACGCGGCCACGATCCCGTGTCAGCGCACGGGTCGCGTCGAGCAAGGCAAGGAAATCGGTGTCGCCGCTCGCGACCGGTTCGATGTTGTAGTGGATGCCGTCAAACCCCAGATGCAGCAGGCTCACGGCGGTGCCGACGATGTTCTTACGAACCGCCGTATCGGCGATGTCGAGCGGCCCACCGCCGCGTTTTTCGCGCTGCTCGATCCAGGCTTGCAAACGGATGACGGCGCTGCGGGCGCGAATTTCGCGTAACAGTTCGGCCGCCGCCGGAAAGCGCTCGGGCGGCAGCGTGCCGTCGGGTTCCAGCGGGCCGACATGAAAGAATACGTCGGTGATGCGGTGCCGCCGCAGGCGGGTGACGAGTTCCGCGTAGGCGCGTTCGACCTGGGGTTTGCCGACCCAGTGATGGGCGGCCCAAATGGCGTTCGGCCCTTTCGACTGAACGGCGATCCGGGGCGGTTCGAGATAAGCGAGATAGCCCCGGAACAGACCGAATCCGAATATACTGGCCGCGAGAACGCCCAAGATGACGGCCGTTCCGATGCGTTTCCAGCGCGCGGCTTTCCCCGCCAACATTGGCCTCCCTAACCCCATGCCGCACAGGAGACCCTCAATATCGGGGTAAAGCATGGCAATGATTGGGAGATATTGTGGCGCACGTGAAGACGCGGGCGCGGCGACAACCCGGACGGAAGCGTCGGGCCTCCGTCCGGATCCTCGATCAGGTCGCGCGGCTCGCCCGGTTGACCGCGCAGCTTACCGCCTGCAGCGAGGCCGTAACGATGTTGGGGTTGCGGCCGACACCGTAAAGTTTCCGTCCGTCCACCTCCGCCTCGACGAAGGCGATGGCGGACGCGTCGGCGCCCACGCCCACCGAATGTTCGCTGTAGCTGTAGATTTTGATGTCCTGGCCGCTGTCGCGTTTCAGCGCGTCGACATAGGCGTCTATCGGGCCGGTGCCTTTCCCTTCGAGCGTTACCTCGCTACCGTTTTTGCGCACCGTCGCGGTGATCAGCCGCACTTCCGATGCGTGCGTATCGGGCACCGTGCGGTGGTCGACAATCGCATACGGTTCGGTCGCGTTGAGATACTCCGTCTCGAAAGCGTTCCAGATATCCTGCGGCTTCTGTTCCTTGCCGGTATCGTCGGAGATTCCCTGAACGACGCCGGAGAACTCGATCTGCAGGTTGCGTGGCATCTGCACGTCGTACTCGGCCTCCATGATGTAGGCGACGCCACCCTTGCCGGACTGGCTGTTGATGCGGATGACCTCTTCGTATTGCGCGCCGACGTCGTTCGGGTCGATCGGCAGGTAGGGCACGTCCCAGGCCTGACTGTTCGATTCCTGCATCGCCCCCAGTCCCTTCTTGATGGCATCCTGATGGCTGCCGGAGAAGGCGGTAAACACCAGATCGCCGGCATAGGGGTGGCGCGGGTGCACCGGCAGCTGGTTGCAGTATTCGGCGGTCGCGCGCAGGTCGCGCATGTTGCGCATGTCGAGTTTCGAATCGACGCCCTGGCTGACCATGTTCATGGCGAGCGTGATGATGTCCACATTGCCGGTGCGTTCGCCGTTGCCGAACAAGGTGCCTTCGATACGCTCGGCCCCGGCCATCACCGCCAATTCCGCCGCCGCGACGCCGGTGCCCCGGTCGTTATGGGGATGCAGCGACAGGATCAGCCGGTCGCGTTTCGAGAAGTTGCGATGCATCCATTCGATGGAATCCGCATAGATGTTCGGCGTCGCCACCTCGACCGTCGCCGGCAGGTTGATGATCGTCTTGTTGGCCGGCGACGCCTCCCACACATCCATCACCGCCTCGCACACCTCGAGCGCGTAGTCGAGTTCGGTCTGGGTGTAGCTCTCGGGTGAATATTCGAACAGGACTTCGGTCTCCGGTATTGTCGGCACCAATTGC
>Ga0224508_10005163_pt1 | contig 10547 bp, 9 predicted proteins | sample SF_Jan12_sed_USG_4_FD_170157 | JGI IMG/M metagenome (GOLD analysis project Ga0224508, IMG submission 170157) | Sediment microbial communities from San Francisco Bay, California, United States - SF_Jan12_sed_USGS_21 | ecosystem: Environmental > Aquatic > Marine > Sediment | place: USA: California... | reverse complement strand
CATGTACCTGCCGACCAGCTCGGCGACGCTGCGGACTACCTCATCGAGAATCACGAGGCCGTGCTGCTCATGCACGAATCCGAGATACTCGGCACCGATCTCCCCGCCGCGGTTGTCCTGACGATCTCCGAGACCGAACCCGGCATGCAGGGCGATCGGGTCTCCGGCGCCACCAAGCCGGCAACCCTCGAGACCGGCAAGGTCGTCCAGGTGCCTCTGTTCGTCGGGCCCGGCGAGCAGATCAAGGTCGACACTCGCACGGGCGAATATCTGAGCCGAGCGTGAGCGACGCGCCCGCTTCCGTCACCGCACGGCGCGAGGCCCGGGAGCGAGCGCTGTCACTGCTCTACGAAGCCGAGAGCCGCGGCCAACCCGTCGCGCAGATCGTCGCCGATCTTCCCATTCCTCCGGCACGCTTCGCGCTCGACATCGTCGACGGGGTCGCCGCCCATCTCGACGAGATCGACGAGCTGCTCGACGACCATGCCCACGGTTGGACGGTCGACCGGATGGCCGCGATCGACCGCGCGATCCTCCGCATCGCCGTCTACGAGCTGTCGCATCACGCCGACGTCCCCACCGGAGTCGTGATCTCCGAAGCCGTCGAGCTGGCGTCGGCATACAGCACCGAACGTTCGACGGCGTTCGTGAACGGCTTGCTGGCTGCCGCCGCCGAGGAGCTTCGCCCTGGGCCCGCCGACTGACCGGTCCGTCGAGCTCCCTGTGCCACCGGGAGGGCTCGGTGGGCGCGGGACCACGCTCCGTCCCTGGCAGGACCGAGATGCCCCAGCCCTGGTCGAAGCATGGGCCGACCCGGAGGTCACGGCCTGGTCTCGGGGCCCCGACGACCGAACGTTGCCCGCGGCGCAACGGTGGATCGAGGGCTGGGACGAACGGCGCACGGCCGGCCTCGCGCTCGATCTCGTTATCGCCGACCCGGCCGACGAGTGCGTCGGCGAGGTCGGGCTCACGACGCCCGCAGCTCACGGGACGACGGCCCGACAGCGAGGCCAGGCCGACGAGGCAGCGACGGCGGGCAGGGTCGGCCTGCTCGGATGGTGGTTGCTCCCGCGTGGGCGCGGCCGTGGTCTGGCGTCGTCGACCGTTGCCGGGTTCAGTGTGTGGCTCCTCGGCGACGGTGGTTTCTCGGCGCTCGGTGCCGCCATCCATCCCGACAACGAACGGTCGATCCTGGTCGCCGAGCGGGCCGGCTTCCGGCGGTCCGGAACGGCGCCGGGAGGCGAGCTGGTGTTCCGCCTGGCGAGGCCCCAGGGGGGTCGCGCCTGAGCCCGATGAGGGCCTGCTAGGGTGCGATCTCGACCGTGAAGCGGGTCCCGTGAGACCCGAACGGAAGACCGAGGTACGCAGTGGCAGAACGTGAACGCCGTCGAACGCCCCCCTACGGGGGCGTCTTCATTGCCCGATCACGGGTCATGGACGCCGATGAGCTGCGACGGGCGATCTGGCGCATGGCCCACGAGATCCTCGAACGGAATCGCGCCACCGCCGAACTGATCGTCATCGGACTCCAGACCGGTGGTGTCGATCTGGCCGAGAGGCTCGCCGCCGCCCTCGGCGAGATCGAGGGCACGGCCCCGTTGGTGGGCACCCTCGACGTCGCTTTCTACCGCGACGACATCGGCCTCCGTCCGGTGCTGCCCGAGGCGCCGACCGAGATTCCCGATGACCTCACGAACAAGGTCGTCGTGCTGGTCGACGACGTCTTGTACACCGGCCGAACGATTCGCGCTGCGCTCGATGCGCTCCACGACTTCGGCCGACCGCGGGCGGTACAGCTCGCGGTCATGATCGACCGCGGTCATCGCGAGCTACCGATCCGCCCCGACTTCGTCGGCAAGAACCTGCCGACGCGTCGCGACGAAGCAGTCGACGTCACGCCCGACGGCGTCGACCTCGGCGAGATCCAGCGGGGAGAGCGGTGAGCCGGCAACATCTCCTGACGATCGACGACCTCGGCGCCGACGGCATCGAGGAGCTGCTCGACCTCACCGACAGCTTCGTCGAGGTCAGCGAGCGCCGGATCCCGAAGGTGCCGGTGTTGCGGGGCAAGACCGTTGCGTGGCTGTTCTACGAGGACTCGACGCGCACTCGCCTGTCGTTCGAGACCGCAGCCCGGCGCCTCTCGGCCGACACGATGAACTTCAGCGTGTCGTCGAGCTCGGTGAACAAGGGAGAATCGGTCCTCGACACCGTGCAGACGATCGAAGCCATGGGCGTCGACGCGATCGTCGTCCGGCACGGCTCGGCCGGCGTGCCCCGCCAGATCACCGGGTGGGTCGACGCATCGGTGATCAACGCCGGCGACGGGTGGCACGCCCACCCGACCCAGGCGCTGCTCGACTGTTACACACTTCGTCAACATCGGGGCAACATCGACGGCCTCCGCATAGCGATCGTCGGTGACATCAAACATTCGCGGGTCGCGCGCTCGAATGTTGCGGCTTTCACGGCGATGGGGGCCGACGTCACCCTCGTGGCACCGCGAACGCTGCTGCCGCCTGCTGTCGGGCTCTGGCCGGTTGAGGTGACACACTCGCTCGACGATGTGCTCGCGCACGTCGACGTCGTGTACCTGCTGCGGATGCAGCTCGAGCGCCAGGCCCAGGCCCTCGTGCCGAGCCTGCGCGAGTACACCGCCGAGTACGGGCTGACAGCGTCGCGTTTCGCTCGGCTCGACCCCGACGCCTTGATCATGCATCCCGGCCCGATGAATCGTGGCGTCGAGATCGCGGCCGACGTGCCCGAGTCCCCGCAGGCCGTCGTCACCAATCAGGTTCGCAACGGTGTCGCCGTCCGCATGTCCGTGCTGTTCCGCCTGCTCGGGTCCGAGGTCGATCCGCGGCAGCTCGTCGAGGAGTCGTTCAGTGGCTGACATCGTCGTCAAAGGTGGTCGGGTGATCGATGCCACCGGCGAACGCATGGCCGACGTGGCCATCGAGGGCAACAACATCGTCGCCGTCGGCGAGGGCCTGACGGCCCTACGTGTGCTCGATGCTGGGGGATGCGTGGTTGCACCGGGTTTCGTCGACATCCACACCCATCTGCGCGAACCCGGCACCGAAGATGCCGAGACCATCGAGAGCGGCAGCCGAGCTGCCGTCCTCGGCGGGTACACCGCCGTTGTCGCCATGCCGAACACGACGCCGCCGATCGACGACGCATCGGTCGTTCGCGACGTGCTCGCTCTCGGCCGCGACGCGCTGTGCGATGTGCACACTTCGGCGGCGATCACCGTCGGGCGGGCCGGCGATCGGCTGGCACCGATGGCCGAGATGGCCGAGCTCGGAGTGCACCTCTTCACCGACGACGGCGACGGCGTGCAGGATCCGGGCGTCATGCGGAACGCGCTCGAGTATGCGGCCGGGCTCGGTGTCACCTTGGCTCAACACTGCGAGGTCGATTCGCTCTCCCTCGACGGCCAGATGAACGAGGGCGAGTGGTCGAGCCGTCTCGGGATGCCCGGCATCCCGGCCGAGGCCGAAGAGCTCATGGTCATGCGCGACATCGCCCTGGCCCGGATGACCGGCGCGCGCGTGCACTTCCAGCACCTGTCCACCGCCGGATCGGTTGCGATGGTGCGGGCGGCCCGCCAGGCCGGCGTCCCCGTGAGCGCCGAGGCAACCACCCACCACTTCACGCTCACGGAGGCCGAAGTCGCCGGCTACGACCCGGTTTTCAAGGTCAACCCCCCGCTGAGAACAGTCGCCGATGTCGGCGGGGTGAAGCTCGGCCTGGCCGACGGCTCGATCGACGCGATCGCCACCGATCATGCTCCCCACACCGCCGACGCGAAGAACCTGCCGTTCGATCAGGCCCCGCCGGGGATGCTCGGGCTCGAGACCGCGTTCGCGCTGGCGGTCACCGAGCTCGATCTGTCCATCGCCGAGATCATCGCACTGCTGTCGTGGCGGCCGGCGGCGATCGCAGGCATTGCCACCGAGCACGGTGCGCCGATCGCCCCGGGTTCACCGGCGAATGTCACGATCTTCGATCCGGTCACGACATGGACCGTCGATCCCCGCGAGCTGGCGAGCCTGAGTCGCAACACGCCTTATGCCGGTCGGACCCTGACCGGGAGGGTGCGTCACACGATCGTGGCAGGCGAAGCTGTCGTGATCGATGGCGATGCGCAGCGGTGACGATGCACACGCGTCCCGAGGCCCTCCTGGTGCTCGCCGATGGCGAGACGTTCGAGGGCGAGGCAATCGGCGCACCGACCGCCGACGGCGTCGCAACCGGCGAGGTCGTCTTCAACACCGCGCTGTCCGGGTACCAGGAGATCCTGACGGATCCCTCGTATGCAGGTCAGATCATCTCGTTCACCTATCCCCACATCGGCAACTACGGCGTTAACCACCTCGATCACGAGAGCCGGCGGCCCGTATGTCGCGGAGTCGTCATTCGTGACCTCGCCCGTCGCCACAGCAACTGGCGAGCCGAGAGCGGGCTCGAGGATTTCCTGACGGGCGTCGGCTTGTCGGGCATCACCGGCATCGACACCCGCCGGCTCACGCGCCACGTACGCGATCACGGCGCGATGCCCGGCGCATTCGGCACCGCCGACGAGGCCAGGCTGCGCGATGCGGCCATCGCCCACGCTCCGACCGATGGGGTCGACCTCGTGTCCACCGTGACCTGCGACGAGCCGTACACGATCGAGTCGACGGGCGGTGCCCGCCGCATCGTTGCCTACGACTACGGCATCAAGACGACGATCCTGCGTCATCTCGGCGAGCTGGGCACAGTCCTGGTGGTCCCGGCGTCGACCCCTGCCGCCGATGTGCTCGCCCTCGATCCCGACGGCGTCTTCTTGTCGAATGGTCCCGGCGACCCCGAACCGGTCGGGTACGCCCGCGAGAACATCGGCGAGCTCCTCGGCTCGGTCCCCGTTTTCGGAATCTGTCTCGGCCACCAGCTCCTGTCGCTCGCGCTCGGAGCCGAGACCTACAAGCTCGCGTTCGGCCACCACGGCGGGAATCATCCGGTCCAGCGCACCACCACTGGCGCGGTCGAGATCACCAGCCAGAACCACAACTATGCCGTCGCCGGTGATTCGGTCGTCGATGCCGAGATCACCCATCGGAATCTGAACGACGGCGTGGTCGAGGGCATCCGCTGCCTCGACGCGCCGGCCTTCAGCGTGCAATATCACCCCGAAGCCGGCCCCGGCCCCCACGACTCCCGGTACCTCTTCGACGAGTTCGAGCGGCTGATGGCCGGAGGGGTCTGATGCCGCGCCGAGCCGACATCTCGTCGATTCTGCTCATCGGGTCGGGGCCGATCGTCATCGGGCAGGCGTGCGAGTTCGACTACTCCGGCACGCAGGCGTGTCGGGTGCTGCGCGACGAGGGCTACCGCGTGATCCTGGCCAACTCGAACCCGGCGACGATCATGACCGACCCGGAGTTCGCGGACGCAACCTATGTCGAGCCGCTCACCCTCGAGGTCCTCACGCGTATCATCGAACGCGAGCGACCCGACGCGGTGCTGCCGACATTGGGCGGCCAGACGGCCCTGAACCTCGCGATGGAGCTGGTCGAGGCGGGCGTGCTCGCCGAATACGGTGTCGAGCTCATCGGGGCGAACGCCGAAGCCATCGCGACGGCCGAGGACCGGTTCCGGTTCAAACTGGCAATGCTCGACGTCGGGCTCGACGTGCCGCGGTCGGCCATCGCCCGCACATGGTCCGAGGCCGAGGAGGCGCTCGACGAGATCGGGTTGCCGGTGATCATCCGACCGGCCTACATCCTCGGAGGCAAGGGCACGGGCATTGCCACGACGTTCGACGAGTTCCGCACGGTCGCCGCCAACGGTCTCGACGCGAGCCCGATCTCGGAGATCCTCATCGAGGAGTCGATCGTCGGATGGAAGGAGTTCGAGCTGGAGGTGATGCGCGATCACGCCGACAACTGCGTTGTCGTGTGTTCGATCGAGAACTTCGATCCGATGGGGGTGCACACCGGCGACTCGATCACGGTCGCCCCGGCCCAGACGCTCACCGATGTGGAGTACCAGGCGATGCGGGACGCGGCATTCATCGTGATGCGCAGGGTCGGTGTCGAGACCGGTGGCTCGAACGTTCAGTTCGCGGTCGAGCCGGGAACCGGTCGGCAGGTCGTGATCGAGATGAACCCGCGCGTTTCGCGCTCGTCGGCGCTGGCATCGAAGGCGACCGGCTTCCCGATTGCGAAGATGGCCGCCCGCCTCGCAGTCGGCTACACCCTCGATGAGATACGGAACGACATCACGAAGAAGACCCCTGCGGCTTTCGAGCCGACGATCGACTACGTCGTGACCAAGATGCCTCGCTGGGCTTTCGAGAAGTTCCCAGGCGTCGACGGTGTGCTCGGCACCCAGATGCAGTCGGTCGGCGAGGTCATGGCCATCGGGCGAACGTTCCCCGAGTCGTTGCAGAAGAGTCTCCGGTCGCTCGAGCTCGGCCGTTCCGGCCTCAATGCCGATCCCGGCGAAGCAATGCTCGTCGATCTGGCCGACGAGGAGCTCATCGCGATGGTGAAGATCGCGACACCGGAGCGGATCTTCCAGCTCGAGGCGTTGTTGCGTCGCGGTGTGAGCGTCGACGAGCTGGCCGGCCACACGGGCATCGATCCCTGGTTCCTCGACCAGATGGCGCTGATCTCCGACGCCCGAGCCGAGCTCGCCCCGCTCGAGATCGGTGCCGTCGATCGGCGAACGTGGCGCACGGCCAAACGACTGGGGTTCAGCGACGCGCAGCTGGCGTGGCTCTGGGGCGAGGACGAGGATGATGTTCGACTTGCCCGGACGGCGTGCGGCGTCGAGGTCACGTTCAAGACCGTCGACACCTGTGGTGCCGAGTTCGACGCCGAGACCCCGTATCACTACTCGACCTGGGAGGACGTCAGCGAGGTGGCGCCGTCGCCCAGGGCGCGGGTGATCATCCTGGGCTCGGGACCGAATCGCATCGGCCAGGGGATCGAGTTCGACTACTGCTGCGTGCATGCCAGCTTCGCGCTCCAGGACGCTGGATACGAGACCGTCATGGTGAACTGCAATCCCGAGACCGTCTCGACCGACTACGACACGAGCGATCGGCTGTATTTCGAACCCCTGACGCGAGAAGACGTGATGCACGTCATCGAGGCCGAACATGCTGCCGGGCTGGCCGGCGGCGGACCCGGTGTGGTCGGTGTGGTGGTGGCGCTCGGTGGCCAGACCCCGCTGAAGCTCGCCGCAGAGCTGCCGAAGGGGCTCGTGGTGGGAACGAGCCCCGAGTCCATCGATCTGGCCGAGGATCGCGACCGGTGGAACGCGCTCTGTTCGCATCTGGAGATCCCGCAGCCGCCGGGAGGGACGGCAGTCACCGTCGACGATGCACTGGCCGTGGTCGAACGCATCGGCTACCCCGCGCTGATCCGGCCCTCGTATGTGCTCGGTGGCCGTGCGATGGTCATCGTGTACGACGAGGACGCGCTGTGTGAGTCGATGGCCGAGATGGCCATCACCGGAAGCCTCGGTCGCGAAGGCGGGCTGTCCGCCGACCGGCCGGTTCTCATCGATCGGTTCCTCGAGGAGGCCACCGAGGTCGACGTCGATGCGATACGGGACGAGACCGGCGAGGTGATCATCTGCGGCATCATGGAACACATCGAGGAGGCAGGCGTGCACTCCGGTGACAGCGCGTGCATGCTGCCACCGATGAATCTCTCCGAAGGGACGCTCGCGACCCTGGAGAACTACACGGCTCGACTGGCCGACGCGCTCGATGTCGTCGGCCTGCTGAACGTCCAGTTCGCAGTGAAGCGTGCTGGGGGCGAGCAGGTGTTCGTGATCGAGGCGAATCCGCGGGCATCTCGCACGGTGCCGTTCGTCGCCAAGGCGACGGGCGTGCCGCTGGTCAAGATCGCATCGCGGGTCATGCTCGGTGCAACGCTCGTCGAGCTCCGGGCCGACGGCCTGCTCGGCGACCGTGCGCCAGGTGATCACGTGGCGGTGAAAGAAGCCGTCCTGCCCTTCCAGCGGTTCCCCGACGCCGACGCGATGCTCGGCCCCGAGATGCGGTCGACCGGCGAGGTGATGGGAATCGACCTTCGCCCCGGTCTCGCTTTCGCGAAGTGTCAGATCGCCGCCGGTCAACAGCTGCCGTCGTCGGGGACCCTCTTCTTGTCGGTCGCCGACCGGGACAAGGCGGCGGGCATCGAGACCGGTCGTGCCTTTGCGGCTCTGGGCTTCGAAATCGCGGCCACCAACGGGACCGCAGATGCGCTCGAAGCAGCGGGAGTGCCCGTGAAGGTCCGGGTCGCCAAGCTGGGCGAGCCGAGCGGAACCGACGCGGTGGAGCTCATCGAGTCGGGAGGGGTCGGGCTGGTCGTGAACACCCCGCAGGGCCCAGGCCCTCGGGCCGACGGTGCTCACATCCGACGGTCCGCAGGATCGAGAGGCGTGCCGTTGCTCACGACCGTATCGGCGGCTCTGGCGGCCGCGAACGGGATCGCAGACTGGCGCAACCATGCCCTGGCCGTCCGTACCCTGCAGGAGTACCACCGGGGTGTCTCTTCCGATCAGCTGACCCTCGAGCTCGACCTGTGAGCCCCCTGTCCACGCACGACGTGCGCCGGTCGAGAGGCATCCGACGGTTCCTGACCAGCCGACGGGGCCTTGGTCCGCTGCCCACGCTCGCGACGACGATCGGCTCGGTCCAGCTGAAGAGCCCGGTGATGACTGCCTCGGGCACAGCCGGTCGCGGGGCCGAACTCGGCGCATACCTCGATCTCGAGTCGCTGGGCGCGGTGGTCGTGAAGTCGCTGGCTGCGCAGCCCTGGGCCGGGAACCCTGCGCCCCGCGTGCATCAGACCCCGGCCGGGATGATCAACAGCGTCGGCCTGCAGGGGCCGGGCGTCTCGGCCTGGCTGCGTGACGAGCTTCCGGCACTCGAGGCGGTCGGCGCGACGGTCGTCGCGAGCATCTGGGGTCGATCCGTGGACGACTACGCCCGGGCCGCGCAGGCGCTGGCCGACGCACCGGAGTCGGTCGTCGCCGTCGAGGTCAACGTGTCGTGTCCGAATCTCGAGGATCGCGGCAAGATGTTCGCCCATGCCCCAGGCCCGACAGCAGCTGCGATCGCGGCGACGGACGTCGTCGGGCGACCCCGATGGGCCAAGCTGAGCCCCAACACGGCCGAGCTGGTCACCATCGCGCGCGCCGCGGCCGACGCCGGCGCCGAGGCCGTCACACTCGTCAACACCGTGCTCGGTATGGTGATCGACATCGAGCATCGCGAACCGGTGCTGGGAGGCGGAGGTGGTGGCCTGTCGGGCCCGGCCATACATCCGGTCGCGGTCCGATCCGTCTACGACGTGCACGCCGCGGAGCCCGACCTCCCGATAGTTGGCGTCGGTGGAGTCGCCACAGGCCGCGAGGCGGTCGAGCTGGTGATGGCCGGGGCGAGCGCCGTGCAGGTCGGTACGGCGTCGTTCGCCGACCCCCGTGCGTGCGGCCGCATCCTCGCCGAGATGCGCAAGTGGTGCAACGATCGAGGCATCGACGATCTCTCCGAGCTCGTCGGCGCTGCCAACGACCCGAGCTGAAGTCCCTTCGACCGCCATCAGGAGAACCGATGTCCGAACCCGAGATCCCCGACCACATCCGCCAGCATCTGGCCTTGGCACTCGATGTCGACGATCTCGTCGCCGCCTCTCGACTTGCTCGCGAGCTGAAGCCCTGGTTCGGCGTGGCCAAGGTCGGGCTCGAGCTGTTCAGCGCGGCCGGACCCGAGGCTTTCGGCGTGCTCCAGGACATGGGGTACGCGGTCTTCGCCGACCTCAAGCTCCACGACATCCCGACCACGGTCGGGCGGGCGTCGCGAGTTCTCGGTGCGCTCGGTGTTCGGTATGTCACCATGCACGCCCATGGCGACGTGGCCATGCTGTCAGCCGGTGTCGAAGGTCTCAACGAGGGTGCGACGAATGCGGGTCTGCTGCCACCCGTCGCGGTGGCGGTGACGGTTCTCACGAGCGATCGCGATGCTCCGCCCCACATCATCCCGAAGCGTGTGCGCGCCGCGATGGAGGCCGGCTGTGGCGGCATCGTCTGTGCGGGCACAGATCTCGACGATGTGCGGAGTCTGGCGCCCCGTATGCACAAGGTCGTGCCCGGTATCCGCCCCGCGGGCGCGTCGAGCGACGATCAGGCGCGTGTCGCGACGCCGCGGCAGGCCATCGATGCCGGCGCCGACCTGTTGGTCGTCGGTCGGGCGGTCACGGCCAGCGACGACCGCCTGGCGGCGGCGGCGGCCATCGCTGCCGAGCTCAGCGACTGAGCGTCCGAGCAGTCCGGTCGGGCGCATCGGGTTCCGATCCGCCGAGGTGATCGCGAACCGCGCGGAGGCCCTCGATCGCTTGTTCGACTTCGCCGAACGTATTGGCTGCGGTAACCGTGAAACGCACCCCGCCCCGGTCGAGTGGCATCGCAGGGAAGAGCGAGGGAGTGATCAGCAGGTCGTGGTCCCAGAGGATCTGCGCCGCGGCGCGTGTGGACTCGACATCACC
>Ga0224508_10005162_pt1 | contig 10550 bp, 5 predicted proteins | sample SF_Jan12_sed_USG_4_FD_170157 | JGI IMG/M metagenome (GOLD analysis project Ga0224508, IMG submission 170157) | Sediment microbial communities from San Francisco Bay, California, United States - SF_Jan12_sed_USGS_21 | ecosystem: Environmental > Aquatic > Marine > Sediment | place: USA: California... | reverse complement strand
GAATAGGAACTGGCTGGGTGCCAATATGCTCGAATTTCCGGATATCATCGTCGGCATAAGTATCATCACCAAACAGCGGCCAAACCCGTTCAATTTTGGACTTGTTTATGTATAATAGGCCCAATCCTAATGGTGTGCATAACCACTTGTGCAAACTGGCTCCGTAGTAATCACATTCCAAATCGGGTATCTTGAAATCCAAGTGGGCAAAACTATGAGCACCATCCACGATCACTTCCACTCCTCTTTGGTGGGCCATCTGACAAATTTTCCGGACCGGCAAGATTTGACCGCTTATATTGATCAAATGGGTTACTAACAATACTTTGGTTTTGGCAGTAATGGCCTGCCGGTAAATATCTACAATCTGTGCATCGCTGTCAGGATGAAGAGGCAAAGCAATCGTTTTGCAAACAATGCCTTCACGGCGGGCCTTTTGCCTGAATGCTTCCTGCATACTCAGATAGTCCTGATCGCAGAAAATGGCTTCTTCTCCCGCCTCCATTTTTAACCCCAGTATAACGGTGTCCAATGATTCAGTAGTATTGCGGGTGATCACCAATTCCTCCGTACGGCATCCCGCTAAAGCTGCCAATTGTTCTTTTTGCTTGGTCCTATCCTCCTCCAATTCCCGCCGCATATAAAAGCTGGGACGGGAGTTTAAATATTTCCAATTTTCATCCAACCCTTGTAAGGTGGATTGTGGCATGGGGCTGTAGTAGCCGTTTTCAAGATTGATAAAATCCGGGCTTTGATAAAACGCTTTCTGGATCTTTTCCCAAAAGGTCTCATTTTCAGCTAAAGCCAGGGTTGATTCACCGGCATGGTGGGCCGACAGAACCTTTACCTGGGCTATCAAGGCTTCTGAAAACGGTATCGGAGCCAATGCCCAAATACCCGATCGGGAAATGAACTGTCTGCGCGAAAGCATATGAGATCAATTATAAGGTCGGTCCAGAATTTCCTTTAAGATTATCGCTTGCTTAAGTCCTTGTGGCTGCTTAAGAAGCTTGAATACCTCCCTGGCAACCTTGGGACCCTTTTTTTGTTTTACCACAAACTCCTTGAAGGCTCCTTCACGCATTATAATATCAGGATGTGATGAGACCGGTGCTGGCTCCTCCTCCTTATAATGGGGCTCTTCCTCCGGTATCAATTGTGGGATCTCCGGGAAGTCTGGAACACGCTTTGAGGGTTCTGCAGGAGCAGAGACCGGTGTTCCCGTCAATTCACGCAAGATATCCTCAAAAGTGACCGCGGGTTCCGGAGCTTTTTGGGTTTTCGGCGGAGGGCTGGTTCGGGTCCTCGTTGGAGCTTGATTGGGTACCGGCGGCTTCTTCTGCTTCTTTTTAGAGAACACCCTGGAGAGGAACCAAATGATGATCAGGCCGAAGTATATTAACGTTTGAATGTCATCCATGCTGACTAAAAATACCAAAAATAATTATAAATTAGCGGGAGCATTTTTTAAAATTCGGGAGATCATTTCTTTTTATGCTTCTTACCAAACTTGAAATCAAGGGGTTTAAAAGCTTCGCGGACAAGGTAATAATTAATTTTGATGAAGGTATTACTGGAGTAGTTGGCCCCAATGGGTGCGGTAAATCCAATGTAGTTGACGCTATCCGCTGGGTATTGGGAGAACAAAAAATCAAGACCCTGCGATCCGAAAAGATGGAGAATATCATCTTTAACGGAACAAAAAACAGAAAACCTACCCAGATGGCGGAAGTCAGTCTGACTTTCGATAATACCCGCAACGTACTTCCTACAGAATATTCCCAGATCACCATCACCCGTCGTTATTTTCGTTCAGGCGATAGTGAGTATCAGTTAAATGGGGTGACTTGCCGTCTTAAGGACATCAATAGCCTGTTCATGGATACCGGGATAGGCCCCGACAGCTACGCCATTATCGAACTGAAGATGGTAGATGATATCCTGAACGATAAGGACAACAGCCGGCGTAACCTGTTTGAAGAAGCTGCGGGGGTCTCCAAGTTCAAGATCCGCAAAAAACAAACTTTGAAGAAACTCAGCGATGCGGATACCGATTTAGAGCGGGTTGAGGACCTCTTGTTCGAGATCGAAAAGAACCTCAAATCTCTTGAAAAGCAGGCTAAACAGGCCGAAAGGTACTTCAAACTAAAAGAAGACTATAAAACCTATAGTATCGTATTAGCTAAAAAGTCTGCTAGCAAATATACCTCAGCCTTTCAGAATTTGAACCAACAAATTGATGGCGAAAACGATCGCAAGTTGGCTTTCAATACGCAACTGACCGAAAAAGAGGCCGAAGTAGAGCAGGCCAAGACTCGTTTAATTGAGCTGGAGAAAGCCCTGGCCCAAAAGCAAAAAGCGCTGAATGATCAGGTGTCTAACATTCGAAAGTTTGAAAGCAACAAGCAGATCAAGAATGAAAGACTGCGCTATCTTCACGACAAAGACGATTCCCTGGCCAAACAAATTAATTTGGACAAAGAAAGTCGGGAAAGAGCCTCTATCAGCATTTCCGGGTTGTCTAAAGAAAAAGAGCGCATCACCGAGCTATTGATCCAAACCGAGCAGCATGTCAATGCCCTGAGAACAGAGTATCAACAGCAAAAAGACAAGACCAGCACCCTGCAAGGTGAATTGCAAATGTTGTCCGATCAGTATCGGGACAAGAAAGACCAGGTGTATCAGCTGAGTAAGGATCACGAAATTAAAGAGATCCAGATAACCACTTTGCAACAGGAACTGGAGAAGGCTTCTACCGATACTACTGAAAAAAGCGCCAGTATCCACACCTTCGATGAAAAGATCTCCGGCATAGCCCAGGAGATCAACGACAAGAATATTCAGCTGGAACAATGGAAGGTAGAGGAAGAAAAGCTGCAAGAGGGCATTGAATCAACTACCAAGACCATCGAGGTTATTCGAGATGAACTAGTGGAACAGAGTCGCAAATTAGACGCCAAGCAAAACGAATACAACCTCACCAAATCGCTGGTAGAAAACTTGGAAGGATTCCCGGAAGCTATCAAATTTCTTAAGAGGAAAGCCGATTGGGGTAAACAAGCACCTTTGCTATCCGACATCCTCACCTGCGATGAAAATTACCGGGTAACTATCGAAAATTACCTGGAGCCTTACATGAATTATTACATCGTTGATAATGAGTCTCAGGCTTATCAGGCTATAAATTTGCTTAATGAAGCGGCTAAAGGTAAGGCCCATTTTTTTATTTTGGACAGCTTCAAAGGATTCCATCCATCTCAAGGTAAGATATTCGATAATGCTACCAGTGCTACGGAAATCGTAGAATACGAAAACAAATACCGCAACCTGATAGGGCATATCCTGGATGGTGTCTACATCGTCGATGGGGACTATGTAAACATGCCTCAAGACGAATCCTGCGTATTCATCACCAAAAATGGAAAAGCCATCAAAAGAAAACACAGCATTTCCGGTGGCTCCGTGGGGTTATTTGAAGGAAAGCGTATAGGGCGGGCCAAAAATCTGGATAAGCTGCAAAAGGAGATCCGTTCGCTGGACAAGAATATTCAAAAGATCAGGTACAGTTTGGAGTCCAAGCAAGAGGAATTGAATCAATTAAAGGAATCCACTTACAGACCGCGCATTGATTTCCTGCAGAACGAGATCTATCGCATAAACGAAGAATATGTCTCGTACCGAACTAAGAAGGAACAGTTCACCCAGTTGATCACCAGCAACAAAACCAAAAAGGAAGATATCGATTCCAAGATCGCGGAGTTGAAAACTGAATTGGCACAGATACAACCTCAAGCAGAGCAGGAGTCCAAGAATCTGGAGGAGTTCGAGAAAATAATTCAAAAGACCAACGAGCTACTGGTCCAGGAAAATGATCAATTGAATCAAAAATCCGGCGCCTTTAACGAAAGAAATCTATTGTACCACCAGCAACAGAATCAGATCAGTTCCCTGGATTCTGAACTGTCCTTCAAGCGCAATGCTCTGGATAATAGTGAGCAGAGAATAGCCGAAAATCAAACTGGCATCCAACAAAATCAGGATGAAATAAAGCGCTTATTGGAATCTGCCGAAGTCAATGAAGGGGAATTGCTGGACCTGATCAAGGAACGAGAGGTTTTTGAAAAAGAGGTCAATGAGGCCGAACGCGAATATTATGAGTGTAGAGGTGATATTGATCAGTTGGATAAACAAGGCCGGGAAATTCAGCGGAATCGGGAACAAAGCGATATGCTGTTGATGGAGTTGAACAACAATTTGAACGAAACCAAATTACAGCTAAGCTCGGTGAAAGAACGTCTCTCGGTGGAATTCAACGTTGACCTGGAAGCGCTGGTTGAGGACTCACCGGATGATCTCGACCAGGGTGTGGCCCACATGGATGAAGAGGAATTGCAAGCCAAAGTCTTTAAGATGAGGGAGAAGCTGGAGCGTATGGGACCCATAAATCCCATGGCCATGGACGCCTACGATGAGATTAAACAGCGGCACGAATTCATAACTTCGCAAAAAGAAGATTTGTTAGGTGCCAAGGAGTCCTTGCTGACCACCATAGAGGAAATCGATACGGTAGCCAAGGAGACATTTCTGGGAGCCTTCAACAACATTAAGGCCAACTTCATTCACGTGTTCCGCTCCCTATTTACTGAGGAAGATGATTGCGACTTAAAACTCACCAATCCTGATGCTCCTCTGGAATCCCCCATTGAGATCATGGCAAAGCCCAAGGGAAAAAGGCCCTTGACCATCAATCAGCTTTCAGGGGGCGAGAAAACGCTTACAGCAACTTCTCTGCTGTTTGCCATTTATCTGTTAAAACCAGCCCCCTTCTGTATCTTTGATGAAGTGGATGCTCCTTTAGACGACGCTAACATCGACAAGTTCAATCAGATCGTTCGTAAATTCTCCGAAGAATCGCAATTTATTATAGTAACACATAACAAAAGGACCATGGCCAGTACCGATATAATTTATGGTATTACCATGATCGAACAAGGGGTCTCCCAGGTAGTGCCAGTAGATCTGCGCGAACTAGCCTAGGCATGGTGGTTTACCAGGTGAATCTTCTTATCTTCAGCAGTTGTAAAATTTTAGACTTTAAATCTAATGGGTGCATACAAAGAAGCGCATGGTGGCGTATTAAAGGAATTATATTTAGGTGAATCTGTCGCAGAACAGGAAAAGATCCTGGCTATGGAGTATCCCTCCTGGGATCTTGGTCCTCGCCAACTTTGCGATATCGAACTTTTGCTTAACGGTGCATTTTCTCCACTAGAAGGTTTCCTGGGCCAGACAGACTACAAATCGGTTATGGAAGATATGCGCCTCAGTTCTGGAATACTGTGGCCGTTACCCATTATGTTGGATGTAACGGAAGCTTTTGCCGATTCCATAACCCAGGGAGGGATGATCTCATTACGCGATCCGGAAGGAGTGCTGGTAGCCACCATGGAAGTTGAGGACATTTGGAAACCGGATAAGCAACAAGAGGCGCAGCTTGTTTACGGCACCGACCTGGAGGCGCATCCTGCGGTGAACTATCTATTGAACCAAATCCACAGTGTCTACTTAGGGGGACGGCTGAGAGGTGTAGAACCTCCCTCCCACTACGATTTCAAACTACTGCGTGACTCCCCTTCGGAGCTCAGAGGTCGATTCAGAAAACTAGGCTGGCGCAAGGTAGTGGCCTTTCAAACCCGGAACCCCATGCACAGGGCGCACCAGGAGATCACCTTCAGGGCTGCCAAGATCCATGAAGCCAATTTGCTGATTCAGCCGGTTATTGGCATGACCAAACCAGGCGATGTGGATCACTACACCCGCGTCAGGTGCTATGAAAAAATACTGGAACAATATCCGGAGCAAACTACCACTTTGAGTCTGTTAAATCTGGCCATGCGAATGGCCGGTCCCCGAGAAGCGGTATGGCACGGTTTGATCCGGAAGAATTACGGCTGCACCCATTTTATAGTAGGCCGTGACCATGCCGGACCTGGAAACAAACCCGACGGCACCCCATTTTATGATCCTTATGAGGCTCAGGATCTATTCAACAAATACCACGATGAAATGGATATCACTATGGTTCCGTTCCAAATGATGGTATATGTGGAGGATCGGGCTCAGTACATACCGGTAAACGAGACCACCAAAGAAATGAAGGTCAAGAATATCAGCGGTACTGAATTTAGAAGAAGGCTCAGGGAAGGTTTGGACATACCCGAATGGTTCTCCTACAAAGAAGTTATCGATGAGCTTCGCAAAATGTACCCCGCCAAGCATTTGCAAGGGCTTACTATATTTTTTACTGGCTTGTCAGGATCTGGCAAGTCCACCATTGCCAATGCGCTTTTAGTTAAAATGCTGGAAAACGGCAACCGCAGGGTAACCATCCTGGATGGTGATATTGTGCGCAAAAACCTTTCCAGTGAGCTGGGCTTCACCAAGGAGCATCGAGACATCAATATCAAGCGTATTGGTTATGTGGCCGCGGAGATCACCAAGCACGGTGGAGTGGCAATTTGTGCACCCATTGCGCCCTATCACTCCATCCGTAAGGAAGTTCGTGAAACCGTGGAAAAAGTAGGAGGATTTGTGGAGATCTATGTCAACACCCCCCTGGAAGAGTGCGAAAAACGTGATCGTAAAGGACTGTATGCCAAAGCCCGGGCCGGTAAGATCAAAGGGTTTACGGGAATCGATGATCCCTATGAGATTCCGGAAAACCCTGAAATGGTCATCGATACGCTGACCCTTACTCCGGAACTGGCTGCTCATCGCATCCTGGTAAAACTGGAAAGCCTGGGTTATATTAAATAACCAGTTCAGTAACCAGGTGAAAAATAATTGGAGTGCTCACCCTTAGTCCCTGGATCCCAGAACTGGCTTATTTAAGTCAGCCTGCACAATTTCTTTGAGCTCCAAATTGCATGGAATTAGTTGTAATTTAGGGCATCATACTTTAAATTTAAAGAAGGCGCTGCTCTCACCGGGCAGCTTCTTTTAGCTAATGTTAACCCTAAATCCACTCTAACATGAAGGTCTTCGATGCCAAACACATTAAAAATATTGTCCTCCTGGGGGCCGCTAAGTCCGGTAAAACTACGCTGGCGGAAACCATGCTATTTGAGGCCGGACTGATCAATCGCCGAGGTACTGTTGAAGATAAGAACACGGTATCCGACTATCATGAGATCGAACACGACCGAGGCAATTCCGTATATGCCACCGCGCTACATACGGAATGGCGCGATTACAAAATCAATATCATAGACACACCCGGACTGGACGATTTTATTGGTGAGATCGTTTCCTCCGTGCGGGTTGCCGATACCTGTGTGTTATTGATCAATGCCCAGCAAGGCATCGAAGTGGGCACAGAATTGATCTGGAACTATGCCGACCGCTATCAAAAGCCGGTTATTCTAGCTGTCAATCAACTTGATCATCCAAAAAGCAATTGGGATAACACCTTAGATTCTATCAAGCATCGTTTTGGCAGCTCCGCTACTCTAATGCAATACCCGGTGAACCAGGGCGAAGGATTTGACTCCATTATCGACCTGCTGAAAATGATCATGTACAAATTTCCGGCAGGAGGTGGAAAACCTGAAAAACTTCCTATTCCGGACGATCAAAAGGAAATAGCAGAAGCCCTGCACAATGAACTGGTAGAAAAAGCCGCCGAGAACGATGAGAATCTCATGGAGCTGTACTTTGAAAAAGGCTCACTGGATGAAGATGAAATGAGACAAGGCCTTAAGATCGGGATGCTCAATCACGAGGTCTTCCCCATCTTCTGCATTTCTGCCAAACAAAATATGGGCAGCGGTCGAATGATGGGATTCATCGATAATGTAGCTCCCTCCGCTACTGAAATGAATCCTGAACCCACTGAAGACGGTGGTGAGATTAAACAAGAGACTGAGGGTGATCCGGTGCTGTTTGTATTCAAAACTTTGGTGGAACCCAATCTGGGGAAAATGTCCTTCTTCAAGGTGATCTCCGGAACGCTTAAGGTTGGGGCAGATCTGGTCAACCATCAAAGCGGGCATACCGAACGACTTAACCAGCTGTTTATCATGGACGGCAAGAATCGCAATCCGGTTGACAAACTGGTTGTGGGAGATATTGGCGCTACCCTTAAACTTAAGAGTACTGAAACTAATCACACCCTTCACGTCAAAGGTAAGGACGTGAGCATTAAGCCTATCCAATTTCCAGGACCTCGCATTCGTACCGCAATTATCGCTAAAAACAAGGCCGACGATGAAAAATTGGGCGAAGTTCTAAAAAAGATCCATCAGGAAGATCCTACCGTAGAGGTAGAATACTCCCGAGAATTAAAACAGCTGATCTTGTCCTGCCAAGGTGAATTACACTTGGCTATGGTGCGGTGGGCCTTGGAAAATACGTATAACCTGGATGTCGATTACGTCACTCCCCGCATACCCTATCGCGAGACCATCCAGAAAGCGGCCGATGCATCGTATCGACACAAAAAACAATCCGGTGGCGCCGGTCAATTTGGAGAGGTGTACCTGAAAATTGAACCCTTTACTGAAGGAATGCCAGAGCCTACCGGTTTTAATGTTCGAAACAAAGAAGAGACCGACCTGCCCTGGGGTGGTAAGCTGGTGTTCTACAATTGTATTGTGGGGGGTGTTATTGACCTGCGATTCCTGCCTTCAATAAGAAAGGGAATTCTCGAAAAAATGGAGGAAGGACCCCTCACCGGATCCTATGTACGCGATGTGAGGGTAATGGTCTATGATGGTAAAATGCACGCCGTTGACTCCAATGATATCTCTTTCAAGATCGCAGGCATGATGGCGTTCCGTCAGGCGTTCACCTCAGCAGATCCCCAACTACTGGAACCCATCTATGACCTGGAGGTAATGGTCCCTGAAGAATTGATGGGGGATGTAATGACTGATTTACAGTCCAGAAGATCAATTATTCAGGGTATGGAAGCTAAAGGCGCTTACCAGATCATCAAAGCGCGAACGCCGTTAGCAGAGCTAGATCGGTATACCACCACCCTGCGCTCCATAACTCAGGGAAAGGCTAATTTCAGCAGTACCTTTGCAGAATATGCACCGGTGCCTTATGATATTCAGCAAAAGTTAATGGCCTCTTATAACGAACAGCTGGAGGAGGTGCACGGATAGGTCAACGGCCCTTGACCCCGGGATACAGGTCCGCTACCCGATCGCTTTGAAAATAAGCCTTCGATTCAATGTCCATGATGGTCAAATGGCCATCCCAGGCAGCGCCTGTATCCATCATCCATACATTTCCCGATTGTAGTGGGACGGGATATCCTGCTCTTATGGTAGGAGAATGTCCAATGTATATTTCTTTATAGGAACCCAATGATTTTTCCTCATGATGCATTTTGAGGCGACAAGCCAGATTGAACAGGCTTCGGTCCCATAGAAAAATACTTTCATCCTGCTCCATCAAAGGTTTATCCGGCATTATGCCGGCGTGTACGAATAATCTGTGGTCGGTAGTGAGGTGATATAATTTAGCCTGTTCCAGAAATTGCCGGTGCGAAAGAGGAACACCGTCAGCATAGCTATTGAGTGTGGCCTGCCCGCCCTGATTAAGCCACAGATCCGGAGGCACCTGGTTTCTAAACCAACTTAAGGCCCAATAGTCGTGATTGCCCAATATATAGGTGAGGTTGGGAATTTTTAACAGGAATTCAATGCACTCTCTTACTTGGGGCCAACCGTCGCAAACATCTCCCAGCGCCACCAGATGGTCGTACTCCGGATTGAAGTCACAACGGTTCAAACACTGCTCCAGTGCCCTAAAGGCGCCGTGGATATCTCCAAGAACAAAGGTCCGACCGGTCATATTGGCTGGTAATTTTTAGTATTTGATTGATCAATTATAGTTAAATTGCTAGTAAACTCAGAGGTGGCCATGACCAAAAATTACCAGGGGTTAAAGTATTTATCTGTTCTGACAATACCGGCAACTGTCATGATTTCATTGAACGCCACCGGTGCTCTGACCTTCATCACCTTAATTTATGTATTTGGCTTGGTTCCTTTGATTGAGCTCTGGTTCAAACCAAATGACCATAACGTATCGGCAGCAGAAGCGGCTATAATGCAAAAAGATGCACTTTACGACTGGATCCTTTATTTGATCGTACCTCTGCAGTGGTTCTTTGTCGGATACTTCCTAACCAGGATATCAACCGCTGGAGACACGGTGACCATTCTAGGAAGAATCACTGCCCTGGGCATTCTTTGTGGAGTATTTGGAATTAATGTAGCCCATGAATTGGGACACCGAAAAGAAAAGGTCGCACAATTTTTGGCGAAGTGTCTCCTGCTTTCCTCACTGTACATGCATTTCTTTATCGAACATAATAGGGGTCACCATAAGAAAGTATCTACCTCCGCTGACCCTGCTTCAGCGCGTTTTGGTGAAAGCGTATACCGGTTTTGGTTCCGCTCTATTTGGTACAGCTATTTATCGGCCTGGCAGTTGGAGAATAGCAGACTGAAAAAGCATGGGCGTTCGCCCTGGTCCCT
>Ga0224508_10005161_pt1 | contig 10552 bp, 8 predicted proteins | sample SF_Jan12_sed_USG_4_FD_170157 | JGI IMG/M metagenome (GOLD analysis project Ga0224508, IMG submission 170157) | Sediment microbial communities from San Francisco Bay, California, United States - SF_Jan12_sed_USGS_21 | ecosystem: Environmental > Aquatic > Marine > Sediment | place: USA: California... | reverse complement strand
GGCCCGTGTGATTACGAGCTCGTATTCGTTCTCGGTGGTCGCCGAGATCGATCCAAGCGGTTCGCCGGTGGTGGGGTTGATGGATTCGATTTGGTGAGCATCGGACGATTCGATCCATTCACCTGCGAATGTTCCTGCGTGGTGGCGGTCGACCCCCAGGCGGGCCATGGTTTCTGCATGCATGAGGCGAGTCTAAGGCGCCGCTGTTGCCGTAGCATCGACAGCTGTGATCGATGTTGTGGTGATAGGTGGCGGTATCGCTGGTGTGTCGGTGGCTGCCGCGCTCCCGGCGGGGCTCGACATCGTGCTGGTGGAGCGTGAGCCCCAGCTGGGCGCTCATTCCACGGGCCGGTCGGCCGCGTTATTCTATCCGTCCTACGGGCACCCGTCGTCGGTTTGCTTGGCTACTGCTTCTCGACACGTCCTGGACGATGGTGGGTTTCTGAGCAAGCGTGGTGTACTCACCGTGGCGCAAGCCCCTGGCCGAACCGAGATCGAGACGATGCGTGCTACCTCGGTTGACCCAGGCGCCGAGATCATTGATGGCTTGGCTGCTCTGCAAGAAATCTGCGGGGCCCTTCGCCGACCTCTTGACCTTGGCCTATTCGAACCGGATGTCGCAGACATCGACGTAATGGGCCTCCACACGTCATTCGTGAAGCGGGCTCGGATGCGGGGCGTCGAGATACGTCGCAACGCCGGCGTGGTCGACCTGGACCGAAGAGCCGATGATCGTTGGTCGGTGGAGACGAGCGACGAGACATTCACCGCACGAGTGGTCGTCAACGCCTCAGGTGCCTGGGGTGACGAGGTTGCCCGAATGGCCGGTGTGCAGCCGGTCGGTCTGACCCCGCTCCGCAGAACCGCGTTCATGACGGCTGCTCCGGGCGATGCGGCGGACTGGCCCGCAGTGGTCGAGGTCTCCCACGCCTGGTACTTCAAGCCCGAGGGGCCCCAGCTTTTGTGCTCGCCTGCCGAGGAGAAGCCGGCGCCGGCCGGCGACCCGCGGCCGGCGACGGAGGACGTGGCCGCTGCCATCGAGCGGATCAACGCGGTGACATCGCTCGGCATCCGTTCCGTCACATCGGAGTGGACTGGTCTGAGGACGTTCTCCCCAGACCAGGCGATGATTGTCGGGTTTGACCCGGACGCGCCCGGGTTCTTCTGGCTCGTCGGCCAGGGAGGCACCGGTATCCAGACCGCCCCAGCCGCAGGAGAATTGGCGGCGGCACAGATCGCAGGAGAGCCCCTGCCGCCCACGCTCGCTCGATATGGAGTGCGGCCGCAGGACTATGGCATCAAGAGACTGAGGAGATGACGATGCGATGGATGGTGGTTGGCCACGGCGGAATCGTCGGCGCATTCGTAACGGCGATAGACGGGCTCGACGGGAACGAAGTAGCCGTGGTTACCGGCAGGTCCGAGGAACGGGCTGGTGCGTTTGCGGGCCGGCGTGGCATCCCGGTGTCGACGACTGACATCGGCTCCCAGCTCGAGAACGTCGATGCCGTCTATGTCGGAACCCCCCATCCGTTTCATGCCGATGCCGCCTCACGAGCCCTCGAAGCCGGTGTGCCGGTTCTCTGCGAAAAACCGATGACGCTGACGCTGGCCCAAACGTCTGAGGTCGTTGAGTTGGCACGCACCAACGACGTCTTCCTCATGGAGGCGGTGTGGACGAGGTTCCTACCGATCTACGACCAGGTCTTTGGGTGGATCGACAACGGCGCCATAGGAACGCCCCGGGGAATCAAAGCGAGCTTCGGGTTCCGCAAGCCATTCGATCCGGCCCATCGCCTGTTCGACCCGGCGCTGGGCGGGGGAGCCTTGTACGACATCGGGATCTACCCACTGCATGTGGCTGAGTGGCTGTTCGGTCCTCCGGTGAGCGTCGTGGGCGCCGCAGCGGTTGGGGCGTCCGGCGTGGACGAGTACACCTCTGTCCTCGGTACGTACCGTGATGGCATCCATGGAGATTTGAGCGCCACGACCCGGATCGCGCTCGACAGCCGCGCGATCGTGTGGGGTGACGACGGTTGGATCGAGATCCCGAAGTTTTGGATGGCGCAAGAGGCCACGCTGCACGCCGCTGGGCGAGAGGAGCATCGCTCGGCTCCCTTCGAGGTGAACGGCTACGAGTACGAGATCCGCGAGGTGGCGCGTTGTTTGGAGGGAGGCTTCATCGAGAGCCCCGGGATGCCGTGGTCGGCATCGCTGTCGGTAGCGAGCCAGGTCGATGAAGTGCTGAACCAAGTTGGACGGTCGGCCTAGTCGGCGGATACCAACCCACGGCACGTACGTGTCCGTCGACTCAACGCGCTCGAGATCCGGCGATCACCGAAACGCCGGCCGTGGATAGCGGCCCGCCTGTGCTGAGTAACCTGCCTTTCGTGGAACAGGTCGTCATCGTCGGTGTGGGAGAGCTCGGGGGCGTATTCGCGCGCGGGTTTCTGCGCCTCGGCTTGACTGTGGTACCGGTTATCCGCTCGACGGACCCCAGCGCCGTAGCTGGCGAGGTTCCCCACCCCCGCCTCTGCCTGGTGGCCGTTGGCGAAACTGATCTGTCGCCCACGCTGGCCTCGCTTCCCAGCCCGTGGAAGGGGAGGGTGGGCCTCCTTCAGAACGAATTGCTGCCCCGAACGTGGCTGGCGCACGACATCGCTGATCCAACCGTCGCCGTAGTGTGGTTTGAGAAGAAACCCGGCCAGGATGTGAAGCAGATCATCTCGACCCCCGTTGCCGGGCCCGAAGCCCCGATGATGGTGGCGGCACTCAGCTCGATCACGATCGCCGCCCACGAGGCCACGGCATCTGAGGTCGAGCAAGCACTCGTGGCGAAGAACCTATACATCCTCACCGCCAATATCGCCGGGCTGGAGACGAGAGGGTCGGTGCAGGACCTCTGGTACTCGCACCGGGACCTGGCGGAATCGGTAACGGACGAGATCGCAGATCTCCAGCGTGAACTTCTAGGCCACGAATTCGATCGAGACGCCGCCAAGGCTGAGATGGTCCGGGCCTTCGATGCCGATCCCAACCACGGCTCAATGGGTCGGTCGGCGCCGGTCCGGCTGCGCCGAGCCCTCCAGCATGCCGACGCGTTCGGGCGTGAGGTCCCTACCTTGCGGCGCCTGGCCGCAGATCATCTCGAGGGCGCCTGAGCGAGACACACTCAGTCCCGGAACAACCTCGTACCGACCGAACTCAGGCAGCCGGCTCCCGCACGAATGTGGGTTGGTCACGACGGGAGCGGTCGGGATCGAATCGATACCCGAGGCCATCGAAGTCGGTCAAGCCCGTGAAGGTGGTCACCCGATTCAGGATGAGCCATGCTGCCATTGCCCCACGCGCTCGTTTGGCGAAGAAACTGACCACGCGGTATTCGCCGCGATTGAGATCCTCGAACCGAGGGGTGACGATCCGGGCGCCGAGGCGAACCGTTCGCACGGACTTGAAGTACTCCTGGGAAGCCAAGTTCACGAGAGCTCGGGGTCGCACGACGTCCAGATCCGACGCCAGGACGCTGCTTATCCGGTCCCCCCAGAAGTCATACAGGCTCCCGCCGCGCTCGGTCGGGAGCCGGGTGCCCATTTCGAGTCGATGAGGCTGGATGAGATCGAGCGGCCGAAGCACACCGTAGAGGCCAGACAGGATGCGGAGTCGACGCTGGGCGGCAGTGAAATCGCGGGTTTGGAACCTGGCCGCATCGAGGCCCATATAGGTATCGCCCTTGAATGCGAGGATCGCTTGGCGGGCGCCGCGCGTATCAGGGTCGGGATCCCACTCTTGGAATCGCTGCCAATTCAGCTCGGCCAAGTCGTCAGAGAGGCTCATCAGGCGGCCGATCTGCTCCGGGCTCTGGCCGGCCATGACTTTGACCAGCATCTCCGAGTCGTCCTGAAACCGGGGGAGCGTGGAGCGCTTGGTGAGCGGCTTCGAGTCGAAGTCGAGACTCTTGGCGGGCGAGAGAACAATCAGCATGACTGCGAGTGTACAAGGGGTCGTTTGGCAAAGGCCACGGCGCGTCGGGAAGACCCGATAGGATCGGAACGTGATTTTTCGCAGGGCAAACTCCCGATGGACCGCCGCTCGAGCGGTGCCGCTGGTCGTGCTTGCCTTGGTGCTTGCCGGCTGTGGCCAGGCGGCATTGCTGCTGGAGGTGGGTGATTGTTTCGATGATCCGCCCGGCCTGGTCGACACCGTGACCAACGTCGACGTAATCGACTGCGCTGACGCCCATGACAACGAGGTCTACGTCGTCGTCGACTTTCCCGACGAAGGCGGCTATCCGGGAGACGACGCGGTCAGGGAATTCGCTGATGAAACCTGTATCAGGGAGTTTGAGGCGTTTGTCGGCTTCGACTATCTGCAATCGGAGCTCGACCTCGGCTATTTCTGGCCGACCGACGAGTCGTGGGATGCCGGGGATCGGGCCGTGCAGTGTTTCGTGTATGAGCTGGACGGTTCTCAAGCAACCGGCAGTCTTCGGAATGCGGCTCGGTGAGCCGCCAGTCTGCCGCCTCGGGCTCAGATCAGCCGTCCTGCATGCTCGTAGAGGGGCTCGTTGGCCAGGATCCGTGCCGGGCTCATCTTCGACAGGTCGAGTGACGGGGGTCGCCCGAGGATCAACTCGGCAAGGTGCCTCCCTACTGCGTGACACTGCTGGAATCCATGACCCGAAAAGCCATTGGCGAGATAGAGGCCGGCCAGCTCGGGCCATTCGCCGATGATGCCGTTCCCGTCGAGGACGTTGTTGGCGTACAGCCCAGCCCAGCCACGCAGCACACGCACCGCTTCGAACGCCGGGAAGTTGCGTACCAACTCGGGCCAAATCGCGTCGTCGAAATGCTGGCGACTCACTGAGAAGTCATAGCCAACGGGATCGGTGGGAAGCGACCACGACACCAGATAGGTGTTTCCGGGCTCGGCGAGCACGTAGAGACCCGAAGGAGCGAAGGCGCTCGGTAGGAGCTCAGAGTCGATGTCCGCTTCCAGCACGAACACGCTACGCATGATTGGCGTCACCGGAAGAGGGACGCCTGCCGTCTCCGCGAGATCCGCACACCAGGCGCCGGCAGCATTGACGACGACGGGAGCCGACAACAGGTCACCGCCAACCTCGACACCGACAACAGCCTGCTCGTCTCTCAGCACAGCTTGGACTTCACCTTGGATGTATTCGGCCCCGAGCGACGCGGCCTTGCGGCGATAGCCTTCCAGGACTGCGGCAGGATCAACGGAGCCGTCGCGCCTCCCAAGCGTGCCCGCCACGTAGGTAGTGCCGGCATATGGCGGATAAGCCGCCTCGATCTGTTCGGGGGAAAGCCATTCGACCGACTCGCCGAGCCGATTCTGAGCCTCGAGGCCGTGGCGAGCATCGTCCTCTCCTCCCGGTGCCACCAGAAACAGGTTGCCCTGATGGCGACAGCTCGGATCCGGATGCCACTCGCCGACCGCCATGGTCTCGCTGAAACCCTCCAAGAAGTCCATGGCGAATTGAGAAATGGCGATATTCTCGGGCAGGTTGAACTGGATTCTGACATTGCCGTCGCTCAGGAGCGTTGAAGATCGGGCAAAGGTCATGTCACGATCAACAACTGCGACGCGAATCGCAGGGTCGTAGTGCAGGAGCCAGTAGGCGGTGGCGCTACCCATCACCGCGCCTCCGACGATGACAACGTCGAAGCGATCCATCAAATGGAGCGAGTAATGCCGCCGTCGACGCGGATGTTCTGGCCAGTGACGTACGAAGCGTCATTCGACAGCAGCCATGCGACGGTGCCCGCTATCTCGTCGACACGTCCATAGCGGCCGGCGGGAATTCGGGCCAGATTGACCTCGGACTCCGGATAGGAGTCGATGAAGCCCGGAAGGACGTTGTTCATGCGAATGCCCTGAGCGGCATAGGCGTCTGCGTAGAGCTTCGTGAAGCTACCGAGGGCAGCGCGCAGGCTCGCCGAAATGGGAAAACCCGGGTCAGGCTCGAACGCGGCGAATGTCGAAATGTTCACGATCGAGCTTCCTTGGCCGAGGTGCGGCGTAACCAATCGAGCCATCCGGACGACGTTCAGCAGAAGGATGTCGAGACCGGAGTGCCAATCATCGTCCGAGAGCGCGAGAAGCGGCCCCTTGGCGGCATGGCCGGTGTTGTTGACAACGGCGTCGATCTGACCGTGCGAGGACATCGCCAACTCGACGAGATTGGACAAGTCGGCGGCAGACGTGACCGATCCGGTGAGAGCGATGGCGCCGAGCTCGGCTGCGACCGCCTCGGCCCCGCCGCTGTTCGACATGAGGGTGAGACTCCAGCCGTCGTTGGCGAGTCGCCGAGCGATTGCCGCCCCCATACCCGAGCCCGAAGCTGTGACGATCGCCGACTTGCTCCCCATGTGCGCTCTCCTCGGGTGGTTGGCTCTGGTTGCCGACAGCCTAAAGCGCGTTTGAGGCCGGCGATCTGCGAATCAGAAACTGGCCTGTATGAGAACGCCGAGACCGTGCAGATGCGGGCTGCGACCAGGAAGGGGTTGTCGCCCGGAGCGACTGGAACCTGCCGCGACGAGCTTAGAAAACCGGCGGCAAAGTCGGGCTTGGCGGATGCTGCGACGGTACCCTGGAGCATGAGCAGAACGTTCCGCTGAATGGAACATGGGATAGACCTGGAGACGACATGAGAGAAGAAGCCCGCTGTGTCATCGTCGGTGGCGGGGCGATGGGCGTTGGCCTTCTCTACCACCTTGCTCACGAGGGTTGGACCGACACGGTATTGGTTGAAAAGGACGAGCTGACGTCGGGCTCCACCTGGCACGCCGCCGGCCTCGTTCCGCATTTCATCGGAAGTCTCAACATGGCGAAGGTCCACGCCTATGGCGCGGAGCTGTACACCAAACTGGAGGCTGAGACCGGCCTGCACTCCGGCTGGCATGGTAGTGGGGCCGTGAGGCTCGCCCGAACCAACGACGAGGTCGACTGGTTCCGATACGTCAAAGGCGTGCTCGATGTCGTTGGAGTCGAATCACAGCTGGTTGACCCCAGCGAAATCGTTGAGCTTCATCCCCTGCTCACCGTCGACGACGTGAAACTGGGCCTTCACACGCCGAACGACGGCTGGACCGACCCCACCGCTGCGACCAACGCCATGGCAGCCGGGGCTCGCCAACTCGGTGCGGAGATCTCTCGTCACAACCGGGTCTTGGACATGAATCAGTTGCCCGATCGGCGCTGGGAAGTCATCACCGACAAGGGCCGCATCGTGGCAGAACATGTCGTCAACGCAACGGGCCACTACGGGCCCCAACTGGGGAAGATGGTGGGCTTGGAGGTCCCCATCGTGTCGATGATCCATCAGTACATCGTCACCGAAGCCATGCCGGAGGTTGCAGCCCTCGATTTCGATCTGCCCGTCATCCGTGATCCCCGAGCTTCCTGCTACTACCGGCGTGAGCACGATGGTCTCATCATCGGGCCCTACGAAACCGAGGGATCGAAGCCGTACGGGCTCGACGGAATCGACTGGGGTTTGACCTTCCACCTGACGCCGCCCGAGATCGAGCGCCTGCTTCCGTGGCTCGGTCTCGCCGCGGAACGAATCCCCGCCTTCGAGAACGCCGGAATCAAGCAGGTGGTCAGCGGGCCCATCACCCACACGCCGGACGCCGGCTACCTGATGGGGCCAGCCCCCGGCCTCCTCAACTATTGGTTGTGTGTCGGTGCCTCGATAGGGATCACGCAAGGCCCTGGTGCCGGCAAGTATCTCGCCCAGTGGATGGTGCACGGCCAGACCGAGATCAACGTCCGGGAAATGGACCCTCGTCGCTTCGGCCACTATGCGCCGGGCGAGTACACGCTCGCCCGTTCGATCGATGAATACCACGAGATGTACCAAGTGCGGATGCCGGGTGAATACCGCGCGGCGGGTCGGCCCATGAAGCAGACCCCGATCTACGACGCTCTCGACTCCAAGGGAGCGCGATGGCAGGAAGTGTTCGGATGGGAGCGAGCCCAATACTTCTCGCCAGAGCCGGAGGATTTCTCTTTCCGAAGGTCGTCGGCATTCGACGCGGTAGGAGCCGAGGTTCGTGCCATTCGGGAGGCCGTGGGTGTTGCAGATCTCACTGCGTTCTCCAAGTTCGAAGTCGGCGGTGACGACGCCGCTCAGTTGCTCGATCGTCTATCGGCCAACCGGCTGCCGGCACGTGACGGTGGCATCCGCCTCGTCCATATGCTCACCGACCGGGGCGGCATCGAATGTGAGATGACCATCACCCGCAAAGCGCCTGATCGGTTCTATCTCAATTCGGCGATTATCGGCCAACTCCATGACCTCGATTGGTTGCTTCAGCACATCAAGAGCGATGAGGACGTGACGGTGATGGACGTAACCGATACGACCGGCATTCTCGGCGTCACCGGCCCCAGATCACGAGAGCTGCTCAGCCGCCTCACCGAAGCCAATCTCGAGAACGACAGCTTCCCGTGGCTAACTGCCCAAGAGATCGCGGTCGCCGGGGTGCCGTGTTTTGCCCTTCGCGTGAGCTACGTCGGGGAGCTGGGTTGGGAGCTACATCACCCCCTCGAGCGCATGCCCGAGCTCTATGAGGCCATCGTCGCCGTCGGCGCAGACCTGGGCCTTGTCGACTTCGGCAGCTACGCAATGAACGTCATGAGACTCGAGAAGGCCTACAAGGCCTGGGGTTCGGAGCTCACCACAGAAATCACACCTGTCGAAGCGGCGCTCGAGCGGTTCGTCGCCTTTGACGGCGAATTCATCGGCAAGGAGGCAACCATGTCGAGGCTGGCTGCTTCGCTCGACATGATCCTCGTGTACGCCGAGCTCGACGCTCTCGACGCAGACTGTCGTGGAAACGAGCCCGTCTTCGCCGGCGACAAGGTGATCGGCGTAACGACGAGTGGAACCTATGCCCACTCGGTCGACAAGAGCATCCTCTTTGCGTACGTCGACCCGGCCTACCAGGAGCCGGGGTCGACGTTCGATGTCGAGGTCATGTCAGAGCGACGAACGGCGACGGTGTTGAACGAACCGGTGTGGGACCCATCCAATGAACGGTTGCGGGCCTGATGGGTGGCCGTCGCTCCGGAGGAGGCCGAGCTGCACGGATGGCGTTGCGAGCGGAAACTCCGCCGCTCCACGAACGGCCTGTCCGACCCGGTTTGTCGGGAGGTGCATTCAAACCACTCGCCGATCGCGACCTCGAGGAGGTCTACTCGAGCGCCCTTGATCTGCTCGAGACCGTTGGGATGGGATCCCCGATCCCTGAGTTCATCGAGGTGGTGACGGCCGCTGGGGGATGGGTCGAGGGAGATCGGCTGCATTATCCCAAGGCCGTGGTGGAGGCAGCCATCGAGACGGCGGCCAAGTCGTTCGTGTGGCACGGCATCGACGAGGATCGCAGCATCGACGTGGGCGGGGAAAGGGTCCATTTCGGGACAGCCGGTGCTGCTGTGCTCATGCTCGACCACCAGTCGAAACAGTTTCGCCATTCCACGTCTCTCGATCTCTACGACGTGGCTCGGCTGGCCGATACCCTCGAACACATCCATTTCTTTGTGAGAACCGTTGTGACCCGCGACCTCGTAGAAGCGCGTGACGTCGATATCAACACTGCGTACGTGACCTTGGCGGGCACGACGAAGCCGATCGGGACATCGTTCTTCCACCCCGACCACGTGTACGACGCCGTCGAGATGTTCGATATGGTCCTCGGGGGTGAGGGCGAGTTCCGCAAACGCCCGTTTCTCGTCGCCAACAACACCTTTGTGGTTCCACCGCTGCGCTTTGCCGAAGAGTCTGCGGCGGCGATGGTTGCCCAGGTTCGGTCCGGGATGCCCATCAATCTCCTCTCGGCCGGCCAGGCCGGCGCCACGTCGCCGGCGGCCCTCGCCGGATCACTCGTCCAGGCCCTTGCCGAGTGTTTGGCTGCGTTGACCACGGTAAACCTCATTCAGCCGGGACACCCGTGCGTCATGGGGCTCTGGCCATTCGTTTCGGATCTTCGGACCGGGGCGATGACGGGGGGCAGCGGAGAGGAGGCCGTTCTGAACGCCGCCGCCGCCCAAGTCGCCAACTATCTCGGCCTGCCTTCAGGTGTGGCGGCCGGGATGGCCGACTCGAAGCTGCCCGACAGCCAGGCCGGATACGAGAAAGGCGTAACCGTCACATTGGCGGGACAGGCTGGAGCCAATCTCGTCTACGAGTCGGCGGGGATGCTGGCGTCGCTGCTCGGATGCTCTCTCGAAATGATGGTGATCGACAACGATTTGCTCGGCTCGGTCAACCGCACGATCCGCGGCATCGAAGTGAATGCCGAGACGCTGTCAATGGAGGTGATCCGCCAGGTCGTGCAACACCCCGGGCACTTCTTGGGTCACGAGCAGACCCTGGGTCTCATGGAGCGGGATTACGTGTATCCGGTCGTTGCCGATCGAGACACCCCTGCCAATTGGGCAGATAATGGGTCATTGGACGCTTCGGACCGTGCTCGCCAGTACGTTGAATCCACGCTGGCACGCCACTACCCCAAGCACATTGCTCCCG
>Ga0224508_10005160_pt1 | contig 10553 bp, 10 predicted proteins | sample SF_Jan12_sed_USG_4_FD_170157 | JGI IMG/M metagenome (GOLD analysis project Ga0224508, IMG submission 170157) | Sediment microbial communities from San Francisco Bay, California, United States - SF_Jan12_sed_USGS_21 | ecosystem: Environmental > Aquatic > Marine > Sediment | place: USA... | reverse complement strand
ATCAGCCAATCGATGGAAATAGTCTCATCGTCGCCGGTAATGGTCGCGTCAAAGCTGAGGTCGAAGGTCGCATCGGCGGTCGGCAGCGCCGCAGAAAATTCCTGCGACACGCGGCTAATCGACAATCCACTGAGAATATCGTCGCCGGCAATTCCTGCTGAAAGACAATCGGAAACAACGCTGCCGCTACATCCGTCAATCGATCCACCGCCGATCGCGGAGAATGTCAGCATCAGGTCCGTATAGCCCTCGGCATGGATCTGATAGCTATGATGTGTCGAATCGTAGCCCAGATAGGTTGAGCCCCCGAGTATCGGCATAGCGCTGACCAGCATTGGTGCCAGCATCGCTACGATGCCTGAAATAGCCAGCCCGGTTAATTTTTTCATTGGTCCTTCCTCAAAAAATTTTACAAAACGATGATCGCCTTTACTTGGCGAAACGACGCTCTGCGTGTCTCTGCCGATAATGTTGCAAGAAGCGGACCAACCTTAGCACCCTGGCCGGTTTTTTGGTGCAAGTTGACAATAAGCACCACAAAACGTGAACAGCGTCACACTTTTGAGGCTATTTCGGTACTTAAGTAAAAACAATTCATCTTGCCCACCCGCGTGACGCAGGCGGCGAAATGACAAGTTGTAAAGTCTTCCGACAATTAGTTTGCGGCCAGCCTTTAACTTAAGGACGTAGCGCGGCTATCTTCCAGACCCAGGCACAGCGCTGTGGCGATTACCGGAAGCAATTCATCCCGCAGAGCGGCGCCGCCCCGGATATGTGACCCACAGCACTGTTGCCAGGTGAATCCGAGCCTATATTTAAGCGATATCGTTACTTTAGACGTTCCAGGGGTGCCGGCATGTATCGCGTGCTCGTAGTCGACGACGACGAAGATATTCGGACGATTGTTTCACGGGTTCTGGTGGAAATGGGCTTTCAAGTCGAGGCAGTTGCGAGCGCTAAAGCGGCGCTCGCCTCCTTCGAGTCCACTGGTTTCGATCTGGTCATGACCGATATCCGCATGGACGGAATGGACGGCCTGAGCCTGACGGCGGCAATCCGCGACCGCAACCCGGACGTACCCACGATCGTAATGACCGGACATGCCTCAATGGATACAGCGATCGCTGCCATTCGTGCTGGTGCCTGTGATTACCTGGTCAAGCCATTCGAAAACTACGAGAAAGTGCGTGCGACGATCAAACGCGCCCTGGCAACGACTAATTCGGTGCGCGAACGCGAACAACTAATCGATGCACTCAATGAGTCGAACAGGGAATTGCACCATCTGGCTATCCGCGATGGCCTGACAGGTATCTACAATCGCCGTCACCTGCTGGAATTACTCTCCGCAGAATTCGAGCGCGCCATACGTTACCGACGTGAACTGTCAATAATGTTCATCGACGTCGATTACTTTAAGGAATACAACGATCGGCATGGGCACCCGAGCGGCGATGAAGCGCTGCAGTGCATCGCCCGGGTACTCGTGAAGAATACCCGCCAGAGCGATGCTGTCGGCCGCTGGGGCGGCGAAGAATTTGTCATCGTCGTCCCGGAGACCACAGAACAGGCTGCCAGCGCCCTGGCTGAGAAACTACGCGCCAGTGTCGCCGACTTCGAATTCCCCGGCCGGGAAACGCAGCCTGGCGGTTGTGTTTCGATCAGCATCGGGGTCGCAACAATCACTGCCGATGATTCTCAGGCGGCGCTGATCGAGCGGGCCGACAAGGCCCTCTATGCAGCCAAATCCGCCGGTCGCAATACCGTCAAAAACGCGGCCTAGGACCAGGCCCGGGAACGGGCTAAGCACAAGTACGGATTTACAGGCGTGGGGCCTGGGCGTGTCAATGGGGCAAACCATCGGAGGAGCGCCTCATGATTGCAAGCATGCCTGACGCTGCTGTCCGCCTGGATATCGATAACCCGATCTGGGAACGGTTCTTTACTATTGCGCCGCTGGTTCTGATAGGCACTTGCGACAGCAATGGTGTGCCCGACCTGGCACCGAAACATATGGTGACGCCACTGGGGTGGAAGAATTACTTCGGTTTCGTCTGCACGCCACGTCACCATACCTGGCGCAACATCGAACAGACGGAGCGATTTTCTGTCAGCTATCCACGCCCCGATCAGCTGCTGCTGACGAGCCTCACCGCCTCACCGCGTTGCGACGACGATTCCAAACCAATCCTTTCGGCATTGGACACTTTTGAATCGCCCGACAGCGGCGTGCCTTTTCTCGCCAATTCCTATCTGTGGCTGGAATGCAGCCTCGATCGGATTATTCCGGATTTCGGTGAAAACGGTCTGATAGCCGGCCGCATAGTTGCCGCACATGCCGCGCAGGATGCGCTAATTCACTCAGACATGGGCAGTGATGCACAACTAAGAGATGCGCCATTATTTGCGTATATCCATCCAGGACGTTTCGCCGTCATCGATTCCTCTTTCTCATTCCCGTTCCCCTCGGGCATGAAAAAATGACGGCTGAAAATGGTCCGGCCCTGCTATCGGTACTACGCGACCAGCGGCAACGGATTATTGACTTTCTGCACGACCTGACTGTACTCGAATCGCCCTCTTCTTCAGCAGATTCCCTGCGGCTGGCGAGCGGCGCACTGGCCACTCATTTCGAGGATATTGACTATCACACGATACGTGCCGGATCGCTGCATCTCTACGCCCGACCGCGGCGGCGCATAAGACGACAGCCCATACAGTTATTGCTAGGACACTACGATACAGTCTGGCCGCTGGGCACACTACACGACATGCCTTTTGAAGTAGATGAAAATATCATCCGCGGACCCGGTGTTTTCGATATGAAGGGTGGACTCGCACAAATCGTGTTTGCGCTGGAGGCCCTGCAAACCCTCGGACTCGAACCACCGCTGACACCGGTAGTCTTCATCAATGCCGATGAGGAGATCGGCAGTCGCACTTCGAGCCGATACATACAAATGCTGGCGTTGCACGCGCAACGTGCCTACATAATGGAACCGTCATTAGGCCCGGAGGGCAAGCTCAAGACACGTCGCAAGGGTATCGGTCGCTACACAGTTACCGTTTTTGGCAAGGCCGCGCATGCAGGGCTCGATCCAACGGGTGGCGCCAGTGCGATCTTGGAACTATCTTTTCAGATCCAGCAGTTGTTTGCGCTGAACGATATAGAACGCGGTATCTCTGTGAATGTTGGCACTATTGACGGCGGAGTCCGCCCGAACGTGATTGCACCGAACAGCAAAGCTGTTATCGATGTCCGGGTCGCTACAGCAGAAGATGCCAAGCATATCGATGATGCTATTCGCAACCTGACGCCAAAGACTCCGGGCGTTCGGATACACACCGAAGGTGGAATTGGACGACCCGCTCTGGAACACACACCACGCAATCATGCGTTACTGCAAATGGCACAACGACTCGGGGCCAGTATTGGCCTGGATATCGACGAGGGCATGGCAGGCGGTGGTTCCGATGGCAACACGACCAGTCTGTACACGGCCACGCTGGATGGCCTGGGTCCGGTTGGCGATGGCGCGCACGCCCGTCATGAATTCCTCGACATCGACAAGACCATCGAGCGCACTGCTTTGCTTGCTCTTTTGATCCAGGCTGGCCTAGACAGTCACGGGATCGGAAAATGAAACCTCGCTACATAATGACGTCGCTGACCCGTATTGCCGACCTCAATGAGGTGCCGTTCACAGTAGAGCCTTATCCACGCGAGCAATGGAGTGAGGGCGATTACACCGCAGTACGCGTGACCGGCGCGCCCAATAAACTCTATCGCTTCGAGACTATATCGGGACGAAGTGTGGAGGTCATGCCGGGTGACTATGCTATCAGCGCACTCGGCACGCGCGCCGCGACACTTGAAGGTGCTGGCAGCTGGCGTGAAGTCGGAAATGACAATGTGATGAACTCATTAACCGGTGCGGGGCTACTGGGGATGACCACGTCTGCTTCCAGACTGTTGCCGCCTTTCATGACAGTCGACTATGTCGGCCATGTAATGCGTAACGGACGACAACTCAACATGAAAGATTTCGTCGAGCAAGTGGAGCCGGCGGAACTCCAGGTTCCAGTGATACTGCTGGTGGGTACGTCCATGTCGGCTGGCAAGACATCTACCGGGCGGCTGATCATTCACGAGCTAAAGCGCTTTGGCCTTAAAGTTGCGGGAGCGAAGTTCACGGGCGCGGCCCGTTACCACGATATCCTGTCTTTTCAGGACGCCGGCGCTGACAATATCCTGGATTTTGTTGACGTCGGCTTGCCGTCTACGGTTGTCAGCCCTGAGGAATTCCGCCCATTGATGCAGCAGATGATGGCGCGGATCGCGGCACTCGATGTTGACGTGCTGGTAGCAGAAGCTGGAGCCTCGCCATTGGAGCCGTACAACGGCTCAACAGCAGTACAACTGCTGTTGCCGAGGGTGAAGTTCACAGTGCTCTGTGCTTTTGACCCCTATTCCGTGGTTGGCGTTATGAAGGCATTCGGACTAAAACCAGACCTGGTCGCCGGACCTGCCGCCGCAACAACCGCCGCGATAGATCTTGTGCGCAGGCTGACCGGTCTTCCCGCAGTTGACAACCTGGATCCCGATGCCGGAGGACCGATGCAGCAACACCTGCGCGCTGCCATTCCTGAGTTGTTCGAATAGCAAAAAAAAGCCCCGGGCTAGCGAGGCTTTTTTGAATGTGGCAGCGGTTTTAGCGCTGCAGCTTTTTCGATTGCTGTACCCACTTGTCGCGCATGATGCGATCGGGAAACGTATCGATGTGATCCGCGACCCATTGGATATCCTGCTTTGAAAACCCGGCAATTTGCCGAAAATGATAGATGCCAAGCTTGTTCAGGGTCTTCTCCATGACTGGCCCGACACCGTAGATTCTCTGCAGATCGTCCTTCTTGCCCTGTGGTTTGGACAACCGCCAGGAAGGCCCGCTGGCTTTGCGGCGCTTTGCTGCGGTTGCTACTTTGCGGCGTCTCGTCTGGGTGGTCTTTGAACGACTCGACGCTGTTGCAGAACGTGACCGCGTCTTTGCCGTTGTAGTCTTGCGTTTGGCCGGTTTCCGCCGCGCAGAAGTTCTCTTGCTTGTGGTCGCCGGGCGTGTCCTGGTCGCCGTCTTGCGAGCCGCCGGCTTCCTCTTGATTTTTGCCACATCGACTACATGATTGGCCTTCGCCAGCGCGCGCTGCGCACTCGTCAGCTCCTTCTTTTGCTCCGCCAGCTGACCGGTCAGCCGGGTAATGCGGTGTTCCTTTTCCTCAAAGCGGTTCTTAATGGCATCGTGCCTGGTACGCCAGCCACGAAGCTCGCTATCCAGCGCCTTGATTCTGCGATCCCGTTCATGCAGCCGTTTTTCTGTATCCGAACTCCTGTTTTTCGAGAGTTCGGCATTTTCCCTCAACTTTGTGATCTCCGAAACCTGGTTACCGACTTGCTCCTCCCAGGATGCGGCCTTGCTCTGCGACCCGGCAACCTCTTTCTCGAGTCTGGCAATTTTCAAATCCCGGGTCTTAAGCTCAGGTTCCAGCTCTCTTAGCGTTCTTTCCAGTTGCGGAACCCTGCGCTTGTGAGACTCAAGCTCCGATTCCAGTGACGGTACTTTTTTCTGGTAACCACCGAGCTCTTCTTCGACAGCTGCGAACCGACTCTTGCGCTCAGTCAGGTCCTTTTCTGCCGCCGCAAACTTACCCTTGTAGTCAGACAGTTCCGTCTCCATTTTCGGCAGCCTCATACGATAGTCCTTTAGCTCATCCTCCAAGTGCGCCGTTTGCTGGCGTAACCCAGCGGCATCTTTTTCGAGCGGGACCACGCGTTTTTTGTAATCTCCGATCTCTTTTTCCATAGGCGAGATCTTTTCCTTGTAGCCGCCTATTTCCTTTTCCAGCCTGGCAACCTGCTTCTTCTGGCTCTCCAGATCCCGCTTCAGCCCGACAATGACGTTGTCGCGTTCTGAAACGTTACCCTCCAGACCCGGCACCTGTTTCTTGATGGTTTCAAAATCAGTACGCAGACTGCTGATCGTATTGTCGCGATCGCTGATCTTTGTCTCCAACAGCGGCACCTGCGTTTCGTATGCATGAATGCGATCATCTCGCTGCATCACTTCTGTTTCGAGCGACGGCAATCTTTCCTGAAGCCCGGACACCTCCGCCTTTAGGGATTGTGTTTCGCGTTCATGATGGCTTTCCGCCGTACGCAACCGGCCAGACCAGCGATTTTCTATTTCCGATTCCTGCTTCCTGGCCATGCCGTGACGCACAAACCACGCGGCTATCGCCCCAATAATTCCGGCACCCAGCAGGCAGACGAACATTTGTGCTAATAAGTAAGTCATTTGTCTGTCTCCAGTACATTAAATTCGATGCGGCGGTTGCGTGCCCGCCCTTCCGCTGTTTCGTTAGCGCCGACGGGTCGTGTCTCGCCGTAACCGCGTGCAACTAATTGCTCGCTGGAAATACCCATCGCGAGCAAGTAATTAACGACCGCTTCGGCACGCCTTTTACTCAGTGTCTGATTCACCGTCGCTGATCCTTGCGCATCGGTGTGGCCAGCAATTTCTATTCGTGCGGTTGCGCAAACACTCACTGCCTCGCCAAGACGATCGAGCAGAGCAAAACTGGAGCTGCTGATAGTAGCGCTGCCTACAGAATAGTTGATTCGATTATTTGCCAGCAAGCTGTCGAGCTGCGTCTGACAATCCGAAGTGAGCGCACCCGCTGGTGCCGACAACACAATGTCACTGTCGTACCGGGCGGGAATCGCGGCGGCAAGTCGGCTCGTCGCAGACTCGCGGCTCGCGGGCAAAGTGCCGCGCACCTCGATAGTTGTGCCGGTCAAACGCGCATCGCCTTCAACGTATTGTGCAATCTCTGTCTGTACTGACATGAGTGCTTCGGACCATTCGGCCGGAGCACCGGGCGCCAGATCAATCCGGTCACGAATTACCGTTGAGCCAAATACCTCCTCAGCATGTTCCAGTAATCGCCGCCGCGCTTCCGCATCTGGCATGACACCGCTAAGTGTCACGACATCATCGCGCTTGGCGATACGGAACCGGTACGGCGTCATGACGGCTGGCGTAGCAAGCGCCTGTGCAATGGGTTCTGGCGCGACTACAGAACCGCTCTCCACCTCAAGGTCGTTGTAAACATTCCTGACCCCCGCAATGCCGCCTACCATCTGTGCGGCACGAGTTTTGATGTCCTCGTCCGCCACCATCCCGGCCAGAGTCAGTTCACGACCGTTCGCTGTAGCTGAAATTGCATTCAACCCCGCGCCCTGTAACGCAACAGACGACTTGGTTTCGAGGTCCGCAGCGATTGCAGGCGCGTGAGCGCGCAGACAGAGAAAACTGAACACCCCAAAAGCGACTACCGCCGCCGCAGCAAATACTCTTGTACCCATTTGTCCCCCACCCCTCACGTGGTTTTGGCGCGAGGGCCTGCGATAATAGACCAGAACATTGGGTACGGGACCGTCGGTTGACAAATTTTGACCCGACCGCAACACGGTTTTTCTTATGCGGCACAGCACAAAAGCCCTTTTTTGCGGGCTACGGAATCGCCGCTGCCATCAGTTGGTCCAGCTTGGCGGTGACATCGGCAACCTCGATCAGGTTCATTGCCCGTGGATTACGCACGCGTGCGCCCCACCGCAACTCTTCGGCGGACTTGCCTAACTCCAACCCGACCGCCTCCGGATACTTATTTACGACCCAACGCTGGCTCAGATAGGGACCCGTACGACCCGGATTGGAAGTTGCGTATAACCCGATAACGGGTGTACCCACGGCAGTTGCCATGTGTGCCGGACCTGAATCGGGACACAACACAACAGTTGCTCGTTCCAAAACGGCAAGTAATTGCTTTAACGTGGTCTTGCCAATCAGATTTATCGTTTTTTCGCCTTGGAGAGCAGCAATATGCTCTCCGTACTCCCGTTCCAGCGGCGTGCTGCCACCGGTGAGCACCACCTGCATTCCGTACTTCTTCGTTGCATGGGCGGCCACCGCTGCATAATGTTGCGCGCTCCAGTTGCGAAAGTTGCGTAACCGCTGACTACTGCAGGGACTGATGACCAACATTGGCCGGTCTGGTTCGATTTCCTGTGTCGCCGCAGCACGATCACTATCTTCGAGGGGTATGTCCCAACGCATGTGCCGTTCCGTCACGCCAAAATGTTCGGCAAATCCAAACAATCCATCCAGAACATGTTGCCGCGGTTGCGAGTTTATCTGCTGATTGGTGAACAACCACTGGCGATCGCGAGCACGCGGTTTGTCGAACCCCAGACGATAGGGCGCCGACACCATCAGACTGACCAGATTGGCTCGCATGGAGGCATGCATGTGCAATAACAGGTCAAATTTCCTGCCATGCAGTGCGCGTCGCACAGCCAGGTAAGCTCGCAGACCGAGCTGCTTGTCGAGCACTACAAAATCGATACCGGGAATATCGCCAACCAGCGACGCTTCGACCTTGCCGACGATCCAGGTAAACCTGGCATTCGGCCAGGCGCTTTGAAGGGTGCGCAGCACAGGTAATACATGGCAGCAATCACCGATAGCCGAGAGACGAATGATGCAGACATTTTTTGGAATCGCTGTGTCGACCATTCACAAATCCTGCGGGTAGATACCTAGACTACGTCCTGCGTACACAGAACTCCACAGCGGTCTCATGACCCACCAGGCCGCCGCTGCCGTACTGCCGCCCCTGCACATGTAAAAACCGTAGCTCGTGCGCTATTCTTGCGGTATGTCCCATCGCACAGAACACCTGCCCGAACTCACGGGTCTGCGCCATGTCCTGCGAGAGATTCGCTACAAAGAATCTGCCCGGCAAATTCTAGGCTTTGTTTTCGCATTTGCTGTCGCCATAGCTGGCAAACCAGTCTTACCACTCGCCTATTTGGGCGTACCACTGGTTGTGATCGGTATCGCAATCCGCCTCTGGTCATCCGGGCACATTATGAAGAACAGCGTGTTGGCTACCAACGGGCCGTATGCATACGTGCGCCATCCGCTGTATACCGGCAACATCCTTCTACTCCTGGGTCTGGCCATTGCCGGTTCGCAACTATGGGCCTATGTGGTACTGGCTATTTTTCTTTACGTTTTTTATCCAACTGCGATTGAGTATGAAGATTACAAACTCGAGGGTCTATTCGGTGACGAATGGCGCGCCTGGTCGCAGCAAACTCCGGCACTTGTGCCACGCCGAATTCGAACCGATGCCGACAGCAAGGGTCCATGGTCTCTTAAAACTTCAATGAGCAGGAATGCGGAACCTATTATTGCAGCTGTCCTGCTTGGGTGCCTTATCGTTATATTCGTAAAATAAACCTGGCATGTCGTTACAGCAGAAAATTGACGCTCTTGGCTCTGCCGATATCGATCAGCTTATTGCCGGGTCGAGCGTGATTGGCGAAGATCAACCGCAGTCCGGTTACCAGGGATCGGTGCATGTGGTAACGCTGGATGGACAGCGCGTTGTCATAAAATCAGTAGCCGATGAAAAAGTCCTGCGTTGGCTGCGCCGGTGGATGCTCAAAAATGAGTACCTGGTCTATCAGGAACTGGCTGGTATCGCCGGGATCCCGCAGTGCTTTGGCCTCATCGACGGCCGACACCTGTTGCTGGAATACATTGAGGGCACGGCATTCAGAAACCTGGTATTTACGCAAGATGACGAGGTGCATGCCAGGTTATTGGCATTGATCGAGCAACTACACAGTCATGGCGTGGCGCATGCCGACCTGAAACGCCGTGACAACCTTATTCTCAGTGTCGGGCGGGAACCGTTCCTGGTAGATTTTGGCACCGCGATCGTGCGCAAAGACGGTTTCAGGCCGCTAAATCATCTTTTTTTCCGGGCTGCCAAACAACTCGATTATCACGGCTGGTTTAAAAACAAGTATCGCAACCGTTCATTGCCATTCGATCCGGCTGACGAGCAGTACTACCGACCGATGCGTCTGGAGCGCGCGGCACGCTGGGTGAGGCGCAGGTTCAGGGGACCATTGAACGCACTACGCGAAAAAATCGCCTCACGTTGATCAGGCAAGCCGGTCCCGGGTCCACAGATATTGCGATGGATCCCGCAAGAGATATTCTTCCAACAAAGAGTTAATCCGACTCATGTCGGCGCGCCGGTCACCCGAAGGGATTCCTTCAAAGGCCGGCAGTATCTCTATCTTGTAGCGACCACCCGGCAGGCGCTGCGGAAAATACGGGACAATTCTTGCACCAGTCATGCGTGACAGGTCGATCGCACCACTGTGAAACAAGGTTTGTACGTCAAGAAACGGCAGTTCCTCACAGCGCTTGCCACGTCGAACGATCTGGTCGCCGGCGAAGAACACAACTTCCTTATCGCGCAAGCGGTGGGCAATTTTGTGCAGGTCCTGACGATCGATCATTTCCTTGACCACGCGACCGCGAGACACGCGGGTGAATTCATCGGCAAGCGGATTCTTGCGATAGGGCCGGTAAACAATGACGAGATCCGGAAAATTCTGGCACAAGACAACACCACATGAT
>Ga0224508_10005158_pt1 | contig 10555 bp, 6 predicted proteins | sample SF_Jan12_sed_USG_4_FD_170157 | JGI IMG/M metagenome (GOLD analysis project Ga0224508, IMG submission 170157) | Sediment microbial communities from San Francisco Bay, California, United States - SF_Jan12_sed_USGS_21 | ecosystem: Environmental > Aquatic > Marine > Sediment | place: USA: California... | reverse complement strand
CGAGGAGCAACGGCGTCCGGTTCCGCACGCCCTCGATCAGAGCGGTGATCGTGTTCGACAGCCCTGGGCCGTGCGTACACGTTGCGACCCCGAGACGGCCGGCGGCCCGTCCCCAGCCCTCGGCCACCAGCACCGCATTGGCCTCGTGGGTGGCGGCGACGTAGTGCAGCCCGTTGTTCCGCATCATCGACTCGGCGATGAACAAGTTCCCGTCGCCCAGGACACCGAACATCGTGTCGACACCTTGATCGGCGAGAGCCTGTGCGATTGCGTCGTGACCATCCATGGGCTCGACGCTACCGAAGCTCGCACCGGGTGATCCATCTCGCGCCGGCGGCGGCTCGCTGCTACCGACCCCGACCGGCACCCGGCGACGACGACGATCGACCGAGATTCACGTATCTCGAGGGGCGGGGCGGCATCTTACTCTTGCAGAACTGGGTAGATCCACCAGTTGGGGGATAGTCGATGAAGATCATGCTTCTTTGCTCGGCGTTCAACGGGCTGAGCCAGCGGTTCTGGATCCGGCTCCGAGCGTTGGGCCACGATGTCGCGGTCCACCTTGCGTCCGACGCCACGCCGATCGACGTTGCGGCTCGGAGCATCGATCCTGAGCTCATCATCTGCCCCTTCCTGAAGGACCGCGTCCCGGAAGCCGTGTGGCGACGGTACCGGACAATCATCATCCATCCCGGACCTACTGGTGACCGGGGACCGTCTTCGCTCGACTGGGCGATCGCCGAAGGGCACCCGAAATGGGGCGTCACCGCACTCCAGGCGGTGGAGGAGATGGATGCCGGCCCGATCTGGGCGACCCGAACCTTCGGCCTGGCCACCGAGCCGGTCCGGAAGGGCAGCTTGTACAACGGGGCCGTGGCCGACGCAGCCGTCGACATGATCGACGAGATCGCGACGAAAGCCCGCGACCCACACTTCGTTCCCGTACCGCTCGACTATCGGCGGTCGGACGTCTGGGGCCGGTTGCGACCGACGATGAAGCAAGCCAACCGGGCCTTCTCCTGGGAACAAACGACCGACGAGATCCTCCGGCGGATCCGCGCCGCCGATGGCGCCCCGGGAGTCCGGACCATCCTCGGAGGCCGAAACGTCTCCGTGTTCGATGCTCATCGGGGCCCCGACGAGCGGCTCCGACCCGGCACGATCATCGGGGCTCGTCACGGTTCTGTCCTCGTGACCACCGGCGACGGGTCGCTCTGGGTTGGCCAGGCCAAGCCGGTACCGACCGAGACAGAGCGATCGATCAAGCTCCCAGCGGCTGCCCTGCTCAGGGATCGGCTGGTGGATGTCCCGACGACGCTTGGCGATCCGGCTGTCCCCGTACACGGTCGCCGTGACGACGTCACCTACGAGCGAAGGGGGGACGTGGGCGTCGTGAGCTTCGACTTCTACAACGGCGCGATGTCGACACCCCAGTGCCGGCGGCTGACCGCCGCCCTCCGGCGGGCGACCGAGCAAGACACGAAGGTGTTGTTGCTCCGAGGCGGCGAGACCTTCTCGAACGGCATTCACCTCAACGTGATCGAGGCGGCCGACAACCCGGTGGCGGAGGCGTGGGCCAACATCAATGCCATCGACGATCTGTGCCGGACGATCATCACCTGTACCGACCAGCTCGTCGTGTCCTCGATCGGAGCCAACGCCGGCGCCGGTGGCGTGATGCTGGCGCTGGGCGCCGACCGCGTCTACCTCCGGCAGTCGGTGGTCTTGAACCCGCACTACGCGACCATGGGCCTCTACGGTTCGGAGTACTGGACCTACTCGCTGCCTCGCCGCGTTGGTCCGGCCAACGCCGAGGTCCTCACCCAGGATTGTCTACCCGTCGGCGCAGCCCACGCCGCCCGCATCGGCCTGGTCGATGACGTGCTGGACGGCGATCGGGACGAGTTCGAAGACGAGGTGCTCTCCCGCACCCTCGACTTGGCAGGGAGCTCGGTACTGGGAGCGCTCATCAGAGCAAAGCGCCGGCAACGTGAGCGCGACGAAGACCGAAAGCCGCTCGAGGCGTACCGCGTCGAGGAGCTGGGGCAGATGAGTCGCGACATGTTCGACAACCGCTCTGGCTTTGCTCAGGCCCGGCGCCGCTTCGTCTTCAAGCAGCGTCCGATGTCGACACCGCCTCATCTCGTTGCCGCTTGACGGGCCCCGGACGACCGCCGCGACCCCCTGCGCCTACCCCTGACCGCCCGAGGTCTCGCGCACGCTGGCCTTGCCCTCGGAGATCCACGGCATCATCGCCCGCAGCTCCTTGCCGACCTTCTCGATCGGGTGGTCGTGGCCCTCGGCTTCGAGCCGGAGGAAGTTCGGTCGACCGGAGCGCGCCTCGGCCACCCACTCCTGGGCGAACTTGCCGGTCTGGATCTCGTCGAGCATGACCTTCATCTCGGCCCGGACTGCGTCGTTGATCACCCGGGGGCCTCGCGTCAGGTCCCCGTACTCGGCGGTGTCGCTCACCGAGTATCGCATGCCGGCGATGCCCTCCTCGTACATGAGGTCGACGATCAGCTTCAGCTCGTGCAGGCACTCGAAGTACGCCACCTCGGGCTGGTACCCCGCGTCGACGAGCGTCTCGAACGCGGCTTGGACGAGGGCGGTGGTGCCCCCGCAGAGCACGGCCTGCTCGCCGAACAGATCGGTCTCGGTCTCCTCGGTGAAGGTCGTCTCGATCACCCCAGCCCTTGCCCCCCCGATCGCGTCGGCGTAGGCGAGTGCAAGGCCCTTGGCGTTGCCGGAGGCGTCCTGCTCGACGGCGATCAGGGCCGGCACCCCGCCGCCCTCCAGATAGGTGCGGCGCACGAGGTGACCGGGCCCCTTGGGGGCGACCATGCACACATCGACCGATGCCGGCGGCTCGATCAGGTCGAAGCGGATGTTGAAGCCGTGGGCGAAGAACAGCGCGTCGCCGTCGCTCAGGTTCGGCTCGACGTGCTCGGTGTAGATGGCGCCCATCTCGGTGTCGGGCATCAGCATCATGATCAGGTCGGCCTCGGCCGCGGCGTCGGCGATCGACCGTACCGCCAACCCGGCCTCGGCCGCTTTGGCGGCAGACGACGAGCCGTCGCGGAGGCCGACCCGTACGTCGATCCCCGACTCCTTCAGGTTGAGGGCGTGGGCATGGCCCTGTGAGCCATACCCGAGCACCGCCACCTTACGGTTGGCGATGAGCGAGCGGTCGGCGTCGGCTTCGTAGTAGATGTTGGCCATTGGTCATCCTCCAGGAGGCTTGCGGGGTGGACGGTGTGAAGAACGGGGTTGAACGGTAGCTGCGGGCTCAGCCCACGGCTCGGAGCCGGGGCACTTGGCGCCCGATCTTGGGCAGCGCGATGCGGCCCGATCGCTGGAGCTCGACGATGTCGTAGTCGTGGAGCAGCGCTTCGAAGTCGTCGAGCTTGTCGGGTCGGCCGTCGAGGCTCACGGTTAGCCGACCGCTGGAAACGGCGAGGATCTTGCCCTCGAAGATGTCGACCAGCTCGACGATCTGCCCTCGGGTCGCCGTCGGCGCTTCGACGGTGGCGAGGAGCAGCTCGCGCTCGACGGCGTAGCCTGACTCGAGCACGGCGATCTCGACGACGTGGATCAGCTTGAACAGCTGCTTGACGATCTGCTCCAGCGGTGCCGACTCGACGTCGACGACGATCGTGATGCGGCTGAAGGCCGGGTCGTGGGTGGGGGCGACGGCCAGCGACACGATGTTGTAGCCGCGGCGAGCGAACAGGTCGGCCACCCGGGCGAGCAGGCCGGCCTTGTTCTCGACGAGCACGACGATCGTCTGCTCGGTCTCCGCCTCGGTCCCGTTCGCGGTCATGATTGCTCTCCTTCGGTGCGCTGAGACGGGTCGACGAGGATCTCGTCGTTCGAACCGCCGGCCGGCACCATGGGGTAGACCTTTTCGGAGCTGATGCACCGGAACTCGACGACGACCGGCTGGTCGTTGATCTGGTTGGCTTTGGCGATGGTGAGCTCGACCTCGTCGGGATCCTCCACCCGGAACGCCACACAGCCCATCGCTTCCGCCCACTTGACGTAGTCGGGCATGTCGTGGGTGAGGTGTACCTCGGAGTACCGCTCCTCGTAGAACAGCTCCTGCCACTGCCGGACCATGCCGAGGTAGGCGTTGTTGATCAGGGCGACCTTGATCGGGATCCGCTCCACCGAGGCGGTTACCAGTTCCTGAGCGGTCATCTGGAAGCAGCCGTCGCCGTCGACGGCCCACACTAACCGGTCGGGCATGCCGACCTTGGCCCCGATCGCCGCTGGGATCGAGAACCCCATCGTGCCGAGGCCACCGGAGTTGATCCAGGTGTATGGGTAGTTGAAGTTCCAGTACTGGCTCGCCCACATCTGGTGCTGACCGACTCCGGACGCGACGATCGTGTCGTCGGGGCAGCCGTCGCGCAACCGCTCGATGACGTACTGGGGCTTGAGGTAGTCGCCAGGGCCGGACTGCTCGTAGGTGAGCGGATATTTCTCCTGCCATCCCGACAGCTGCTGACGCCAGGGGGTGTGATCGGCGAAGGCCCTCGCTCCGCCCCGCTGGTCGATCTCGGTGTTCATCAGCTCCATGGCGATCCGGCAGTCGCCGACGACGGACACGTCGGGAATCCGAACCTTGCCGTGCTCGGCCGGGTCGATGTCGACGTGGATCACCTTCGCGTCGGGGGCGAAGGCCCCGACCTTGCCCGTGACCCGGTCGTCGAACCGACTCCCCATCGCCAGCAGGAGGTCGCTGCGCTGCATCGCAGTGACCGCAGCGTAGTTGCCGTGCATTCCGGGCATCCCCAGACAGAGCTCGTGGCTGTCGGGGAACGCCCCCCGAGCCATGAGCGTCGTGACCACCGGGAGGTTCCCGACCTCGGCCAGTTGGAGAAGTGCCTCGGCTCCCCTGGCCTTGAGCACGCCACCGCCGACGTAGAGGACCGGCCGCTTGGCGGTCAGCAGCAGGTCGACCGCCGCCTCGATCGACTCGGCTGGCGGGGTCTGGTCGGGCTTGTAGCCGGGCAGATCGACCGACCGGGGGTGGTGGTAGGTGAAGTAGGCGTCGGGGTTGTTCGCATCGACGATGTTCTTCGGGATGTCGACCAGCACCGGCCCTGGCCGTCCGGTCGTGGCGATGTGGAACGCCTCGGCGATGGCGTCCGGGATGTCCGCGGCAGCGGTGACGAGCATGTTGTGCTTGGTGACCGACCGGGTGATCCCCGTGGTGTCGCACTCCTGGAAGGCATCGGTCCCGATGGCCGGCATCGCCACCTGGCCGGTGATGCACACCATGGGCACGGAGTCGAGGTGGGCGTCGGCGAGTGGTGTCACGACGTTGGTGGCCGCCGGTCCGCTCGTCACCATGCACACCCCGGGCCTGCCCGTGGCGTGGGCGTAGCCTTCGGCCATGTGACCTGCGCCCTGTTCGTGCCGGACGAGCACGTGACGGATCTTCGAGTCGATGATCGGGTCGTACACCGGGAGGATGGCCCCGCCGGGGTAGCCGAAGATCACCTCGACCCCCTCCATCTCGAGGCTCTTGATGAGGGCTTGGCCCCCGTTCAGCTCGGTCCCTTCGAGCGACATGGTCCTGGCTCCTGTGGGTTCGTCGGTGGCAAAAGCAACAAAGCCTCCCCGCTGCTTGGGAGGCTCTGCGCACGCGTCTGGAACTCCGAGCGTGCGCTACACAAGTACTACGAGACGCTGCCGAGTGCCGGTACGGCCGCGATCGAGCGAGCTCGAAGCCCGCTCGGCGAGGTCGGTGGCGTGACAGCTCATCGGCTCAAGTGAACCAGGGCACCCGGCCCGACACAACCTCTGTGGCCTCGCTAGCCGTCGGCGTCGGCCCTCGGTCCGTCGGAGACGACGATGATGGCGGTCTCGGTGGCGTCGTAGATAACGCAGCGGATCACCAGTTCGGCCTGGACGGTCTCGCTGTGGCTTCGGGTCACCCCGGCCAGCGCCAGGTTGCGATCCTCGAGCTGGCGGCGGACTCCCTGCTCGGTCGATCCGACGCAGTCGGGCTCGCTGCCACGAGACACGACGAGGGACACCACGGTGCCGATCTCGGCCGAAGAGCCCGATGCTGGCGTGCTCGACACGACCTCCCCCCTCGGAACCTCGGGGTCGAACGCCCTGGTGACCTCGACCTCGAAGCCGGCGTTGCGGATCCGGGCCGACGCCGCCACCTCATCGATATCCGTGACGACGGGGACGATCGCCGCCACCAAGGCCGAGGTCGATGTCCGGGACCCGGGCGCCGCGAGATCGGACCCGCCCCTCGGAGCCTGCCGTTGCACGACGAGGTACACGCCACCGAGGAGTACGAGGCACGCCAGGACTCCGCCGAGCAAGCCGATCATCGACCGGGCCCGAGCTTCGGCCCGGTCGACGAGGTCGCCGGCATGGACGATCAGGGTGCGCCCCCCGGGCCGGACCGCGGTCGTCGATCGAGCTGCGGCACCCGATCCAGCCCGATCGGCCCCACCGACTCCGTGGCCGAGCACACCGCCCGATCCCGCCGGCTCCGGCCCACCGCTGGCGCAACTCGATGTGGCTGCTGCTGCGATCGCTTCGCTCAGGTCGGTCGTGGCGGTTGCCTGCTCAGCGACTCCCTCGAAAGGCGAAACTGCGCACGAGACGGGCCTGCTCAGCTCCGTTGCGCTCGCGGTCGAGCTCGGATCGAACACTGGCGGGGGCCACTGCTGATCGACCGCAGGAGCCGCCACGACCGGGGGGTCGACGAGGAGCGGCGTTGGGCTGATGCCGAGACCGACCTGGAGATCGTGCAGGCTGCAGGTCACGGCATAGGCAGTGCGAGCCGGTTGGTCGGGCGCGTCACCGAAACGGGCGAGCGCTTCGAGGAGCTCGAGCAGCGAGACCGGTCCGTGGGTCAGCGACTCGCTCGCGGCGATCGCAGTGGACCAGTCGTTGGGCAGAGGATGCGAAGCGGTGGCGATATCGGTCCGCGAGCTGGCTGGCGCCACGACACCGGCGAGCTCGAGCAGCGTGACGCCCAACGCCCGGAGGTCGCGAGCCCGCCAGTCGAGGTCGGCGCCGGTCGCTTCCTGCGACCGCGCAGCGGCACCGTAGTCGGCGAGCACGACCTCGCCGTCGTCGAGCACGATGAGGCTGGAGGGAACGACGTTGCCGTGGGTGAAGCCCTCTCGGTGGAGAACCTCCAGCGCCGAGGCCGCCATGATCCCTACCTCGACCATGCGGGGCCAGGGCAACGCACCGCCATCGGCCACGATCCGCTGCATCGTCGTCTCCCCGAGGACTCGGCTGACGTCGAAGGGTCGCCCGTCGGCCGTGTACCCGTGATCGAGGAGCGGAGCGAGCCGCGGATGGGCCGACAACGACTGCAACGCGACGCGGTCGGCGCGGAAAGCCTTCCGCTGAGCAGGGTCGAACTCTCGGCCATCGAGCACCCTGATCGAGACGGCTCGATCGGCCGTCGACTCGTCCTGACCGGACCCGGGCTCGGGCTCGGCGGTGTCGATTCCGGTGAACACCGATCCGCCCTCGACCCGACCGACGAACACCAGGTTGTTGTAGCGAGGGATGGAGGGCGGCGTCGTGAGCGCTGCGCTCGGCGGGGACGCCGGAGGCCGCGGTTGGACCGTCGGGCCGTATGGCGCCTCGGGCGTTGGAGCAGGTTCGTCGCTGCCATCGGCTGCGAGAGCGAGCAGGCGATGCAGCTCAACGGCGGCAGGGCGACGCGCCAGGTCCTTGGCCAGAGCGGCCTCGATCAGCTGGCAGACGTCGTCGGGCACACCGTCGAGGCGGAGATCGGGGACGGGCTCGTTGGCCACCCGGTTGGCGATGGCGAAGATGTTCGCTTCGCCATCGGCGGAGGTGAACGGGGCCGCTCCCGTGATCAGGTGGAACAGGGTGGCACCCAGCGCGTAGACGTCGGCCCCGGCCCTCGCCGGGTTCCCGGCCAGGGTCTCGGGCGCGACATAGCCGGCGGTAAAGGCCATCGCCACGGTCTCGGTCGTCGTCGAGCCGATCACGGTGCTGATGCCGAAGTCGGCGACGAGGTACTCGCCGGCCATCGACAGCAGGATGTTGGCCGGCTTGATATCCCGGTGTACCACCCCGGTCAGGTGGGCGTCGGCCACCGCCTCGGCGATGCCGGCCAGGATGCGGCAGGCTTCGCGAGGATCGAGCGGGCCCTCGTCGTTGATCCGGTCGAGCAGCGATGAGCGACACAGCTCGAGGACGAGGTAGGGGCGACCGGCTTCGGTCGTCCCGGCCTCGTGGACGGTGACGATCCTCGGGCTCCGGCTGAGCGTGGTGAGGACCTGGCGCTCGCGCCGGAACCGCTCGACGAATACCGGATCGGTCTGGTTCAACACTTTGACCGCGACGGCTTCGCCGTCGCTCTCGCGACACGCGCTATAGACGGTGGCCGATCCGCCGACCCCGATCTCTGTAGCCTCGCCCAGCCCGTGAATCCGCAGGTTCACCGTTGTGCAGTGTAGGAACGACCGCAGGGCGATGTTGGTCGGCCCGATAAGGACTGTCCACCCTCACACCGGTTTCTTCGCCCGCTCCGGTGGCTCGGATGCAACAGGTCGGGTCATGCGGGCTCGTCAGCTGCCCAGCGGGCCCGGTGGGCTACGACCGGCATGGTCTCCGGCATGGCGTCGCGGTGGTCGTCGCTGAGCGCCCCGTACCAATGTCCGTAGGCGGCGGCGCCCCGAGCGGCGGTCAGTCCGTGGGCGAAGACGCTGACGACGACCGTCCACGCGATGATCGCGAACAGCTCCTCGGCTCCGGGCAGTGCCTCTTCGAGCAGCAGCAGCCCGAACAGGATCGAGGCGAGGCCGCGAGGCCCGAACCAGCCGACGAACAGCGTCGTCCGCCAGTTCTGGCCCATCCCGATCATCGCCAGGGCCACCGGCAGCATCCGCCCGACCGTCAGCGTCGCCACCGAGCAGATGATGATGGCGACGGTCGTGGCCGAGATCGCGTCGTTGACGAAGAGGTTGCCGAAGAGAAAGAAGGCCACCATGGCCAGCAGCCGGCCGGTGTCCTCGGTGTACTCGTCGAGATGGTCGGCCCGTTCCATGCCCATCACGGCGCCGAACGAGAGCCCGGCTACGAACGCGGCGATGAAGCCGTTGGCCCCGGCTGCCACGGCGGCGGCGAACGCTCCGAACCCGATGGCGAGGGTGCCGAGCTGGGCGTAGATTCCCTCGACCATGCCCCGGTCCATGGCGTGGCTGAGCAGCCAACCACCACCGGCCCCGGCGGCGGCCCCGATGACGGTGCCGAGCCCGATCTGCTCGCCGACGAAGGCAACCCAGAAGCCGAGGTCGGAGTCGGACTCGCCGATGGAGAACGCGGTGAACAGGGCCACGACGGGAACGACCATGCCGTCGTTGAGACCCGACTCGACGTTGAGGCCCTGGCGGACTCGCTGCGGCACCGACTGGTCCTCGACCACCGCCTGGCCGAGCGCGGCGTCGGTCGGCGTGAGGATTGCGCCGACGAGGGCGGCCTCCCAGAACGAGATCGCCGGCACCAACACTGCCACCGCGATGGTGGCGACGACGATCGTCAGCGGGAGGCCGATCGAGAGCAGCCGAACGGGGAGCCCGAGTTCGCGTCGCAACGCTCCGAGGTCGATGCGCACCGCATCGCCGAAGAGGATCACGGCGAGCGTGATCTCGCCGATGAGGGCGACGCCCTCGGTCTCGACCTCGAGCGACACCAGACCGACGGCATCGGTCACAGCGCCGAGGGTGACGAAGGCCATCGGCATGGTGACCGCCCACCCGGCGATTCGGGCCGACACGAGCGCGAAGGCGAGGATGCCGACCGCGATCAACGTGAAGTCTTGGAAGTCCATCGGCAGCTCCGCTCACCGACGGTTCGGTCCGACCATCACCGGACGCTAGCGTGACGAGACCGGCGCCGTCAGCAATGACCGCTCCCGCTCGGTGCCCTCCCGAGACGCAGCCGAGTCGTCATCGGCCCTGGGCCCGGTCGACGATCCGGTCGATCAGTCCGAAGGCCAGTGCCTCGTCGGCTCCGAGGTGGCCGCCGCGGTCGACGGCGTCGCTGATCGACTCGGCGGGCTGGCCGGTCGCGCCGGCCACGGCCTCGACGAGCCGGGCCCGGGCCTCGGTGAGCTGGTGAGCTCGGACCGCGAGGTCCTCAGCGGTGCCCTCGACGGCCTCGGTGGCCGAGCACCGCAACGAGAACGAGGCCCTGGCGGTGGCGAGCCGCTCACCGGTGCCACAGGCGACGACCGCAGCGGCGGTGCCGGTAGCGGCGCCGACGCAGGTGGTCGTGACCGGGGCCCGCATCAGCTGGAGCACGTCGAGCAGCGACAGGGCATCGGCGATTGGGCCGCCGGTGCTGTTGACGATGAGGTCGACCGGTTTCGAGGAGCGACCGTCGAGCGTCATCAGCAGCGCTGCGACCTCGGACGCCTTCGTGGTGTCGAGCGGTCCGCTGATCATCACGGTGCGCTGCTCGAGCAGCTGTTGCTGTGGGTCGAACGCGGGCCGGGAATCGAACATCATCACGTCCCTCTCGGGTCCGGTCG
>Ga0224508_10005157_pt1 | contig 10557 bp, 9 predicted proteins | sample SF_Jan12_sed_USG_4_FD_170157 | JGI IMG/M metagenome (GOLD analysis project Ga0224508, IMG submission 170157) | Sediment microbial communities from San Francisco Bay, California, United States - SF_Jan12_sed_USGS_21 | ecosystem: Environmental > Aquatic > Marine > Sediment | place: USA: California... | reverse complement strand
GTCTTCGTCGACTGGCTGAGGGCCAATCGGGGAGCGACCGTGGTGGCGCCGTTCTCAGTTCGGGCCCGGCCAAACGCCTCGGTGGCCGTCCCACTCGATTGGGACGAGGTCGTCGAGACCGCGCCCGACCAGTGGACCATCGAGGACGTCGACGACCTGATCGGCCGTCCCAATCTCGACCAGCGGGCCACCGAGCGCTTCGTGCTCCCGACCGACGACATCGTGAACGAAGCCCGTTCGGCCGGAGTCGACATGGACACCCCGTTCGACCGATTCGGCCGCAAGCCCTAGAACGTCAGAACGAAGCTGCCAGATCGGTCACCGATTGATCGGCGGCGCTCTCGATCGGATCGCCGTGGCCAACGAGCAGCGTGTTGAAGGTTAGCTGGGCCAGGGCCTGGATCGTGGCCCTGGCCTCGTCGCCGTCTTCGGTGAACTGGGCTGGGGGCTCGGCCGCGGCCCCGTCGCCGATGGTCAGGGCGTCGCCCGCGATCAGGATCCCGGCTCCATGATCGATGGCGGCCATGTGGCCTGCCGTGTGGCCCGGCGTGGCCAACATCTCCATCCCGAACACGTCCTCGCCGCCGATCAGCGGCAGGAGATCACCATCGATGGCGCTCAGGTCGGCCTCACCGGCGTAGGCCGAAGCGTTGACGGCCCGGGTCAAGACCTCGGTGATCGACCCGATGTGGTCCCCGTGTTTGTGGGTCAGGATCACACTCTCGACGTCGTTGTAATTGAGTCCCAAGTCGGCCAGCGACTGGCCGATGGCATCGGCACTCCCATCGGTTCCGGTGTCGACGATGGCAGCGCTGTTGCCTCGGGCAACGACGTAGGCCGACACGAAACCGAGATTGGTCCTCGCCCACCGCAAGCCGCCGTCGGCGTCGGCGTCGGTCTGGTCGCCTGCCTCCGCCGCTTCATCAGCAGCGGGGTTCTCGTCGTCGGTCGACTCGGTTGAGGTAGACGTCGAGGTTGTTCCGTCAGAGGCAGGGTCGTCGTCTGCGGTGTCATCGGCCGAACAGGCTGCGATCGCAGCGGGGGTCAGCAGAGCCAAGGCCAGCGCTCCGCCGCCAACATCGCCGAGGAAGGCTCGACGAGTCCGGAGACGGGGCAGCGGTCGAACCAGGTGCCGGTGGGCGGCAGCAAGGTGGTGGTGATGGTGGTGGCCCGACATGATTACAGACCCCAGTAACCCCGGATCAGTGGAACGTGGCGAGTGATGGCGCCGCTGTCGTCGAGGACGGCGACGTCGTAGGTGAGTAACTTGCCGGCCTCGGTTGTGATCATGGCATCCCAGAGCGCGATGTCGTGCTCATGGCGGAAGGCCACGATGTGATCCAGCTCGTAGGGGCGGTTGTGGTCGAGATAGCGCTCCCAGAATCCTTGGATGGCGTCCCGACCCTCGACCGCACCGTCGTGGCGGACCACGACCGCGTCGTCGGCGTACAGCTCGACGACGGCTTTGGCGTCGTGGCGGGACAGCGCTTCGTAGAGTCGATCGACCATCGCCCGGGCGTCAACGGTCATGGGCCAACCTCCTCATGGTTCTTCCTCATGTTTCCCTCACCCTGCTTCACGGTCAACCTTAGCCCGATTGCAGCTCAGGTGATCAAGACCGGTGTGCCTAGGGGCACGGTAGTGGCGAGCTGCTCGATGACCGAGTTCTCGATCCGTACACAGCCGTGGCTGACGTCGGTGCCGAGCGATGACGGGTCATTGGTGCCGTGCAGGCCGATGATGGCTGTATCGGCCCCACCGAAGGACTCGAGCACTTCGCTGAACCCGGACAGGCCGAAGGCGAAGGGGCCGTAGGGACCGCCGGGATCCGACGGGGCGAGCAGCTCGAGCAGATAGAAGTCTCCGACCGGTGTCGGCGTCTCACCGTTACCGATCGCCACATCGGTCTCCAGCCACAGTGAGTTGCGACGGTACACCCGAAGGGCGTGCGTCGCGCGGTCGATCTCGATGCGGTACGGGTTGTTGGACAGAATCACCTCGGCCCGGCGGATCCAGCCCGTTGTGCCGTTTGGCTGAACGGGAAGGTGCACCTCGATCCATTCGCTATTGCCATCGGCCGACCCGTCGACGGCCCGGAAGACCAGGGGCGAGCCGACCGCCGTCGGGTTGGTGAACTCGGCCAAGACGGACGAGTCGGGGTCTGGTTCCGATCGGGCGACAAGGGCCCCTACGGCAGCTTGGGCCACCACGGTAAAGGGCGAATGCGCTTCGCCGTCGTCCGGCTTCGACAACACCTCGGCCGCCGACTGCTCGAGCTCCGGCTGGGCGGTGAACTCTTCGGCCGCTGGCTCGGCGTCTGACGACAGAAGCCGCGGTTGGTCAGCCGACGCGCAGGCAGAGGCAACAAGCCCCGTGGCCAGAACCAGCGCCGCCAGCCGAACCGTCGACAGATCGTGCCTAACCGGTGTAGGTCGGATCAGCCTGAGTTGGAGGAGTCGGCGGAGTCTCCGGCAGCACCTCACAAGTCACTTTCAGGCTCGAACCGAGGCTCGTTGCCCCATCGTCGCCCAGGAGAACAGCGGCCGAGATCGAGTCACCGAGGGTCAGCGTGCCGGCCTGCGTGGTCACCGCATTGGCGGCATCCTCGATGCCGGCCACTTCGACCGTTGAGGTCCCACTGGTGACAACCAGCGTGTTCCCCGGGTGCTCCGATGCTTGGTTCGTCACCGTGGCCACGACGCTGCACGACTGACCGACGAGATCGGCGTCGACGGCGGCTTGGCCGAGAGCGACCGTTGAACCGGGGGCACCGGTGGCGAACACGTTCGTCACCGGAATCTCGATCACCGACTCGTGTTCGTCGGCGACCGCCACCGAACCGAACCCGAGACCCATTACTACGGCCGCGACCGCACCAAAAACAAGTAGTTTGCGCATCCCATACCTCTTCATCGTCCCCCCTCTTACGCCGCCAAGCCCGACCTCGCCATACTTCTTTGTCGAAGCTTGGGGTTACACGTACCGGCAGAGTACCACCAGCAGCGAATACATAAGCGATTCAAACCGTGACGATTTCGCGAACTTGCGGAAGTGCTGACAGCGAAGGTCACATCCCGCACCGAGCCTCTTTCCCGCTGACGGAGGGAGTTTTTGCCGACGAGTCGGTGGATTCCACCGGAGCGGATCGATCACCGGCCCTAGTCAGAATCGCCCAGCGAGCCGACCCGAAAACACATCGGTCCCGACCGGCAATAAACTGGGTGACCACGACCGGGAGGTCAAGTTGGCGGAGGGATTGTTCGGCGGGCGGATAGCTCTAGGCGACGAGATTGGCCGCGGGGCCATGGGCGTCGTCTACCGAGCCGAGCTCGACGACCAACTCGTTGCCATCAAGGTTCTGCATCCGCACCTGACCTCGGACCTCGCCGTAGTCGGTCGATTCGTCCGCGAGCACCAGGCACTCAGCCGCATCGACCACCCAAACGTCGTCCGGGTCATCGACCTCATCATCGACGATCCTCGGCTCGGGATCGTCATGGAGCACCTTGATTATCCCGATCTTGACCAGGTGATCGCCGACGATGCGATCGACCCCCAACGAGCGGTCCGCCTCGGGGCCGGCATCGCGGCCGGCGTCGCCGCCATTCATGACGCCCGGGTCGTCCATCGTGACTTGAAGCCGGCCAACGTCATCGTGACCTCAGCCCCCGCTCCGACCTACGACGACGTGTTCGATCGAGCCGGACAGGTGGTCGATCTGCCTAAGATCGCCGACTTCGGCGTCTCACGCCTGGTCGGCCAGTCGATCATCGCGGCGACAACGACGCTGGGCACCCCGCTTTACATGTCGCCCGAAGCAGCGGCCGGGAACCCCGTTGGGCCGCCGGCCGACATCTACTCGCTCGGCGTCATCCTCTTCGAGATGTTGACCGGTCGCCCGCCCTACGCCGCAGAGGAGCCCATCGCCGTTGCCGTTGCTCACATCAACAGCCCGGTGCCGGTTCTGGGCGGAGTCCCCGATCAGCTGTCGGACCTACTCCAAGCGATGCTCGACAAGAGCCCAGATCGTCGACCTGAGGCTGCGGCTGTCGCCACCCAGCTCGTCTCGCTGGCTCCGCACCTCACGCCGACCCTTCGACCAGTCGTCCTCAACGAGCACCTGATCGATCAGAGCGACAGTTCGGCCTCTCCTCCGGCCCGGCGGCAGGCGGCAACAGTCCTGATCCCAGGAGGAGCCGTTGCCGAGGCCGACGCCGGTGGATTCGGCGACCAGTCCTGGGCGAACACCGCCGCTCCGATGGCCCCGGGGCCGACCTCGGTTCTGGAATCACCAACCCTCGAGCCGTCGCCGGCGACCGGGTTCGGGGGCGGGCCACACGACCCCAACGGACACGGGCCGGGACCGGCCAACGGCTACCGACGTCCGATGTCGGCCACAACCGCCTCCTCGGTCCGGCGACAGATGGCGCCGTTGGTGGCCGGTCTCCTCGCGCTTGTCCTTATCCTCCCCATGGGTTGGTTCCTGTGGAATCAGACCCGTTCCGACTCCAACGATTCCGATCTGGCGGCCGGCAATGCCGCATTCTCGTTCATGCCGCGCGTCGCCACCAACGGATTGATCACCACCCGTCGCTGGGAGCTGGCCACCGACGTCCAAAGTCGCCGCATCATCAAGGCCGAAGTGATTGTGGCCAACACCGGCGACGAGCCGATCTCGGCCACCCACTATGAGGCGTTTCCTGAACAGGTCGATGTCGATTATCTCGTCGAGACGTTCCGGCCGGAGCCAGATGCGATTGTCTATGACCCCGGGGTCGCCGTCTTCGAGATGAGCGAACTCACGCCCCGCGCCCGATTCAACCTGACCTACACGATGCTGGCCCCTGAAGGCGTCGAGTCCGTGGAGGAGCTTCAAGCGCTGGCCGAGTCTCAAGCAAAGGTTGAAACCGCCTTCCTCGAGTCGCTACCGAGCAGGGAGGCCCAGGAGGCCATGGACACCGAAGGGGTGCTCACCGCGCTGAGCCTGAGCCCATCCTCCCTTGAGTTGGCCGTCGGCGACGTGGCCTCCGCTGAGTTGGTCGGTCAGCTGTCCGACGGTAGCTCCGTTGATCCAGCCGCTTTGGCCGCCGCCGTGTGGACGATCGGCGACCCGACGATCGCCGAGGTCACCGAATCCAACGGCATCCGAGGGTTGAAGACGGGCGAAACAACGCTCACGGTCTCGGTTGGCGAAATCGAGATCACCATCGACATCAACGTCGTCGTGCCGGAGATTGCCGCCACGACCACCACCGAGCAGCCAACGACGACCTCGGAGGAAACAACGTCGACCTCGCTAACGACCTCGTCCACCGACCCGACCACGACATCAAGCACAACGCTCGTCGAGCCGACCCTGACCATGTCGCCCTTGACCGCTGCGGTCAAGCCCGACGGCGGATTCATCATCACCTTCTCGACCAACCTCTGCACGATCGCCAGCTACTCAGGGGCGGGCCAGTCCTACACCACACCAGGCTGGCCGGATGTGGGCGAGGTGTGCTGGCAAGACCACAGTCAGAGCTTCACCCCGGTCCAACCGGGCAGCTACGAGATCTTCGTCAGGACCCGCTCCCAGGGAGGCCAGCAGGTCGAACGACAAACGACGGTCAATGTCCAGAGCGCCGAGCCAACGTTGACGATGTCCCAGCCGGTGGCGGAGGTCAACGAGGACGGGAGCTTCGTCATCAGGTTCTCGACGAACCTGTGTACCATCGCCAGCTACTCAGGGGCGGGCCAGTCGTACACAACACCAGGATGGCCGGATGTCATCGGGCCATGCTGGCAGGATCACGGGCAGTCGTTCACGGCGGTTGCCCCTGGGTCATACGACATCGCAGTCCGAGCTCGTTCGGCGGGAGGACAGCAGCGCCTCCGGACGGTTACGGTTGACATCCTCGACCAGGGGCGGCCCTGACACCAGCCAGTCGGCGGGAAATGGCAACGGGGCGAGACCTACTATTGACCCATGGCACAAGACGTCGCATCGTTCACCGGGTTCCCAACCGAAGGGCTGTCATTCCTCACCACGCTCGGCGGCAAGGACAAAGCCTGGCTCGATCAGAACCGAGCAACCTACGATCAGTCGGTCGTCGCTCCAACGAAGGCCTTCGTCGTCGCTCTCGGAGAACGCCTGGCCGACGAGATCTCGCCCGGCATCGTGGCCCAACCGAAGACCAACGGCTCGATCGCTCCGATCAACAACGACCTCCGGTTCTCGCCCGACCGGTCACCGTACAAGGATCACCTGCTCCTCAAATTCTGGGAGGGCGACGACAAGAAGACCGCGCCAACGCTGTGGGTCCGTCTGAGCGAGGACACCGTCGGCTTTGCCTCGGGTGCACCGATCGGATCGCTGGATCGCTGGCGGAAAACGGTTGACAATGACGACACCGGCGCCGGGCTGGCTGCGATCCTGGCCGCGCTTGGCAAGGGTCGAGATCTTGACATCGCCGGACAGGACTACAAGAAGGTTCCCAAGCCGTACCCCGAGGACCACCCCCGTGCCGACCTTCTTCGATTCAAGCACGGGCTTCAGGCCCGCTGGCCCGAACCGACGCCGGCCTCGGTGTCGAAGGCCTCATTCGTCGACTGGTGTCTGCGACGGCTCGTTGCCTGCGCCGACCTCCACCGCTGGTTCATCACCAACATCTGAACGTGTTCGGCTCACCGACCGCTGTCGTCACTCTGGCCAATCGCCTCGGTGACGACGACCGTTCGGTCACCGATCAGGATCTCCGCCAGATCGCCGACTTCCTGGCCGAGACCCTCGGAAGTTGGTACAACTCAGAGCGAGTGAGGCCGCCGCAGGTCCCGGTGCCGCCGTCGGTCCGATTAACCGACATCCTCGTCGTCCACAAAGAGGACGACCAATCGACTCAGGATGAGCAGGTGACGCGTCGGGTCGGATCTGCCGCGGTTGAGAAGTCGGTCGGGGGGCTTGTCGACGACGGCGAGTCGCTCAGCCTGGTTCCGCCAACGCTTCCGACCGAGCTGCAGCTCGTCTTCGAAGCCGACGATCCGGTTCCATCGGGATCGGAACCGGCTCCCCGCGGAGCAGTGGCGACGGGGAACGACGGCGGCCCGGACTCACCATCGGAGCGAGACGGCGTCCGGATGGCCTGCGAGACACTGGCCGAGGCGGCCGCCGGTCGACGAAGGCGGGTCGGTGAGTCCTGGGAAGACGTCATCGAGGTGTTGGAGAACGAGAGTCACGCGAGCCTGGCGGCGGCGCTCTGGGTTGGACTGGCTGCCGAACCCGAGGCCCGCTACAAGACTCTGGAGCATTGGCACCGGGCCGTGACGACAGCATTGAGTTCGGATGCCGTCACCGCCGATCTCTTTGCACGACTCTCGGGACGAATCGACCCTGAGGGTCGGGCGATGCTGACCGGAGCCGTGTTGACCTTGTTTGCCGTCGCCATCGTGGCCACGATCGGCGGTGTGAGCTGGCTGGGCTACCAGGCCCTATCCGACGACTCGGATCGAGTCGCCACCGATGCGGAGGCCGCCGGGCCCGCCACCGCTGAGGCCGACCCGGACGGCGGCGAGCCGAGCGGCCCGAACGCCGACGGCGGCGAGCCGAGCGTCGAACAGAGCGCAGCGGCCGGCTCGAACGTCAACGACCGCGACGAGACCACCGCGCTCGACGGCCTGGATGCCGACGGCGATGGCCGCACGACGGTCGCCGCCGGGACCACCTTGCCCCGGGGCGACGGCAGTTCTCGGACGACCCCGTCGCGCCCCGATCTCGGCGATGAACGCTGTGTCGTTGTCGGCCCGCTTGGGGCACTGACTGTTGAGCAAATCACCGATAGGGCAATCGTCGTCGGCTGGGAGCCGGCCCCCCATGCCGTCGACATCCTGGTGGACAGCACTTTCCTCGACACGGTGCCCCCGGAGTCGAGTCAATACGTGATCGAGCGCCTGCCTTTATCCGGCAGCCCTCTGGCCACCGACACGCTGTACATCGTCGACATCCGGGCTGACGAGCGCGATCCCAGCCGGGCCTGCGCCACCACGGAAAGCGCACCGCTGGCTGAGGGCGAGGAGCTTGTCGGCGTCTTTGCCCCGACGGGGCTGGCGGTCATCGACCAGACCCCGACATCATTGACGATCGGCTGGGACCTCCGACCCGGCGCCGACCTCCACAATCTGTTCCTCGACGGACGTTATGTGCAATACGGTGACGTTGGAGGCTCGACGGCAGTCGGGGACGAGACAGACTTCACCTTCATCGGGCTCGACCCCGACACCACCTACGAGATCGGGATCCGTCGGGTGGAGGGCTTCAACCAGAGCGGCCTGGTGACGATCACCGCGGCCACCCCACCCTAAGAAGGTTGAGGTGGCCGGCAACCCCGGCGAGCAGTCCAGCTAGAAGAGAAGGTCCGTCAGCGACAGCGGCGAGTCCTCAAGCGTGTGGGCAAGAGCGAACATGCCCAGGGCGCCGCCCGCTATCGACATGTTCTTCATGAACATCGACATCTCGACCTGTTGGGTCTCCGCACCCTCGGCCCAGAAGCGATGCATCATGAAGGCGATGATCAGGACGAGGGCGGCCATCCCGAGAAAGGCGAGGTCGATCCAGATGCCAAGAATGATGCCGATTCCACCGGCCAGGAGCCCGACACCGCTCAACAGCACCAAGGGCCGGGCGTTGGGTACACCCTTGGACTCGGCGTAGTCGACCGAGCTCGGATCTGTCAGATGTCCGAACGCACTTCCCACGAGAATGAGCGCGAAAAGGATCCGACCGATGAGGTAGATGACGTCCATTGCAATCCCCCTTGTTTCTTGGTGGCCTGATGGTACATCGTCAACGCCGGGTGCGCGGGTTTCGCAACATGGTGAACGGTCGGACCGGAGCCCGGGCCGCGCCGGCCAAGCCCCGTAGAACCGTGCGGGGCCGGAAATCGGGGGGACGGATGAAGCCGGCTCTGACGAAGGCGGCAAACGACCCAAGGGCCAGCAGCAGCATGGCCCCGAGGACCAACTCCCAGCTGAAACTGTTTTCGGTCCCGGGTAGCCGCCGGATGTTCATGCCGTACCAGCCGGTGATGAGGGTGAGCGGCAGCAAGATGGCCGAGTAGACGGCGAGAATGGTGGTGGCCGTCGCCTGCCGGTCGGCGGCCGCACCCCGGTAGGTGTCAAGGGCGTCGCTGAGCAGCGCCCGGGCCGCGCCAAGCGATTCAACGACTTGATTGTGAACGTCGAAGGCGTCACCGAGCATGCCCTGGGCCGGTCCGTCGAGAACCCGCAACGTCCCTCGACGGAGGTTGGCCAACACCAGACGCTGGGGACGCAGCACCTTGCGAACCGTGGTCTCCTCCCGACGCAAGACCTGAATGTCGACGAGCACGTCGGGATCGGCCTCGAGGGCATCGTCGGCGATGTCATCGATGCGGGCCTCGAACTCAGCGATGACCTCCAGGTATCGTCGACCGATCACTTCGGCCAGCTGGGCGAACAACTCGGCGGCCCCAAGCTGCCCCATGTGCCCGTGGGTTTGGACCGCTTGCCACAACCACTCGATGCCGGTCACCGGCCGGGAGCTGACGGTGACCAGCAGCGAAGGGCCGACGAAGCAGTCGACTTCAACCGTGTCGATCCTCTCGCCCTCAAAGGTGAGGGCGTGTAGAACGACGAACAGATGGTCGGCGTAGTCGTCGAATTTTGGCAGCTGTTCGATGTCGAGGATGTCCTCGATGGCGGCCGGGTCGAAGTCGAACCGCTCACCGAGGCGATCGAGTTCGTCGGCGTTGGTGGTGACGATGTCGAGCCAGAAGACGGTTCCCTCGGCCAATAGTCGTTCGCAATCGCTCACGTCGGCCCGTGCCATGGTCATCGAGTCGGACTGGTGGGCCAAAAGACGAGCCGTCATGAGACCATTGTTGCACCTCAAATCCCCCGCGATCGTCCTCACTCTTGTTCGACTGGCGCCGACTGGGAATCCTGGCAGAATGGGATGAGGAAGAGCGGATCCGGCCGACTCACGTCGACCCCAGGCAGCGAAACGAACGAGCATGGCAGACAACGTCTTGAACAAGGAAGAGCGGGACCGATTCCGCCGGCTGATTCGGCGGGAGGAGCACGACCTCGAGCTCGTTCCCTTCCAGGTCGAGCTCCTCAAACTTCAGCGCCATATCGAGAAGACCAACGAACGATTCATCGTCTTGTTCGAAGGCCGGGACGCCGCCGGCAAAGGCGGAACCATCCGCCGGGTTACCCGCTATATGAACGAGAAGCACTATCGGGTCGTGGCGCTGGGGAAGCCAAACCACGACCAGCGGTCACAGTGGTACTTCCAGCGCTACGTCTCGCAGTTCCCAGTCGGGGGCGAGATTATCTTTTTCGACCGCAGCTGGTACAACCGGGCCATGGTGGAGCCCGTCTTCGGGTTCTGCACCGAAGAGGAATACCGGAACTTCATGCACGGTGTGGTCGGCTTCGAAAAAGACCTGGTCCGTCAAGGCACCGTTCTCCTCAAGCTGTATTTCTCGGTTACCAAGAAGGAACAGCAGCGGCGGCTCGACCGACGGCGGGATGATCCCCTGC
>Ga0224508_10005156_pt1 | contig 10557 bp, 13 predicted proteins | sample SF_Jan12_sed_USG_4_FD_170157 | JGI IMG/M metagenome (GOLD analysis project Ga0224508, IMG submission 170157) | Sediment microbial communities from San Francisco Bay, California, United States - SF_Jan12_sed_USGS_21 | ecosystem: Environmental > Aquatic > Marine > Sediment | place: USA... | reverse complement strand
TCTTTCTAATTCTATAATCTTGTCAATTACATCATCGGTGTAAATTGTATTAAGGAATTTCCTATCACTTTCTAATTCATCTAATGCTTCACCAAGACTTTTTGGAAGAACACCAATTCCTCTTTTAGCTCTGTCTGATTTAGTCATCTTGAAAATATCATCACGAATTTGTTCTCCAGGATCCATCTTCTTTTTGATTCCATCCATACCAGCAGCAGTTACTGCGGCAAATACTAGATATGGATTTGATGCAGGATCAGGGGCTCTAAATTCTAGTCTTTTTAGATTCGAATATTGTTTTCCTGTAAGATGTTTTGGAACTCTTACAATGGCAGAACGATTTCCAGAACTCCATGCAATATATGCTGGAGCCTCATATCCAGGTACTAATCTATGATATGAGTTAGTGGTAGGATTGCAAATTGCAGATAATGCTTTTGAGTGATTAATGATTCCACCACAAAAATATCTTCCAACTTGACTCAATTCAATTTCATCATCTGGATCATAAAATGCATTTTCTTTTCCTTTCCATAAACTAACATTAACATGCATTCCAGAGCCTGAATCCATCGCAATTGGTTTTGGCATCATTGTTGCAACCTTTCCATATTTTTGTGCAACATTTCTAATTACATATTTGTAGGATTGTGCAGCATCTGCAGCATTTGTCATTTGATCATATTTTATATCGATTTCACATTGTCCTGCAGTTGCAACTTCATGATGATGATTATCACATAAGATTCCAAAATTATTTTTGAGAATATTTACACATTCATTTCTGTATGGTGTTAAAGTATCTGATGGTGTACTTGGATAGTATCCTTCTTGTAACCCCATTGGATATCCATCTCCTGACTGACTCCATGGAGCTTCCTTTGATTCAATTGAATAAGATTGTCCTTTGTATGGTGTTAGAACATCCCAATGTACCTTATCAAAAACAAAGAATTCTACTTCCGGACCCCAATTACTAAAATCAAATCCCTGAGTTTTGATGTATTCTTCAGCTTTTTGAGAAATTCCTCTAGGATCTCTTGATAGTCTTCCTCTATCTTCACCCCAATAAACATCACAAAGAAGTCTAGCTGTTTTATTTTCAGTCATCCAAGGAATTATTGCAAATGTATTTGGATCTGGTTTTAGAAGAAGATCTGAATCATCAATACTAGTAAAACCAACAATTGACGAACCATCTAATTTTGGTAATCCATCTCTCATCTGTTCAGGAGTAAAAGTATCTGCTGAAATTGTAGTATGATGGAAATGACCTGTAAGACCTGTAAACTGTAGATCGATAAATTGAATACCCTCGTGCTGAATCCTAGAGAAAACTTTGTCAGATGAATATGTTACTTGGATTGCTTTACCGTGGCTGACTTTATAGGGCAATTTTATACTTCAATCAAACACAAATACATCAGCCATTTAAGGATTAGGTAGGAAATGTCCGAATCAAATCAAATTGATATCAACTCTTTACATCATACAGTTTTACGTGAAACTGAAAATGATTCTATGTTAGAAATTGATCCAAACTTTTACAGAAATCTCTCTGATTTTATTGGAAATTTAAGAAAACAAGAATTTGATGGTGTAGAAAATAAAATCAAAAATGCTATGATAGAAATGGTTACAGAACTTACATCATTATTGATACAAATTAGACTCGATAAAATTTCAAAAACTTCTGATTTAGAAATCAGATATCTTTTAGATGAAGAAAAATTTATTCTAGATTCACAGGAAGATCAAAGAGAAAAAATAGAAATGATCCTTTCTGCAATAATTAATGGAAAATCAAAATTCCTTGAATCATTAGCTCAAAATCATAAAACTAAGAAAATTGTCATCAGATTTCTTAATGAAGTAGATGAAATAGTTGGTGCTGATCTTGAAAAATACGGTCCTTTTAAAACTGAGGACATAGCTACAATTCCATATGAAAATGCTCAGGCCTTAATTGCCAAAAACATTGCAACTAAAGTCCATTGGGAAGATTAGATAGAAATTATGCCTCTTTATTCTGATATTATATGTCTCATACAGGCGTTGACGTAATAGATTTTCTGTTTTATACAATTTATCCAGTAATTGGAATTTTTGTTGTTGAAGTTATAAGCAGATTAGTTAAATCCCCAAAATGGATAAAACTATGGATACAAGCAGTTGTATCTATTGGTTTTGGAATTTACTACTGGTTTATTTTGCCTGCACCACAAAATTTCCCATTGACTGCAATGGTGATGTTTGCACTCGCCATTGCTCTCATTTATCAAGGAAGACGTGCAAAAATTTCTCCTGACAAGAGTCCTTATTGATTTTTAAAATCTTCCAAAGATTCGTTTGAAAATATTTGGTTTGTTTCGTCCACCATCTCGTATGATTTTTTTCTCACCAAATCTTTTTGCTCTAATCTGACTGAGTTTAACACATCTATGTTCTTCTGGAAGTCTATGTTCTGCACAAAATGGATCCTTACAATAATTACATTGAAATGGTAAATCTGTCAAATCTCCACAATATGCACATTTCTCTGACTGCACGATTTTATTTACTATTTTTCTTTTAATAAAGGTGCTAGTTCTTTTCTTGAAACTTCTTAATGTCTAAACATTTTTACGATGTTGAAATTGAATCTGTTTAAGAGATTTAGATGATTAAAGATAAAATTGCAATAATAACTGGAGCAAGTAGTGGTATTGGATTTGCTACTGCTTTGACACTCTCAAAAGCAGGTGCCAAAGTTGCAGTAGGTGCTAGAAGAGTTGACAGATTAGAAGAACTTGCAAAAAAGATCTCTGCTGATGGTGGAGAAGTATTTTACCAACAATTAGATGTAACACAGAGATCAGAATGTGATAATTTTGCTAAAGCAGTTTTAGACAAATGGGGCTCAATTGATATTCTTGTAAACAATGCGGGTTTGATGCCTTTGAGTTTCTTTAAAAGCCTCAAAGTAGATGAATGGGACAAAATGATTGATGTGAATATCAAAGGTGTATTGTACTCTACAGGTGCTGTAATTTCTCATATGAAAGAGAAAAAATCTGGTCATATTGTAAACCTCTCTTCTGTAGCCGGAAGAATTGTTTTTCCTGCTGGTAGTGTTTATTGTGCAACAAAACATGCTGTTGCAGCATTCAGTGAAGGATTAAGACAAGAATTTAGTGTACGTTCTAACATTCGGGTAACTAGCATTGAACCTGGAGTCGTAGCAACAGAACTTAATGATACGATCACTGATGAATCTTTGCAGGGGTTTATTGAAAATGCAAAGAAGATGGAAGCATTACAAGCAGAAGATATTGCAAATGCAATTTTGTATGCTGTTGAATCACCATCTCATGTTAATGTTAATGAGATTTTGATAAGACCGACAACGCAAGAACGTTAAGTTGACAAACATTCCACATGTTGTTATTTTGGGAGGAGGTTTTGGTGGACTTTCATCTGCCAACGAATTAAGGAATTCACTATCCTCTTCACAAGTAAAAATCACCATAATTGATAAAAAAGACTGGTTTATGGTAGGATTTGCGAAATTATGGATAATTAATGGGACTAGAACTTTTGAAAACTCAATTGGCTCATTAAATAAGTTACCAAAGAAAGAAATCAATTTCATTAAAGATGAAATTTTATCAATTGATCTTCAAAACAAAAATGTGAAAACCACTTCTCAAAATATTTCATATGATTTTCTAATAATCTCAATGGGAGCTATTTTAGCTCCTCAAAAAATTCCAGGATTACAGGAAAATGGATTCAATCTATATGATCACGATCAACTTTCAGAAATTCATAATAAACTTGAGAGTATGAAATCTGGAAAACTTGCAATATCGATAATGGGAATGCCCTACAAGTGTCCTCCTGCACCATTTGAGGCTAGTTTACTAATTGATTCCATGCTTAGAAAACATGGAATACGTGATTCTATACAAATTGATTTTTACAGTCCAGCTCCCATAACCTTGCCAGCAGCTGGCCCTGAAGTAAGCAAACAAATTCTTGAACTGATAAACTCTGAAAAAATCATTTTTCATAATTCATCTAAAATAAAATCTGTTGAATCTAAAAAATTAATTTTTGAAAATAGTGAAGCTGATTTTGATTTACTCTTAGCCGTCCCGCCACATATTGCTCCAAAAGTAATCTATGATTCTGGACTAGCCAAAGAATCAGGATTTATTCCAATAGACAGAGATTGTAAGACACCTTTTGAAAATGTTTTTGCGGTGGGTGATGTTACAAGCTTAACCGTTGGAGAAACTATGGCAGTTCCTAAGGCTGGAATTTTTGCAGAAGGAGAAGGTATCACAGTTGCTAAAAATATCATTTCAAAAATTCAACTTAAAGAAGAATTAATGTTATTTGATGGAAAAGGTGGATGTTTTATAGAATCCGGTAGAGATACGGCTTCTATTATTGAAGTTGACATGTTTTCACATTCAAAACCCTCAACTAGTCTTACAGAATTAACCACCGATAATCTTTCTAAAAAACTAAAATTTGAAAAAGAAAGATTATCAAAATGGTTATGATTCGCTTGATCCGTCTTTATCTTTTGAAAGATGTTCTAAGATAGCTCTCACTTCAACACCCAAATCTTGAGTATCTTTTGACAGATTCAATTTCTCTGGAATGCTATTTTTAAAATCTTCATCTGTCATCTCCATGCTTCTTTTTTGAATACAATCAAGATGATCTTGATCAGTAGCAGAAATCTTATGACAAATATTACAAATCTTCATCAGTTCTGTTAAACAATACGACGATTTAATAATTTCATTTTGTGCCTCTGAGACAAGGGATCGTAGTCTAGCTTGGTATGATACTAGTCTGGGGGACTAGTGGTCGCAGGTTCAATTCCTGCCGATCCCATTATAATTTTAGAATTTTTAGTAGTTTTTCAAAATTTTCTTGGGTTTTTTCTTGTTTGTATTGTTTCAAAACTTTAATGATTTGTTCTTTAGATGGATTTTTGTAAATTTTCTGAGCTTTTCTTGCAATCCCTGACCCAATAAAGAATGCCTGAGTAATTGATGTAACATTTGATGGTCTTCTTTTGGTGCTAGAACTTTCAAAATCAATTATGGTTGATTTTGTTTTTCCTACAATAACATGTTTGGAAATATTACTTAATTCACCATGATCAAAACCTATCTGATCTAATCTATAGCAATCTTCTAAACTATTTCTAATTGTAGATTTTAATTTTTTTGCACTGCCCGTACCTTTTAACAAATCTACCCATTCACTAATCTTAATTCCTTCAAGATATTCCATAACTAAGAAATTTTTACTAACAGCAAACATTTTTGGTCCAACATTTACCGAATTTACTAGTTTTAGTAGTGTTGCTTCATCTTTCATTTCTTTTCTTTGAGAATCTGTTCTTCTGATTTTTAATGCGATCTGTTTGTTACCTTTTTTTGCAAGAACTACAACTCCTACGTATCCTTTTCCCAAAATTGCCAATTTTCCAATTGTAGTCGGACCTGTTAATGAAATTGATTTTATTTTTAATTTTTCTAATTCATTAATTCTTGATTTTATTTGACGACTAGTAGCTTTGGGATATCCAAGAATTTTTGAGTATGGCTCATCGGTAAATTTCTTAATTGAAATGAAGGAGTGTGCCATCTATTGAAATTAATTCATTTGCAGCCTCTTTAATTGATTTGCTTAAATTTTCGGTTCCGACTGAAACCTTGAAACCTCGTTTGAAATCGCTTTGAAGACCTTTTGGTATGCCTGTCTGTAGATTTTTTTTCAAAAACTCTGTTATAAAATTGACTGCTTCAGCATGCTTTCTTTTTTCTAATGAAATTATTTTTCTGTTATTTCCAACCCACATTAATTCTGTATTTCTGAGATTTGTAGAAATAAAACTCTTAGAACTAGCCTCTCTAAAAAATTCTGGCCCATTTTTTGAATATATTTGACTGATTTTTGTGGATTCTAAAAAGAAAAAGAGATAGACTTCTTTTTGTTGATCTGTATGAGATTTGCTTCTTAGTACGTTGAATCCCCCTAATTCTAATTGTGTGGATAACGTAGAAGTTGCTCTTTTTATTTGTCCCCATATTATATCTGGACTTCTAATTTTAAAATTAAATTTTATTACTAACAAATTTTCCCAATATTTCTTTGACACTCTTAATTTTTTATTCTTGAAAAATTCTAATGTTGCCTTTTCTTTAAATGCCCTAGAAATAAGAATAAATTTTCCAATATTTTCATCAGAAATTGCCGCAGCTAGATTTCTGTTATTATCAATTGGATCTATGACTACTATTGATGTTTCAAATTTTCTTGAGGTTTTTCCAATGACTTGATTCTCCTTAATTTTTGATATTGATTTTATAAGATTTTCAAAATTTCCAAAATGTAATATTAAAACTTCTGAAATGTATCCACTGAATCCTTGTTTTGCAATTTCTGCTCCATAAATCCCATTTGATTTTAGAAATGTTTTTAGAATTCTAACCTCATTTCTCATTTTTGATGTTAATGACTTTTCCATGAATTTGGTATGAAATGATGATCTGTCTGCAGCACTTTTCCACTCTCCTATTTTTACATCATAAAATGGTACTACATTGATCTTAGTATTCCTAATTTTAGCCTCAACATATGGGTGTTGGGAATATCTAATATATGGAGAATATTTCTTTAATGAATCAAAACCAATTTTCTTGGAGATTTTTTCAAATTTTTCTTCTGATATAGTTTTCTTGAATCTAATAAAAATATCAATATCTGCATCTTTTGATAACCAAGTACCTTTTGCAAATGAACCTCCAAATTCTAGTCCTATCACTTCTGGAAATTTTTCAATTTCTTTTTCAACTAAACTAAATGCTAGTTCAGCAATTTGTTTTTTTGATTTTTTCATTGTTGTAGATGGAGTAACAGTCTTGGAAATTTTAGAAATAATATATTTCATTTTTTTGCTTTAATCTCCTCTAAATCAGAATAAATTGGTCCATTTGATGTAAGTTCACTTTTTTTTAATTTGATACTTGTTACCTCTTGTATGCCAAAATCTATCATTTTTTGATTTTCCAATTCTTTTGTTATATCTCCGATCTTCTTTTTAATTCTAAATACTGTGATATGAGGTTTGAATGGTTTATCTGAAAAAAATCCCAAAGGTTCTAACACTTTTTCAACCTTTTTTGATAACCGAATTAGCATGTTTCCCCCATTTTCATCTGTACCAATCCAGATGACCCTTGGAAATTTAGGTTTTGGAAATGCACCTACCCCTTTCAGATTAATACTAAAACTTGAAAATTCAATTGTACGAAGAGCTTGAATAATTTTTTGTGAGTTCTCCTCTGAAATTTCTCCTAAAAATTGTAATGTAAAATGAAAATTTTTCGATTCTACGGGCCTTGCGTTAATGTTAATCTTATCTTGAAATTTTTTTATGGAATTAATCACCTCATTATTTGAGATTTCAATTGCTACAAAAGTTCGCATTATAACATTTTTTGAAGTATCTTTATAATAATTTCCGGTAGCTTCATAGACGAGTTTTTTTTTTGATATGTGTTGACAAAATTGATTGTATGTTTAACAGGCATGCCTGGTGCTGGTAAATCTACTATCGCGGAAGGATTGAAATCAAAAGGATATGATATTATCAATATGGGTGATGCTGTCAGAGAAGAAGCTAAAAAAAGAAACTTAGAATCAACCCGAGATAACCTTGGAAAATTAATGCTTGAGCTTAGAGAAAAAAGTGGTCCTGGTGCAATTGCAGAATTAGTTAAATCACAAATACAATCTTCTACAGCAAATGTAATACTGATAGATGGAATAAGATCAAATGATGAAATACAAGTACTTAGAAAATTTGGTACTGTAAAATTACTAGCAATTCATGCGTCAACAGATACTAGATTTGATTTTTTACAAAAAAGAGGAAGAACAGATGATCCTCAAACAAAAGAACATTTTGAAGAAAGAGATAATCGTGAATTAGGTGTTGGTATAAGCAATTCAATTGCATTATCTGATTATGCAATATCAAATATTGGTTTAACAAAAGATGAATTAATTGAAACTTCATTTAAAATTATTCAAAGTTGGATAAAATGAAGATTCCTAGTATTAATTGTAAAATAGAAATGTTTTCTTCAGTAAATCCTTCTGAAGATCTTGATAAAATTAAAAAAGCAATTTCAAATGTTTTTCCATATTCGACAATAAAATCTGAAAATTTCTCAATTATTGCTCAATCCAAAGAATTGAGATCCTTTGAAAAAATTTATGAAACAATTCACACAAATCGATCTCAAAAAACATATAGTCGTAATCTAGAAAAAAATTTAGAAAATGATACTACTTGGTTTTATCTAAATAAACAAGCAGCTTTTGTTGAAAAAATAGCAATTTGTGAAGAAGCAGAAGAATCTCCCTTAGGACCAATTAAGGTAATTCTTACTTCATCAAATATTGATGGAATAATTGATTGGATTGTTTTTGGGAATTGATGAAACTTAGCTAAGAAAATTCACTCATTTTTGACTATTTTTTTTAGTTTGAATCTAAAATCTATTTTTTAGAATAATCATTACATGTTCATAAAATTAGGCATAATAATTGGTATTGTTATCTTAGGAGGAATGGTATTCTCTAACGAAATCTATAACTTGTTTCCAACTACTGTCACCGTAGTTGATTCTTTACAAGATGATATAGATAACTTACGTACAAAAGCTCTAGATTCTACAGAACAAAGAGTTGATGAATCAATTAATAAAATTGTAGATAAAACAAGCAATACTATAACTAATGAAATTAGTGAAACTAGAGATAAGATTTCTGGTAAATTTTCCGAAACAAAAGAATCATCCCAAAAAATCATTAATGAAGAGATTTCTAATTTTAATCCTGTTAAATCCCTTCAAAATATTTTTACAAATAATTCAAATTCATAATTACGAAATATCTCCTCTATATACTAAACAAGAATCTGACAATAACATTTCTCTTTAATGTTTCAGGATTATTGTAAATGATACTATTGATATTTTTTATTATGTAGATATAATGGTTGAACATGAAAATTATGGTTCAATTACTTCATCAGTATTTAATTCAGATAATTCTATTAATTCAAAAATCAATGATGTATTTTCATAATTCTAATTTAATCTTCTTTAAACAATGAGACAAACTTAGGTAGAGCATTTGCACCTGTGTTTCTTATAACTAAATCCATTTCTGATGACATTTCCGTATTTTCTGGATTAATTTCTATTAATACTGCATTATTTTGTTTTGCATAGATTGGTAGTGTATTTGCAGGTGATACAACAAGTGAGGTGCCAGCAATTATCATTAAATCACATTGACTTGCAAGAATCATAGCTCTTTGCCATACATCTGGTGGCAAAGATTCTCCAAACCAAACTACATCAGGTCGAAGTATATTTCCACACTTACATAAGGGTGGGATTTCAAAAATTCCTGCCACCATTTCATCTTTAAAATCACAAACTGAACATTTGATCTTTATGATACTTCCATGTAATTCCAACACTTCTGAGCTACCTGCCTTTTGATGAAGTCCATCAATATTCTGTGTTAGAACCACGACTTTGGCATATTTTTCTAATTCAGCAATAGCCTTATGACCTTGATTTGGTCGTGCTTCAAGAATATTTCTTCTTCTTTCATTATACCACTCCCAAACTAATTTTGGATTATCATAAAACGCATCAATTGTAGCTAGTTTCATTGGATCATAATTTCTCCATAATCCTTCCTTTCCTCTAAATGTAGGAATTCCACTTTCTTGTGAAATTCCAGCTCCTGTTACGAACACAATTTTTTTAATATTTTTAGTCTGATCTTTAATTAATTCAAACATTTTCATTTAATTTCTATTTTTAAAAGATCACTTGCAGTTATTACGGAACTATGAATTTCTTGTGCTTCTTTCAAATGTTCAGCTTCGTCCTTGTATCTAGCCGAAAAATGCGTTAGAATTAAATTTTTTACTTTTGCATTTTTTCCTAAAGTTGCGGCTTGTTTTGCAGTAGAATGACAAGTATCTTGTGCTTTCTGTATTTCTTTATCTAGAAATGTTGAATCAAATATGAGATAATCACATTCCTCAAAAAATTTTTCTAATTCTGTTGTAGGCATTGTATCACCCGAAATTCCTATCTTTTTACCTGGACGCTTTTCTCCCAATACCTGTTCTGGCCGTATTATTTTTTCATTAATAATAATTTCATTACCATTTTGTAATTTATTCCACAATTCACCTTGAGGTATTTTTAATTCCTTTGCTTTCTCAAGATTAAATCTTCCAGGTTTATCTTTTTCTTCAAATAAATATGAAAATGCCGTAACTGAATGATTTGCTTTGCATGCATGCATTAAAAATTTTTCATTTTCAAATATTTTCCCTTCTTTGATAATAGTAATTAAAACAGAAAACGATAATCCAAAATTTAATACTTTGATATTAGCTGCAATAAATTCTTCAATCCCACTTGGTCCAAAAATTTCTAGAGTTTCAGTTCT
>Ga0224508_10005155_pt1 | contig 10558 bp, 4 predicted proteins | sample SF_Jan12_sed_USG_4_FD_170157 | JGI IMG/M metagenome (GOLD analysis project Ga0224508, IMG submission 170157) | Sediment microbial communities from San Francisco Bay, California, United States - SF_Jan12_sed_USGS_21 | ecosystem: Environmental > Aquatic > Marine > Sediment | place: USA: California... | reverse complement strand
GACGACGATATCGAAAGTGGTCCAGAGTAATCGACAGCATCGCAGGGAAACTTCCCCCGCTACTGCTCCGTGATTCCTCCGAACCACTTTCGATATCGTCGTCGAGAATGGTTATGACCGCGTTATCCAGGGGTCCTTTCGTCGCGCCGGTGACCTCGTTCAGGGCTATGAAAAAAGTCTCGTCGACCTCGTCGATTGCATCGTCGTTTATGGATATCGAGATCGAGCCGGCTGTCTGGCCGACGGCGAAAAACAGCGCGCCAGCCGAAGATATGAAGTCAACTCCGGCAATGGCGGAAGCACCGTGGATTGAGTACCGGGCCATGGCCGGCGCCGATGTGTCGCCGGATCGAATCACATCAATTTGCAGCATACCGTCGGCTTCGCCAATCGTGTAAGCTGCTTCTGAAAACTGGATAACCGCGGGTTGTGGCGGGATCAAGTCATCGTCATTAATGGTGACCGTCGCACTGCTAATATTACCCAAAGACGCTCCCGTTACACTACTTAGCGTGATGACAAAGGTTTCACTCGGTTCAGTCTGGCTATCGTCTATCAGGGTTATATCGAAGGAACGGCTCGTCTCCCCGTCGGCGAAATTTATCATGCCGCTGCTCACGACATAGTCCTGTCCGGCGATGGCTGTACCATCCGAGGTCGTGTACAACGCGGATGCCGCACCATCGCTGCCCCCGGCTCGGTTTATCGTTATCGTGACGATTCCGCTGTTTTCATTTATGTCGAACATGGAACCGGATAACTGCAGATTTCCCGGCAAGAAACAGGGTGGGGGCGTCAATCCGACCGTGCCGTTGTTATTAAAGAAAGTGCCACGATCATTATCCGTGTAATTTAGGGGTGTCGGATCTGTCCCGGATATGACCAGATCCGCATCAGAAATATCGTAGAACACATTGTTACTGCACTTGAGTCTTAAACGCGCACGCGGATGCGATAGGCTCGAATCCGGAAAACTGATTAACTGATTGCCGTCATTCGGCACATTTTCCATCAGCGTATGTATTGAGTAACTGCTATAGGCGGAATCCTCGAACGTCAACAGCTCGATATCGACGTTACCGCAACTGATCGGCGCATTGTTCGTGTTCGACACATCCCAGTTTAGTATCGCGCTATTATTCACGACAATAATCGTTTCGCGATTTGTAAAATTGGTGATTCTGAATGGACCCGAAGAAGCGTCGATCGAAACCTGTAGATCTTCGGTGTCCTGTCCCCCGTTGCCGTCGCGTACGGTCAGCCTGAAATCGAGTGTCCGTGCACTGCATGGCATGACCTCGGCATCATCAAACCGTCCCAGAATCTGCGTCCCCAGTGCAGGAAAGTTGCGCGGAGAAGAGGCTCGAGGGATAAAACTTCGAAACAAGGGATTGTCCGCCAGATCGCTGCCAAAGGTTGCGGCATTGGTTGAACTGCCGATACTCATTTGGTCCCATTGATAACTCAGACTGCTGGCCGGGTCGGCATCGTTAGCGCTGGCGTCGAGCTCGAAAGGAGTCTGTATTGGGATTATCCGATCACTCAGGTTATCGATGATTGGATCATTATTACCGGCCGGACTGGTTGGTATCAATGTGCCGCAATTGCCCGCCCCTCCGGTAAAGCTATCGATCTGGGCAATGCTGCCCGCATGGAAAATGGCGTCGCTATTAATCTGCAGATTCTCATTTCCACAAATACTGGAATAAGCCATGATCGTCGATCCACTGCCCGGCTCGAATGCGGTTCCCGGATTGCGGTTGCTGGCACAGCTCTGCGTCGTTCCGTTAAACGTATGCTCGGCACCGAACTGGTGCCCAATCTCGTGGGCAACGAAATCAACGTGAAAGGGATCCCCGACCGGGTTTGGTAGACTGCTAACGCCATGTGCTTTGGCCGACGGATTACAGGTCGACCGTAGTTGCGCCACGCCGCCTCCGCCAGTCCCGAACACATGTCCCAGGTCATAATTGTTGATGCCGATTTGCGAATCGGTCCAGGCTTGGTTTTCGGAAAGTAATGCAAAGTTGTCATTGTTGCTGAAAAACACATTGCCGTTATTTTCGATTAACTGGTCGTTATTTGCGATCAAGGTCAATCGGATCCCGAGATCGTCTTCAAATATCTGATTAACGCGGTTAATCGTCGTGACAATGCCGGCCTGTGCCAGCTCGACCGTACCGCCCAAAGCAACAACATATTCCCGAGTCGCCGCCACGGCCAGACGATATTCCAGAAGCATCCCGGGTACTCGCTGGGCCCCACGCATATCTGCCGTATTGTCTTCGTGTTGGCTCAGATCGTGTTCGCCTACGGCGCATGAAAAGCCGCTTCTCATTCGATCGGTATCGTTGCGCGAGATGTACGAATCATTGATATCCGACCCGTAATCGGGATCGATAAAGACCCTGCCCAGCGACGTATTCAACATTCCGCTGAAACCGCGCACCGTCAGGTCTACCCGACCCGAGGCCAGCGGGTCATCCACACCATTGACCTTGAATGTTTTGATTTGCGGAAACTTTGCGGCAAGCTCGGCTTCCATGATCGGTGATTCAATAATTTCGAATCGTGACAAGCTCCCATCCGGCATGGGTAAGGTGATTAAATGGCTGCGATCTCGTTTTATTTCGTGGGGCGCATTGCGCAGTACCTTGCGTAACTCGGACATATTGACAATAAACAGCCGCTTTCCCGATACCGCGCGCCGCATCGAATCCGGTTGAGCCGGATTTAATTCTCGCCAGAGTTCGCTACCCTGCGCCGGTGGCACGACGCCTGCCAGGCAGGAGTAAAACAATGCAAGAGTGAATAACTTTCGCATAAACGCATTCATCTATGATCGAGCCGAGAGACTGTTACCGGTCATTGTAATATGTTGATGTTCGAAATGGGTGATTAGTCTGGCGTAAATTTTTACCAATTATCAGGCTCTGAAACGTCTGATTTTCGACATAATAGTCCTTGCCCTTGGGCACTTCCAGTTGTAACCGATAGACGAAACGCCTTTTCGCAGCACCACCACCCGGTGTTGCTGCGAAAGTTACCGGAGCGTTCCGATCGATTGCGGTAAGTGATCAGTCCCGTCTTTGAACTGATTCTGCCTGACCTGAAAACCGAATCCATCACTTTCCGTGCAGTAAGCAACTGTCGTCTCTAAAACCCCATTTTGCTCCTTGTTTCGAGCGCATCCTTGACCGTACTCAGTTAAGAGCCACCCCGTATTCACTGGGATTCGATAATCATCAGGCACAGACATCGATTGCATTCACTTTTGAATCAATATCATTCAGCAACCGGGTACTGAGCCAGCACCACGGTGATATTGTCCCTGCCAACAATGATCGCTACAGATTCCAGGTGACAGGGCGAGTATCGCCGCCAGGCACAGGTTAAATGGTGCATGCCCAGTTGAAGCAAAGAAGTAGATGGAGTCACCCATTCGGCAAGTAGTCAAAGATCAAAGATCAAAGATCCGATACCATATTCCCGGTAGATGCCTCCGGGATGACCGACCACATACGCTCGCTAGTAAGATGATGGCTGGCTACGCCAGACATTTAACTGCATCCCCGAGTATCTGCTTCAAGGGAATAACGTTGCTTTCATGGCTAATACTGTCCGTGCTCCATACTTTACTGACACCCGCCTGTTGCATGCGTTGAATCGCATCACCCGCAAACAATGCATGGGTGATGAGCACATCGACATTGCGGGCGCCTCTCGAGATACATTCCCTGATCGCAACCGCCAGTGTTTGTCCGCTGCTCGCGACATCGTCGACCAGCACGACATTACATCCCTGTAAGTCGATTTCGGGCAGGGTAATCTCGATGTCCCGGTCTCCACTGCGCACTTTGTCACAAACGCCGTAGGCGAGATTGTTCGGTTCCGCAACCGAGGCAACCCATTGCTCGGATTCGCGGTCGGGGCCCAGCAAGACAGGGTCCGTCATCAGTTCCGCGACGAACGCCGCCATCAGCGAGGTTGCCGACAGGGTCACGGCATTTTTCGACGGGACCGCCTGCTGCAGATACTGAATCCGATGCAGATGCGGGTCCACGGTGATCACGTTTTCGAACAGATCGGCCAGCAATTTGCCGACGATCCGTTGACTGATCGCTTCGCCGGGGAGAAACGCCTTGTCCTGGCGCATGTAGCAGAGGTAAGGCGCAACCAGCGTAAGTTCCTGCGCGCCCAGTTGGCGCGCGGTTTTTGCAGCTAGCAACAGTTCTATCAGTTTGCTATTCGGATGGTCGAGACTGCGACAGAATACGACATGCGCGGGTAGTTCCGGCGGCAGCGTAAGCTTGTCCTCGCCATCGGGAAACCGATGCATCTTTACGATCTCGCAAGATGTATCGAGCACTTCGGCCAATGCGCGGGACTGCATTTCATAATCGTCGAATCCGAGTATCATCAGAATTCCACGAACGCCTTCGGTATCTGGCTTTGTTCGCCGATGGAATAGCCACTGCCCTGGTTGGATAACGCACAGGCAAAATTAAAGTCGGATAGATACTCGGCGTAAATGCGATACAGCGGCTCGCCTTCTTTAACCTCGTCACCCAGTTTTCTCAGCAGGCGCACGCCTGCTCCCTTGTCCATCGGGGCGCCGGCAAAACGCGCGATGCGCGCCATTTGCAAATTATCGATATCGACGACAACGCCATCCGCGGGCGAGACCACCTCGCAGGTTAATTGCCCCAGTTCGAACTTCTCTGTTTGCACACCCTGGGCATTGATCAGCGTATTCATCAATTCCAGCGCGCGGCCGGAATCGAGGATGTCACGCGCGATGTCGTATCCTCTGCCGCCGCGAACGTCCGGGTCGAATTCCAGCACGCGGCCCGCGAGGCGTAACGATTTCTGCCTGAGATCGTTGGGCATGTCGGGGGAGTTTTGCATCACCGCCATTACATCCTGCGCCTCCAGCACCGGCCCGATACCATGACCGATGGGCTGCCGGCCATCTGTGATGATTACTTCGAGATGAATGCCGAACTGATCACCGACGAACTCGAATAGTTTACGCAGGCTCTGCGCCTGCCGCATGTGACGGACTTTGGCGGTCGGACCCACGGGGATATCGATGAGCAAATGCGTCGAACCCGCGGCCAGTTTCTTTGACAGGATAGAGGCCACCATCTGCCCGATGGAATCGATGCCGAGCGGTCGTTCGACGGCAATCATGATGTCGTCGGCAGGAGACAGGTGCGCTTTTCCCCCCCAGGCCAGGCAGGCGCGGTGCTTGCGTACGATGTCGTGAAGCTTGCCAATATCGAGATCCACATTCGCCATCACTTCCATCGTATCGGCCGTACCCGCCGGTGAAGTAATCGCCCGGCTCGACGTCTTCGGCATCAACATCCCGTGCGCGGCGACAATCGGAACCACCAACATCGAGGTGCGGTTGCCGGGAATACCGCCGATACAGTGTTTATCGACGACCAGCGACTCGTTCCAGTCCAGGCGTTCGCCGACTTCGAGCATCGCGCGTGTCAGATAAAACACTTCGTCGCGGTCCATGTCGGTTTGCCCCGAAGCGACGATAAACGCCGAGATCTCGGTTTTTGAATAGCGGCTGTCGGTGATATCGCTGATGATTCGGCTGAAGTCATGCTGACACAGGCGCTCGCCCGCGATTTTACGCCGCACCGCATTCATTGATTCGGGCGGCTCGGCATGCTTGATGCTGACCTTATGGCCCTCTTTCAGATTCAGTTTGACAAAGGCCTCTTCGGACAGTCCCAGATCCTCCGGTCCGACGATATTATCGTCGTCGACGACATTAAGCACCGCAAGGATGCGCCGGCTATCGGCGCAAATTTCGACTTTCGACAGCGCCTGAAAACCCTCTGCTCGGTATAGTGTGCACTCGCGATGCAGGTAGGCGACGTTTTCACGATAGGTATCTATACCCAGGCGGCGCAGTTTGAGTGTTTGTTTTCCGACTTCCGTTGCGGATGTTTTAGCCATGGGTTAATGTCCATTTTAAAAAGAATGTGTCCTTGAGCTCATCTTCAGCCATAACGATATTTTTAACGACCCTGACAAGTAAAGAAAGATTAGCCGAACTTGACCGCCGCAACGACATCCGTCAGATCTGTTGTGTCGCAATGTATCGCTACTACGTTGAGCTGTTATCCTCCTGATTGTCGAAAGAAAACCACATTCTAGACTACCAGTTATTGATATTGCTCAAGTTGGGGCAAAAGAGTCCCTGGTTTCGGAATTGCTGGTGCAAACCCTTCAACCAGCCGGGAATGGATCCGATAACGAAATTTACCTTTCGAGCAAGTTTTGGAGAGGTGGTCCCGGCCTGGTGAACGAAGGTGTCTGGTTTGAATGGCACTTACCTAAGCCCAAAACTGCTGTCATTGCGAGGAGCGCTAGCGACGAAGCAATCTCTCAATATTTGATTTTAAATAAAAGATTGCTTCGCTGCGCTCGCAATGACTAGCTTAAGTTAGTGCCATTGGTGTCAGGTCTGAATGGCGCTTACTTAAGCCTGCTACGGCCGTGGCCTTGAGCCGGGATCCAGCGAAGGCTGAGAGGCGCTAAATTTCCTGGAGTGCAGAAGTAAGGAAGCCTTGATTTATGATTACCACCTCCGTACGTTTCTTGTCCGAGACCTTCAATCCGGCATCTGCTTCTTAGAGACTAGATACGATCTGGCTTTCTGTAAATCGTGATTTCTTCATCGTGCGTGACCCCCGGTTCCGGAAACAAATAAAGAACTGGCCACAGGACATTAAATGTGTTTATAGTATTGCAGTCAGGCGCCAGTTCGAGCGGTTGATTGTTGAGTTCGAGAAGGAACTATCCCACAGGTACCATTCACATGGGGCGTGAAAAAAACATAGTCACCTTTATCCAGCACAAGGGCTTATTTCAATTCATCAGAGAGGATGGCTGAAGTAATCGATTCGTCTCATTTATCTTGATGCTGGCAGTCATTGGTTATGGACACTTTATCTACCCGGGTAAAACCAGAAAAGGCCACGCAATCCCTGCAGGAGGCCAGGTCGAAGCCCGACACTGATTCGGAAAAGACCAGGGTGAAGCCTGAAACTGATTCGGAAAAGACCAGGCTGAAACCTCAGGCTGATACGCAGAAGACCAGGGTGAAGCCTGAAGCTGACAGGTCGGGGCCTAAAGCCGATAAGCAGAAGACCGGGCCGGAGGCCCGGACCGATGCCCGACCGACAAGATTGCAGCCGGGTGCTGTGATAAAGCACCGTTTTCTACTCCAGGAGCGACTCGGCGAAGGAGGTATGGGCGTGGTGTTTACTGCCCGCGACCTGCTTCAGGAGGAGGTTTCGCACGAAAAATCCCTGATAGCCATCAAGTTCCTGTCCGAAGGGATTAAAGATCTTCCCAATGCTTTTCGAATGCTGCAGCAGGAATGCAAAAAATCCCAGGATCTGGCGCATCCCAACGTAGTCACCGTACATGACTTCGATCGCGATGGAGAACTCGTTTACCTGACGATGGAGTTGCTCTCGGGCCAGTCATTGGAGGCTTATTTATCCGATCACGAATTTGAATCCCTGCCGCTGAAGGAAGTCGAATCCATTCTGACTGAAATAGTAGCCGGTCTTTCCTATGCACACCAACAGGGAATCGTGCATTCGGATCTCAAGCCTGAGAATGTTTTTTTGACTGAACGCTGCGCCAAGATTCTCGATTTCGGAATCGCCCGAGCCATAAAAGAGAGCGACGAGTCGAAAAGTGACGTTATCGCGTATACACCGGCTTATGCCAGCCTGGAAATGATCCAGGGCGCGCCACCTGATGTCAAAGACGATATTTATGCGCTGGCCTGTATTACTTACCGCCTGTTATCCGGCAGGCATCCCTTTCGCGGGAGATCAGCTGAAGAAGCTTTTAATGAAAAGCTTGCGCCAGAACCAATCGACGGTCTCGGCGCACGGCAGTGGCAGGCGCTGTCGCGGGGATTGTCTTTCGATCTCGAGGAACGCCAGGAAAGTGCCGATGCGTTCCTGCTGCAACTGTTGCCGAAACGCCGACAGCCATGGATGTATGCGGCCATCGTGGCCCTGGCTACCGCGCTTGTCTTTGCTGTTTATGTTGCATTCAAACCGCCGGAGTTGGTGGAAGTGGACCTGTTTGCGAATCCTGGTCCGGAAATCCCTGTGAGCCCGGCAGTTCAGCAGCAGATCAACGACCACCTGGAGGTGGCCGAGGTTCATATGATGGTGGGTCGATTGATTTCTCCGCCCGGCGGCAATGCGTTGGACGAATACCAGAAGGTTCTTCAATTACAACCCTTCGATCGCCAGGCTATCAAAGGTCTTAACGGATTGTTGGAGCAGATGTCCAACCAGGCAATCAAAGCTATCGAGGCCGGTGATCTATCGCGGGCCGAGGTATTGGTCACGACGGGCCTCGAATTTTATGTGAAACACGAGCGTCTGTTATCGATAAAAGAACAACTGTCCGAGCGAGATTTACCGGGGCAGGAGGGTGGAAAATGAAACATAACAGCAGGCGAGATAGCGATAGGAAAGGCTGGGCGATTCTTCTTTCGGGTTTGATGCTGATCCTGCCCGGTTGCGTGGCGAAAGATAGCACTCAGGCCGGCGCGGTTGCGGATATAGCAAATAGGCCCGACGCGGATAAACTGTTGCCGGTCGATTGCCTGTTGCCCTCGCAAATACGGAGCCTGGGAACATCGCTGACCTACCTCGCACCGCGAAGGGCGGTCAAGACAACGGCGCTGGATTGCGAAATTCGCGGCGGCGAGTACGTTGCATTCGACCGCGCTGACTATCGAACTTCGCTGAAAATCTGGCTTGAAAGCGCCAAACAAGGGGATGCCGAAGCTCAAACCTATGTCGGGGAAATATTCGAAAAGGGCCTCGGATTACCGGTCGACTACAAAACCGCTCTTGCCTGGTATCGAAAAGCTGCTGAACAAGGCTTTTCGCGCGCGCAGATCAACCTGGGCTACCTCTACGAAAAGGGGCTGGGTGTCGAAAAGGACATGGTACAGGCGCTCAACTGGTACCGGCGCGCCTCGGGCGTCGAGGACGACCAACTGGATTACACTTCCTCGATCGAAGCCAAAGCCTCGTCGCTGGCACAGGAAAAAACCGTTGTCCTGCGCCAGGAAATCAAGCGCCGGGAAAAACAGGTTTCGCAATTGAATGCCTCGTTGAAAACCACCAGGCAAAAAATGATACTGGGCGAAAAACAGTTAAGCGATGCACAAAAACAGCTACAGACTCTCGAGCAGCAAAGGCAGGAAGCCTCGGATGCGGCCGCTCTCGAGAGCGTACGGGCGTCTATCGCTGAGCAAAAGCTGAAAGTATTAAAGGCGGAAACGACTCTGGTAAATCTCAATACCAAAATAAGTCAGGATGAACAGTTAGCCAATCAGCAAGCAAATTATGTAATAGAACAAAAACAAACACTCGCATCAATCGAGCCGACCGGCCCGTCGATCGAGATTTTCGATCCGCCTGTTTTTGTCACACGCAGCGGCGCACCCACGGTACGCATTCGCTCGGGCGACAGCACCCGGGTGATAAGCGGCAAGATCGATGCCCCCGCCGGACTGAGAAAGGCAGTGTTCAACAACCGGCCGCTAACCACGGATAGCAGCGGTAATTTCCATTCGGCCGTAGCCGTTTCCGGTCAGACGAAAAAAGTACTAATAGAAGCCGAGGACGCGCTGGGCGCCAAGGCGGAATTCAGCTTTAACCTGGTTCCAGTCGTCGAGGCAGACCAGCCGGCGACTATCGACGAAAATCGCCTCGGCCGTGTCTCCCAGGGGATTGATTTTGGTCGATATTTTGCCCTCGTCATCGGCAACAATGAATATAAACACTTCCCTGCCTTGAAAACAGCCGTCAATGACGCCCGCGTGATAGCCGGGATACTGGAGCGTCGATACGGTTTCGAAACGCGGCTCATCACCAATGCTGACCGCTATACCATCTTGTCGGCATTGAACGAAATCAAGGGCAAGATGAGCCCCAATGACAACCTTCTTGTTTATTATGCCGGCCACGGCGAACGGGATGCGAAGTCATTGCAGGGCTACTGGCTGCCGGTGGACGCGGAGATGGTCAACACCGCCAACTGGATTCCCAATACGGCGATTTCCGGGCTGCTGAATACGCTTGATGCGCGCCATGTCCTGGTGATCGCGGATTCCTGTTACTCGGGACTAATGACCAGGAGTTCGGTTGCACGCCTGGATGCGCAATTAAATGACAGTCAGCTCAAAAAGTGGTTAAAGGTCATGTCCAAAACCAGGTCCAGAACAGTGCTGACTTCCGGGGGGCTGCAACCGGTACTGGATAGCGGCGGCGGGGAGCATTCGATTTTTGCCAATTTTTTGATTTCCGAGTTGTCCAATGCCCGGAGCCCGATCGATGCCTACAAGATATATCTTGAAGTCTCGCAAAAGGTAGAGCAAAAATCCCTAGAACTCGGGTTCGAACAAGTGCCTACCTATGCTCCGATTCAGCATACCGGGCACAGTGGCGGGGAGTTTGTTTTCGTCAAGGGCTAATAATTTCGGGTC
>Ga0224508_10005154_pt1 | contig 10563 bp, 9 predicted proteins | sample SF_Jan12_sed_USG_4_FD_170157 | JGI IMG/M metagenome (GOLD analysis project Ga0224508, IMG submission 170157) | Sediment microbial communities from San Francisco Bay, California, United States - SF_Jan12_sed_USGS_21 | ecosystem: Environmental > Aquatic > Marine > Sediment | place: USA: California... | reverse complement strand
AGGCAAAGGGCTTTGAAAACGTAGTAACAAATGATCCTCGGGACGGACTCGATCGTATTAAAGATGGAAATTATGATGTTGTTTTACTTGATATTTCCATGCCTGAATTTAGTGGAATCGATATTATTAAAAAATTAGAAAAGGAAAAAATTCTAAAGGACCAGAAAATAATAATATTTTCTGCAACTGCATTTACTACTACCCAAATTAATGATTTGTTAAAAAAGGATGGAATTCAGGGTTGTCTGAAAAAACCAATTCAACTTAATGAACTACTAACAGCAATTACTAGTTGAGGATTTTTAAAAATTTCTTTGATCATAATTGCAAACTTTCTTAAAAAGCCCAAAAATTTTGAAATCTTCTCATCATAACTTTAATAAAAATTTTACATCTAAAATTTTATTAAAACAAACTACTGAATTTCAAATTTTAAAAAACTCAAATCAAAAAATCATAAATCAAATAAAAGATGAAGGTATATTGAATTGAAGCTAAACAATAAACTTGTAATTTTATTTCTGTGCATTGCCATAACGCCAATAATGATATTAGAAGGAATTAGTATTTCGGAAATCTCTGATGATTTAATCTCACAAAAGGAATTAGCACTTGACTCCTCTTTGCTTTTCAAAATTGCAGATATTGAACATTATATGGATACAAGACAAGTTCAGACCAAGTTATTTGCCTCTACATTTTTACCTTTACAACTCGATTCAAATAAAATAAAAGATCCTGCTACATTAGATAAAATTCAAATCCAGATTGATTCAATTCTTGTAGAGACCAGAGCAAATTCTCTAAATAATTCTGGAGAAGTAAATTCCAAATCTTCTATTGATTCAATTTATTTCTCAGATCTTAATGGAAACATACTTGCCAGTACCCAAAGAGAACTAATTGGCCACAACATACCTAGAGAATTTGCTGAACATATTGATCAGAGCGAACCTTATTTTGGAGGATTTCAAAAAAATCAAATCCTTAACCAAAATTACGTAACTTTTTCAAGCGATCTAATTGATTCTAATGGAAATACAATTGGGTTTGTTTCAATTCAAACTTCACTCAATGCCATTGAACCGGCAAATCTAAGTATTGGCTTGGAGGACAATCAAAAAATATTCTTGGTAGACAATGCATCTCGTCAAATTACAAGTGACTCAAATGTAAAATACTCTACCCAAGATTGGAATTCAGAATATAGATTAATTGATAGATGTTTTGCAGGACAATTAATTTCTGAGCAATACATCAACAAAGATGGTCAAGAAGTTCTTGGCCTAATGAAATTACTTGAAGATAAAAATTTGTGTATAGTAGGAGAAATAGAATTAGAAGACGTTTTCTCACCAATTTATGATTTACAATTTAAATTATTAACTGTATTTTCTCTATTATTTGTAGGGATTGTATTGTTTGCAATCTTTTTCTCAAGGACAATTTCCTCTCCAATTAAAAAATTAAGTAACTCTATGAATGAAATTCGTAAAGGGAATTTTAATGTCCAATTGGATAAAAAACCAGAATCCTCCAATAACGAGTTAGATCAACTAACTAATGGATTTGAAAAGCTGCTTCAATATGTAAAATCAACACAAGACAATCTTAAAGGGTTAGTTAAAGTTCAAACTAGAAAACTGGAAGATTCCAACAAAGCCCTTACAGAAAACATGAATCTTATTAAAAAACAACAAGAAGATTTATCCAACTTTAAAGAAGCTTTAGATAAATCTGCCAATGTGCTGATTACCGATACTGAAGGCTCTATTGTATATGTAAATGATGATTTTTGTAAAGTATCACAATTTTCAAGAGACGAACTTTTAGGAGAAAATCCTAGGATTGTCAGTTCTTATTATCATGATAAAGAATTTTTCAAAAAAATGTGGGATACCATTCAGGATGGAAAAGCATGGACTGGAGATATCAAAAATAAAGCAAAGGACGGATCCTATTATTGGTCAAAAGCTACAATTTCACCTCTGCTAGGAGATGACGGAAAGCCTGAGCAATACATTGCTATTCTTACAGATATTACAAATCAAAAAATCCTCGAGGAAAAATTATCAGAAGCATTGAAAAATGTCCAAGAATCAGAACTTCAAAAAGAAGAGTTTTCCTCTATGATGACCCATGAGCTAAACACTCCACTGGTGCCAATCAAGGGTTATTGTGAAATGCTAAAAGATGTGGAAACCTTTGGTACACTAAATAATGATCAAATTGATTTTATCAGCAAGATTGAATCAAATGCTACATTGCTTGAGCGTTTAATTAGTGATTTACTTGATGTTCAGAAATTGGATATGAAGAAAATGAACTTTTTGATTACTGAATTTAACCTTGATGAATTTATGGACGAGTTAAGGGAAAATAATAAACATCTTATGAAAAATAAAAATATTGACTTTACCGTAAAATATCCAAAAAATTTGATTTTAAATTCTGACAAGCAAAGGTTAAGACAAGTTTTAGATAATTTGGTAAGAAATTCAGTGGACTTTGTTCCCTCAAAAGATGGAAAAATATCCGTGGAAGCTAAATTAAAAGGAAACAATTTAATTTTCGCTGTTCATGATAATGGACCGGGAATTCCAAAAGAGAAACAGTCAAACATTTTCAAAAAATTCTATCAAATAGATACCTCTGCGACTAGAAAACATGGTGGAACAGGTTTAGGTCTTGTAATTTGTAAAGGAATTGCCGAAGGCCTTAAAGGAAAAATCTGGCTTGAAAGCGAAGCTGGAAAAGGAACATCCTTTTTTATCTATTTACCAGCTTCGGAAGCAAAAATCGTCACTCCAAAACTTACCAAATCAAAAAATTAAATTATTCCTTCTAAAAAAATCTTGAAGTTTTACTATTAATGAAAATCTTTTCTACATAATTTTCTAGGACTTTATCTCAACGAATAATAGACTGCATGATAAAAAAAATACATGACCTTTGATACTGTGATTATAGATTCACATGTAATTTTACCTCAAGGTGTAGTTGACAAAAATATCGTAATCGAGGATGGAAAAATTGTGGGATTTACGCATGATGTGCCTGCTTGTGACCATAAAATTAAAGGAAATGGACTAATTTCTATTCCTGGGCCAATTGATACCCACGTTCACTATGGAGTATATTCTTCAATTGACAAGGCAGCAAAAACAGAATCACATGCAGCCGCTATTGGAGGAATTACCACAATGATGAGAATGCTACGGTTAGCAAATTCATTCAAACCTTCCATAGAAGATCAACTACAAACTTCATCAAAAAATCACTATATTGATTATGCAATACATGCATCAATTTTCTCAAAACAACAAATCAACGAAATGAAATATTGTGTCGAAAAAGGAATCACATCATTTAAAATTTACATGAATCTTGGTGGTGAAGTAGGTCATGTCTATATGGATATGAAACCGTATTCATCTGAGCTAGAACCAGCCACTGTTGATGTCAATGACCAAATTGTTGAAGAAACTGTAAAAAATGCAGCTTCCCTTGGATGTCCTGTTTTGGTTCATGCAGAAGATTACGAATCTTGTGCATGTGGAATTAAAACTGCAAAAGAAAAAAATCAAGATGGTCTCTCAGCGTGGTCTGAAAGCAGATCTCCTGAATTTGAAGCAAAAGCGATAAAAAACGTATGTAAATATGGACGCGATTACGGATGTACAATTTATTTTGTTCACATAGGATCAGAAAGAGCATTACAACAAATTAAAAAAGAAAGAGATCAAGGGACAACCATTTTTGTTGAAACCTGTCCTCATTATCTTACATTATCATATGAAAAACAACAAGGATATCTTGCCAAGGTCATGCCTCCCATTAGAACAAAAAAAGATAATCAAGCCGTATGGGATGCCCTGTCAAATAACATAATTGACACTATTGGAACGGATCATGTTGCCAACCAAATCAAACTAAAACTAGGAGGAGAAGATGTATGGGATGCATTAGCAGGATTTCCTGGAATCGGTACAGTAATTCCCCTTTTGCTAAGTGAGGGTGTGAACAAGGATAAGATCTCCCTTGAACAACTCGTCAGATTTACAAGCCTAAATGCCGCTAAAATTTTTGGAATGTATCCCAAAAAAGGAACTTTGGAGAAAGGATCCGATGCTGATATTACAATGATAGATTTGAAAAAAGAAAACAAAGTTTCCTCTGATCTGTTTGGAGGATTTTCAGATTATATCGTTTATGAAGGGATGAGGTTGAAAGGTTGGCCTGTAAAAACAATTGTAAGAGGACAACTAATTGCTGAAAACTTTGAAGTCATTGGAAAATTAGGATATGGAAAACTTGTAGACCGTCATATTACCTAAATGAAATTTTTAGTAATAATATTTAAAGGAAAAATATAATTAAAAGATACATGATTAAATTAATTTTTTCATTTTTGTTAACTGCCATCCTGACAATTTTGAGTTCAACTTTTGTATTTGAAAATTCGTTTGCCCAAGAAAATCAATTTATTTCTCCTCGACATCAGTGGACACAATTACCAGATCCTGATAACTTAATCTGTAAAGATGGTCTGATCCTTTTGCAAAAAACCAACGGTGTCCCTGCATGTGTTACCCCGTCCACATATGTGAAACTAATCGATAGAGGTTTTGGAAAGTTTGATTCGTCACAAATAATGAAACGTCCAGTTATGATGAATCATCTTATACATGACATGATTAACGAGTCACAATTAATGCATCACTGGCATGCGATGATGATGAACGACCCAAAAATCATGCAACAAACAATGTCAAATATGGTTTTACAACTAAAAGAAAAACCTGAATTTATGGCAAATATAATGGCACCAATAACCACAATTCCAGATTTGAGAGAACAAATGATTGAATATATGAAAAACCATAATCATATGATGAACTCTTTTCAAGAACATTCTGGATGGATGAATTCAGTTCATCAACCCATGGTAGGTTCAAACATGGGTAAAGGAGTGGATACTGGAATGCATGGATTAACACAATGTTCTTGGTGCCCAGAAATGACACCAATAAGTGCTCATAAGGGATTTCATCAACCAAAAATTATGGAGGACATGATGCATCACCTTTGGATTAACGAAAATATAAGGACCCAAATGCATAACTTTATGCTAGAAAACCATCATCATATGGGCTTGATGTCAGACCAGATGATGGGACCTATGCTTGGATATATTATGGATGACCCCGAATTAAGACAACAAATGATAGAAATGATGTTAGAGCATCCCGAATTCATGAATTCCATTAGACATGAAGACAAATTTTCTAATTAGATAATCTCAAATTTTCCACCAGTTTTTGCTTTGTAGATTACATCTGGTTTTCGAAGAAATATTCCTGATTCCATAACCCCCGGGATTTGTTTAATTTTTTGTGTTAAAGATTTTGGATTTTTTATTGTTCCAAAATCACAATCAAGTATGATATTCCCATTTTCTGTAAAAAATGGATAACCTCTCTCTAGTGACCGAATTGATGCTTTTCCTCCATATTTTTGAATGGTTTTTGTAACTGAATTTCTTGCAAGTGGATGAACTTCAACGGGAACAGTTCTAGTAAAGTTTTTGACAAATTTTGTTTTATCTGCCATTACTATAATTTTTTTTGCTAAACTAAACAAAATATTCTCTCGAAGTAAAGCTCCTCCACCTCCTTTTATTACAAATTTTTGGGAGTCAATTTGATCTGCACCATCAAAAACTATATCGATATGATTAATTTGATCAGCTTCTACAATGGGTATTTTATTTTCTTGTGCAATTAATTTTATTTGAAGTGACGTAGGAACACCTACAATGGTATATTTTTTTTCTTTAATTAATAATCCAAGTGATCTTACAAGTGTGGTAGCTGCTCGACCACTTCCAAGACCAATAACATAATTATTTTTTACAAATTTTAAGGCATCATTTGATAATGCCATAATGGCATTATCATAGGACAATTATTCTACCTCTGCTTGGTCAAGCTTGGAGAGAACGCTCATGATTTCTCCTTTAATTTTATCTAAATCATCAGTGTCATCATCATCAAAATCATCTTCAATGTTTATTCTTGAATCTAGTTTCTCTTTTTGAGGGTCAGGAAGAGCCTTGAACTGGGTAATTTTCTTAACTTCTTGGGTGAGATCTGGCTTTGTTTCAAATTTTACTATGGGTTTTTGAGGTGTGGGTATTTGCACAATTTCAATTTTTTCTTGAGTTTCAGTTTTTGGTTGGATTATTTCTTTTGTTATTTCCTCCTTTACCTTTATTTTTTCTTCAAATAGTGGGAATTTTGGTTCTTTCTTTGAGAATTTAGTTAGAGTAGTTAATTCAAATGATTGCCGAGAGTTGGTAGGCGGAATAACCACAGGTTCGGATTTTTTAGGATTTGGTTTCTCAAAATTAAAAATACTTTTCTTTGGTTTGATCTCTTTTTGTGATTCTCGTTTTTGAACTGACTCTGATTCTGGATTTACTACTTCTTTCTCTTTAATTTCAGGAATGGAAACAGTTGCAGTTGAAATCCTTGATGATAATTCATACAGTCGATCATCTAATTTAGATAGTTTTTGATCCATCAAAGTTATCAAACCATCACCAATTGGACCCAAATCAGGATGTTTACTTGCATCTTCTAACTTTTCTAATTTTGCTAAGATAATTCCCAATTGATGTTGATACTTTACCAATAATTTATCTCGATGAATCTTGGAAATATCTGAATCAGTTTGGTATAATCTAGAAATTGTTTTTGTAAGAATATCTTTTTCAATTTTTAATGAACTAATCTGACTTTTGATATGTGAACTAGCTCCAATGCTCAACAGTTGTTGTTTATTTCTTGGTGCTTTTCTAACTGCAGCAGCTGTTGCAACTCCAGCTAATGAACTAAGAATAATAGCAATCTCTTGCATCTATGTATACCATTTAATCCAGGAATACTTTCTGCGTTTAGCCTCTGGAAAACCACAACTCGCACATTCATGATGACGTTTGTGTAAGGAGTTTTTACCACACCTTCTACATCTTATGTGGACTTTTTTCTTAGTAAAGCCACCCATAGAAGTTGTGCCTTTTACCATCTCAAATCACCTAATTTGCAGGTGGAGGGGAAATCATAACTACATTATCTCCTCTTACTACGATGGTTCCAAGACTCTTAGAATCGCCCTCAGCAGGAATTTCCTCTGAGGAATCAAGTAGCAGGTTCATGTGTTGGTCAAAGCCAAGTAGATTGCCTCTAAGGGTTTTTCCACCTTTGAGTTTTATCAATACTACTTGATTGATACTTTCATCCAATACTTTTACTGCCATATCAACGGACATCTATTTCACTTATTGGCTTTGATATTGAGGGATTATATTAAAATTTCATTGGTAAAACTTTGAATCATGCCCAGTAAGGCAAGTTTGACACTTTTTTTCTAAATTATCAATAATTTCACGAAATATTTTTTGCCCATCTTCTTTCGTGGCTTTTCTTGGATCGCCCCATATTCCATTTTTTGTTACTTTAGGAAATGATTTTGATGCCATTTTTCCTAGATTGCTAATCTCTTGTTTACTCATTCCATCAGTTATGAGTCCTTTTTTAGCTAATTTCATTTTTACATCCTTTGAGATTGAAAGCATTAATGATGTTTCCACAAATCCAGCATGATCAAAATCTCTTTCCATATAATGCCAATACGAAAATGCAAACACTTGGATCTTATTTTTTAAATTTTTCCTTATTTTTTTTTCAACATTTTTTATTGCATTGAGGTTCCCATGATGTCCATTAATAATAAAAATGGTTTTAATTTTATTTTCAAAAAGGGAGAAACACAAATCACAAAGAATTCTTTGAAGTGTTGTTTCTTTTAAACTTAAATTAAAAAATGGAGCATGCTCATGTGAAATTCCATAATGAAAGGTTGGCAGTAATAAAAAATTATTTTTTTTAGAAATTTCCTTTGATATTTCAGTCACGATATCAGAATCTGTTGATATTGGGAGGTGTGGACCATGTTGTTCTATTGAGCCCACAGGGATAACTGCAATCTGTTTTTTACTATTTATGATCTTTCTTAGATTAGGGTCTAAAAATGAATTGATTTCTACCATCAGATTCACTTTGATTTGATGTGAACCTTCCTCCAACGGACTTCTAGCTTATTTTCTAAGTGCATTTTTATGGCTTTAAGCAAGGTAGAGGCCTCTAATTTTTGTCCTTTTGATTTAATTTCTTCAAGTGAATCATTTGGATTAACATAAAAGGAATCTTGGAAGATTATCGGTCCTTGGTCTAAATTCTCAGTTACATAATGAGAAGTAACACCAATAATTTTTGTTCCCCTCTCATAAGCTTGGGCATAGGCTAGGGCTCCTGCAAATGCTGGAAGTAATGAGGGATGAATATTGATAATTCTATTAGGATATCTCCAAACAAAATTTGGTGTAAGAATTCGCATGTATCTTGCAAGAACAATTAGATCAACATTGTATTTTTTACAAATTTCTATTATTTTTGACTCAGCTTTTTCTTGGTTTTTTTCTTCAATAACAACAAAGGGAATTTTTGATTTCTTTGCTAAATGTTGCAGAGTTTTTTCTGTTCCAATTATTACAGAAATATTTCCTTTCAATGATTTCTTTTTTGCTGCCAACAAAATTGTTTCAAGACAAAGTGGTTCTTTTGTTACAAATATTGCAATATTTTTTTGTGTATTTGTTTCATGATGTGTATTTACGTCCATTTTTTCTTTTTTTGCAAGTTTTTGAATTTCCAATTCAAAATTTTTTACGTCAATTTGTTTTGTAAAAGATGCTTCCAAGTACATTCCAAACAAACCTTTGATTACATTTTGATTCACCTTTTCAATATTTCCCCTATGGGAAAATACAAAATTGGTAAAGGATGCAACAATTCCCTCTCTATCCTTTCCCACTACTGTAATTCCAATTACAATTTTTTTCAAGACTTTTTTGATGCATATTTTCTCATTATTAATCATTCACAGAAAATTAAGACTTGGAGTGCGGGAGGTGGGATTCGAACCCACGAACTCCTGAGAGATAGGGTCCTAAGCCCTACGCCTTTGGCCAGGCTGGGCGACTCCCGCAAAGAATTTGCCGCTAGACACAAATTTATCTATTATTGAATACTTGCATGGCAAAATTTTTTGGGACAAATGGAATTCGTGGAGTTTTCAATGAAGACTTTACGTTAGAATTTGTTCACGATATGACATTAGCTATTGGAACCTACTTTAAGGAAGGACCAATTCTTGTGGGTTATGACGGAAGAGATTCTAGCCCGATTATTGCCAAAACCATATGTTCTGCCTTAAACTATTGTGGAATAGACTGCAACAATGCAGGACTTGTTCCAACTCCTTGTCTTGAATATGCCGTAAAAAAATTAGGTTACAATGGAGGGATAATGATTACCGCATCACACAATCCCCCTCAATATAATGGAATTAAACCTGCAGCGAAGGATGGCGTAGAAATCTCACGAGAAGATGAGTTAATAATTGAAGATATCTACCTTGAAAAAAGTTGGATTAAAAGTCCTTCCAGGTGGGGAGTTACAGGTTCCGAGAAAAAAGCAATTGAAGTTTATGTTCAAGGGATTTTATCTCACATTGATTCAGAAAAGATCAAATCAAAAAACTTCAAAGTAGTACTTGATCTGGGAAATGGTGCACAAGCTGTTTCTGCTCCACTCTTTTGTGAAAATCTAGATTGTAAAATATATTTAGTAAATGAAAAAATTGATGGTTCTTTTCCTGGAAGAGGATCAGAACCAACTCCACAAAATCTACAAGTTCTTTCTAAGGCTGTTCAGGAAAACAAAGCAGACCTTGGAATTGCATTTGATGGGGATGGTGATAGGAGTATTTTTTGTGATAATAATGGCTCTATACTTACTGGAGACAGGTCTGCACTGGTTTTAGCAAAGCACATTTTACAAAAAACCCCCGAATCATTAGTTGTCACCTGTTTGAATTCAGGCTCTAATATTGAAAATATCAGTAGAGAATTTAATTCTGAGGTAATTCGAACCAAAGTTGGAAGCGTTGAAGTCTCCCGCAAAATGGTTCCCACAAATGCCTTAATTGGGTTTGAGGAAAATGGGGGATTCATGTATGGCCCTCATAATCAAGTAAGGGATGGTTGTATGACTCTTGCTTTGATGTTGGATTTATTGGCCTCCTCTGAAGAATCACTTTCTCACAAGGTGAATATGCTTCCGCCATCATTTACAACAAAGGATAAAGTTGATTGCTCCCCAGAAGATGCGAAAAAATTAATTCAAACTCTAAAAGATGAATATCCAAGTTCTGATACAACAGATGGAATAAAAATTACCAATAATCCAAAGAACTGGGTGATGATAAGACCAAGTGGAACTGAACCAATAATTAGAATCTATGGCGAATCCGAAACCCAAGAAAAATTGGACTCGCTAATGTCTGATTATCTCCAAAAAGCAAAATCAATCATTTCCAGATAACACTTTTAAAACCAATCACTCGCATGATGGGAATGGAGAATGATCCCTAAGGGTG
>Ga0224508_10005153_pt1 | contig 10565 bp, 11 predicted proteins | sample SF_Jan12_sed_USG_4_FD_170157 | JGI IMG/M metagenome (GOLD analysis project Ga0224508, IMG submission 170157) | Sediment microbial communities from San Francisco Bay, California, United States - SF_Jan12_sed_USGS_21 | ecosystem: Environmental > Aquatic > Marine > Sediment | place: USA... | reverse complement strand
GCGTCCTCGCCACCGGCGTCATCATCAGTCCTCGGTCAGCGCCCGATACGAGGCCGCATCGAGCAGGTCGGCGAGTTGGTCGTTGTCGGAGGGCTCGATCACGAACAACCAGCCCTCGCCGTACGGGTCGTCGTTGAGCCGTTCCGGCTCGTCGGCGAGATCGGCGTTCACGGCCACGATGGTGCCCGAGACGGGAGCGAAGATGTCGGAGACCGACTTGGTCGACTCGACTTCGCTGCACGACTGGTTGGCCTCGACGACCGCACCGACCTCCGGGAGCTCGACGAAGACCACATCGCCGAGCGCATCCTGGGCGTAGTCGGTGATGCCGACCCGGACGTTGCCACCGTCGGCGAGCGCCCACTCGTGGTCGGATGAATACCTGAGGTTTTCCGGCACGTTCATGGCAGGCAACCTACCGCACCGAGCGGCGAGATTCCCCTGGGTCGATGTCTCGACCTCGACGAGAGACTCAGACGCCCGATCGTGCCGCTCGACCCTCGACCAGCGCGGTGCGGGCGAGTGGGACGTACTCGGCCGCGGCGTAGTAGCTGATCACGAGCGACGGAATCCCGATCGCCCACCCGAGCGCAACCCAGAGATCGGCTCCGGTAACGTCGGCGTGGCCCACCAGGAAGAGTGGGAAGGCGAACATGAGTCCGAATGTGGCCGTCTTGCCCCACCACGTGACATCGATCCGTCTGGCCCCGAGCGCGCCGAGCACCAGTGCGGCCACGGCGACGAGCCCTTCTCGGGCGAGAACCGCGACGGCGAACCAGACGGCCACGGACTCGTCGATGATCATGGCTGTGATCGCGACGAGGAACATCAACCGGTCGGCCGTGGGATCGAGCAGCTTGCCGATCTCGGACTCCTGGTTCCACCGCCGGGCGATGTATCCATCGATCCAGTCGCTGGCGCCGAGCCCGGCCAGGAGCCACGCAGCCGCGACCCGGTCGTCCCGGCCGAACAAGAGGACCAGGAAGAGTGGGATGCATGCCAGCCGGATCACGGTGATCGCGTTCGGCACGGTCAAGAACGGTCCCCATACCGTCGGTTCGGGGCGAGGCGCGGGGTCCGGACGAGGTGTCGCTCCGGGTTGACGCAGTGCGCTCACGGACTTCAGCCTACGATTCGATGTGGCCTCGCGACGCCCGGCGTGGTCCGAGCCAGCAAGGAGCGCCGATGCCGACCATCTTCAGCAGGATCATCGCCGGCGAGCTTCCCGGTCACTTCGTGTGGCGCGACCGCGCCTGCGTTGCATTCCTCTCGATCAATCCGCACCGGACCGGTCACACACTCGTCGTCCCCGTCGTCGAGGTCGGTCACTGGATCGATCTCGATCGGCCGACCAACGAGCACCTCATGGGGGTTTCGGCGGTCATCGGTGAGGCCCAGATGCAGGTCTTCTCACCGCCGCGCATCGGACTCATGATCGCGGGCTTCGAGGTCCCGCACGTCCATCTGCACGTCCTTCCGATGTTCGACATCCGGGACCTCGACTTCGCCAACGCCGCGACTGACGTCGATCACACAGCCCTTGCCGCCGTCGCCGGCGAGCTACGCGCCTCGCTGGCCGCTGCGGGCCACGGTCAGGCGAGCGATCGCTGAGCCTGCCCGTGTGACCGGTGGCAGTGTGACCGACAGTGGGGTCGTCAGTTGCAGACGTCGTCGACCCGGTTCCCGGGCTCGCACCGGCGATACACGAGGATTCCCTCGGAACGCGAGATCCGCAGCCAGCTCTCGGTGCCGAGCCCGATGTCGAGCTGCGCGACCTCGAGGCTCGTCCACTGCGGCGCCTCGGTGAGGTCGACGATGAGCCAGTCGACGCGATCGATCGCGGCCTGCTCGTCGGGTTCGTCGGCGGATGTATCGAGCACGAAGAGCCGTTCTCTCTCGAACAGGAGCGGCAGCAGCCGCGGCGATGCTCGAACGGCTCCGTCATCGGGAATCAGCTCGACCGCCGCATGTCGCGCCTGATCGGTGGCGTCGCGGCTCCCCCACGACCACGGGCGCTCGTACGGTGAGCTTCCGGAGTCGCGCACGAAGAACACGGATGCGGTGAACACGAGTGCCCACAGGAGCCGCCTGTCGACGTTCACCCGTTCGACGCGTACGGTGCCGCTCCGTTTGAGGGCGAACAGCGTGGCGACGAAGATGAACGCCGTGATCGGGATGGCCTGCGGCGCCTCGGCGAGATCACCGGCCGGGACGTCGGCCACCAGGTAGAGCGCATACAGCGGGACGGCGGGCAACAGATACCGGGGGGCCACGACCGGGAGGAACAGGACCGGCGCCAGCAGCGCGATGATGGTGGCGAAGTTGTCACGGGAGCCGAGCTTGCCGAGGAAGTCGAACGGGTTGGTGATGAACCCCTTGAGGACATCGAGCTCCGACTCGGTGCCGAAATCGCTGAAGGCCGCGACCTGCGGCGCCGTACCGTCGGCCAGGTCGGGCTGGATCGAGAAGATCGCCACCAGCGCCCATCCCAGCCCGACGATCGCCGTGAGCCAACCCATGCGGCGCCTGCCCTCGACGACCAACAAGACACCGAGGCCGGCGATGGCGAGGCCGAGATCGGCGCGCGCGGCCATCACGACGAGCACGAGCATCACGAATCGGAACCAACGCCCGGTGAGGCCGTAGAACATCGCCCACAACAGGGCGGGCAACGCGATGACCTCGGGGTGGAAGTCGGCCAGGTTGATGTTGTGGACGGCCGAGAACATCGAGTAGGCGAACACGACCGCAGCCGTGGCTCCGAATCGGAGGTCGGTCACCTGGCGGGCGATGCGCCAGATCGGGACGACGCCCATTGCCAGCGCGAGCGACTGGATCACGAGGAGCGTCGTCACTGTCGGCAGCACCGAGGTGACCGTGGCGACGGGGTAGAGCATCAGCGACACGTTCTTGGACAGGACGTTCCCGCCGAACAGCGACGACACCGGCTCGAACCCCTCGCCGATCAGCCACACCGACTGTGCGTAGAGGGCAAGATCGGTTCCGGCATCGAGTGATCGGGACCGTGCGAGCGCCAGTGAGACCAGGAGCACGAACAACAGCGCCGAGACGATCCACGGTGCGGACCGGTCCACCGCGTTTCCCTCGAGGCGCGCCTGCCACCGCAGCGCGAACATGTCGAGACGTCTGAAGGTGCGCTGACGCCAACTGGCCGTCACTCGGCCTCCATGGTCGTCGGCACGACATCGACCGGACCGGTCGGCTCGAGCAGCGTGGCGCCGTTGTTGCGCACGTTGTTGACCTCGGTGCTCACGGCAGTGAACGTGATCAGTCGATCGGGCGCCGGCACGAGGAGCTTCTGGAGGGAAGCCACGTCGTCGTCGTCGGGATCGAGCCATTGATCCCAGTCGCCGGGGGCCAACAGCACCGGCATGCGGTCGTGGATCTGTGCCATCTTGTCGTTCGGCGGGCCGGTGATGACGGTGCAGGACTGCAGCGGGAACTCGTCCTGCTCGCCCTTCCAGGTCTCCCAGAGCCCGGCAAATGCGAACGGCTGGCCGTCAGGTCTCTGGATGTAGACCGGCTGCTTCTTCTTCTGCCCTGCGATCTCGACCCACTCGTAGAAACCATCGGCGGGGATGAGACAACGGCGACGCTTGAACGCGGCCCGGTAGGCGTTGGAGGTAGCGACCGTCTCGGCCCGCGCGTTGATCATGCGATTGCCGATCTTGGGATCCTTGGCCCAGAACGGGACGAGACCCCAGTGGAATGCCTCGAGTCGTCGGATCTCCGCATTCTCGAGGACCACGTAGATGTCCGAAGTCGGCGCGACGTTGTAGTTGGCTTCGAGGAGGGTCTCGCCCTGTTCGGCGCCGAAGTACGCAGCCAGCTGGTCCGGGGGCGAGGACGAGACAAACCGTCCACACATGCCCGCAACGCTACCGTCTGCCCGCCGCGGCGGGCATCACGTGACCCGGTGATCGCGTCCCGGTCGTCGACCATCGGGGCGGCGACTGCTCAGCGGACCAGGAGGACGCTGCACTCGGCCCTTCGGGCCAGCTTCGTCGATGTCGAGCCCAGGAGGCCCTCGAACAGCCCCCCGCCGTGAGTTCCGACGCACAAGATGTCGACGGCGCGGACCGAGATCGAGTCGATGATGGCCTTCGCCGCGTTCTCACCCTCTTCACCGACAAGGTCGTAGTCGACGCCGGACGCGGACAGTGCCTCGGCGAACCCCGCAGTGCGCGTCTCGACGACGCGCGCCACGTACCGCTCGATGAACTCGTCGTCGCCGATCCACGAAGTCGGGGTGGGGTCGGTGACGGCCGGCCCGCGCCGGTACTCGATGCTGACCTCCTGCAACTTGTCGACCGGTTGCCCCCGCATGTCGGCCAGGAGCTTGCGCGGCACCTCGACGACAGTGAAGACCGTGACCCGGCCGGTGTCACCGGCGAGCCGGCCGGCGATCATCGCCGTCCGTTCGACGTCGAGGCTGCCGTCTGTCGCCACCATCACATGCACGTGGGCCTCACTTCATCGGGGAGAACCTGAATGGCCAGCGAGCGTAACAGGCGACGGGAATCTCGTCGCCGGCCCGACCACCGATCCTGGACCGATTCGGGGCCGGTGCCACGTCACTGCACGAGGCAGGCTGCGCCGTCGGGACCGGTAGCGGGCGGGGCGCCGGAGGTCACGATCTCGGATCCCCGGTCGGCCCGCATGGCGACGAGGTCACCGGGTGCCGTCGATCCGTCGATGCGGCCCGACACCAGGACTGATTCGTAACCGTCGGCACCGCCGACGAGATCGACGAGTATGGACCATGTCGAGGCAGGGTCGCCACCGAGATCGCGGGGCCAGTCGAGGGGCACCAACACCACTCGTGGACCAACACAGGGTGAGAGGGCGGCGTCACCGACGCCGCGTGCCGCACAGGCGCCGATGGGCGACGCCAGCCACGTCGCGTCGACGATCTCGTTGTCGCCTGCGATGACCGAGACCTGGATGCATGCCGCGGTCAGCCACCCGGGGGCGCCGACGAGCGCGACATGGGGTCGGGCCCCGAAGGTCACGAGCGACGCCGCCACGGTGCCCGGTACGACGGGCAGGATCGCGGGGTCGGGATCGACGACGACTCGGTCGATCCTTTCGCCGCCGCCGGCCAGAACGACCGCCGGCGTGTCGATCGCGGTCGATACGTTCGGGTCGAGCACAGGAGTGGCCGAGCCGGCCGACGATCCGTCGAATTCGACGAAGCCGTCGCTCGCGACGACCTGGAAGTCGGCGTCGCTGCCGCCGAAGCGTTGAGCCGTGTCGGTCGTCGCGGCGATCGCGATTACCACGACCAGTCCCACGGTCAAGAGCGCGGACAACCCGATGAGCGCGATCCGGCGTCGACCCGCCATCAAGAAATTGCGATCGAGGTATCGGGCCAGGGCGTCGGGGTTCCGCGGTCCGCCGAACGCGTCGTCGAATCGGTCGGGCTCGGACGCGATGTCGTCGACGGAGTCGTCGATCTCGGCCGCGGACCCATCACCCACCGCGCCGTCGACTGCTGGAGCCGAACCGCTCTGGCCCGTCGGGGCCGTGCCGTCCGACGACGTATCTTCGTTGGTCATCGTGTCTCCGAAACCCGCACCGAAGTGGTGAGTGTAGGAGCGCCGCATCGCCGTCTCGTGTCACCCCGCTGTTGCTGTCGGCGCGATCAGGGCCCGGACGCAGTCACCGTGTCGGTGTGCCGACCGGATCGCAACACCACGCCCGGCAGCGCCCCGGTTGCCCGGCCGCCGAGGACCGCCTCGACGCCGTTCAGGAACACACGCTCGACCCCGATTGGATCGCTCGAGAGGCGGCCCGACCCTCCGGGGAGATCCGCGACGAGCTCGACCGGGCCTGATCCGACGGTTTCGGGGTCGAACACGACGATGTCCGCTGCGTAGCCCTCGGCCAGTCGGCCGCGGTCGCGGAGACCGAACAGCCGGGCCGGGACGTCGGTCAACATGTGGACCGCTCGTTCGAGCGGCACGAGCCTGCGCCCCCGCAGGCAGTCGGCCAGGAATCCGGTCGTGTACGGCGCACCACACATGCGATCGAGGTGGGCACCGGCGTCGGATCCGCCGAGCATCACGTGGGGATGGTCCCAGGCGGCCTGCCGCATGGTCCAGCTCTCGTCGTCGTCGTCGGTCGGACCGGGCCACAGCACCGTGCGGAGGTCGTCGGCGAGCGCGATGTCGACAAGGGTGTCGAAGGGGTCCGTGCCGCGCTCGGCGGCGATGTCGCCGATCCTGCGGCCGTGCAACCCCTCGTTCTCGGCACTGAAGGTCGAGCCGATGTAGTAGAGATGCCATCCCGTCAGGCGCGAGAATGCACCGGCCTCGGGCCGCGCGGCGTCGGCCACCAGCTGCGCTCGGGTCTCCGCGTCGGCCAGACGCGGGATGCGATCGGCCAGTGGAAGGCCCAGGACCTCGCCCCAGCAGCCGGGCAACATGTTCAGCGCGCAGTAGGTGCGCAGGCTCATGTTCATCCCGACCAGGACGGGCATGGTGAGGGCAACCACTCGAGCGCCCGCAGCCGCGGCGCGGTCCGACGCAGCCAGTTGTTGCCGATACCGCTCCGGGTCGGCCGAGTCGACCGTCAACACGTTCCAGTTCAGGGGGCGGTCGCCCGCGAGCGACATCGCCGTCATCAGCTCGACCTCGTCGTCGGTGAAGCCCTTCATGCACCCATCGGTGACCAGCTCGAGCGTCGTCCCGGGGTGGTTCGCGACCTCGGCACACAAGGCGAGCACCTCGCTGTCGGCCGCCCACCGACTGGCGACCGGCTGCCCGTCGCCGTCGGCGTGCGTGTAGGACAGCGATGTCGAGAATCCGAGACCTCCGGCCTCGATGGACGTGCCGAGCAGGGCGACCATCTCGGCCACCTCGTCCTCGGACGCCTCCGAGCCGACCGCACGTTCGCCCATGATCGTGCGGCGCAGGGCGCAGTGGCCGACCAAGAACCCGGCATTGACGCCCAGCCCGCCGTCGAGACGGTCGAGATAGTCGCCGAAGCTCTCCCACTCCCACGAGACCCCCTGTTCGAGGGCTTCGAGCGGCATGCCCTCGACCTTGGCCATCATCCGGCGCAAGTAGTCGCCGTCGCCCGGTGCCAGCGGCGCGAGCGTGAAGCCACAGTTCCCGGCAATCACGCTCGTGACGCCGTGGAGATTCGACGGCGATGCGTGAGGATCCCAGAACAGCTGGGCGTCGTAGTGGGTGTGCGGGTCGACGAATCCGGGCGCGACCACGAGGCCGCCACAGTCGAGGTCGCGGCCGGACCGGCCGCCGAGGTCGCCCATCTCGGTGATGATGCCATCGGCTATGGCGACATCGGCCGTGACCGCGGGCGCGCCCGTGCCGTCGACCACCGACCCGCCTCGCAGAATGATCTCGGCCATGGTGTCCTCCGTGCTCGCGACCAGTGAACCGCTGCGAGCCCGGGCTCGGCAACTCGGCGACCACGGCGCGAAGGTCGCCGATGCGGGCGGAGCACGGCAGGATGGTGCCATGGAGCAGCCCCACCTGGAACTGATGTCACGACCACGGCGCAACCGCCGCACGCCGGCGATTCGATCGCTCGTGCGCGAGACCGACCTGTCCCCTTCGCGCCTCGTGCTCCCCCTGTTCGTCCACCGCGGCGACGACGACGAGGCGATCGAGTCGATGCCGGGATGCCATCGCTACGGGCTCGAAGGCCTCGTCGACGCGGTCGAACGCGCCTCCGACGTCGGGGTACAGGCAGTCGTGCTGTTCGAAGCGCTTCCCGACGAACTGAAGACGCCGACCGCCGATGCCGCCGCCGACCCGGACGGACTCATCCCCCGGTCGATCGCGGCGATCAAGACCGCCCACCCCGATGTCGTCGTGATGACCGACGTGGCGCTCGATCCGTACTCGAGCGACGGCCACGACGGCATCGTGGCACCCGATGGTCGCATCCTGAACGACGAGACAGTCGCGATTCTCGTCGAACAGTCGCTGGCCCATGCCCGCGCCGGGGTCGACATCGTGGCTCCCAGCGACATGATGGACGGTCGCGTCGGGGCGATCCGTGTCGCCCTCGACGACGAGGGCTTCACCGACGTCGGCATCCTCGCCTACACCGCCAAGTACGCATCGGGCTTCTACGGCCCGTTTCGCGGCGCACTCGACTCGGCGCCGGCTCATGGCGACAAGAAGACCTACCAGATGGACCCCGCCAATGTCCGCGAGGCGATCCGAGAGCTCCAGGCCGACATCGACGAGGGCGCCGACATGGTGATGGTCAAGCCGGCGGGTCCCTACCTCGATGTCGTTCGCGCCGTGGCCGAGGTCTCGCCGGTGCCGGTCGCGGCGTATCAGGTCAGCGGCGAATACCTGATGATCAAGGCGGCGTCAGCGGCTGGATGGCTCGACGAGCGTTCGATCGTGCTCGAGACCCTCACCGGGATTCGGCGTGCCGGCGCCGACCTGATCCTCACCTATCACGCTGTGCAGGCTGCGGGGTGGCTCGACGAGCGCTGACCGCCTCCTCGTCACTCGATCCTGAGCGATCAGGATGGCCGCGAGAATGGCGACGGCCGCGATGCCGTCGGCCCAGAAGTGGTTGCCCGTCACGACCACGACGTAGCTGGTCGCGGCCGCGTGGGCGACGGCGACCCAACGCCACGGACTGCTGCTCACCCGCATTGCTGCCACTGCGATGAGCACCGCCCATCCCACGTGAATCGACGGCATCGCCTGGAGCTGACCTGCCACCGTTTCACCGAACGTGCTGTAGACCGACTGGCCGTAGAGATGGCCGGTGTCGACGATGCCGAGCTCGTCGACGAGCCGAGGCGGGGCAACCGGGAGCAGCTGCACGACCAGACACCAACCGGTGAGCCAGGCGACAGCGTTCCTCCACTGCGGATAGGCGACACGGTGGCGGAAGAACATCCAGACCAGGAAGATCCCCATCGCCGGAACGTGGGCGCCGCCGTAGTAGATGTTCGCCGCCTGTACCGACCAACCGTGCGGGAGCAGCGCCCGCTGCCACACCCCCTCGTCGGGGAGCTGGAACGTGCGCTCGAGATCCCACAGCCACTCGGCCCTGCCGATGGCACCTTCGAGATGGACGACGGAGAGGTGACCGGCGAGCTGCCACAGGGAGTAGAGCACGGCTACGATCGCAGCCTCACGGGCGACCGCGGCCGCGGCGCCGAGTCGTCCTTCCGTCCCGGCGAAGGCGAATCCGGGCACGAGGAGCAGCATCGCGCCCACCGCTGCGATGTCCCATGGAAGCCACACGCCGGCAAGCTCCTCTCGATGACCAGCGACCGACCACGCAATTGTGGCCGCTGGCCGGCGTCAATACGAGGTCGGACGGCTGACGCCGGTTGCGATGGCGAGGCCGAGCAGGGCGACACTGCCCCCGACCAGGACGTCGACGACGTAGTGATTGCCGGTCAGGACCACCGCTGCTGCCATCAGCATCGGACCGATCAACCCGAACATGCGAAGGCCCGATCGGGTCGCGGTTCGCACGAGGAATATCCCCACCAGGAGGTTCCAACCGAAGTGCAGGCTCGGCATCGCCGCGTACTTGTTGACCAGCGCAGGCGGTTGCAGCACCCGGTACGACTCCGAATAGAGCGTGACCGTGTCGACGTACGCATCGGGCAACAGTCGGGGCGGCGCGACCGGGTACACGGCGAACAAGACCAGTCCGATGGCGCCCGACGCGAACAGTGCGTTCCGTAGCAGGACGAAGTCATCGTGTCGGCGGCGGGCCAGCCACACGAGGCTGGCGATGATGACCGGCCAGTGGCCCCAGATGTACACCCAGTTCGCGACCGTGACCAGACTTCGACGCTCGATCAACCACTCCTGGGCCGATCGCTCCATCGCCAGACCGAACCGCGCCTCCAGGTCGAGCAGCGACTGCCCGTTCTCGACCGCGGCATCGACGTCCCCCTCGGTCAGGCCCCGAACCGCGAAGTAGAAGAGCGCTGCTGCCGTGACGAGAACGATCTGCAAGCCGAGCTCGTACGCGACCGATCGTTGCCGACGCGGTGGGTCGGATCCGTTCGCGACCCCCTGGAGCGCGGGTCGCTCGTCGAGCGCTCGTGCCACACCTCAGATATACGACACGAGTGCCTACCGTCCAAGTGAATTTCCGGCGACGCACCCCGCTCGAAGGGCAACGGCCATTGGACGCGGCGGGCAGTTGTCTGTAGACAGGGGGTTGGAACGGAGATGGTCGGATGGGATCCACTGCTCACGAGCAGAGGCGCCAGTCCATGCTCGACATCGACCTGCGCGGCCGCGGTGTCCTCGACGAGCGGGTTCTCGCTGCCATGGCTGCAGTGCCTCGCGACCGCTTCGTCCCGGCCGATCTCGTCGACTCGGCCTACGCCGATCGACCGCTGCCCATCGCCTGTGGTCAGACGATCTCCCAGCCGTTCATCGTCGCGGCCATGGCCGAGGCACTCGACCTCGGTCCGACCGACACGGTCCTCGAGGTCGGCACCGGTTCGGGGTACGGCGCGGCGGTTCTCTCTCGGCTCGCCGCATCAGTCGTGACCACCGAGCGCCACCCGGCCCTCG
>Ga0224508_10005152_pt1 | contig 10568 bp, 7 predicted proteins | sample SF_Jan12_sed_USG_4_FD_170157 | JGI IMG/M metagenome (GOLD analysis project Ga0224508, IMG submission 170157) | Sediment microbial communities from San Francisco Bay, California, United States - SF_Jan12_sed_USGS_21 | ecosystem: Environmental > Aquatic > Marine > Sediment | place: USA: California... | reverse complement strand
CTGCGATCGCTCGCCATTGGCCAGGTTATCGAGCGACGCCTCGAGATCGTCAATGCCGCGAATCGCTTTGCCGCCAAATTCCGTTATAACGGCCCCGCGTGGGATCGCTGACTTCGACAACAAGTAGCCCGGATTGGCCACGTAGACCCCGGTCGCCGAACGGTTGTAGTGCCGCGCCTGCTGGTAGGACAGGTTATTGACGATTGCATCACCGAATTCCAGGAACTCATCGGGCGTAATCGCGTGCAGATCGGTCACGGTCACGGTTTCCGTCACGCGGCGCCCGCCCCGCTCAACTTCGACTTCGACCGCTTTACCCACGTTGGCATCGAGCATTGCAGCAAGTGGCACGAACTCGGTCACAAGGTCGCCGTTGATGCGCAACAGGATATCGCCCGGTGCCAGCTTGCCGTCCGCCGCAGAATCGGGAATCACCTGCTCTACCGTGAGCATGCCGGTCTGATCCGGAAACGACGAGCGCGCGATTCGCTCCGACTCATCCGTCAGGCCCAGGCGTTTCAATTCATCATAAGCCTTGCGTTCGAACATCGTCTGCAGCGTGCCGCGCGACACAATCTCGCCGGCCCGAATCAGGTCCAGGGCTCGATGGATGCGATCGAGCGGCAGGAAGAAACTGCTGGCCGCAGAATTATTGGCGCCCGCATTGAGTGCTACGACTTCACCCTCGATGTTGACGACCGGCGAGCCCGAGGAACCGCCCGAGGTGCCGGACGCAGCCTGCAGGTAAAACGTGTTGAAGTCATTGTACTTGCCGCGCCCGTAGTCGGGCGCCTTGCGATCGAGGCGCGCGATCGTTCCGGCGAGGATCGAGAGCTGTTCGCCGGCGTCGTTACCAATAACCCGGATCTCGCGGCCGATGCCCGCGCCATCCGGCACAAGGGGCAATTCCGCCGGTTCAATGTAGCGCAGATCCGCAGGGTCGTAGCGGAAGAAACCGAAATCGTGAACGGGATCCCGGTAGACAGGTGTCAGGCGGACCTCCTCGTTATTGCGAAATACGGCTTCGGCAACAACGGGGCCCGGCGTCACAACGTGGCGGTTCGTCAGGATCAGTCCCCGCTCGGCATCGACGACAAACCCCGTTGCCTGGCTGGACGAATTCCACTCGGTATCGAACGCCCGCGTACTGTCTACGCGAATCGAGACGACGCCTGAGGATATCCGCTCCAGCGTGTTGGTCCAGGCCGTGTCCTCGGCCGCGGTTGCTGCGGTAACGATGAGCAGGCCCGAGAGCGCTGCGGCAAACCTTCCGTACTTCATAGAGACCCTGATTGGTGGCGGAACCAAGTCCATTAACAGTGGTATCTGGACTTTGTGGAGCCTCCACGGTTCCCTATTTGACCAGAATATTCCGTCCTCCGCAGCAGAACGGCCTGCGGCGAGTACCGGGCATGTCTCACTCCAAAGTCTGCGCATCGTGCAGGCCGCAGCCGCGGTGCTTCTCGACCGAAGTAAAGCGCAGCGCAGCGAGCCATGAGGGAGAGGAATACCGCGGTTGCGGGCTGCGCTACTCGGCCGACTTGAATATTAAGTCAAGCTGCCGCGCGGCCTTTACATCGTCCAGCCGCCGGACCGGCTGGCTGTACGGTGCTTCCTTGTAGCTGACGCCCTCGTCGCGCGCGCGCTTCGCAATGCGCACCATGGCCGCGATGAAACCATCGAGCGTTTCCTTGCTCTCGGTCTCGGTGGGTTCGATCAACAGGCATTCCGGCACCAGCAGCGGGAAGTACGTGGTAGGCGCATGATAGTTTTCGTCGAGCAACGCCTTGGCCACGTCCATCGCTGTCAGGTCGAGGTCCCTGGCTTCGTGCTTGAGCGTGATGATGAACTCGTGGCTCGCCCGCCGGTTCGGATAGGCGAGTTCAAATCCCTCGTCGCGAAGGCGCGCCGCCATGTAATTGGCGTTCAGCGTCGCGTACTCGGCGATGCGCTGCATGCCCTCGCGGCCAACCATGCGCATGTAGATATAGGCGCGCAGCAATACGCCGGCGTTCCCCATGAACCCGGACAAGCGGCCGATTGACTGCGGCATGTCCGCTTCCGCCAGCCAGTCGTAGACAGTCTCACCATCCTGCTCGCTCACCGTAACGATCGGCAGGGGCATGAACGGCAGCAATCGCTCGCCGACGCCGATGGCGCCGGAGCCGGGGCCGCCACCGCCATGTGGCGTCGAGAACGTCTTGTGCAGGTTCATGTGGATGACATCGAAGCCCATGTCACCGGGCCGCACCTTGCCACAGATAGCATTCAGGTTGGCGCCGTCGTAGTACAGCAATCCGCCCGCGTCCTTGACGATGTTGTCGACTTCGACGACATGCCGTTCGAACACGCCCAGCGTCGATGGGTTGGTCATCATAATGCCGGCTGTTTTCGGACCCACGGCCGCCTTCAATGCCTCGAGATCGATATCGCCGTCTTTGTTCGTCGGAATTTCGCGCGCGACACAGCCACACATCGTCGCGGTCGCAGGGTTGGTGCCATGTGCCGCGTCGGGGACGATGATCTCGTCGCGCTCATGGTCACCGCGTGCCGCGTGGTACGCCCGAATCATGGCTACACCGGCGAACTCGCCCTGCGCGCCGGCCATGGGCGTCAGCGAAACACCCTGCATGCCGGTAACGCCCTTCAGCATTTGTTGCAGCTCGTACATGCACTTGAGGAATCCCTGGCCATGACTCACGGGCCCCAGCGGATGTCGCTTGGCGAAGCCCGGCAATAGCGCGAGCGAGTTACAGGCACGCGGGTTGTACTTCATCGTGCACGAGCCCAGCGGGTAGAACTGGGTATCGATCGAGAAGTTCTTCTGCGAAAGGCGCGTAAAGTGCCGCACGACCTGCATCTCCGATGCCTCGGGCAGGTTGGGCTTGTCGGTTCGCAGGAACGTCTCGGGAATATCGACGTCACCCGATCCGTACGGCGCCTGTGCGAATGCCCGCCGGCCTGCGCGAGACTTCTCAAAGATTAATGTGCTCATCCCGGGTTCCTGCTGTAGCCGCTAGTCGACGCCAAGAGCGCGCAAAGCTGCTTCGTAGTTTGGTTCGGTGGCGATGTCCTCGATGTGCTCGTGATGCACAACCGTGTTGTTCTCATCGAGCACGACAACCGCCCGTGCGAACATCCCGGCAAGCGGTCCGTCGACGATCTGCACACCGTAATTCTCGCCAAACCCGGCGTGCCGGATTGCGGACAGGCCAGTAACGTGCTGCAGGTCATGTTGCTTCTGGAAGCGCTCGTGCGCGAACGGGAGATCGTAGGAGATCATCAGCATCGCGACATCATCAAGACCCTCTGCGCGGCTGTCGAATTCGATCACCGATTTTGCGCAGACATCCGTATCGATACTGACGAAGATATTCATGATCTTGCGCTTGCCGGTCCAGTTGGCCAGCGTCGCGTTCTGCAGCTTCGTGTTGACAAGCGAAACGTCCGGTGCACGGCTGCCGATAGCCGGCAGCTCACCTTCCGTCCTGTAGGTCGAATTCTCGAATTTGACGATAGCCATAATCTGGTCAGGCAGAACGCCTGCTCTCCGTTGCCATAATTTCTCCGAGCGCGCTCACGTAGGCGTCAATGTCCGCCGTTGTCTTGGTCTCGGTCGCACAGACCAGCAGGGCGTTACCGTAGGCCTCGCTGCTCAGATCGTAACCACCGAGAATGCCGCGCTTCGCAAGTGCCGTTAGCAGCGGCGCAACCGGCCGATCGAAACGCAGCGCAACCTCGTGGAAAAACGGCCCGTCGAACATGCGCCCTATGCCATCGATCGAACACAGGCCAGCGACGAGCTTTGCCGTATTCTGGTGCGACTCGCGGGCGACCTGCACGAGCCCCTCGAAGCCGAGCAACGACATGTAAATTGTCGCTGCCGTGACCATCAGGCCCTGGTTCGTACAAATATTCGACGTCGCCTTGGAGCGCCGGATGTGTTGCTCGCGTGCCTGCAGGGTCAGCGCATAGCCGGGCTGGTCGTCAAGATCGGTGGTGCGCCCGACAATACGCCCGGGCATCTGGCGCACATGCTGCTGTCGGCAGGTCATGAAACCGAAGTACGGGCCGCCCGACGACAGCGGCACACCGAGCGGCTGGCCTTCGCCGCACGCGATATCCGCACCCTGCTCGCCCCACCGGCCGGGCGCCTTGAGCAGCGCCAACGCTGTCGGATTGACGACGGCGATGACCAGCGCGCCCTGGTCGTGCGCCCAGTTCGTGATCCGGTCGACGTTTTCCAGCGTGCCGACAAATGACGGCTGCTGAATGACGACGGCGACCGGATCGCCCGAATCGGCAAGCGATGCCTGGGCGTTGCCGGTATCCGGATCCATGGCCAGACGTTCGAAACTCAGACCCTGCGTACCGGCGATCGCCCCGGCAACTTTCTCATAGCTCGGGTTGACGCCGGGCGCCAGCAGGATTCGCTTGGATTTAACCCTGCGATTACTGCGCACCGCCATCAGGGCGGCTTCGGCAAGGCCTGAAGCGCCCTCGTAGAGCGATGCATTACTGACATCGAGGCCGGTCAGCGCCGTTATCATCGTCTGGTATTCGTAGATCGTCTGCAGCGTACCCTGGCTGGCCTCCGCCTGGTACGGCGTGTACGCGCTGTAGAATTCGCCGCGGGTCGCGATGTCCCACGCAGCCTGCGGGACATGGTGCTCGTAGGCGCCGGCGCCGATGAAACACAGCGGCAAGCCGTCTCTGGCGGCGCGCTTGTGCATCAGGCGGGCAATCTGCATCTCGTTGAGACCTTCCGGCACGTCGCCGAGCCCTTTCGCGAGCAGCCCCTTGGGAATCTCGTCGAAAAGATCATTGATCGAATCGACCCCGATCGCCTCGAGCATCTCGCGGGTGTCGTCTTCGGTGTGCGGAATAAAGGGCATGGTCTTCCTCAGCCGTCTTCTGCGTCGAGCAGTGCCTGGTAGGCGTCCGGTGTCATTAGTTCGCCGTTGTCGATGTCGCCCGCTGGCTGGATGCGAACGATCCAGCCTTCGCCGTATGGCTCCGAGTTGATTTTTTCCGGGTCGTCGGCGAGATCTTCGTTAACGGCCACAACGTTACCATCGATGGGCGCATAGACGTCGGACGCGGCCTTCACGGATTCAACGACCGCCATGTCGCCACCGTTGTCCACATCCTGGCCAACCTCCGGCAGTTCGACATAGACGAGGTCTCCAAGCGAGGCCTGTGCGTGGTCCGTAATTCCCACGGTTACGGTGCCGTCATCTTCGCGACGCAGCCACTCGTGCTCACTCGTATATAACAGGTCTCCGGGCAAATCACTCATCGTTCTGTTCTCCCCATGCAAGTCTTGTTGTTGCAGGCAATGATCGCCGCATTCGGCGTCATAACTCGATACGTATTTTTCCGTTGCGCACGAACGGCGTTTTGACGATTCGGACGCTAAGCAGTTTGCCCCGCACATCCACCTGGGCGGAGTCATAGTCGCCGGCCGCAATCCGCGCGAGCGCGATCGACCGACCGATGGTCGGCGAAAAACCGCCACTGGTAATCTCGCCGTCGGCTTTGCCGTCGACTACTACTCGCTGGTGATTACGCAAGACGCCCTTATCCTCGAGCAGCAAGCCGACGAAGCGGCGGTACTCAGGGTCATTTCGCAGCGCTTCGAGCGGGCCGCGGCCGATGAAGTCGCGATCGGCCGGCTCCCATGCGACGGTCCACCCAAGGCCGGCCTCGAGCGGTGAAATCGTCTCGTCCATGTCCGAACCATAGAGGTTCATCGCCGCCTCGAGGCGCAGCGTATCGCGTGCACCAAGCCCGCACGGCGTGACTCCGGCTGCCAGCAATCGGTCCCACACCCCGGGTGCAGCCGCCGCGGGCATCACGACTTCCCAGCCGTCTTCGCCAGTGTAGCCCGTCCTGGCTACGAACAGATCACCCGCTTCCATCCCGTTGAATGGCTTCAAGGCCAGTGCCTGCGCGCGCCACTCCTCGTCAATGCAGGGTACGGCGAGTTCGCGGGCGTCGGGACCCTGAACTGCGAGCATTGCCAGCTCAGCGCGCTCAGAAACGTCAACGTCGTAATCTGCTGCATGCTGCCGTATCCAGGCCAGGTCCTTGGCGCGCGTCGCCGCATTGACGATGGCCCGGTACCAGGTATCGTTCATGTAATAGACGATCAGGTCATCAATTACGCCGCCCTGCTCATTCAGCATGCAGGTATACAGCGCCTTGCCGGAATCCTTTAATTTGCCAACGTCGTTGGCGAGCAGCTGCCGCAGGAATTCGCCGGCGCGATCACCACGTAAGTCGACGATCGTCATGTGCGAGACGTCAAACACGCCCGCTTTGCCCCGCACCGCGTGATGTTCTTCCTTCTGCGACCCGTAGTGCAGCGGCATGTCCCAGCCACCAAAGTCGACGATGCGGGCGCCGGCTTCCACGTGCTTGTCAAAGAGCGGTGTTTTCGAACCCATTATCCTCTGTGCCTGTTGACCAACAAAAAAAGCGACAGACCTTGCGACCTGTCGCCCCTCTGTCCTTCAAAACCTGAGAGATCAATGGCTTAAGCCACTTACCCCTTCGGTGGGCCGCCTGTCGGGCCACTCTCCAGAGCCAATCAGCGTACACAGTCCTTCTGCCTGAGCGTTTCCGAGCGAGTTGCGCCTTCGGCGCCCCGTAGGATCGGCTGGAATTTTACGATCATGCCGATAACCGGGGTCTCTTCTGTGCACCCTTTGGATTGGTGCGCGCCATGATAGCCAAACCGCCTCGCGGTTGCCAGCAAGCGGGCGGACGGTAACAATGCCCTTCCCGCTTTTTCGGAGATGGAGATGAGTAACGCCCGAATCGCGCTGGCAGTGTTCGCCCTGGCGATGACTGGCCCCGCACAGGGTGCCACAAGCGATGACTTTGCCGCTCTTTTGGACGAATCCTGGGAGTGGCAGCTCACGAATTATCCGGTTTTCGCGTCGCAGCTCGGTGACAAACGCTTTAACACTCGCTGGACGGATATGAGCCTCGCTGCGATCGAGCAACGCCAGGCTGACACGCGCGCCTTCCTGCAGCGGCTATACGCGATCGATCGCGATGCGCTCGGCGAGGCGGACCAGCTGAATTACGAGTTATTTCGCCGCGAACTGCAAGACGATATCGATGCCGGCAAGTTCAAGGGGCACGTTTTACCCTTTAACCAGCGTGGCGGCGTCCAGAACCTCGACAGCAACACCAATTACCTGGACTTCTCGAGCACGCAGGACTATGACGACTGGCTGGCGCGACTTGCGGGTATCGGTGAATACGTCGACCAGACCATGGCACTCGCCGAACGCGGCCGCAAGGACGGCTACATGCTGCCCGAGGTGCTGATGCAGCGCATTCCGGACCAGATCGCCGTGCAGCTGGTCGACGATCCGGAGGCAAGCCCGTTCTATACGATATTTGCGGAGATGCCTGACTCGGTGCCGGTGGACGAGCAGGAACGCCTCCGGGCGACGGCGCGGACCACGATCGAGGATTTCGTGCTGCCGGCCTACAGGAAGCTTGATCGATACTTCTCGAATACCTACCTGCCGGCGAGTCGCGAGAGTATTGGTCTCTCCTCGCTGCCGAATGGCAAAGAATGGTACGAATTCCAGGCGCGCCGTTTTACGACGACACAAATGTCACCGGACGATATTCACCGGCTTGGGCTCAATGAGGTTAAACGCATTCGCGACGAGATGCAGGAAATCATCGACGATCTGGATTTCGAGGGTGACTTCCAGGACTTCCTGCAATTTCTGCGCACGGATTCGCAATTCTATTTTGACAACCCGGACGACCTGTACGAGGCGTACCTCGCCACCAGCAAGCGCATCGATCCCGAACTCGTCAAGTTGTTCGGCAAGTTGCCGCGCATGCCGTATGGCGTAAACCCGATTCCCGATTCGATCGCCCCGGACACGACGACCGCGTACTATTCGCGCCCCGCCGCTGACGGCAGCCGTGCGGGCATTTACTGGGTCAACCTGTACAAGCCCGAGGTGCGGCCGAAATACGAGATCGAGGTTTTGTCAGTACATGAGGCGATGCCGGGACACCATCTGCAATTAGCATTGCAGCAGGAGCTCGAGGGTATGCCGAATTTCCGCCGCTATTCGGGCTTCACGGCGTTTGTGGAAGGCTGGGGACTATACAGCGAGAGTCTCGGCTATGACCTCGGCCTGTACGAGGACCGGTACTCGCAGTTCGGCCAATTGACCTACGAAATGTGGCGTGCGGTCAGGCTCGTCGTCGATACCGGCATTCATTACAAGGGCTGGACGCGCCAGCAGGCGATCGATTTCTTCAAGGACAATGCGGCGAAGACTGAGCTCGACATCATCAATGAGATTGATCGATACATTGTTATGCCCGGCCAGGCGCTCGCTTACAAAATCGGCCAACTGAAAATGAAGCAGATACGCGAGCGGGCTGAAGTGGCGCTCGGCGATACCTTCGATGTACGGGCATTCCATGACGAACTGCTCGGCGGCGGCGCGCTGCCGCTCGACCTTCTCGAACAGCGCATGGACGCCTGGGTGGACGGCCAGTTAGCGACGCGTGCCGTCCCGTGAGTTCAGAACCAAACCGAAATGTAACCATCGTCGGGGCTGGCCAGGCCGGCATCCAGGTCGCACAGGCCTTGCGCAAGCGCAGCTACGCGGGCGGCATCACCCTGCTGGGCGACGAGGGGTACGCGCCCTATCAACGGCCGCCGTTATCCAAGGCATTCCTCAAGGGCCAGATGGAAGAACCACGCCTCGCATTTCGGCCGGAAGCATTCTTTGCCGATCAGCGCATCGATCACCAGTTTTCGAACGCCGTCGTCTCAATCGATACGGCGCGGCGGCAGCTGGACTGCATCGACGGTGCGACCATCGATTATGACCGCCTCGTTATCGCCACCGGTGCAACGCCCATCGAGCTGCCTGTAATGGGCGCCACCTTGCGCGGCGTCTTCACGTTGCGTGGGCTGGATGATTCGAAGGCCATTCGCGAGTCGCTCGGTGACGCGTCACGGCTCATCGTTATCGGCGGCGGCTACATCGGACTCGAAGTCGCATCCGCTGCGCGGCAGCTTGGTCTTGAAGTGACAGTTGTGGAGCGCTTGCCACGGCTGTTATCTCGTGTCACATCGCCGCCCGTCAGCGATTTCTTTCTCGATCTCCATCGCGAACACGGTGTTGACGTTCGACTGGATGAATCGGTTGTTGAAATCGAAGGCGACAACAGCGTCACCGGCGTCAGGCTCGCTTCGGGTCCGTCGATCCCAGCCGACGTCGTTCTCGTCGGCGTCGGCGTGCGACCCAATGAGCAACTCGCCAAAGCCGCTGGCATCGATTGTGACGACGGCATCCTTGTCAACGATGATTGCCAAACGTCTGCCGAGTTTGTCTACGCCGCGGGCGACTGCGTGCGCAGTGTGTTGCGTGACGAATCGACGCAGCGACTCGAAAGCGTGCACAACGCGCTCGACCAGGGAGACCGGATTGCTGCCCATATCGTGGGTGATGAGCGCCCGCCGTTCGATCCGCCGTGGTTCTGGTCCGACCAGTATGACGTCAAACTGCAAACAGTGGGCCTGTTCAATGGTTACGACGATGTCGTTATTCGCGGCGACACCGATGCGCACAAGTTTGCGGTTCTGTACTTCAGGGATAACGCACTGCTGGCAATTGATGCAATCAACGACCCAATCTCGTTCATGAGCGGCAAGCGTGTGTTCAAGCTGGGATTAGAGCTGGACAGGAATGACGTCAGCGATCCGGGCATTACTCTCAAAGACGTTGTCACGGCCAAGACTATGTAGCCGTTAGCGATCGAACGGCAGCGCGCCTTGTCGCTCGGCGGGGAACTCGCGACGCGCCGCCCTTGCTCTTTCGGCGGGTTTTGCGTCCGGATCGTAAATCTCGTCGATTCGCTGGATGCGGGTTGCGAGACCCGTGCAATTGGCAATCTGGATGTTGAGCCCCGGGCGCGCGTTCATTTCCAGAATCAGCGGACCGCGCTCACTATCGATGACCATATCGACCCCTAGATAACCCAGACCAGTTACTTCGTAGCCGCGTGCCGCGGACTGCATGATGAAGTCCCATTGCGGGATTCGTAGTCCTGCGATCAGCGCGCCCGTGTCCGGATGCTCATCAACGATCTCGTCATCCAGGACACCGTTCAGCGTTTCTCCGAGGGCCATATCCACGCCCGCACCGACGGCTCCCTGGTGCAGGTTGGCCTTGCCGTTCGATGCCCGCGTCGGCAACCGAACCATCGCCATCGCGGGATAACCTCGATACACGATGACACGAACGTCCGGCACACCGTGGTAACTGAGTTCGGCAAACACCGGGTCAAACTTCACGCAATACTCAATCAGTGCGTTATCGGGATTGCCGCCGAGGCTGTATTGGCCACCGACCGTGTTGGAGATGTGATGTTTGAGCTCGTTTTCGGAGACCAGGACACCGCTGGCGAGGCGAAACGCGTCGCGTTTGCGGTGACTACGCCCGGTCACGACCATGATCCCGTTGCCGCCGCTGCCATGCGCCGGTTTGATCACGAAACTCTCCCGTTTC
>Ga0224508_10005151_pt1 | contig 10570 bp, 6 predicted proteins | sample SF_Jan12_sed_USG_4_FD_170157 | JGI IMG/M metagenome (GOLD analysis project Ga0224508, IMG submission 170157) | Sediment microbial communities from San Francisco Bay, California, United States - SF_Jan12_sed_USGS_21 | ecosystem: Environmental > Aquatic > Marine > Sediment | place: USA: California... | reverse complement strand
TGGACACTGCTGGCGGCGTCGCTTCCGGCGATGACGGCGGTCCTGGTGTTGGCCAACTCCAGCGCGGCGTACTCCGCGGGCCGGGTGATCCCCAGCCTGGTGGTGGTGTTCGCCGCCGCGGTTCTGCTGGAACCGAGTGCCCGCCGGGTGATCCCTTGGGTGGTTGCGGCTGCGCTCGCCGCCGCCATCGTCGGAGCGGCGGCTCCTCTTGTTCGGGATGCGTCGCTGATCGGTCACCCGACGGTCATGGGCGCATTCGCCGACAACGAATCGGCCTACCGAGCTCTCTTGTCCTGCTCCGCCGGACTGGCTGCGCTGGTGATGGCCGGGGTTGCGATCATCAACGTCGGCACTGTCCGCCGCACCAGCGCGCCCATGCGGCCGGCCCTCTGGGCCTCGATATCGGTCGCTGCCGTCTGGGCGACCGCAGCCCTCACCGCCGCCGTCGACTACGGATACGGAGAGGGCACGTTGGCCAGCGGCCCCATGACGGCTGTGACGCTGGCGGCGTTGATAGCGATCCCGGCACTGGTCGTCTTTCGCTTGGTCTCGTCCAGTTGGGCTCGGTCCGAGCTGGCCACCCTGGTCATCGATCTGGAAAGCGAAGACACCGCCCTCCAGCCGGCAATCGCAAAGGCGCTCGAAGATCCGGCACTGCAAGTACTGACATCTCCCGACGGTCTCATGCTCGTGGATGACGGCGACCACGAGGTCTCACCCGATGCTCTCGCCCCTGGTCGAGCGATCACCCGAATCCAGTCCGGCTCTCGACTCATCGGAGGTCTGGTTCACGACTCGGCGCTCCAAGCCGACCCAGCTCGCCTCGAAGCTGTTGCCGCCGCAGCCGGGATGGCCCTGGAAGTGGGACGTCTCAACGAGCAGGTGGTGGCTCAACTCGATCAGGTCGACGCTTCGAGAGCGCGCATCCTCGACGCGAGTGACACGGCCCGTCGCCGCGTCGAACGTGACCTTCACGATGGAGCCCAACAGCGGCTCGTCGCCCTCGGACTGCGGCTGCAACGGGCCCGTCGTCTGGCCAGCTCGCAAGATCAGGCCGACCTCGCGGAGCTGCTCGAAGAAGCGACCACCGAGGTGCGAGACACGATCGAGGAGATTCGAATGGTGGCCCGGGGCGGTCAACCTGCCTTGCTGGCCGAACGTGGCCTGGCAACCGCTGTCGACGCGTTGGCGGAACGGGCGCCGGTTCCCGTGCAGATCGACATCACCTCGGGGCGGCTGCCCCCCGGCGCCGAGAGCACCGCCTACTTCGTCATTGCGGAAGGCCTCACCAACGTCGCGAAGCATGCGATGGCCAGCAATGCCCGGGTGTCGATCACCCGCCGAGATGGAACTGCCTGCATCGCAATCCGCGACGACGGCAAGGGTGGCGCAGAGATCGCTCCGGGCTCGGGGCTCGAGGGTCTCAATGACCGAGTCGCGGCGACCGGTGGCACGTTCACCGTCTCCTCGGGACCTCGGGGGACGACGTTGGAGGCGACGATCCCATGCGACTGATCGTCGTCGACGATTCGGCCCTGATTCGCGATGGTCTCACCAGTCTCCTTGTCGACGAAGGCATGGAGGTGGTTTCAACGTTCCCCGACGCCACCGGTGTCGTAGAAGCCGTGGATCAGCATCGACCCGACGTCTTGATCATCGACATACGCATGCCTCCGACGTTTCAGACCGAAGGCCTCGAAGCGGCCCTCGAGGCTCGACGCAACACTCCCGGCACCAGCGTCCTGGTGCTCTCCCAGCACATCGAAACCCGTTACGCCGTCGAGCTCCTCGAAGAAGGCGCGGGCGGCGTCGGTTATCTCCTCAAGGATCGCGTCACCCAGATCGACAGCTTCCTCGACGCCCTGCAGCGCGTGGCCGACGGTGGTAGTGCGATCGACCCGGAGGTGGTCTCCAGACTCGTGCAGCGCCCCCGGAGCGACGGAACACTCGACCGGCTCACCGAACGGGAACGAGAGGTGCTCTCGCTCATGGCCCAAGGTCATTCCAACGCCGGCATCGCCGAGCAGCTCACCGTCAACCAACGCACTGCCGAAACCCACGTCAGCAACATCCTCACCAAGCTCCAACTACCGCCCGATGCCGGCACCGACCGGCGCGTCAGCGCCGTCATCATGTGGCTCCGCCAACAAGACCCGTAGTCCGGCCGGGGGTTACGAGTGGCGACGGCTCCTCCGTGCGCACACGGACCCGATCATCCGGGTGGTCACGTGAAAGATTCCCGGATCGGCCCCGATGACGAGGTCCGAAAGAGATGTCAGGGTCGAAGTGACACCAAGCCCAGGAGCTGAACCGATGACACATTCGATCCCATCCAGCAGCGCAGCCCGCAGCCAAGATCATATGACCGCAAAGAAGCCCGCCAGCCTGGTTGGCATGGAGCCGGCCAGTCACATCGAGTCGTACAAGGCCGTGACGTGGTGGAGGAAGCAGGAGTTCGTACTGTTCCCGCTCTTCATCCCGGCCATGATCGTCATTGCCCTGACCGGGGACATCTACTGCAAGGCGACCAAGAAGATGCGGAAGTACTCCGAAGCGGAGGTCTGGCGATACAAGACCGGCGGCAAGGCCGTCTTCGTCGTCATCGGCCTGATCGTCCTCGCTGTCGTACTCCTTTCCTTCTTCGGCTGAGTAGTCGGCCGGTCTCAGTGCCAGCTCAGCCAGTGGCGAACAGCGAGTCGAGGAGCGGACTGCGGAAGAGGTTCGCCCGGTCGTAGCCGGCGAGCGTCTTCGCGGCCCAATCGAAGGTGTAGGGCGAGTTCGTCGACTGATCGAACGACTCGCGGATCATCTGCAGGGTGTCGGTGTTCGTCCAGGGACCGGCATCGCTGTACGCCCAGGCCTTCGACCATTCGGGTCGGAGTCGGTTCGGCGTGTCCTTGCCCCAGGTGTCGATGATCCACGCTTCGAGCTCGGTGTAGAACTCGTTCGATCCTGGCGTGCCCGTGATCGTCCCGACGTTGAGCCAGATGACCGTGTCGAGCGATGCATCGCTGGGGTCCACGGAGTTCGTCACCGCCAGCGCGGCCGGAGCCGCGTCGGACCAGGGCAGTCCCGTCGAGGTGTCCACCGTCGTACACCGGATCTCGGCCGCGGCGTTGATCGGGTAGCTGCCCGCCTGCCTCGCGTTGTCGAGCATGGTCGAGAGCTGCTCGAAGAACTGATGAGCGACCGCCTGCACTTCGCCTCGTTGGATCTGAAGCGCCCACCCGAACAGCGTGACGCGCAGCGTTGTGTCCTCCAGGTAGATCTCGAGGTCGCGAGCCGTGCCGTTGAGCACCACGCCCTTTTGGTGCAGCTCCGCGATGGCTCGCTCCCCGAGGGTGAAGTCGGGCGTGAGCTTGGGGTCGAACTGGAGCGCGGCCTTGATCGCAGCGTTCTTCCACGGCCCGATGTCGTTCATCCAGGGGTAGTTGTAGGGACCCTTCACCTGCGGGTCGATGCGAGTGGCTTGGCGCTTGTTGCACTGCACGAACGACACGGAGTTGTAAGGGAACCAGAGCAGCTCGACCCGCCCGTACGTGTCGAGGAGCGACGCGAACTGCGAGTCATTCGTCGAGCCGGGCGCACTGAAGAGATCGGTCACCTCAGGAAACAAGCATGTCAGCTCGAGGTAGTAGTTCGGCTCCACGACCATCGTCACCGAGGTGATGAACGCCCGGCCGAGGTGCACCAGGAACGCGGCGGCGTCCTCGTCGGTCCGCTCGAAGCGGCGGAGCGCATAGGTGTCAGGGTCGGTCCCGGTGGGATCGGTCACGACTGCCTCGAACGACGTGATGAGGTTGCTGAGGCACCCCATCATCCCGGCGTCCTCGTCGGACCCGTCGAGGGGCACGACTGTGCCGTGAGCACCGATGGCCAGGGCACCGCCGAGGGTGAGGTTGCCCGGCGCGGGCAACTGGGGGAAAGCGAAGCCGGGCGCGTCGACGGCGCCGCCGTTGTCGAGGCCTTCGAGATAGGCGCTTGCGTCCGCGAGCGTGATCCCGGGCCCGAACGTCGCGAGCGCGTTGCCATCGCTGTTTTCGAAGCTGCAGCTGTCGAGCTTGGCCGTGTCGACCAGCATCACCTTTGCGCCGGCAGCCGTGTCATGAGCCAGCAGCAGCGGCGACCAGTTGTGGTTCTTTCCGCTGGCGCGAACCGTGTAGCCACTCGTGGCGGCCCAGTTGCACACGGCGACGACGTCGTCCGCGTCGACAACCCTGGCGATCTGGACATCGGGCACCGAGATGTACTGGGACCAGTCCGTGAAGGTGATCGTGTCGACTCGAATCGACGATGGGAACCCGGGCGGGCCGTCGCCGCTGGTGACGGTCGGCTGCGGTGGCGCCTCACGTCCGATCTGTTGTTCACCGACGCGGTACAGGTGCTCGCGAACCTTCGTGGGTTCTGGGCTGCTCGTCGCGGACATTGGACCCCCGCTCGGACCGTGTCGCAGGTCTCGCCCGATTGGCGATGTGGCAGCCCCGACAGCGTCCGCGACCACCCTGCCCCACGTAGCCGATTCGTGCCAGCCGATCAGCGCGCGTGCTGCGCCGACGTTCGCGGTGGCCGCTCCAGCTGTCGTACGCTCACGCCGTGGGATTGGATTCGGCCAGCGGCGTCGTGAACGACCCGGTGGTGACCTCGGTGTTGTTCACGGATCTCGTGGACTCGACAGCCATCGGAGCCCGACTCGGCCCCGAACCAACCGAGGAGCTGAGGCGCACCCACTTCCGCATCTTGCGGGAGGTGATCGCCGCAACCGGGGGAACCGAGGTCAAGAACGTCGGCGACGGCTTGATGGTTGCCTATCGGAGCCCGACGCAGGCGTTCGCCGGCGCCACGGCTATGCAGCAGTCCCTCGCCCGCCACAACGCCCGAGCCCCGCAGCCCCTTCACGTCCGTATCGGCTTGAGCGTCGGCGAAGCGTTCATCGACGATGGCGACTACTTCGGCGAATCGGTCGTCGAGGCCGCGCGGTTGTGCGCCGTCGCGGAAGGGGGCCAGATCCTGGCAACGCAGATCGCGTGCTCGATAGCAGGCAGGCACGCCCCGTGCGACTTCCGGCCGATTGGTGAGCTCGAGCTGAAAGGGTTGCCGGATCCCGTGCCGTCGGTCGAGGTCCTCTGGACCCCAGTCGACGTTGCGAGCATGGTCCCGCTGCCCGGCATGCTCGCCAATGCGAGCCAAGACGTCGTGTTCGAGTTCGTCGGACGAGCGACCGAGCTCGAGCTCATCGGCTCGACGCAGAAGGAGGTGTTCACCGACCACTGTCTGCGAACCGTTCTCGTGGCGGGCGAGGCCGGCATCGGCAAGACGGCCATGATCGCCCGAGCCGCTGCCCAAGCTCACGAAGCAGGATCGATCGTGCTGCTGGGTCACTGCGACGAGGAGGTGACCGTCCCCTATCAGGTGTGGATCGAGGCACTGACCCACCTCGTCGAGCATGCGGGCGCGGAGGCCACCGAGGGCCTGGCCGAGATGCACCGCAGCGCGCTGGCCCGACTCGTGCCCGCGTATGGCGACCCGGTGCAGCCCGGCGGTGCCGACACGGATCGTTTGGTGTTGTTGCACGCGGTAGAAGCGCTGTTCGACCACGTCTCGACCGTCTGTCCGCTCGTCCTGGTTCTCGACGACCTGCACTGGGCGGACGCCGCCTCACTGCACCTGCTCCGCCACATTCTCTCGACCACGCGAGACATGGCGGTGCTGGTACTCGGTACGTACAGGCACACCGACCTCGGACGTGATCATCCGTTGACTGCGCTCCTCGCCGATCTCCATCGCCGGGGAGGAGTCGAGCGGATACAGCTCAGCGGCCTCGACGACGCCGAGACCGTGAAGCTCGTGAGCGCCGCAGCGGGCCATGAGCTCGACGAGGAGTCGGTCGCCTTCGCGCACGCCGTACGGCGCGACACCGATGGCAACCCGTTCTTCACCCGCGAACTGCTCCGTCACGTCGGCGAGTCGGGGACCGTCGTCCGTCGCGACGGCCGTTGGGTGCTCGACCACGACGCACGAAGCGCTCCCCTGCCCGCCAGCATTCGCGATGTCGTGGCGCGGCGTATCACCCGCCTGGGCGACGACGCCGGGCGCTTCCTCGCCGTGGCATCGGTGTTGGGCCGGGACTTCGACCTCGATGTGCTTGCTCGCGTCGCCGATCAGGACGAGGACGACGTCCTCGATGTGCTCGAGGCGGCAACAGCGGCCGCCATCGTCGCTGAGCGCACCGAGGCGCCCGGGTCGTACCGCTTCGCCCATGCGCTGATCCAGCGCACGCTCTACGAGGGCCTCGGTGCGGCTCGGCGCGCCCGAACCCATCTGAGAGCCGCCGAGGTCCTCGAAGAAGCCGTCGACCACGTGCCGAACCGTGCGGCCGAGCTCGCCCGCCACTGGGTGGCGGCCACCCGTCCCGCCGAGCAGGACAAGGCCTTGCACTATGTCATGCAGGCAGCCGACGACGCGCTGGCTGCGCTGGCACCCCACGATGCCACCTCCTGGTATCGACAGGCGCTCGACCTTGCAGGCGGCCGACCGGAGCTCGACGACGACCTCCGGGCCCGCTTGCTCATCGGCTTGGGGACCGCGCAGCGACAGATCGGTGATTCCGACTACCGGACGTCGCTGATCGAGGCGGTCGAGCTCGCCCGGCGCCTCGGGAACGATGAGCTCCTCGTCGAGGCCATCCTGGCCGTCGACCGCGGCATCGCCGGGACGTCGGCAGCCGACGACGACTGGGTGACAGCCTCGGAGGCGGCGCTGGCTGCGGTCGGGCCAAGCGATTCGGTCGCTCGGGCGCGGTTGCTCTCGATCCTGTCGCAGACGATCCATGCCCGCGAGTGGGAACGTCGCCGTGAGCTCAACACCGAGGCCGTCGCCATCGCCCGGCGGCTCGACGACGCGCCCACACTGACGGCGGTGCTACCGGTCGCGTACCAGCACTATCTGCCCGAAGAGATCGACGACCGGTTGGAGATCACCGAGGAGGCGATCGCTCTGACTGCGCAGCGCGGCGACGCCATCGCCACCTGCAACGCACTGTTCCACCGGATCGACGCGTGTCTCCAGATTGCGGACATCGAGGAGGTCGACCAGCGGCTCGACGAGCTCTCGTCCGAGGCCCGGACCGCCGGGCTGCCCCTGCCGATGTGGCAACTGCACATGATGAAGTCCTTGCGCGCCTTGCTCGCCGGTGATTGTGACGAGGCCGAGACCGAGGCCTCCACAGCGTTCGAGGTCGGGTCGTCCGGCGGACATGTCGAGGCGACGGCAGCGTTCGGCGCCCAGCTCGTCGAGGTGCGGCGCCACCAGGGCCGCCTCGAGGAGATGGTCGACATGATTGTCGATGCCGCCGGCCAGAACGCAGAGGTCGTGGGATTCCGGCAGCTCCTCTCCACCGTGTTCTGCGAGACGGGACGTCTCGATGAGGCCCATCGATTGCTCACGATCGATCACGAGGCCGGCTACCGCAACATGCCGCGAGACGCTGCGTGGCTGACGCTCGCCTCCTGCTGCGCATCGACGGCCGCCGACCTCGAGGACCACGCGGCGAGTCTGGCAATCTATGACCTGTTGGCGCCCTACGGCGGTCAGGTCGCGGCGGTGTACACGACCACCGCGGGGGCCGTCGCGCGGAATCTCGGTCGACTCGCGCACGTGGTCGACCGCCTCGACGCTGCCGAGACCCATCTGAGTGCTGCCCTCGACCTTCACGAACAGATCCGTGCGCCGTACTGGATCGCCAGGACCCAGCTCGATCTCGTCGAGACGTTGGTCCGACGAGACGCGCCGGGCGACGAGACACGAGCAGCCCAGCTGCACATCGACGCATCGGCCATCGCCGAGGAGCGAGACTTCCGCAGCCTGGCCGACCGAGCGCGGCGACTGGCGTAGGGCCAGACTCGGACCGGGTCCCCAGATCCGTTGGAGCCGAGTTGCCGGGTCGTAGGTCATGCGCCGAAAGGCCTGCGGGAGTGAATCACGCTCACGGTCGGTCTCCTGCTCCTGGCTGCATCGCGCCTACGGCTCGTCCCTGTTGTGCCGCCAGTCGAGAAGAGGCGACGCCGCCGGCAAAAAGGTGTTCCACCGCGGCAGCGTCTCCCTCGACGCGCATAGCACCTGAGGCCACGGCCTTGGCCAATGTGAGTTGACCCAGGCCGACGGCCCACAACGTGGCACCGTCGGTGGCGACGACAACGTCGGCTTCGACCCGGGCGCGGCGTTGTGCCGTTAGTCCGTGAGTCCCGGATGTGATGGTGCAGACCAGGTCTCCTGCATGAACCTCGATCGTTCGAGCGGCCCCGAGGTCTGTTCCGATGCTGGCTATGACCAGCATCTGAAGCGCTGTCGCGGCGTCGCGCTCGGCTGGTGCCGTCGGCAGTCCCAAGCGACGTCGACCCCACCGGCCCAGAGCTTGTAGCACCGGTGCCAGGCCACGGCCGTCTTCGGTCAGGACGTAGCTGCCGTCATCAGCTCGATCGATGATCGCGGTCGATTCGAGCTCGCGAAGACGCTTGGCCAGAACATCGGTGGAGATCGGTTTCAGCGCTTGGGCCAGCTCGCCGTAGCGGGCGGGTCCGAGGAACAACTCGCGCGCGATCAGCAGGCTCCAGCGATCGCCGACGACATCGAGCGTCTGAGCGATCGGGCAGTACTGCTCGTAGGGGCGCTTCTTCGGCATGGGCCGAGTATACATGCTTGACTTTGTTTATCAAAGCGTTCAAGGTGAGCACACTTGGTTTAACGAACTGACTTCGAAGAGGATCCGATGACTACTTCCGATCAACCGCAACTCGCTGAGCGTCTGACTCGAGCCGACACCGTCCACCGGCGCCGGTGGACGATCCTGGCAGTCCTGTGCCTCGCGGTGTTCGTCACCGTGGTCGACGGCACCATCGTCAACGTCGCCTTGCCCTCGCTTGCGGTGGAGCTGGGAGCGTCCACTCGACAACTCCAGTGGATCGTCGACGCGTACCTGCTGGTCTTCACCGGCCTGCTCCTCGCAGCCGGTGGGCTCGGCGATCGTTTCGGCCGCAAGCGGGCGCTCGTCGCCGGCCTGGTCCTCTTCGGCATCACGTCAGCCTTTGCCGGATCGGCATCGAGCGCGAATGAGCTGATCTGGGGCCGGGCCCTGATGGGGGTGGGAGCGGCGCTGATCTTCCCAGCCACACTGGCCATCCTCACCAACGTCTTCACCGATCCGGGCGAACGGGCCAAAGCCATCGGAGCGTGGAGTGCGGTCACCGGCCTGGCCGTCGCGGCCGGTCCGATCACCGGCGGCTGGTTGCTCGACCAATTCTGGTGGGGCTCGGTCTTCTACATCAACGTCCCGGTGACGATCGTCGCCGTGCTGGCCGCTGTCGCCTTCGTTCCAGACTCGAAGGAACACGACGCTCCCGCACTCGACCTTGTCGGCTTGGTTCTGTCCATCACGTCGATCACCGCGCTCGTCCTCACGATCATCGAAGCGCCCGAGTGGGGATGGCTCAGCGGCCGGACCTTCGCCGGGTTCATCGTGGCAGGCGGACTCGTCACCACATTCGTTCGATGGGAGCTCCGCGCCACCCACCCGATGCTGCCTGTTCGGATATTCCGCAACCTCCGATTCAGCGCCGCAAGCGTCGCCATCACATCTGCGTTCTTCGCCCTGTTCGGCTTCATCTTCTTGGTCACCCAGTACTTCCAGCTCGTCCAGGGCTACACGCCGCTCGAATCCGGGGTCCGAACCCTCCCTGTGGCTCTGTCGATTGCGATCTCCTCGCTCATGGCGCCTCGTGTCGTCGAACGAGCCGGGACCACCCGGGTCGTGATGGCCGGACTCACGCTCATGGCCATCGCCTTCGCATGGATCTCTGCCAACTCGGCCACCACCTCCTATTCCGAGATCATCGGACAAATGATCCTGCTGGGGGGCGGTCTCGGCTTCACCACAGCACCCGCCACGGAGTCCATCATGGGCTCGCTATCCAAGGACAAGGCCGGAGTCGGCTCGGCGGTCAACGACACCACGCGGGAGCTCGGTGGGACGCTCGGTGTAGCAGTCATCGGGAGCGTCTTCAGCTCGGTGTATGCCGACGCCCTCGCCGATGGCCCCGTCTTCGGGCAATTGCCGGTGGAGGCCCAGACACTCACCGCCGAGTCGGTCGGCGCCGCGCAGATCGTGGCCAACGACCTGGGTACGACAGCGCCCGGTTACCTCGTTGAAGTCAGTGATGCATTCATGTCCGGCTTCGGCACAGCCAGCCTCGTTGTGGCCTTCGTCGCCGGCGCCGGCGCTCTGTTCGCCGCGAAGTTCCTTCCGGCGCAGGCCGCCGACACGGCCGACGATGCCGGCGAGCTCACTCTGTACGTGCCGGCCGCCCTCGTCCCGGACCCACTCGAACTTGAAGCCAAGACCCTGGAGACAACCCATGTCTGATGAAAAGACCCTTGTCGAACGCAACGCTGCATTCGCCGCCGACTTCACCTACGCGGACCTCGAGATCAAACCCCGCCTCTCGACCCTGATCGTCGGTTGCGTCGATTCCCGCGTCGACCCGGCCCACCTCCTCGGTCTCGACCCGGGCGACGCAGT
>Ga0224508_10005150_pt1 | contig 10570 bp, 8 predicted proteins | sample SF_Jan12_sed_USG_4_FD_170157 | JGI IMG/M metagenome (GOLD analysis project Ga0224508, IMG submission 170157) | Sediment microbial communities from San Francisco Bay, California, United States - SF_Jan12_sed_USGS_21 | ecosystem: Environmental > Aquatic > Marine > Sediment | place: USA: California... | reverse complement strand
ATTCATGTCGAACAGATAGTGGTTCGTCCGACCGCTGGGCCACGGTTCGTTGTGCTCCGCTGACATCAGGTCGGGGCTGGGCTCGAGACCTTCGGCAATCTCGAAGCGATGAATAAAGCGGTCGCGTCCGTCAGGGTTTTGCGTCGGGTCAATGACAACTACCGTATCGCGCATGATGGCGGCGACACGGTCATCGCCACGAGCCGCAAGCAGATGATAGGCCGTCATCATGGCGGCATCCGTCGATGAGATCTCGTTGCCGTGCACGCTGTATGACAGCCACGTCACAGCCGGTTGATCCTCGATGATCGCGCTTGCCGCCGCGCTTGTCGTCTTTCCCGGGTCGGCGAGGCGCTGCATATTGGTCTTCACATCGTCAATACGCGCCATGTTCTCCGGCGACGTGATCACCGCGTAAATCAGCTCACGCCCTTCCCAGCTTGCCGCGTAGCGGAACAAAGTGACGCGATCAGGCGCCGCCGCGCGCAGCGCCTCGAAGTAACGAATAGTGTCCCGGTGCCAGGTGATGCGTTCACCGGGCTCATAACCGAGCACGCTCTCGATAGTCGGGATCGCGGGATCGTAGTCGGCACCCGGCCAGAACGCGTCGTCGTTCTGTGCGTGAGCGTTGCAGGCAATTGATCCAACCATAATTAGTGCGATAGCTGATGCTGACCATGGAGCACGCTGCATGTCCTTCCCCGTTTGTTATCGTTTGTTGGCGCAGAAGTATAAACGCTATCGGTCGGCGAGCGAGTAACGATGAGCAGTTCGCAACTATCCATCGCGGTCAGTTGGCGAGGTTGCCCCGGCGCCTGATGCCGTGCAATTAATGGCGCGGTATCCGAAGATTGGGTAAGGTGGCGCCTCCGTCGAATTCGTCAAAGTCACTATGATCAAACGTAAACATGCACGTGGGTTTTCCGTGGTTCTGTCGGCGACCGCTCTGGTTATCGCGGTCATCATGACGCCCGCTCAGGTCTTCGCGGCCCCGAAAGCCTTCACGGGCGCGCACATCTTCCCTGTCGCCGGCGAACCGATCGAAGACGGTGTTTTCATTATCGACGCAGGCAAGATTGTTGCGATCGGCCCCCAGGACAAGGTTCGGGTACCTGCCGATGCCGAGGTGATCGACGTATCGGGGAAGGTCATCGTCCCGGGCCTTGTCGATACGCACAGTCATATTGGCGAAGTGTCGGGCGGTGACGCGTCGGACCCCATACAACCCGAGACGCGTGTACTTGATTCGATTAACGTGCGTGATGCGGGATTCAAGCGTGCCCTGGCCGGCGGCATCACAACGGCCAACCTGATGTCGGGATCCGGGCACCTGATGAGTGGCCAGACAATCTACGTCAAGCTGCGCGAAGGCAATGACATCGAGTCGATCGCCTATGTGCGTGAAGACGGCCGCGTGGATGGCGGCCTGAAAATGGCCAATGGGACCAACTCGCATCGCGAGCCGCCGTTCCCGGGTACGCGCGCCAAATCGGCCTCCCTGGTGAGGCAGAAATACATTGCTGCCCGGGAATACATGCTCAAGATTGAAGACGCCGACGGCGATCCCGAGAAGATACCCGCACGCGACCTTGCAATGGAAGCGCTGGTCGAGGTGCTGCGGGGCGAGCGCATCGTGCATCACCATACCCATAGGCATGATGATGTGTTGACGGTGCTGCGACTGCGACGAGAATTCGGGTATCGGGTCGTACTGCATCACGTCAGCGAAGCACACATGGTCGCCGACGAAATAGCCGCGGCTGACGTACCGGTCTCACTCATCCTGGTGGACAGCCCGGGCGGCAAGCTCGAGGCGATGAACCTGAATTTCGACAGTCCGAAAATTCTTGAAGCGGCCGGCGTGAGAGTCGCGTTTCATACCGACGACTGGATAACCGATTCGCGTTTGTTCATGCGTATGGCGGCCCTGGGAGTGCGCTCTGGCATGAGTCGCGACACGGCCCTGGAGGCCTTGACAATTGAAGGTGCCCGGATGCTCGATCTTGACGATCGTGTCGGCACGCTCGAATTCGGCAAGGATGCCGATTTCGCAATCCTCTCGGGCGACCCGTTCAGTGTCTATACGCGGGTTCTCGAAACCTGGGTAGAGGGCAACAGGCGATTCGATCTGGACGATCCGGACGACCGGGCAATCGCGGAAGGTGGCTATGGCGTGCTGCAACCCTCTACCGTGCACGCGTTCCACGGCTACGAGGAGGGCCATCAATGAGACGACTCATCGCCCTTCTCATCTGCTTGATACCTGGTCTCCACCTCACGAGCGTCGCGGCACAAGATATCGTTGTCAAAGCCAACAAGATCTATACGGTCAGCGACGCCCCGATCGAGAACGGCGTGGTCGTCATCCGCGACGGCGAGATCAGGCGCGTCGGGCCGGCTGCCTCGGTACGTATTCCATCGGGCGTCGATGTTGTCGAAGCTTCGGTCGTTACGCCCGGGCTGATTGACGCACATACGGTCGTCGGGCTTGCCGGCTACCTCAACCAGGATCACGACCAGGACCAGCTCGAATCTTCCGAAGCGATCCAACCCGAGCTACGTGCGATCGACGCCTACAACGCCCGCGAAGCGCTTGTCGAGTGGCTCCGAAGCTTCGGCGTCACGACTATCCACACGGGTCATGGCCCGGGCGAGATTGTCTCCGGGCAGACGATGATTGCGAAAACGGCAGGAGACACCGTTGCCGACGCCGTCATCCAGCCGGCCGCGATGCTGGCCGTCACATTGGGCGAGTCAGCCCGGCAGCTGAGCGAAGGCCGCAAGTCGCCGGGAACCCGCGCCAAGACCATATCGATGCTGCGCAGCCAACTCGTGCAATCCCGCGACTACGTGGAAAAGCGGCAGGCGGCGGCTGGCGACAAGGACAAAGAAACGCCGTCGCGCGACCTGCGCCTCGAGGCACTCGCTGCAGTGCTGTCGCGCAAGATGCCGCTACTTGTGACGGCCCATCGCCACAATGACATCGTCAACGCTCTCAGGATCGCCGCGGAATTTGACATTGATATCGTGCTTGACGGCGCTGCCGAGAGCTACCTTGTTCTGGACGAGATCAAGGCGGCCGGTGTGCCGGTCATTCTGCACCCCCCGATGATGCGCGCCGCGGGCGAAATCGAAAACGCATCGTACACGACGGCCCGCAAGCTTCTGGATGCCGGTATCCCGGTGACCATACAGAGCGGGTATGAGAGTTACGTTCCGAAATCACGCGTGATCTTGTTTGAGGCAGCGATCCTTCTGCAGCACGGACTCAGTTTCGATGAAGCGTTGTCACTTATTACGCTCGATGCCGCACGCATATTGGGTCTCGAAGACCGGGTCGGCAGCATCACGAAAGGCAAGGATGGCAATCTTGCACTGTACGACGGTGATCCCTTCGAATACACGACGCGGGCGACGGGAACGATTATCGATGGCAAGCTGGTCAGCGACATAGCGCGCTGATTGCGCTTGCAACGTTGCTCCATTACCTCTGACACTGCTCCGGGAGGCTGTCGAGCAGGCAATGTTGCGTACTGCCACCCGATTCCCTGCGCCCGTTCACGTCAACCGTCCCCTCGAATACCGTATATTCGAGGTCATCATGTCAAACCTGAAAAAATTCAAATCCAGCAACGCCACCATCGCACGCAATACAGATGGCAATCCGGAAGGCAAAGGCGTCAACGGCATTATGCTGGACTGGTATCAAAGCGAGCCAAGGGGCGTCGTCGCAAAGCCACAACGCCAGGTGCTGGCCGAGTTCTTTACCTCCATGCTTGTTCTGTCCGCGGCATTCAGGTATCGCCCGGCGGTCGGTATTGCGAATTATCTTTACTGGATCAAGGGCGAGTGGTCGTTGAGCCTCATCGCACCTGACGAGTGGTCGAACGAACGGCGCGCTGCTTTTGCCGGAACCTGTGTCCTGCAACGTGACATGACTTGGACGATTGCGCCATCCAACCTGGTCGCCGAAAACAACCCGGTGTCCGACGCGGTTGGTCGATTCTATGATGCCTTCGTCGAGACGCTTGATACCGATCTTGCGCTCGAAGAAATCTTGCCATTCTACGTCGGCAGTTTTCCCTACTACCAGCGGCTATATGCGAATGCCCTGAGCCGCTCGGTGCGCGCCGCCGTGATACTGGGTGATCAGGATTCAACCAGTTGCCGGCAGTGGTTCTTGCTGCTTCCGCGACCAAAAGACCTGTTGACAGGGATCTGCGCGCTTATTGATGCGTCAGCGACGCGGCACGCGGAAACGTCCGAGACCTGACGCCGCGAAACAAGGGCAAGTCTCATCAACCACGAGATGAAGGATGAAGTAACCTCATCGCACCAGCGGCTTGGTCAGCCGGTACCTTGCTCGGGTAAGATTGAGGGCCATGCCAACCAACGTCACTCCCGAGTACAAAAAGGCCGAAGAGGCTTACCGCAAGGCGCGTGAGCCGAAGGAACGTCTGGACTGTCTGCGCGAGATGTTCCGGACGATCCCGAAGCACAAGGGTACGGAGCACCTGCAGGCTGATATCAAGACCCGCATCAAGCAGCTGACCGAGGAACTCGCGGGGCCGAAGAAAGGCGGCCGCCGCAGCGGCCCGGCGCACGTCGTGCGTCACGAAGGTGCCGCCCAGCTTTGCCTGCTGGGTCCACCAAACGCGGGAAAATCGAGCTTGCATGCCAGGTTGACCGGATCGCACAGCGACGTCGGACCCTACCCGTACACAACGCATTTGCCGGTGCCGGGCATGCTTCCATTTGAGGACATTCACTTTCAGCTCGTGGATTTGCCGCCCGTATCGGGCGAATTCATGGAGCCCTGGATGGTGAATGCCCTGCAGCCCGCCGATGGCGTACTGCTCATTGTTGACATCAGTGACCCTGATTGCCTGGAGCAAGTACCGATAATCCTCGAGCGACTTGCAGAAAAGAAGGTTTTTCTCACCGCAGAATGGCCCGGCCTGGAGCAAGGTGAATCCGCCAGCCCGGCCGACACGGAGGATCCCTTTCGTCTCGAATTGCCAACCGCGTTGATCGCCAACAAGAGCGACCTCGACCCCGACCCCGAGGAAGTCCGGGTCCTGGAAGAGTTGCTCGGTCTGCGATTTCCACCGTTGACGACATCAACAAAGACCGGAGAGGGGCTGGATGAGCTGGGTGCATTTCTTTTTCGCGCACTCGAAATTGTCCGCGTCTATACCAAGACACCGGGAAAGGCGGCAGATTCCAATGACAAACCATTCACCGTCCGGCGTGGCGGTACCGTTCACGATGTGGCGCAGCTGGTACACAAAGACGTTGCGCGATCGTTGAAATTTGCGCGCATGTGGGGTGCCGAAGTATATGATGGCCAGCAAGTTGGTTCGGACCATCTCGTCGCCGACGGCGACATGGTCGAGCTGCATAACTAGCCACGCATTTGGGGTGACGTCCCCTGTGTACGCTTATCGGCACCGTGATCCGTTGCCCATGTCGACGTGCAAATGATCGTGGTGCTGCGCATTGAATTCCGGCCCCAGCACCACACGGAAAATATTACAGGCATCATCTCGCGCTGCGCGAAGGAACGCGCGAAACGGCCCGTTATCGTTCCAGTGTTTCTCGATCGACACGACGCGGCCATCAGCAAGCTCGAAACCCGTCACGTCCCACGCGTTCGCATAGGCATGTTGACTCATTGGCCCGGTTGATCGGTTGTTCATGCGCCGACAGGAGTATGTGCCAGCGTGGTGTATACGAACGACAGCACTCCCCAGCATCTGGCGCGCATGATAGTCGACACTCGTCAACCAGATATGTGCTCCCGCAGCAAGCGGGCAGCGCATCGCATACGGTGAATTGCCCTTGAGCGTCACGCCGTTACTCGACGCAAGATGATACGCGCTCTCCCAGCCGCAGCTGCCGTCACCGTCATGAGCGTCTAATGACGCAGTCTCCAGTACCGTCGATCCGTCAACCAGCCGATCGCACCAGGATTCCGGCCCGAGACTAATGGCCGCCAACTTCAGGTCGGTCGAAAAGCCCGCTCGATCATCGATCGCGAGCGGATGCCATGGCAGGTGCCGCGGCGCAAGCGTCAGTTCGGCGGTGATACCACCAATGAGCAACAGTGACACGATCCCGAGCACAAGCCTCTTGCGGCCCTGTTTGTTGCGCGGCAACCGGCCCAAAAGCCAGTACAAGCCGGCCGGCGATCTCGACAATAGCCTGATAATTCTCAGCAATTGGTCCACAGGAAACCTTCTCGGCAGCTCTTCGCTAGATGCCACCGCCGGTTCGGAAACCACCACGACCGCGCTTCCCTGTCCTTGGCGCCCGTGGCGCGCGCGGTAGCTTAAAGCCGTCATTGCGGCGTGAACCGGTTGGGCCTGGCCAGTGCCAGGTAGGACGGCGGGAAGATGTGCGGCGGCGCTTCCCGGCGATGCCGCCGCTCCCGAAATCCGGCCACGCTCCCGCCACATCACGATAGCGTTGGGTTTGCTTGAGCACTTTCCACAGGGCACCACCGCGAATTGCGCCGCCCAGTACCTCACGCATCATCGACCGGATCAGGTCGCCCTTATCGAACCCGGAGCGCAGGTCGTCGTAACGATTCTGTTTGAATCGTTTCCGGACCTGTTGCAGTTCCTGAACGCGCCTGAGGTGCTCCCTGTGGACCTCGCGATTGCGATCAAACTCATCCCGAATCTCATCGTCTTCGCGCCGCAAGTGACGGAGATCATCAACGAGCGCATCGTCTTCGGTCGTCATGGTCGAGCGCGCGAGATTTGTCAGGTTTGCGACGTCGCGCCGCTGTAGCGCCTCGGAAAATATGCTGATGCTTTGAGCAATGTAGCTGTCTTCGCCGGCCGCAAACAGGCTTTGTTCGCTTTGCAGTTCGTTCAGTTTGGCCTCAGATCGTGCAATTTCTTCATCGATTTCGTCCTGGCTTCGTTCGGCATCCAGAAGCACCGACTTCGCCGCATGTACGCCCCCGTCTGCGGCAGCAGTTGCTTCCAGCGCTTGCAGTTTGTCGAGTTCGTCATCCGCATCGGAGCGCTTGTGTTCGGCATGTTCCCTGAGACGCCTCGGAATTTCCTGAAGCATCCAGTAATTGGGTCGTGCCTGTTGGTAGCTGCACAATCGTGCAACCCAGCGATCGAGCAGGCGCGCAACGAGATTAGCCCGGTACTCCGATGTGCCGTAATGGCGGTTCCACAGGTAAATGAACAGCGGGTCGCTCTCGTACGGCTGCCCTTTTGAGCGGCGATCCGCTGCCACGACCTCCGCCTTCTCCGCAGCGCCCATCGCGACCGCATCGGCTTTCTGCGTGAGTTCCAGCTGAGCCAGAAATCCGGAGTCCGTTTCGAGCATCGACTGGACTTCGGCCTCGCGCTCGGCGAGTGCCTGTGCCGACTTATCGACGGCGTCGTGCAATTCATACCGTCGTTGCTCGAGTGTCAGTAACGCCTCGGTGGCCACGGATGTTCGTTCGTTCAGGGCGGCCATCGCATCACTGCGCTGGCTGAGAATTTCCCGTACCTGGAAGTCTGCTGAATCGATTTGTTTTACTACGTCGCCCTGGCGAATGGCATCGAGCCGGGTTGCCGCCATTCGCTTCAATGCCTGCGCTTGTCGCTGCTTGTTGACCTCGACGGCGCGAGACGTCGCCTGCAGTTCTCGATCCAGCCGCGCCAACTCCCTGCGCGCGGTTCGCAGCGTCGTGTCCAATTCGCCAAGCGTGTCGCGTCCCGATAGCATCGTTACCAGTCCGTAATTGCAGCGCCACTTGTCGGTATGCGGTACTCAGGATCGAGCTGACCAACGCTTTTCGCACCGACAATGTCGCCTTGAATAATGCCATCGTCCCGTTTATCGGCAGCGACAGCCTCGAAGGTTTCCTCGCTGACTCGCAGACCCCACTTCGATTGTAGTCGTGTGCGCCCGTCTTCCTCGTTACGAATACGCACGGATCTAACGGAACCATCCGACGTAACCGCCTCAACGATCAAATAATAATTTCTTGCGTCAGGATTGACGTCCGGAACGCGCCACACACCTGACAGCTCGTTGGGTCGGGAAACAATCCGGATGTCATAGCTTGTTTCCAGGTCGCGGAGTAGCGATCGTAATTCCTCGAGCAGGTTTTCGGCGCGCTTGTAATCCTTGCCGTCAACTGCCCGCCTGGCCTCGCCGATTTGCCGACTGGCTTGTTCATTCGCCCTTGTGCTACCTGAAATTGCACCAATCTCCGCGTGCACCGCGTCAATCCTTAAAGGCAGATCCGCGTGCAGACGCGCTTGCGGCTGGCCGACCATTATGAACCAGGCGAGCCAGATAATAAGGCCGAAAAGCAGCAAACCGGCGACCGTTTTTCCCCATCGATTCCTGCGGACGTATAGCCGTGCAAGCTTTGCCGAGAAACTGTCGGGCGTCGGTGTGTAGCGGAACCGATCCTCTTCGAGTGCCTCGACACCAGCGGCCAGCGCTGCATCGCTGACCTCGATGCCCTGCGCCTGGTAGATCTCCCGCAGCCGCACCATCAGTCGTTGCCGCCGTCCGTCCGAGTCGAGTTCGCGATCAACGATAAGGTCACGATGGCGAACAGTATCGACGACGTCCATCGCTACCATCAAATCTTCAAGCGGTGCTTTGTCGGCGACTGCCCCTGTGGCTGTGATCATTGTGGCCTAGATGCCGGTCGGCGGTGGCAGCGTATCACCTTGCTGTATCAACCTCGCGAGGCGCTGCTTGCCATCCTCCACCGACTCTCGAATCTCCTCGGCATTTCTTGTTGCAAGAACCCGCATTTCTTCGATGATGTCGCGAGACCGTGCCTGAAAATTGACCACGGATTCCACCAGCTTCTTCACGGCATCGGCGCGTATTGTCGGACCGTAGCCGGCGCGGACCGCCGCTTCCTGAACTTCGCCGCCGATGTCTGCCAGATCTTCGAGGCTCTTTGACATGCCTTCTTTCATGGCCTCGAGAGCCTCGGTGCTCTCGTGCAGGCCAAAGAGGCCGGTGAACGAGGCGCTAAGTGCCGTCAGTACCGTTTCGTTCGTACCAAAAAACATGATTGACTGCTTGTAGACCCGCTCTTTAGCACTCGTCGTCTGCAACAGTCGCGCCATGACGAATTCGGACGTGTTGTAGCTGACCGTCAGATTGTCGGACAAATCCTTTGCGATCTGATAGCGGTCTTCGTCTTCTTGCAGTCTTCGTACCTTTTCGTCGCGTGCAAGTTCGAGTTTCGCGCGCGCAACCAGATCGTCGCCTTCGAAAGCTTCGACCGCATCAGTCGCCGACCCAACCTTGTCCTTGGCCGCCTCCCAATGAGATTCCGCGGTCTTCAACACATCAAGTGCGAGAATTTCGGACTCTTTCAGCGCACCGCGAAAATCCTGGTAAGCATTGAGAATGATTTGTTCGCGCTCGATCTGGTCGCTGGAGTCCTTCGCAACCTCCAGGTAGATTTCCTTGATGTCCCCGAAACGTGATGCAATATCGCCACGCGTCACTTTCATCCAGACGTTACTGATGCGTTCGAACGTATCGATCTTGCCATCTTCGACCTGTTCGACCATCGACTTCGCGTCGTCACGAATCGAGTTGAACGAATTGGTGATCTCTTCGTAACGCTCGCCGAGTTTCATCGAGCTGATCTGCTCGCGAACCACCTCATTGAATAGCGAAGCCTGGCTTAACGTGCGGGCAATGGCGGTGACCTTGGCCTCATCCAGCTGTGTCAGGCGATTGAGAAGCGCAACGATGGGGGCCTCATCCGATTTATCCGGTACGAGACCAAGATCTCGCAGTTGATTCATGGCGCGATCGAAATATTTCAGTACAGATTTGCTCATCGGTGCTCCTTATTATTGATACTTGTCGACCTGTGGACGAGTCGTCCGCCGAGCCGAATGATATCAAAAGAGGGCATCGACACGTCTGTTTCCGGTGGCTTTTCAACATCACGGTCGTGGCCAATTACCGATCGTAAATGATTGATAACATTTTAAAATATGCGATTAACCGCCGTGTTCTTCGTCCGAGCGCCGTAACAAACGTTAACAGTTTGCAAATAGAAATCGGCGCGTACCGCACCTATACTCAGGTGCTGACAAGATTCCTGCAACAGGCGGCCAGGAAATTGTAAGCGCTGGTTACACCATGCCGCCGGAAACGGAGTTGGGGCTCATGGCGACATACACGAATACAACGACAAAAAGATCGCGGCGTTACTGGATGCGTACCGACAGACCACCTTCATGGTGGCCCTGGGGCCTGCTGCCCATGGCGGGTCTGGTCATACTTTTCCTGTTTGGCGCCATGGTCACCGCGCCAGCAATTCAGGCAGAGGTCGGAAATCAGGTCGCGGAACAGTTTGATGGCGCCGGTGTAGCGACGGAGTCACTTGCAACTAACGGCCGACGCGTCACGGCTCGTGTGAGTGCCACCGCCGCGGACGGCGTGTTCCTTAGCGCGCTCGCGGAATCAACCAAATGCGATACCTGGGCCGGTGAATTGACGTGCCCCGCGGTCGTCGATATTGAGCGCAGCGTTCCGGATGCGACGCCCGCGATAGCACAACTTC
>Ga0224508_10005149_pt1 | contig 10573 bp, 9 predicted proteins | sample SF_Jan12_sed_USG_4_FD_170157 | JGI IMG/M metagenome (GOLD analysis project Ga0224508, IMG submission 170157) | Sediment microbial communities from San Francisco Bay, California, United States - SF_Jan12_sed_USGS_21 | ecosystem: Environmental > Aquatic > Marine > Sediment | place: USA: California... | reverse complement strand
AACCATCCAGTGATTTTAATTCCTCCCGTGTAACCGCGTCGGAAACGGTTAACAACCTTGGGTCACCCATTCGAAGAATCGGTTTTATCGCCATTGGGTTTTAGGCAGAAATGTTCGCAACGAAAGGCACTGCATGGTTTAACACTTGTTCTACCTTTTCGATACCCGAATTCAGATTCGCATAGATATCGTCCAGAGATATTTGCTCACCATCCCGTCCGGCAGCGGCATTCGAGACCACTGCAATAGTGGCGTAACGAATATCAAGTTCCCTGGCAAGACCACATTCCGGCATACCAGTCATGCCGACGATGTCTGCTCCATCACGTTCAAGACGATCAATTTCCGCAGCGGACTCGAATCGTGGACCCTGGGTCGCGGCATAAGCACAACTTGCATCACAATTGTTAAAACCACATTCTTGTGCTGACTGCGTTAACACGTGACGTACTTCCGCATCATAGGGATAACTAAAATCCACATGTTTAACTTCGCCTTGAGTACCATCGAAAAAAGTATGTTCGCGGCCGTACGTGTAATCAATAATCTGATCGGGAAATGCCAACCCACCAGACGGAAAAGAAGCCGTTATCGCGCCTACCGCAGCTACCGCAATAATTATTCGCACGCCAACGGAATGCAGCGCCCAGATGTTTGCACGGAAATTCACTGCGTGTGGCGGTATCGTATGACCCATACCATGTCGTGCAAGGAATACAATTTCCTGACCGGCATAGTGACCAAATATTAGCGGCCCCGAGGGATCGCCGTAAGGCGTGCGCACAAACTCGCGATGCTTAATATCCAATGCGGACAAGTGATTAAGTCCACTACCACCGATAAGACCCAACCTGGATTGATGCTCAGTCATGCTTGGACCCGGCCGTAAATATCATCAAAGCGCACGATATCGTCTTCGCCAAAGTACGTACCGGTTTGCACTTCAATGACCTCCAATGGCTCGTCGCCGATGTTTTCCATCTGGTGTTTGGTGCCGACGCGAATAAACGTCGATTGATCTTTATTTAATGTGAGGATTTCATCACCACGAACGACTTTGGCTGTTCCTTTGACCACGACCCAGTGTTCCGAGCGTTTGTGATGCAGTTGCAGAGAGATCTTTGCGCCGGGTTTTAGCACCAGCTTCTTGACCTGATAGTAGTCAGTTTGTTCCATGCCTTTGAACGAACCCCAGGGACGATGCACTTCTGCATGCACTTCAGTTTCAGCGCGCTGGCGCCGCTTAAGATCGTTTACGACTTCCTTAATATTTTCCGATTTACTCTTGTCCGCAACCAATGTCACATCATCGGTATCGACAATAACAACATTATCCAGGCCCATAGCAACCAAGAGCTTGTCATCAGATTTGAGTAACGAATCGCGCACATCGTAAGCCAACGCGTCACCTACAAGAATGTTGCCTTCTGTATCTTTATCCGCTACCTCCCAAAAACCCTGCCAGGAACCAACATCGCTCCAGCCAATATCCACTGGAATCATAACGGCGTCCTGAGTGCGTTCCATCACTGCATAGTCAATAGAGATATTCTTGCATTCATTAAACGATTGCTCTTCAATGCGAATAAAGTCCAAACTGGCATCAACTTCACTATTCTTAAATGCAGCTTCACAAGACATTGATAAACCCGGTTCAAACTTATTTAGTTCTTCAAAATAACGACTCGCCTTGAATGCAAACATACCGCTATTCCAGAAATAGTCACCAGATTCAACATATTCGCTCGCCCGGACTGAATCAGGTTTTTCAACAAAAGCATTAACGGTGAAACATCGATCTTCATTATCGCCAGAAAGATTCTTACCTCGACGAATATAGCCATATCCTGTCGCCGGATTCTGTGGTTTGATACCAAAGGTGACCAGTTTTCCCTGCTCGGCCCAATGCACTGCGCAATGAATTGCTGAAATAAATGCCTGGGTGTTTTTGATAACATGATCAGCAGGCAACACCAGTAACACCGGGTCACTTTTTTGTTTCGCCAACGCTGCAATGGCCGCGGCAGGTGCTGTATTACGACCTACCGGTTCAAGCAACATCGTTAGCGACTGGATGCCGCATGATTTAGCCTGATCGGAAACTATGAAGCGATGTTCTTCGTTACAAACAACCAGCATGTCATCACAATCCCTTAGACCACTCAATCGCTGGAGAGTCGATTGTAACAACGTGTCTCCACCGCTGAGTGATTGGAATTGTTTTGGATACAAGTTACGCGACAACGGCCACAACCGTGTACCTGATCCACCGCATAAAATGACCGGAACAATCCGGGCGTTCGGCATATATTTTAGTCTTTTAAGCGACCGCTTCTTCAGCCAGCGTTGTATCCGACAATTGCGGGTCTTGGTTGGGCGAATACTCCGGCACCAAACGACGGACGATGTCTTCCATAGCGGAGAAATCAAATGCATCGCATGCGGCCGCCAATTCGTCACACGCTAACCGGGTGGTTTCGTAACCCACTTTTCGGCTTTGCGCGAGCAATATTTTTTCATAACCCGTATCGCTTAACGATTCATCACCGTGAAATAATTCTTCTTCCAATTTCTCCCCTGCTCGCAGACCTGTGTACACAATTTCGATATCCCCACCCGGCCGCTTGCCGGATAATCTAATCATTTGCCGGGCGAGATAGGCAATTTTTATCGGCTCACCCATATTTAACACGTAAATCTCGCTGCCCTTACCGATAACACTGGCTTGAAGAATAAGCTGACAGGCCTCGGCCAAGGTCATGAAGTAGCGTGTCATTTCCGGGTCTGTCACTGTCACCGGGCCACCGCTCTCGATCTGCTTACGAAATAACGGAATGACACTACCCGCCGAACCTAACACGTTACCAAAGCGTACCGTGACAAAACGGGTTTTGGATTCAACACTCAGTGCCTGACAATAGATTTCAGCAATGCGTTTACTCGCGCCCATCATGCTGGTGGGATTTACCGCCTTGTCGGTAGATATTTGCACGAATGCTTCGCACCCATGACGATCGGCCGCATCTGCTACTGCCCGCGTACCCAGTATATTGTTACGCAGCGTTTCTCTTATCTGTTCCTGCAACAAAGGAACGTGTTTGTATGCGGCTGCGTGGAAAACTACCTGCGGTTTATGCGTTTTGATTAAATAATCCACTGTGCGCGCATCGTAAACATCGCCAAGCAGCGGTATCACTTCTAAATCAGGATGATCACGCGACAAATCCAGTCTGATCGAATACAGATTAAATTCGCCTTGCTCCAGAATGATTAACTCACTCGGCTTCACTTTAACCAATTGACGACATAACTCGCTACCGATAGATCCGCCACCACCAGTCACTAAAATACGTTTACCTTGCAAACCCTGACTTATCGATTCCCAATCCAACGATACCGGTTCACGCCCGAGCAAATCGTCGATTTGCACTTTGCGCAACCCACCGACGAAACCATCATCGCTAACGATGTCATGCAACTTGGGCAGAGTTCGAAACTGAGTCCCTGCTTTTTCGCACCAATCAACCACACGCTGCATTTCACGTGCTGTGGCGGTGGGCATGGCAATCAACACACGATCAATATTCCATTTCTCGCATAGCAAAGGAATGGTTGAGCAGCTTCCTAGTACGCGAATACCGTGAATCTCTTTACCGCGTTTTTCCAAATCATCATCGACAAATGCGATGGGTTCATACAGCCGCGGCGTGGTACGCAGTAAATCGCGTACCAGTTGTTCACCGGCCGCCCCTGCCCCTACTACCAGCACTTTTCTTTCCGATTCATGGGCGATATGCCGGTCCTTCATCAATCGGTAAATTAAACGCGGACCGCACATGAACGCAATTAGCAACACGCCATGCAAAACGAAGACCGAACGGGGTACATATTGCAACCGCGTAACAAAAAATATGGTTATCGCAACAATAACTGTACCTGTCACGACGGCTTTTACCAGGCGCACAAGGTCGGGTATGGAAATGAAACGCCAAACACCACGATGCACGCCAAATACCAGGAAAGTCACGATATGGGTCGCCATAACCAGTGGCACCAGCGAGATTGCTTCATCCAGAAAGCGTTGTGGTACCGGCCCAAGGTTGTAACGAAACCAGTACGCTAATAACCAGGCAATTGGAATCATAATACTGTCGTGCAACACAATCAGCCAACGACTGCGTAAATAACGAATTTGCCGAAAATAATGCTTCAACTTTCGATTAGTCATTTAATGATACTGAATGCATTGATTCACGATGCGTGACAGCTAAAGCGCATGCAATTAATACAAAGACAGCTAAAACTAACCAAATCCAGGCCTGACCAATCTGCATTGCACGCATTGTGGCAAACAATGCAAGAACAATACTCAGCAACAAAACCGAAAGCGATACCGTCGCATGGGACAAATTACTTTGTACGGCACGCTGATAAAAATGACTGCGATGGGCCTGCCACCATTTCTCGCCACGCAACATACGATGGACCAAAGTAACACTCGCGTCCGCGAGAAACACACTGAGTAATATCAATATGGCATCGAATGGAATACCAAAGCTCACCGTTGCAATAATTGTTTGGATGGAAAAAAAACCTCCCAGAAACAAACTACCAGTGTCACCCATGAATATCTTGGCCGGTGGCCAGTTATAGTAAAGAAACCCAGTCACAGCCGCTGCTAATACAAAGCAAATCAAACCCATTCCTGTTTCCGAGCGCACACCATACCAAATTCCCATAGTCGTCGCGGCCACAATACCCTGTACCGATGCGATACCGTCAATACCATCCATAAAGTTATACAGATTTACTAACCAGATAATCCACAAAACTGTGGCCGGCCAGGCTAACCAACTCAGATTAAGTGTGATACCGGCAACCTCGATTTGATCCAATTCGCCCAAGAGAATCAAAGCCAAAACGGAGGCCAGCAGTTGGGCAAACAACCGCGCAGGTATTTTTAAATTATGTTTGTCATCCAACCAGCCCGTCAGAACCAAAATCGACAATGGCAATATCAATCCCACTAATGTAGCGAAAGACACGCTCAATACGACCGCGAGCAAACACCAAACCAGAATACTCACTATCGCGAAAGCCAATCCGCCACCACGCGGTATCGGCGCACCATGCAGACTGCGTTCATTAGGTCGATCCAGTCTTTCACCCGCAATCGCGAGTTTGCGCACTTGTGCGGTCAACAAAGCAGAAGCCAGTACGACCAAACCAAGAAACGATACAATCAAAATTACAGTAATCACAAAAACGAAGTTCTGTTAGTCTCGAATCGAGAATATTTGTGGGGCATAAGCAAAATCCGTGCTGGCCTTCTTGTACGAATAACACAAGTCCGATTGCATCCGATCTACCATCGCAGGCGACAGGTTTTTTCCAGGTGCAACCTTTGCCATAGCCGACATGGCAAAACGCATAAAACCCATGGAAGCGGAAACAAACTTTGGTTTTTTATCCAAACTCCGAAACAACTCAGTCACCATGTCTTTATACGACAGAACACTGCCACCGCTGATGACATAAGTTTGACCCATTGCGCATGGACTATTCATAGACTGCACACAGGCAGCAACTAAATCATTGATATGCACGGGCTGACGCAGACTGCCACCGTCTCCCGCAAACAAAAAGAAGCCAAACCGCTTAATGAAGCGCACCAGTTTGCTGATGTTCTTATCGGTCGCACCATCGTAAATCATGGTCGCACGAAGAATGGTCAATGCAATCTCATTTTTGTTGGCATATTCCCGTGCCGTATCTTCCGCACGCGCCAACAGTGCGGCGACGCCGCGTTCGTGCTTGTCCGTACTCGTTTTCTTGGCCATTACGCTGGTTGAACCGATTGCAATAATTCGATTAACTCCTAAACGCGTTAATTGAGGCAAAAACTTGGGCAATGACCAAATCGGTGCCAAATGAATCATCGCGTGAATAGGTGGAAAATTATTCTCGCTGACCTTATCCAGATATTCGACGTTAAACCATTGAACGCCACTATTTTCCGGCCTTGGTGCTTTTGAACGACTTAGAGCGATAACATTAAATTGTTGATTAACGAGTCGTTCAATCAATTTACTACCGGCGGCACTGGTTGCGCCTGTGATTAGGATTGTTTTTGTATTTTCGGAAAAACTTTGTTGAACAGGCGGGATTGTTAACGGCTGATCTTCAGAATTTGCAGTTAAACGTTTAATAAACAGTGTCACGCAACTTCGGGCAAAAATGCGCTGTTATCAAAAGATGGACGAGCATGCGTTGCCATGCTTTGAATCCGGACGCCTGGTGTTTACTAAAATAACGCAACATCCCGTTACGCTTATACCATTCAACGCGATAAGGGTGGCTTGCACCACTAACACCTTGCTGATGAAAGACAGTTGCTTGGGGAACAAACATAACCTGATAGCCGCGATCACGAACCGCCCGACAAATATCCAGGTCTTCACAATGCAGGAAGTACCCGGTGTCCATACTCCCAGTCTCTGAAAACACGGATCGCCGGATTGCCATAAACGAACCCGACACAGCGTCTACCGGAACCGGAATCGAAGGCAGTGGTTCGCGTGACATATCTAACAAACCCTTATCATTTTTACCAACAATAAATCCTAGTAAGGGTAATAATTTGACTGCGCTGCGTACGAGATCAGGTTCTCGTCGGCGACAACCATTTTGCTCCGTCCCATCTTCATTGAATACCAGACCGCCGCTAATGGCTGTATTTTCGTTATTAACGAGAGCTTCAGTTAAGACTCGAATTGAATCTGCATGTACGACGCTATCCGGATTTAAAAAAACCACGACTTTACCACTCGTTTGTGCAACTCCATTATTTACCGCAGTTGCAAAGCCCACGTTGGCGTGAGTACAAAGTAGCTTTATTTGATGATTGCCTGAGTCCAGTGTTTCAACACACGCATAACTATTGTCCTGCGACGCGTTATCCACCACCACAATTTCAAGTACTGTGTCAGACACAGTCAGCGATTCAAGACAACGCCGCAGATACTCGCCGGAATTATAATTAACGATGACTACGCTGATTGAATACTTATCCCGCATGCCGGTTCAGATAGGGAACAAACAAACCACCCAACATAAACTGTCGAATTTCATCATCGCTGGCGCGCCGTTTTGATTGCACCAGTTTGCGTTTTTTCAACACATTACCCAACTGCTTGCACGCATCGTACTTGGCTTTGCCCAGGATCAGTCCCCTGCCCTTGAACGCATAATATATAATCGACAACAGATTAAGCAGGACATGTTGTGGCAGATAACGCCAAAACAAACCTATTGGCATATTCTTAATGTAGGTCCAAACCAGATTTCGATGCCCGTGATAAACAGAAAAATCACTGTCGCGGCCGGTCACACCGGAACCTACGTGATATACCACCGCCTCGGGTAAATAAATGCAAGCATAACCAAGCAAACGCACTCGAAATCCTAAATCGATATCTTCGAAGTAACAAAAGTAGTCTTCGTCAAATCCACCGCTTTCCTCCAACACTTCCCGACGATAGACCGCAGCTGCGGCACAAGGCGCAAAAACAGGCCGCTCATTCTTGGGAACTAGCGTACTGACCTCACTAACACCTTCGCGTCGTGCTCCATGATCCCGACGCCAGGCCAATCCTGAAACATGATAAATGTCCCCAGTGCCGTCTAACAATGACTCATCGTTTGCTTGTCGCATCTGACAAGCAATAGCACCCGCGGATGCGTTGTGGTTAATCCCCTTGACAACATTCTCCAACCAGTTTGACTCTACGAAGGCATCCGGATTAACCAGGCCTACCCAGCTGAATTCCCGACATTCTTTAATGCCACGATTGTTGGCGGCAGCGAATCCGGTATTCGATTCCTGCTGTATGACCGAAATAACATCAGATAGACTCTCTATTGCATCGAGAGAATCATCGGTACTCGCGTTGTCGACCACAACAATTTTAGATATTGGAATAGATTGCGCCAATAACGCCTTAACACAACGCCCAAGATAATCGCCGGAATTCCAGTTAACAATAATGACTGCAACTTGAGTATGGTCAAACAAACTCGTCAAGAAGTAACCACTGGACGATTCGCATAGATATTTCGAATGACATAAATCGGTTTGTGTTGCGATTCGTGATAAGTTCGAATCTGCATTTCAGCCAGTAGACCAACGGTAATAAACTGCAGTCCTATAAACATCAACAATACCGCCAGCAACAGTATCGGCCGATCACCTAATGGAATATTAAAAAATAAACGTTGAATGGTGACATAGGCGGACATCAAAAACCCGAGCGCGCCCGAAGCCATGCCAATGGAACCAAAAAACTGGATTGGCCGAGTCGAATAACTCAGCAAAAACTTCACAGTTATTAAATCCAAAATCACGCGGAATGTCCGGGAGATTCCATATTTGGAGGTTCCCAACAAACGGGGTCGATGATTGACTTTAACTTCAGCGATTGACACGCCCATCCAACTGGCGATAGCGGGGATAAAACGATGCATTTCCCCATACAATGAAAGTTGTTTAGCGACATCCAGCTTGAACGCTTTCAATGTACAACCGTAGTCGTGCAGCTTTACATCCGTAGCAAAAGAAATAACACGATTCGCAATTTGCGACGGCAAACGCCGCAACAAAAACCCATCTTGTCTATTATGGCGCCAACCAGAAACAAGATCGTAACCTTCGTCAATCTTGTCCAGCAATGTGGGAATGTCCGCCGGATCATTTTGTTGGTCAGCGTCCATAGTAACAATGACATTCCCACTCGCCGTATCAAATCCGGCTGACATCGCCGCTGTCTGACCAAAATTACGCCGAAACGCGACCACTACGACATTATCGTCATTTTCCTGGATATCCTTCAACTTCGCCAGCGTTTTGTCGCTGCTACCATCGTCGACAAATACAATTTCGTAACGATATGATTGTTTTGATAAGACACCGGTAATCTCGTCATACACAATGCCGATGTTTTCCTCTTCGTTATACACCGGCAACACCACCGATAAGTCCAATACATTCTCATTACTATCTTGCTCGTTTTTATTCGACAAATCTAATTCCCGTTTATTATGTTTAATGTTTATTGTTTATGGCCAATCCAGTTATCGAGTCTTTGAAAAATATCATCGCTGAATGCCTGCGACCAAGAAGAAGCCCAATGTACTTCGCTACCGCGCAACCGACTGTCCTTATCGTTTGCTTTTTCGACCGCTCGTTTTAGCGCGGCGAGAACACCGTCAATGGTCGGGACCGCACCGTATAGATTTGAGGAAATGGCATGTAAATCCGAGTGCGTCTTGTTCATACACTCGCTGGTAACCACCACCATACCCGCTGCCGCCATTTCCAATGGCAACAAACTTGGGTGGGGCGTGTACATCAGACTCAGACCAATATCGTATTGTGGTAACAGTTCACGGTATTCGCTCAAACCGACAATGCCACGCATGACCAACTCCCGCTCATTCGGCAGCGGTATATTTTTATGATTGCTACCGATACCATGGAATTCCCATTGATCGCTGAATACGTCCTGTTCGATTGCTTTGCACAACGCAATATACGCAATCTCGAACATGTTGCGTGACGCATGCGCTTCAGGTCGAGCATAAAACAACAACCGATGCGGAGTACGATTTTGAAAAGTCAGTTCGTTCGCTGCATAGGCAAATATGGCATTTTCAAACGCCATTGCGTTGTGGTCTGCATTCGTATCTTGTTCCGCATATACACCGATGTATTGCGTCTCAAAATAGGCCTGCAACAACTGCGTGGAAAAAATCGCGTTATGGGGAAAATCGTATGAGGAACGCGCCATTGCATAGTACGACCCCATAGAAAAAGTGAACGGCTCATACTCCTGAATTAAATAAATGAATTTCTCCTGGCCGAGCTGTTGCGCAGCAGCATGAGCGATATAAGCTGTCCACCAGGTTGTCGCTATAAAGGTATCTTCAGGATTCACCGGTACACCTTTTTTGCGGTCATCGCAACACTGTACTTCGACAAAGTCGAATACATCCTCAAGCCCGGTATAGTCTTTTATACGCTCGCGCCAGTGGTCGAGTTGATAAGGGCAAGGGTCAACGGTTAGTAACCGAACCTTACGCCCTCTTTGCGCCAGCATTAGCCCAAGATTAAACTTGGCGATATATCCGCCATAAAAGCACTCGAAATTTATCTCCGGGATAACGATATTGATTCTTACCGGCTGATCGTTTTCTACCACCAAACGCAACGGTTCGGTTTTTGTGCTCAGCCGGTTAACAACTGCGGCGTTGTAGTAAGTCTCCATTAAACGGCGCATGGATTTTTTGACCGGTAGAGCAGCATTCGAGCTCGCCGCTTTTGAGATCAATTTATGCACTACAGACATCAGGTGACCGGAATATCGGCAACTGAGCGTTTAAATTGTTTTCTTTTTAGCCGCATTATGCGCTTGTCTTCAAAGCGCTTCACAAAATAACCCAGAGCCAAACGTAATTCAGCGTCATCCGTTGTCTTCCTCTGCAGCAATACTTTAACATGCAATATTAAGAGACGAAT
>Ga0224508_10005148_pt1 | contig 10578 bp, 7 predicted proteins | sample SF_Jan12_sed_USG_4_FD_170157 | JGI IMG/M metagenome (GOLD analysis project Ga0224508, IMG submission 170157) | Sediment microbial communities from San Francisco Bay, California, United States - SF_Jan12_sed_USGS_21 | ecosystem: Environmental > Aquatic > Marine > Sediment | place: USA: California... | reverse complement strand
GGTGTGGATTGTCAAAATAATGTGCGCTCTTCGAGCGTGGAGTAATACGAGTAATACGGGGACAGTATACCTATTTCACAGGGTGAAATAGGTATACTGTCCCCCGATATAGTAGGGTGAAATAGGTATACTGTCCCCCGATATAGTAGGGTGAAATAGGTATACTGTCCCCCGATATAGTCAACACGTCGTCGTTGCTCGATACCGATTGGTACCGAAATGACAGCCGGTTCGGCTGATAGTTACATGTTACGCCTGTATTGGCCGCCGACTTCGAACAGCGCGTTGGTAATTTCACCGAGCGAACAATGACGTACCGCGTTAACGAGCTCGGTAAAAATATTCTCGTTGTTGATCGCGACCTGGCGCACGCGCTCGAGTGCGTCGGCGCTGGTATAGGCGTGGGTTTTCTGAAACTCACGCAAGCGCTTGATCTGGCTTTGCTTTTCATCTTCGCTCGAGCGCGCAAGTTCGATTTCGTACTGCTGAGGACCGTCCGGGTTGAGAAAGGTATTAACTCCGACAATCGGCAGCGAGCCGTCATGTTTGCGGTGCTCGTATAGCATCGATTCATCCTGGATTCGACCACGCTGGTAACCGGTTTCCATCGCGCCGAGCACCCCGCCGCGCTCGGAGATCCGCTCGAACTCCTGCAGTACGGCTTCCTCGACCAGGTCAGTGAGCTGTTCGATGATGAAGGATCCCTGGTTCGGGTTCTGGTTTTTAGCCAGCCCCCATTCATTGTTGATGATCAACTGAATCGCGAGCGCCCGACGTACCGAATCGCCGGTCGGTGTCGTGATCGCTTCATCGAAGGCGTTGGTGTGCAGGCTGTTGCAGTTATCGTAAACCGCGATCAGTGCCTGCAGCGTGGTGCGAATATCGTTGAAATCCATTTCCTGTGCGTGCAGCGAACGACCCGAGGTCTGGATGTGATACTTGAGTTTCTGACTGCGTTCATTGGCGCCATACTTGTTTTTCATCGCGACCGCCCAGATACGACGCGCGACTCGACCCATGACGGTGTATTCGGGATCCATGCCGTTACTGAAGAAGAACGACAGGTTAGGCGCAAAATCATCAATATCCATCCCGCGGGCGAGGTAGGTTTCGACAAAGGTAAAGCCATTGGCCAGCGTAAACGCGAGTTGCGAGATCGGATTGGCGCCAGCCTCGGCGATGTGATAGCCCGAAATGGAAACCGAGTAGAAATTACGGATGCGATGATCAATAAAGTATTGCTGGATATCACCCATCATCTTGAGTGCGAATTCGGTCGAGAAGATGCAGGTATTCTGTCCCTGGTCTTCCTTGAGGATATCGGCCTGCACTGTGCCGCGGATGTTTTCCAGTGCCCAATTACAGACCTTGTCGATTTCCTGCTCGGTCGGCGGGCGCTTGTTCTGGTGTGCAAATTTTTGCAACTGCTGATCCATTGCGGTATTCAGATACATGGCGAGGATGATGGGAGCAGGGCCGTTAATCGTCATCGAGACCGAGGTCGATGGGCTGCATAAGTCGAAGCCGTCGTAGAGCGCTTTCATGTCGTCCAGCGTCGCGATCGAAACCCCGGAATTGCCGACCTTGCCATAAATATCGGGACGTTCGTCCGGATCGCAGCCGTACAGGGTCACTGAGTCGAAAGCGGTCGAAAGGCGTTTGGCCTCTGAGTGCTCTGACAATTTCTTGAAACGCCGATTGGTTCGAAACGCATCACCTTCGCCGGCAAACATCCGGGTTGGATCTTCACCTTCGCGTTTGAACGCAAATACTCCCGCGGTAAACGGAAAACGACCCGGCAGATTTTCCAGCAGCAACCATTTCAGCAGTTCACCATGGTCTTCGAAGGCAGGCAGGGAGACCCTTGGAATGATGGAGCCGGACAGGGATTCGTATTTAAGATCGGTGCGTATCTCACGGTCGCGAACCTGCACGACGTATTCGTCGCCGGAATAGCGTTCCCGTAGTGCCGGCCATTCCTCGAGCAAGTGGCGTGATACGCTGTCAAGCGAGCTTTCACGCTGTGCAAGCAGGTCATCGAGATCGCGCATGTCAGCGGCGGAATGGCTTTGTGCGAGCATGCGCCGGCTTTCGCGCAACTGCTGGCCTTCACGCGCTAGCGTAACCTGTTGACTGGCATGGCGGTGGTAGTCGCGCACGGTTGCTGCAATTTCATCAAGGTAGCGCACGCGATCGGGTGGCACGATGACCGTTCGCCCGGTGGATTTGCGTGTTTTGACCATTGGCAAGTGACCCGGCCCGGGATCGAGCCCGAGTTCTCCGAGTCTGTTCATGATTGCCTGGTAAAGGGCAGTGGTGCCATCGTCGTTAAATCTCGATGCGATCGTGCCAAAAACCGGCATTGTTTCAATGGCCTGGGTAAATGCCTCGCGATTACGCTGGACCTGTTTGCAAACATCCCGGTAGGCATCCTCGGCGCCTTTGCGGTCAAACTTGTTGATCGCGACGATATCGGCAAAATCGAGCATGTCGATTTTCTCGAGCTGGCTTTGCGCGCCAAATTCCGGCGTCATGACGTAGACCGATGTATCAACCAGGGGCACGATGGCGGCGTCTCCTTGTCCGATCCCCGGGGTTTCGACAATGATGAAATCAAATTCGCAAAGCTTGCAGGCGGCGATGATGTCTCCGACCACCGCGGGAATTTCACCGACTGAATTCCGCGTTGCTATCGAGCGCATATAGATACCCGGGTGGTCTATTGCATTCATCCGAATCCGATCGCCTAGCAATGAGCCCCCGGTTTTGCGGCGCGTCGGATCGACCGCGATGACCGCAATTCTGAGTTGATCCCCGTGGTCAAAGCGAAAGCGCCGGATAATTTCATCGGTTAATGAAGATTTCCCCGAGCCACCGGTGCCGGTAATGCCGAGCACCGGGGTGTTGCGTTCGACAGCCTTTTGCGAGATTTGAGCACGCAGTTTTTTGCTGACGCTGTCGTTTTCGAGCGCTGTAATCAGGCTCGCAAGTGCGGCGGTATCGTGCTTTGACAAATCTTCGAGCGAGGTTGGTGCCTGCCTGCCCGGATCGTACTGACAGCGATCAAGCATGTCCCTGATCAGGCCCTGCAAGCCCATGGTCTGACCATCCTCGGGCGAATAAATGCGGGTCACGCCATAAGCTTCAAGTTCACGAATTTCGGCCGGTATGATGACGCCGCCACCCCCGGCAAAAATCCTTGTATCGGGCCGGCCCCTGTCTTTAAGCATATCGACCATGTACTTCAGATACTCGACGTGTCCGCCCTGGTAAGAACTCAAAGCGATAGCATGGGCATCTTCCTGGATCGCGGCATCGACGATTTCTGCAACGGAACGGTTATGACCGAGATGAATCACTTCGGCGCCCGAGGATTGCAGGATGCGGCGCATGATGTTGATCGCGGCATCGTGCCCATCGAACAGGCTCGCCGCGGTCACAAAGCGGACCTTGCGCGGGCCGACCGAACTCGATGGAATGGTGATTACCTTTTCCTGTGCGGAACTCATAAACGGGGCCTCGACCGATTAATTTGGGGTTGCATTGAGCGGCATATTAAACTACCTTACGTTTACGTTAACGTCAACCAATGAATATAGTGATATTCCTACTCTTTTCACGAATTGTTTTACTCGTATCGACATGAGCAGTCAATTTGAGCCCAGGAATCCCGATTTCAAATCCCGGGTGATGCAGAGTTTCAGCGAGCAGAGCGTGATGCAGACCATCAACGCATCGCTGGTCACGGTCGAGGCGGGGCAGGTTGAAATCGAACTTCCGTACCGGCGCGAGCTAACCCAGCAGGATGGGTTCATCCACGCCGGGATATCATCCACGATAATGGATAGCGCATGCGGCTACGCGGCTTTTACGCTGATGCCGGCAGAGGCACGGGTTTTGACGATCGAATTCAAGATCAACCTGCTGGCACCGGCCGCGGGGGATCATTTCCGCGCCATTGGTAAGGTGCGCAAATCGGGGCGCAGCCTGTTTGTTGCCGAAGCTGACCTTTATGCGACCAGTGATAAAACAGAAAAACTGGTCGCAACGATGGTTGGAACCCTGATGGCGGTGAATCCGCAGCAACCGGAATCAAATCAGCATGAATAAAGCCGAAACCCATAATAAGACCTACACCATTGGTGAATTGGCCGAGGAATTCGGCGTGACTTCGCGCGCATTGCGCCTGTACGAGGAAGAAGGCCTGCTGGACCCGCAACGTGAGGGTACACGCCGCATATACAACGAACGTAACCGTGTGCGCCTGCGGCTGATCTTGCGCGGTAAACGACTCGGCTGGTCGTTATCGGAAATCCGGGAGTCGTTCGATCTGTACGATTCGAGCCTGGGCGAGGAAGCCCAGCTCGAATGGATGCTGGACAAACTCGCGCAGCGACGGGAGTTGTTAATGGAGCAAAGCAAGGATATTGAAAATGCGCTGCAGGATCTTGAGCGCATCACTACCGATGCCGAGCACGCACTGCGGGGCATTCGCGCGCAGCAACGCAGGGCAGGTAACGGTTAAACCGGGGGTAGGCTAATGATACATCTTCCATCCTTGAATTTTGAACTGGGCGAAACCGTGGATATATTGCGTGACGCGGTGCAGGACTTCGCGCAGCAAGTAATCGCGCCGATCGCGGCCGATATCGATCGCAGCAATGAATTTCCGAATGAGCTCTGGCCCAAACTTGGCGAGATGGGTTTGCTCGGCATCACCGTGCCCGAGACCTATGGGGGAGCCGATATGGGCTACCTCGCGCATATCGTCGCGATGGAAGAAATCAGTCGCGCCTCGGCCTCGGTTGGACTGAGTTACGGTGCGCACTCGAACCTGTGCGTGAACCAGATTAATCGCAACGGTAACGACACGCAGAAGCAGAAGTACCTGCCGAAGTTGATCAGCGGTGAACATATCGGCGCACTCGCGATGTCGGAACCGGGCGCGGGATCGGATGTCGTCAGCATGCAGATGAAGGCCGAGAAAACCGATACCGGATACCGGCTCAACGGTACCAAGATGTGGATTACCAATGGCCCGGATGCCGACGTGATCGTGGTGTACGCGAAAACCGACCCAGCCGCGGGCTCCCGCGGAATCAGTGCCTTCCTGGTCGAGAAGGCATTTGGCTTCAAGACCGCGCAAAAGCTCGACAAGCTCGGCATGCGTGGCTCCAATACCGGCGAACTGGTGTTCGAGAATGTCGAGGTGCCTGCCGAGAACCTGCTTGGTGAACTCAATCGTGGCGCAGCGGTGCTGATGAGCGGGCTCGATTACGAGCGCGCGATACTGTCAGCCGGGCCGACCGGTATCATGCTGGCCTGCATGGATGCCGTGGTGCCTTACGTACATGAGCGCAAACAGTTCGGCCAGCCGATCGGCGAGTTCGAGTTGATGCAGGGCAAGCTGGCCGACATGTACACGACCATGAACGCGACCAGGGCCTACGTCTATGCGGTCGGCAAGGCTTGTGACCGCGGTGAAACCACGCGCAAGGATGCTGCCGGGGCGATTCTGTACGCCGCCGAAAAGGCAACCTGGATGGCGCTCGAAGCAATCCAGGCGCTGGGTGGCAACGGCTATACCAGCGATTACCCGGTCGGCCGACTATTACGCGACGCCAAGCTCTACGAAATCGGGGCCGGCACGTCCGAAATCCGTCGCATGCTGATTGGCCGTGAATTATTCGATGAAACAACTTAACCAGTCTGATACGAGGTTGTCATGAGTGAAAATATTGTTATTACCGGCGCTGCCCGTACCCCGATGGGTGGTTTCCAGGGTGTTTTGTCCGACGCCAGTGCATCCCAGCTTGGCGCGGCCCCTATCAAGGCTGCACTGGAACGCAGCCAGTTACAGGGCGATGCAATCGATGAAGTCATCATGGGCTGCGTACTGCCGGCCGGGCAGGGCCAGGCACCGGCGCGCCAGGCCAGTCTCGGGGCCGGGTTGCCGCTGTCTGTTGGCTGCACCACGATCAACAAGATGTGCGGCTCCGGTATGAAGGCAACCATGCTGGCGCACGACCTGCTACGCGCGGGCACCAACCGGGTCATGGTGGCTGGTGGTCTCGAAAGCATGACCAACGCACCGTACCTGCTGACCAAGGTGCGTGGTGGATTGCGTATGGGTCACGGCCAGGTACTCGATCACATGTTTCTCGATGGACTCGAAGACGCCTATGACAAGGGTAAATTGATGGGTGTGTTTGCCGAGAACACCGCGGACAAGTACGGTTTCACACGCGAGCAGCAGGATGAATTCGCGATCACTTCGCTCAGGCGCGCGCAGGCCGCGATCGAAAGTGGCGCCTTCAAGGACGAGATCACGCCGGTCGTGATCAAGACGCGCAAGGGCGAGGTCACGGTCGACACCGACGAGCAGCCGTTCAACGCGAATATCGACAAGATCCCGACGCTGCGTCCGGCCTTCCACCAGGACGGAACTGTGACCGCGGCAAATTCCAGTTCGATTTCGGATGGCGGGGCGGCGCTGGTGCTGATGGCTGAATCGGAGGCCGGACAGCGGGACATCAAGCCGCTGGCGGTGATTCGCGCTCATGCTACCCATGCGCACGAACCCGCCTGGTTTACCACGGCCCCGGTCGGTGCGATCAAAAAGGTGCTGGAAACCGCGAACTGGTCCAGTGATGAAGTCGATTTGTACGAAATCAATGAAGCTTTCGCGGTGGTTACGATGGCCGCGATGACTGATCTTGGGCTTGATCATGCCAAGGTCAATATTAATGGTGGCGCCTGCGCACTCGGACATCCGATTGGTGCTTCGGGCGCGCGTATTATGGTTACGCTGATCCATGCGTTGCAGAGTCGAGGCCTGAAAAAGGGAGTCGCCGGGCTCTGCATCGGCGGCGGCGAAGCCACCGCTATCGCGATCGAACTGATTTAACGCCCGCAATGGATCTCAGTGAAGAGCAGCGCCTGATCCGCGACAGCGTGCGCGAATTCGTGCAGGCACGGGTTACACCTTTTGCTGCCGACTGGGATCGCGACAGCCACTTCCCCCGCGAGCAGCTCGCCGAAATGGCCGAGCTGGGTCTGTTCGGTATGTTTATCCCGGAAGCCTGGGGCGGCAGCGGTGCTGACTATTTATCCTTCGCGCTCGCGATTGAAGAAGTTGCTGCTGGCGATGGTTCCTGTTCGACGATCCTGAGTGTGAATAACTCGGTGGTGTGTGGCGTGCTACTGGCTTCCGCTAGCGAGTTTTTAAAACAAACCTATCTGATACCGCTCGCGTCAGGTGCGCAACTGGGGTGCTTCTGCCTGACCGAACCGCAGGCCGGTTCCGATGCCGCGGCGCTGAAAACGAGGGCGCAAAAACAGGGCGACGAGTACGTTTTGAATGGAACCAAGGCGTTTATCACGTCTGGAAAGAATGCCGATGTTGCCATCGTGTTCGCGGTTACCGATCCGGATGCCGGTAAGAAAGGCATCAGCGCTTTCGTTGTGCCGACCGACAATCCGGGATACGAGGTGGGGGCGGTGGAACAGAAAATGGGTCAGCATGCTTCCGATACCGCACAGATCTTTTTCAAGGATTGCCGCATCCCGGCAGATCATTTAATCGGTGCGGAAGGCGAAGGTTACAAGATCGCGTTGATGAATCTCGAGGGAGGCAGGATCGGCATCGGTGCCCAGTGTGTCGGCATGGCGCGTGCGGCTTACGAGTGCGCGCTGGACTATGCCCGACAGCGTTCCAGTTTCGGCCAGCCGCTGGTCGAGCACCAGGCGATTGCCTTTCGCCTGGCCGATATGGCCACCCAACTTGAAGCGTCCAGGCTCATGGTGCATAAAGCGGCGCGCCTGCGCGATGCCGGCGAACCCTGTTTGAAACAGGCGAGCATGGCCAAGTTATTTGCGTCCGAAGCCGCCGAGAAAATCTGTTCCGATGCGATCCAGGTGCTCGGGGGATATGGTTACCTGCGCGATTTTCCGATCGAGCGCATCGCGCGTGATGTACGGGTTGCACAGATATACGAGGGCACCAGCGATATTCAGCGCATTGTCATTGCCCGGGAAATCAACGCCAGGTCATGAGTGTCATCGAATCCAGGATCAGCAGCCGGGCGGCCGAGTTTCAGCAAAATCGCGATGCGATGCTGGCGCTGGTTACCGACCTGCGCGCTCGTGCCGAAGTCATCGCGATGGGTGGTGGTGAACGCGCAAGAGCGAACCACCTGGGCAGGGACAAGCTGTTACCGCGAGACCGTATCGACAAGCTTGTCGATCCCGGATCGCCGTTTCTGGAGCTGGGTCAATTCGCCGGTTATGAAATGTATGGTGAAGACAATGTCGCCGCCGGCGGTTTAATCACCGGCATCGGACGCGTCAACGGACTCGAATGCATGATTGTGGCCAATGATGCCACCGTCAAGGGTGGCACCTACTACCCCATTACCGTTAAGAAACACCTGCGCGCGCAGGCGATCGCGGCGGAAAATAATCTGCCCTGTATTTACCTGGTTGATTCTGGCGGGGCACATTTACCGAGCCAGGACCAGGTATTTCCGGATCACGATCATTTCGGGCGTATTTTTTACAACCAGGCCAATATGTCGGCCCGGGGGATTCCGCAGATCGCGGTGGTTATGGGTTCCTGTACCGCGGGCGGCGCCTACGTGCCGGCGATGTGTGACCAGTCGATCATCGTCCGCGAGCAAGGCACCATTTTCCTCGGCGGACCGCCGCTGGTGAAGGCGGCTACCGGCGAGGTTGTCAGCGCCGAGGAACTCGGCGGCGCGGATGTGCATGCGCGCATCTCGGGCGTGGTCGATCACTATGCCCAGAACGACGCGCATGCGCTCGCAATGGCGCGCGATATCGTCGCCTCGCTGAACCGGGTCAAGCAACCCGATATCGTGTTGCGTACACCGGTCGAACCCCGTTACCCGGTGGAGGATCTCTACGGCATCGTCCCGGGCAGCCTGCGTAAGCCGTTCGACATACGCGAGATTATCGCTCGCCTGGTCGATGGCAGCGAGTTCGACGAGTTCAAACAGCTTTACGGCACCACGCTGATCTGCGGATTTGCGCATTTATATGGTGTCCCCGTCGGTATTGTTGCCAACAATGGGATTCTGTTTTCGGAATCGGCGTTAAAGGGCGCGCATTTTATCGAGCTATGCGCCAAGCGCCGCATCCCGTTGATATTCCTGCAGAATATTACCGGCTTCATGGTAGGCAAGAAATACGAGCATGGGGGTATAGCCCGCGACGGTGCCAAGATGGTGACCGCGGTCGCCTGTGCTCGTGTGCCCAAGCTGACGCTGGTGGTGGGTGGCAGCTTCGGCGCGGGTAATTACGCGATGTGCGGTCGCGCTTACGGCGGACGTTTCCTGTGGATGTGGCCGAACGCGCGCATCTCGGTGATGGGTGGTGAGCAGGCTGCGACCGTGTTGGCGCAAGTCAGGCGAGATGGTCTCGAGGCCCGGGGCGAAACCTGGAGCCAGGCGGATGAACTCCTGTTCAAGGAACCGATCAAGGCCCAGTATGAACTCCAGGGCGATCCCTACTATGCTTCGGCGCGGCTCTGGGATGATGGCATTATCGATCCGGCCGATTCGCGCCGGGTGCTCGGCCTGGGCCTGTCGGCGGCACTCAATGCACCGATCGAAGCCACCGAGTTTGGCATCTTCAGGATGTAATGCCGATGCGCCGCCGCGGATCCTGCCATGTTCACTAAAATCCTGATCGCCAATCGTGGTGAAATCGCGGTGCGCGTTGCCGCAACGGCACGCAGGCTGGGTATTGCCAGTGTCGCGGTTTACTCGGAAGCCGACAAAAATGCGCTGCACGTGGAAGCATGCGACGAGGCCTATTGCATCGGTGGTGCTGCCGTCAGCGACAGTTATCTTAACGCCGCAATGATATTGCAGGTTGCGCAACAAAGTGGAGCAGAGGCGATTCACCCGGGTTACGGTTTCCTGTCGGAAAATGCAGCATTTGCGCGGGATTGCGAAACGGCCGGGATCGTTTTTATCGGGCCCCCGGCGAGCGCGATCGACGCGATGGGTTCAAAAAGCAAGGCCAAGACGCTGCTGGAAACTGCCGGTGTGCCGCTGATCCCGGGCTACCATGGCGATGATCAACAGGATAAGCAGCTCGCCGCCGAGTCAAAACGAATTGGTTACCCGCAGTTGATCAAAGCCAGCGCCGGGGGTGGCGGCAAGGGTATGCGCCTGGTCGAGAACCAGAAACAATTTGCCGAGGCCCTGGTCTCGGCACGGCGTGAAGCAAGCGCTGCTTTCGGTGACGACCGGGTTCTGATCGAGCGTTACCTCGCTAGGCCGCGCCATGTCGAAATGCAGATTTTCGGCGACCGGCTCGGTAATTACGTGCACCTGTTCGAGCGTGATTGCTCGATTCAGCGTCGTCACCAGAAAGTCCTCGAAGAGGCGCCGGCGCCGGGACTGCCCGACAAGATTCGCGTTGCCATGGGGAAGGCTGCCATCGATTGCGCTAGGACCATTGACTACGTCGGCGCCGGGACGGTCGAGTTCCTGCTCGACCAGGATGGCAGTTTTTATTTCATGGAAATGAATACGCGGCTGCAGGTTGAAC
>Ga0224508_10005147_pt1 | contig 10579 bp, 10 predicted proteins | sample SF_Jan12_sed_USG_4_FD_170157 | JGI IMG/M metagenome (GOLD analysis project Ga0224508, IMG submission 170157) | Sediment microbial communities from San Francisco Bay, California, United States - SF_Jan12_sed_USGS_21 | ecosystem: Environmental > Aquatic > Marine > Sediment | place: USA... | reverse complement strand
GTCCCGCCATCTCTCACGCGGCAGCGAATCTGAGTGCTATCCACCGCATTCACCTCGAGGACGATCTGCCCGTCGTCCAGGAGGAGTACGTCTCCCGAACCCACATCACGAATCAGATCGGGATAGGCGACGCCCACGCAGGCCGCATTGCCGTCGTGGGATCCCATAGCCGTGTCGAGTACGAATTCCTGCCCCTTCGCCAGAACCACCGCCCCCTCTCGGAAGGACTCAATGCGTATTTTTGGCCCCTGCAGGTCCCCCATGATTCCTACGTAGCGGCCAAGCTTCGATGAGATCGCTCGCACTTGCTCTACGCGGGCTCTCTGCTCTTCCGCCGCACCGTGAGAAAAATTCAGCCTCACGACATCCGCGCCGGCGCGGATGAGTGACTCGAGAACATCGGGGTCGTCGGTGGCCGGCCCTAGAGTTGTGACGATTTTGGTGCGTCGACGGAAATCAAAGGTCTCTTGTGGATCCACTCGCAGGCTCCTGATAATTCATCGGCCACTATACCCCAGCCCCTTTGCAGCACGTCGTCTTCATTAGTCCCTGGCACGCGCCTCCAGGATAGCGACCGCTGGAAGTTTCTTCCCCTCGAGGAATTCGAGAAACGCGCCCCCACCGGTGGATATGTAGGAAATCCGCTCGGTCACGCCGAACTGGTCGATGGCAGCGAGTGTATCGCCGCCGCCGGCGATCGAGAACGCATCGCTCTGCGCTACGGCCTGTGAGATGCGCTCGGTCCCATGAGCGAATTGCGGATGCTCGAAAACACCCACGGGCCCGTTCCAGAGGATGGTGCGGGCACCTTGTAACCGCACGCAGTACTCCTGTGCTGTATCCGGACCGATATCCAGGATCATGTCTTTGTCCGAGATCTCCGCAACCGGCTTTACGGTCCCGCAAGCCATCTCATCCAGAGTCTCGGCGACAACGACATCTACCGGCAGCGGAATCGAAACATTACCGAAACCACCCTCGAGTAGCCGGCTGGCGAAACCCAACATGTCCGGCTCGTACAACGAGTTTCCGACGTTCGTTCCCGCGGCCGCTAGCAGCGTGTTCGCAATCCCGCCACCGAGAATCAGCTCGTCTACAATCGCCGCCAGTGACTGCAGCACCTCGAGCTTCGTGGAAACCTTCGAGCCTCCCACTATGGCTATCGTCGGGCGCTCCGGGCTTTCCAACGCATTGCCGAGCGCCTCCAACTCAGCGACCAGCAGCGGCCCGGCGCAGGCGATCGAGGCGAACTGCGCCACTCCGTGGGTACTCGCTTGAGCGCGGTGCGCCGTGCCAAACGCATCCATGACGAAGATGTCGCAGAGGCTCGCCATTTTTCGCGCGAGGTCCGGATCGTTCGCCTTCTCGCCACGCTCGAAACGTACGTTCTCGCACAACACGACATGGCCGGCATCCACATCGACATTCTGCAACCACGATCGGACGAGTGGAACGGGACGACCGAGCAACTCTGCGAGCCGCCGGGCAACCGGCGCCAGTGAATATTCTTCGGCGAATTGCCCCTCCTCGGGCCTCCCCAGGTGGGACATCAACATCACTCGCGCGCCCTGGCCGAGCGCAGACTCGATGGTCGGCAGCGCAGCCCTCAGCCGCGCGTCGTTAGTAATATCGCCGTTCGCGATGGGCGTGTTCAGGTCCTCGCGAATCAGCACCCGCTTCCCTTCCAGCTGAAGGTCTGTCATGCGCTTGACCGCGAGCGCCATTCACAAGCCTCGGCTACGTCGCATTGGCGAAAGCCAGGGTCGTATCGAGCATTCGGTTCGAGAAGCCCCACTCATTGTCATACCACGCACAGACCTTCGCCAGTCTTCCGGAAACCTTGGTAAGCGCGGCATCGACGGTAGATGACGCCGGATCGTGATTGAAATCTATCGATACGAGCGGCTCATCCGTATAGGCAAGAATACCCTTCAGCTCGCTTTGGCTTGCCGCACGCAACGCCTCGTTCAGCTCCTCCGCAGAAGTCTCCCGTCCACAAGTAAAGCTAAGGTCGACTACAGACACATTGATCGTCGGCACCCTGATCGCGAATCCGTCCAGACGGCCGTCGAGCTCGGGAAGCACGAGCCCGACAGCGGAGGCTGCGCCCGTTTTGGTAGGAATCATTGATTGCGTCGCGGAACGGGCTCGTCTCAAGTCCGTGTGATAAACATCCGTTAGTACCTGGTCGTTGGTGTAAGCGTGAATCGTAGTCATCAATCCCTGCTCGATTCCTACCGTTTCATGCAGCACCTTCGCTACCGGTGCCAGACAGTTCGTAGTGCACGACGCATTCGAAATGATCTGGTCCGAAGCCTTCAAGATATGATGATTGACTCCGTAGACGATCGTCGCATCCACCTCGGTCCCGGCGGGCGCAGAGATGACGACCTTGTTCGCGCCCGCTTTCAAATGCGCGGAAGCCTTTTCTTTCGATGCGAAGAATCCCGTGCTCTCCAACACGATGTCGACGCCCAGCTCCTTCCACGGTAGCTTTGCCGGATCCCGTTCCGCGCAAACGCGGATTGCGTCCCCGTCGACTATGAGCTCCCCATCACCCACCTCGACCTTATACGGGAAGGGGCCATGAGCTGTGTCGTATCGCGTCAAGTGAGCATTGGTATTTGCGTCACCAAGGTCATTGACGGCGACGACCTGAAGCGCATCGCGTCTATTTCCCTCGTAGAGAGCGCGCAATACGTTTCTCCCAATGCGGCCATATCCATTGATCGCAATCTTCACAGGCATGTTTCTCTCCTCATCGTAGGATGACGGCGACTAGCGCAAGCCCTTCAATCCGAAAGCATGCGGCGAGCAGCGTCGACAACGGCTTCGACTGTGAAGCCGTAATGTTCAAACAAAAGTTTAGCGGGAGCGGACTGACCGAACTGATCCATCCCGAGGACGTCCCCCTTTCCCTCGACGTAGCGCCACCACGAGTCTCTGGCCCCGGCTTCGATGGCGAGGCGCCTGGCACCGGAAGCGGGCAGCACGTGGAGACGATAGCTCTCCGCCTGGGTATCGAACACTTCGGTGCAAGGCATTGATACGACGCGGATTCGATGCCCACCCTCCATGAGCTCCCGCGCGGCCAGCATGGCCAGGCTGACCTCTGAACCCGTTGCCATGAGAATCAGCTCAGGGTCACCGTCACTATCCAGCAGGATGTATCCGCCTCGAGAAATTGCCCCGATCTGGTCTACGGTCCGGTTGATGTGAAGGAGGCCCTGGCGCGTCAGAATCAAGCTGCTCGGACCGTCGCTTCGCTCGATCGCCGCCCGCCAGGCGACGGCGGTCTCTACGGCATCACAAGGACGCCAGACCGCCATGTTGGGCATTGCACGCAGACTTGCCAGGTGCTCGACGGGTTGGTGTGTCGGCCCATCTTCACCCAGGCCGATTGAATCGTGCGTAAATACGAGAATGGTTCGCGCGCGCATTAAAGCCGCCATTCTCAGCGCGTTACGCGAGTAGTCTGAGAAGACCAGGAACGTACCGCCATAGGGGATAAACCCGCCATGAAGCGTTAATCCATTCAGGATCGCGGTCATCCCGAATTCGCGGACGCCGAAGTAGATATAGTTGCCGTGCGCGTCGTCGGCACCGATAGGCTGCGACCCACTGTGAAGAGTGTTATTCGATCCCGTCAGATCCGCTGATCCACCAATCAACTCCGGCAAATAAGGCGCATAGGCTTCGAGTGCCCGCAACGACGCTTTGCGGGTTGCGAGATCCTTCCCTTCTTCGGCGATCGCCGCGATGGCTGCGGCTGCCCGCTCATCCCAGTCCGTAGGAAGTCGCCCTTGCATCCGGCGTTCAAACTCGGCCGCAAGCTCCGGGTAGCTGGCGCGATAGGCATCGAAGCGTTTCTGCCAGTCGGCTTCGAGACCGCCCCCCCTGGCCCTGGCGTCCCAGGCGGCGCGGATCGGTTCCGGCACCTCGAATGGCGGATAGTCCCAGTCGAGCTCCTCGCGAGCGGCTGCTACCTCATCGGCTCCGAGCGCGGCGCCATGCGTCGCGGCAGTGCCCTGCTTGTTGGGAGCGCCCCAGCCGATAATCGTCTTGCAGAGGATCAACGTCGGCCGCGCGGTCTCGGCTCGGGCGGCCTCAAGCGCAGAAATAACGCTTTGGGAATCGTGGCCGTCGACCTCATCCACGACGTGCCAGCCGTAGGCGCGGAAGCGCTCTGCTGTATCGTCGGTAAACCAGGCTTCGGTTGCACCGTCGATCGAGATCCCGTTGTCGTCATACAAAGCGATCAGCTTCCCCAGACGCAGCGTGCCGGCCAGCGAACACGCCTCGTGTGAGATGCCTTCCATCAGACACCCATCGCCCAAGAAGACGTACGTGTGGTGATTCACGATCTCGCCGTCCGGTCGATTGAAAGTGGCGCCCAGCACCTTCTCGGCCAGCGCCATCCCCACCGCGTTAGCTAGACCCTGCCCGAGGGGTCCGGTCGTGGTCTCGACGCCCATCTCCAGCTCGCGCTCCGGATGCCCAGCCGTTCTTTGACCGAACTGGCGAAACTGTCTCAGCTCCTCCAGCTCGATGGCGTAACCGGTGAGGTAGGCGAGCGAATACAACAGCATGGAGCCATGGCCATTCGATAAGACGAAGCGGTCGCGATCCGGCCAGTGAGGGTTGCCGGGATTGTGCCGCAGGTAGTCATTCCACAAAACCTCGGCGATATCGGCCATTCCCATGGGCATGCCGGGATGGCCCGATTGTGCCTGCTCCACAGCATCCATGGACAGCACGCGAATCGCGTTGGCAAGCTGTCGGCGAAGCGGCCGAGTGGCTGCCATCGTGTTCTCTCCGGTTAGTGCCATCAGGTGATTTTTTTGGCGGTGGCTCTGGTGGAAGGCGAGGATTGTCGCTCAGTGTGGATAGTCTCCGCAACCAGCATGATCTGTGAGCCAGTGCCGATCCCCGCCACGAGAGAATTCAGTATCATGCTTCCATCCTGCACGACTTTCGGATGTTTCACGGACCATTCCAGCTCGACTCATGGCCCAGAGTAATCCCAGACCCACGGTGGTGGTTCTCCACGTTACCGACTCGCACCTGCATGCTACGATCGACAGCCGAATGCGTGGCGTAACGACTCACGTGACTTTTCTTTCTGTCCTGGAGCACGCCCGCAAGGACGCCCGCTGGCCACCTGATGCGATTCTCGTTACGGGAGACATCGTTCAAGATGAGAGCCGGGCTGGTTACGAGCGATTCCGGGAGATGCTACAGGTCTTCGGTCTTCCGGTATTCTGCATCCCGGGAAACCATGACGATCCCAAGCTCATGACGGAGTTGCTGATGGTGCCACCATTCCAGGTGTGCGGCGACGCGAAATTGGAGGCATGGCGCATCCTGCTGATTAGCACGTTTCAGAAGGGAGAGGATGCGGGCGCCATCGGCCCGGACGGCCTCGCCGCATTGGAGGAGTCGCTGAGGAAGTTCGCCGACGAGCACGTACTGATCTGCATGCATCACCAGCCACTTCCGATGGGTAGCGCCTGGCTGGATGGCGTGGGCTTGCGCGACGCGGAGCAGTTTCTCGAAACCATTGACCGGCACGAGCGGGTGCGGGGCGTGGTCTGGGGCCATGTCCATCAGGCCTCCGACCGGAAGCGAAACGAGGTACGCTTCTTGAGTACCCCCTCGACGTGCTCGCAGTTCCTCCCGAACAGCGATTTTTTCGCCATCGATACTCGACCGCCCGGATTGCGCTGGCTGGTACTGGAAGCCGATGGCCAGATAACGACCGAAGTCGACTGGGTCAGCTCGGTGGATCAGACGTGAGGCTGTCCGCCACCCGGTGCCTTCTGCTGTGCCTGGTGTCCGGGGCGGCGTGGGGAGAGCCGGCAGCGTGGCGAGTGACGGGTGCAGGAGCTGGCGAGTTATGGTTGCTCGGCTCCGTCCACTACCTGCGCCAGGAAGACTATCCGTTGCCGCCCCGCATAGACGCGCTGTATCGACTGGCGGACGTCATCGTCATGGAGCTCGACCTCGATGACCTGGATGCACTGACAGTACAGGGCTCGTTCGCCGGCGCCGGCATGCTCCCACCCGGGAGTTCACTCGACACGGTATTGACGCCCCGGGTTTACGCTCTCGCCGAGGCTCGCGCCGCCGAGCTCGGCCTGGACCTGACGTTGATGGCGGATTTTGAGCCTTGGCTGATCGCCATCACCCTCATGGACCTCGGCATGAATGCGTTAGGATTCAACGCGAGTCAGGGCCTGGAGCAATATCTGCTGCGCCGCGCCAACGGCGACGGCAAGGAGATTCTTGGCCTGGAGACGCTCGAGGATCAAATCAAGGTCTTCGACCAGCTTTCTGTCGCGGAGCAGGAAGCTCTACTCCTGCAAACACTGACTGAGCTCGATTCGGCCGACGATGTCATGGACGAGCTGTTGGATGCCTGGCGTGACGGTCGTCTCGATACTCTGGCGAGTGAGCTTACCGCTGACTTCGACGACTTCCCCAATCTGTATCAGCATCTCGTAATTGACCGCAATGAGCGATGGTTGGAAGGTCTCGAGCAACTTCTCAACGAAGCGGGGAGCTACCTGGTCGTGGTCGGCGCGCTTCACCTGGTGGGCGAGGGCAGCGTTGTCGAGCTCCTCGCGCAGAGAGGGCTGTCTGTCGAGGCGGTCGAGCGATAGCGGTCAAACCTCGACCATCTCGAAGTCCTCTTTGCCAGCCCCGCAGTCGGGGCAGCGCCAGGACAATGGAATATCCTTCCAACGCGTCCCGGGCTCGATTCCCTCATCGGGCAGCCCGACGGCCTCCTCGTAGATGAAGCCACAAATCAAGCACATATACTTCTTTGGCTCCGAGCTACCCATCGGCGCGTCGCCCGTGTTCAGTTCCTGAGGCTGAGGGGCTCATAGGACTTCCCGTTGAACAGCCCGAAATAGCTCTCGATCAGGGGGTGGCGTATGGGATCGCGATCCGTAGCTGATTCGAGGTTACGCTCCGCGACGTAGGTTGTCTGATCGAGGTTATCCACCAGCACGTGATACCAGGGGCAATCCCTCGGTGGTCGACTGAGAGCGACGCGGTCATACCACTCATCGCTCAGCATGAAGCGTGGATCCACATCGTAGATTACGCCCCTGTAGCCGAAACGGCGATGCATGACGATCTGTCCGATATGAAAGCCGCCCCTGACCTCGGTTGCCTCACTCATCCGGCTTCTTCCCTCACGAACGGGGTCAATAGACTGAGTCGAGCCAGTGGATCTTGCATCTCCAACGAGCTTTGTTTCGTCGTCAGCGGCAGGGGCAGAATCTCGGTGAGACGGTGTCCTACCCAGGCTGAGTCACCATAGTTCTTTGGGATGTTCTGATAATGGCGTCCCAGCTCATCAAGTACGTCCCTGAGCAGCCGTGTGAGAAACTGGTACTCGTCTGGAACCGGGATCTCGGGCTCGGCTTCAACCGACCGGACGGTCCCCATATACAACCCGTCCGGTTGTCGGTCTGCGGACTCCAGCTCGAATCGGTGCCTGCCTTCCGCCGTAACGCCTAACAACCCGTCACTACCCTGGTACCAATCGACGATCTCCGCCACCGTGCCGACCCCGAAAGTGTCCGCGTCACCCGCCTCCGCGCCATCCCGAATCAAGAGGACGCCAAACCCGCTGTCCTGTCGCAGACAACGGCTCACCATATCCAGGTAGCGCGGCTCAAACACTCTCAATGGCAAGGGCCCTCCGGGGAAGAGTACCGTATTCAGCGGAAACAACGGCAGTAGTGCGGTGTCCATCACCCGAACCGGAAACGACGGCCTAGGCGCTCGCTGGCTCGGGGTCGTTACTCTTCAGGGATTGCTGAAGGAGCCGGGGCAAGCCCTGAAAGCTGCCATTGGACATCATCAACACTTGATCCCCGCTTTTTAGCTCCTCCAGGAGCTCTCTGAGTATCTCGTCGACCCCCCACCCAACCGAGAGCTTTGCGCCGAGCGGCGCCAGCGCCGACTCTGGATTCCATTTCAACTCCTCGGATGCCAACACGAACACCCGGTCCGCCTCATCGAAAACCTTTCTGAGAGAGTCCCGATGAACGCCCATCCGCATCGTGTTCGATCTGGGCTCTAGAACGACGATAACCCGCCGGTCGGCCTTCTGACTCCTCAGTCCGCGAATCGTCGTTTCGATTGCGGTGGGATGATGAGCAAAATCATCGTAAAGCGTAATGCCATTGAAGACGCCCCTCTTTTCCAGCCGCCTTTTCACGCCCTTGAACTTGGAGAGAGCCTCGAGAGCCAGCTCTATGCTGACGCCCGCATACACGGCTGAACTCAACGCTGCCAGCGCATTTTCCAGGTTGTGTGAGCCCAATAGCGCCCAGTCGGCTTGCCCGACGTTGTCTCCATCACGAAAAACGCTGAAGCGGGATTTTGCACCGATCAGATCGTAACTCGCCGACCAATTAGCCCCCTCCTCGGAACTGAAAGTCTGTACCGGGGTCCAGACACCTTTCTCGAGCAACCGCTCGATGTTGTCATCGCGACCGTTCACGCTGATCAAACCGTGATTGGGGACGGTCCGCAGCAACTGATGAAATTGCCAGAGAATGGCATCCATGTCCGCGTATATATCAGCGTGGTCATACTCGATGTTCATGATGGCGAGCGTTCGAGGCCGATAGTGAACAAACTTCGCACGCTTATCGAAAAACGCCGTATCGTACTCGTCCGCTTCGACGACAAAATACTCAGAATCTCCGAGCCGCGCAGAGATTCCAAAGTCACGTGGCACGCCGCCGATCAAAAAACCCGGAGAATGTCCAGCGTAATCCAGGATCCACGCAAGCATGCTGCTTGCCGTCGTCTTTCCATGAGTCCCGGCGAGCGCCAATACCCACTTGTCCTGCAGGACGTTATCGAAGAGCCACTCCGGGCCCGAGTAGTAGGGAAGACCGGAGTCCAGCAGAGCCTCTACGGCCCTGTTGCCCCTCCCCAAGACGTTTCCGACAACCACGCAGTCCACCCCATGGCTGAACGAATCGGCTTCATATCCTTCGTGCAAGCGAATGCCGAGCTTTCTCAACTGCGTGCTCATGGGCGGATAAACGTTCTCGTCCGAACCGGAGACCTGGTGGCCTGCGGCTTTCGCAATAGCCGCTATTCCACCCATGAAGGTGCCGCAGATTCCGAGTATATGAACACGCATCAGCCGGTCACCGGAAACAAATAATCGCGCAGTGTAAATGAGATCATGACGTACCCTATCACGATCAAAACGCCCACGAAATATGCGTTCTGAAGCGCCCTGGACAGGACGAAGCCGGCAACATCGAGCGACCAGAGAAACAGGAGTAGATAGACGAACGTGCCCGCGCTAGGCTCCCCACCCGAATCTCTTACCGCATCGATCCACGCGAGGATGGGTATCCCGACGATACTCAGCAGCGTCTCAGCCCCCAGCAGGGCGGTTGCAGTTTGGAGGAACCGTCTAGAATGATCGAACACCCTGAGTACTAACCAGACGAACCAGAGATAAAAGAAAGTCTCGAGTATGATCAGGCCGATGAAACTGAGTTGGAGTGTGTATCCGAGGATGGTCAGGTCCAGAAGACGCTCCGCGGGTTCGCTCACGATTAAGGATAAGAAGCCTACCGCGAGATAAGTACTGAGAATCAGGCTGAACAGAAAGCGTGATGCGGGGAGTTCTTCTGGACCGCGACGGTGCAACGCAATGTCAGCAAATACCTGTACAAGCCGCCACAAACGTACTTACCCCTCTGATTTCGACAGAACCTGACTGGAACCAAGTGTAAAAGAAACCCATGAGAGACACAGACTTTTTCATCGACAATGAGAAATCACTGGTCGATTTGATATCCAGAATATCCCCGGACGTAGTTGTGTCGCTCGACACGGAATTCGTCCGGGAGCGGACTTACTACGCTCAGCTGTGTCTCGTCCAGATCGCAACACCGAGCATAACGGCTTGTGTCGATTGTCTAGCGGATATGGAGCTGAAGCCGCTCTTCGAGTCCCTGCTGAATCCCCAGAGGGTCTGGCTCTTACACAGCGCGCGCCAGGACCTCGAGGTGATGAACCAGCACGCGGATGGCCTTCCGGCTCGACTCATCGACACCCAGATAGCCGCCGGGCTGCTCGGCTACCCCCCGCAGATCGGCCTCGGAGATCTCCTCGAGGAAGTCCTGGGCGTGAAGCTGGACAAGGCGTTCGCTCGAACGAATTGGGCGAAACGTCCGTTACCAGAGCCCGCACTGCACTACGCGTTGGACGACGTACGCTATCTTTCCAGATTGTGGCAACTCCTGAAGTCGGAGCTGGAGAACCGTGACCGGCTAAGCTGGCTGGAGGAGGATTGTGTCCTAGCGCTGAACACGCCGCTGGTTACTTCAGCGGCAACGCTATGGTCGCGCCTGAAGGGGCTCGGTTCCATGGAGGGCCGCGCCAAGTGCGCGGCACTGTCTCTGGTCGAGTGGCGCGAGAGCTGCGCTCAGAAGCTGAATAGGCCTCGGCGGTGGATACTGAGCGACGAAATTCTGTTGCGCATCGCCCGGACGTTTCCGACTACGCAAGAGAAGTTGGCCTCGATTGC
>Ga0224508_10005146_pt1 | contig 10580 bp, 9 predicted proteins | sample SF_Jan12_sed_USG_4_FD_170157 | JGI IMG/M metagenome (GOLD analysis project Ga0224508, IMG submission 170157) | Sediment microbial communities from San Francisco Bay, California, United States - SF_Jan12_sed_USGS_21 | ecosystem: Environmental > Aquatic > Marine > Sediment | place: USA: California... | reverse complement strand
CTTTCTCCGTGCAAAAATCCTCGAGAGACATCCCTTTGGGACGACGATAACGATCAGGCACTGGCAGGTGGTGGACAAACCCCTTCTCGAAATCCAAATAGTTCTTATCACGTTCTTTGCCTGAACAAGAAGCAGCAAGATAAGTGCTGCCGTGATAGGCCTTTTGTCTGGAGATGACGTGCTTCTTTTCCGGTCTACCGAGGTAATTATTAAAGAACATGACAAAGCGCAACGCAGAATCCACCGCAGTGGAACCCCCAGTGGTGTAGAAAACGTGATTCAAATCTCCAGGGGAAAGCTCTGCAAGTAGCTTGGCAAGCTCCGCAGCAGGCGCGTTTGCCAGCGACCACGGGCTGTAGTACGGCATCTGCAACACCTGCTCGGCAATCGCCTGTGCCATCTCAGCGCGTCCATGACCGATGTTCACGCACCACATCCCTGCAGGGCCATCGATCAGTTTGTTTCCATCTGTGTCATAGATATAAATTCCTTCTGATTGACCCACTATGGTTCTTTCGTTCTTTCCCGCACGTTGCAAATTGTCCCAAGGATGCACCCAAAGATTGTCGTAGTCTTGCAATTGCAAGGTGTTAAATTGAGCATTTGATTTCATCATAAATTCCTGTCGAGTAATGGTGCTGCGAAATAGAGAGCCGCTAACCGCTGCAAGCTACGTTAGCGCTCAGGCACAGGAGTGGCCCTGCGACGCGGCGGATTAAAAAACGGTCGTTGTGTGATGTGGCACGGCACCATCTGTTTCTCCCATTTAAGTTCCTTGGACACATAGATCTCAACCCACAAGTTCTCCTGTGGTGCATCGCCATCTAAGGAAGCAATCGCTATGTTTCGTTTACATGTGGGTGACCACATGGCGGAGGTCACATGGCCCACTTGTTTCTTCCGATTGTGATAAATAAAGGCATCACGCGCCGGCTTATTGCCGTCGACGTCCAAACCCACCAGGCGGTAACGTGGCGTCTCGCCTTCTTGCTCACGCAGCAACGCCCGCTTGCCATTGAAATGACCTTTGTCGAAGTTCACCAGCCGCCCGAGACCCAACTCAACCGGCGAACGTCCGCGGGTCTTGCGCAGCGCTTCATCGGCCGGCATAAAGTCCACATGCGGTGCGATAAACCCCGCCTCGATCCGCACCAAATCCAACGCCTGCGAGCCAATGGGTCGAATTGCATACTCATCGCTCGGCTGCATCAAGCTATCCCACAAATCAATCGCGAGTCGAGGATCGATCCACAACTCGTAACCAAGGTCACCGGTAAAGCCGGTGCGCGATACCAGTAGCTGCGAATCTGCAAAGTCGTAGTGTTTGAGTTCAAACGGTTTAAGGGTCTCGATTCCGGATAGACCGAGACGCTTGAGTACCGCACATGAGGTGGGTCCTTGCAGTGCAACCGCGGCAATTTCTTCCGAGACGTCCTCGATTTCTACGTCACAGCCATAGGCGGTATCGTGTAACCAACATAAATGACGGTCCTGCGCACACAACCGAAATTCATTCTCACTAAAGCGAAATAATGTACCGTCATCCAATACCTTGCCGTCATCGTTGCACCACAGCACGTAGGCCACCCGACCTGGTTTGATCTTGTTAATGTCGCGAGTAATGAGACGATTGACATAGCGTGATGCCTCGGGACCTACGATCCGATATTTGATCATCGGCGAGAGATCAAACAACGTTGCACCATTGCGTACAGCGAAATATTCGAGCTCGACGTCATAGTAGACGTCTACGGTCGTATAGCCCGCCCAGCGCACCCATTGATTGGCGCGACACAGCTCGCTGGTGCGTGGATGCAACGGTGTCGGCAATACCGGTTCTTGGTATGGCAATACACTCATGCGTTCACCTCCGTGGCCAACACTTGCCTGGCGGCATTCATTCCGGCTGCCCCCATCACTCCACCACCGGGATGACAGCCCGCACTACAAAGGTAGAAACCGGGCACCGGAGTGTAATACTGCGACACCCCTGGCATAGGCCGCATCATCATGAATTGGTCAAAGGCGATCTCACCGTGATGCCAATGTCCACCGCTCATTCGAAAGTCGCGCTCGAGATCCAAAGGCGTAATCACCTCACACGCTTCTATGGAATCGGAAAACCCCCGTGCATAGCGAGAAATGCATTGAATGACACAGTCGGTGAATTGCTCGCGTGATTGGTCCCAGTCGTCACGCAGATCATAGGGGGCGTATTGCACGATCACCGACATCACGTGCTTGCCGTTGGGTGCAAGGGTATTGTCGTGCACCGATGGGATAACAATCTCCATCCCAGGTGACTCGGAGTACTCTCCATATTTGCTATGGTTGAAAGCGCGTTCTAGATAGTCGATCCCCGGCGCGATGAGCAGCCGTCCTCCAGTGCGTTCAGCATCAAGTCCGGAGAATGCCGGGAGTGCTGACAGGGCGAAGTTAACCTTGGCGGTGACCCCCTTCATACGGATGTTGCGCACGCGGCGCACAAACCCAGTATCTAGATTTTCGCTGCCCACGAAACGAAGAAAGCTTCGTCGAGGATCAGCGCCGGAAATCACAACCGGCGCGGCCACCTCCTCGCCGCTTTCAAGTCTGATCCCACCCACTTTGTCAGATTGCAACAGCACCTTAGCAACCGGACTACCGGCTCGAATCTCCGCCCCCGAAGAACGGGCTGCTGCGGCTAACGCCGCGGTGACCGCACCCAGTCCACCCTTGGGGTATGCCAGACCGCGCTCTGACTGACTCGCCAGTCTGTAAAGGTAAGTCAGCACGCTTCCCGGCGATCGAGGCCCTAGGTTACTGCCGACCACCGCATCCCACGCCAGCGCACCGCGCAGCAACTCGCTGTCAAAAAACTCTTCCAGCAGATCCGCGATATTCATGCCGACGATGCGCAAAAACTCACGCATGTCGTCACGGCCTAGTCGACGAGCCGCCCAACCCAATTTCAGCAAATTGGATCGGTCGGACCAGTCGGCGGTCCCCAACCGAGGCGGAGTTTTGTCGAGAAATGATTTTATAATTGATGCGTAACTACTTAATCTTTGGTTGAATTTAGGAAAGTACTGAAGATCCGAATCAGCGCCGCTTGCGATACCGGTGACGGTGTTTTGGGAGGTGGTTAGATGTTGCCCGTCCTCCGCCAACACCGTGGTCGGTAGCGCTGACTTGGCCCACTCCAGACCATGACGGTTGAGATCCAGCTCGCGAACAACCTTGGGATGCAGCATGTTGGCCAAGTGGGCACATGTCGACACCTTAAATCCCGGAATCAATTCCAGCGTGATCGCGGCCCCGCCCACCACTGCTGAGGCCTCTGCCAGCAACACCCGACGCCCCGCCTTGGCCAGATAGGCAGCACACACCAGGCCGTTGTGGCCGGCACCAATAACGATTGCGTCGTATTTAGCGTCCATCATTTGGCTGTTGAGCGCACACCGCGGTCTCGCAGGATCTCCCGCGCCGCATTGGCCCCTGGAGCGCCCATCACACCTCCGCCTGGATGGGTGCTCGATCCACACATATATAAACCGTCGACCGGCGCGCGATATTGGGCGTAACCAGGTATGGGCCTGTTGAACAAAAGCTGGTCCATCGTGAGCTCACCTTGAAAGATATTGCCCTCGGTCAAGCCCACTTCATTTTCCAGATCCCACGGAGTGCGCACCTCCACATCCAAGATAAGGTCTTTGAAGTTGGGACTATGTTCGGCGATCGCATTAATCACTGTGTCGCCAAAGGCCTTGCGGTTGGCATCATCCCATTCACCGTCAGCCAGATAGGGCGGCACGTACTGCACAAACACTGACATGTAGTGCTTGCCCGGCGGTGTCATGGTGGGATCGAGCTGGGTCGGGATTAACATATCGACATACGGCTGGCGCGACCATGTGCCGTTTTTCCAATCATCATAGGCCCGCTCCAAAGTATCGATGCTATCGGTGATATGCATGTCGCCCTGGCGTGCGGGGCAATCCGGTGGGAGGGCAGGAAAATCCGGTAGTCCATCCAGGGCGATGTTGAGTTTTCCCGACGAGCCACGAATTTTGAAATTGCGCACCCGTTTCACAAAATTTGCAGGCAAATCTGCTTCGTCCATAACCTTAAGAAAGGTACGTTTCACATCGAGATTGGACACCACGGTACGAGCGTGCACCTCTTCGCCGTCTGCTAGCGCGACCCCTACTGCTTTGCCTTCGCGTACAATAATCTGACTCACTTCCGCCTCGGTGCGGATCTCACCGCCTGAAGCTTGCAGCGATTTCGCCATCGCCTGAGTCACCGAACCCATCCCGCCACGGGCATAACCCCATGCACCGATATTGCCGTCGACTTCCCCCATGTAGTGATGTAGCAACACATAAGCGGATCCCGGTGAGCGCGGTGCCAGCGCAGTGCCTATGATTGAGCTGCCGGCCAGATGTCCCTTGATCACCTCAGTTTCAAAATACTGATCCAGAAAGTCGGCACAACTAATCGTCCAGAAGCGAATCGTGTCATACATCTGCTTCTCGCCGAGGTCATAAAAGGCCTTACCTAAATCCCACAGACCGCGCAGATCCCGGGGCTTGAACGATGTGGGATCCGGTGGTGTGGTCAGCAGCATTGGTTTGATAAAGCGGCATTGACGCAATACCTCCAGGGCGTAGCGATCATAAGCTTCGGCGTCACGGCGCGAATGACGTGCAATCTCCCGACGATTGGCGTCGTGGTCAGCATAGTTCGCAAAGTAGTCGCCATTGCGCATCATGCTGACGCTACCTTCATAGGGGATGATTTGCAGACCAAATCGGGACAGCTCTAATTCACGCATGATCTCAGGACGCAGCAGACTACAAACATAAGAGCAGTTGGAATAAGTGAATCCCGGATAGATCTCGCGACTCACTGCTGCACCGCCGATGTAGGGATTGCGCTCCAGCACCATCACGTTGAGCCCCGCCCTGGCAAGATAACAGGCTGTGGTCAGCCCGTTGTGGCCGGCGCCGATGACGATGACATCGTATTGCTTCATTGACAGCTTCGTTCGACTTTGCGACAGCACCCCGCAAGTGATCTGACGGACTCACGTGCGGTCATCCAGTCTCTTGTTATCCGTGGGACTGTTGAGTCTGAGACGCAGCTCAGTTTGGCGTGATAACTAGAGATCTGGTGGTTATAGGCGAGCCCATGATTACATGCCGAACAGACACTTGTCCATGAGTTTGAATGAATATTCAGTCATTTTTTATCGCTACTCTCTTAAAATACATAGACTTTTTCTCATTTTTATGTATTCTTTCCTACTCTAATATTTCGCTACAAACCGAACATGTCCGCCAATCTTGCCCTTAAAAGCCGCACAGCCGCCAAAGAATTCCGTCGCGAGCAATTAATCAAGTCCACCATCGACTCTATCGCCAAACGCGGTTTTGCCGAGACCACGCTGGCCAAGGTCGCGGAAGGCGCAGGCCTATCGCAAGGAATTGTGAACCTCCACTTTCGCAGCAAGGAGATATTATTGGTAGAGACGTTGCGCCATCTGGCGGAAGAGTACAAATCCGCGTGGACCGATGCGCTGGAGCAAGCTGGGGCCGACCCGGCGGTGCGGCTCAAAGCGCTGATCGATCTCGACTTTGATCCGCGCGTGTGTAACCGCAAGAAGATCGCGGTATGGTGTGCGTTTTGGGGCGAGGCGAAATCTCGACCCACATATTTGAAACTGTGTGAGGACTTAGATCGAGAATATGTCGACGTGGTGCGTGATCTCGCACAACAACTGATCACCGATGGCGGCTATGACAAAATAGATGTCGATATTGTGGCCAACGGCATTACCGCACTGGTGGATGGGCTTTGGCTGAACCTACTGCTGCAACCCCAACAGTTCAAGCGCGCCGATGCGCGCAGGACATGTCTCAATTACCTAGCCGCATTGTTTCCCAATCACATCGCAATAACAGGATAGCAACCATGACGCAGCGGCCTACTCGATTATGTCCGCCCGTGGCAAAAAAACTTTTCTGCGCCACTATTTGCGTCCTCTCACTGTTCGTCTCACCAACACTACAAGCAAACAAACTTCAACTAGAAGGGAACCTCATTCAAGGCGGTTTGGTGCGTGGTCTCACCGATCCCAACGCCAGCGTCAGATTTGGCGATCGATCGGTCCGGGTATCGACCGACGGTGTGTTTCTGATCGGCTTTGGGCGCGATGCAGCGCTGCGTACGCAGCTCGTCGTTAGTTATCCGGATGGCTCTAGCGATCATCGCATTGTGGAAATCGAAAAACGTCAATACAACGTTCAAAAAATTGACGGACTACCACCTAGCAAGGTCACGCCTAGCGAAGAGGATCTTGTAAGGATCCGTACGGAAATAGAACTGGTGAAGAAGACTCGGCAACGTGATGACCCACGCACAGATTTTCTTTCCGGGTTCCAGTGGCCTTTGACTGGGAGAATTTCAGGAGTTTATGGCAGTCAGCGGATACTCAATGGAGAACCGCGCCGGCCCCACTACGGCGTAGACATCGCGGCGCCCACGGGAACGGTTGTGGTGGCTCCAGCGGACGGCGTGGTCAGCCTATCCCATCCCGACATGTTCTACTCCGGCGGGACCCTGATCCTCGACCACGGCCACGGCTTGTCTTCCACGTTTATCCATCTCCATAAAGCACTGGTGACCGAGGGACAAAAGGTCAAACAAGGCGAGCCTATTGCTGAAGTGGGCGCCACGGGTAGAGCGACCGGTGCTCATTTGGACTGGCGTATCAATCTGCTTGAACAGCGTTTGGATCCACAAATATTGGTAGGACCCATGCCGTCTGGCTAAAGCCTGCATCCCACAAGCCTCAGCCTTGTTTCGCAATTTCAGTGATCGCGTTGATCGCGTGCGCTATGTCCTCGTCTTGGGTGAAGTAACCGGGGGAAAAACGTACCGTGCCGCCCTGCTCCACCGTGCCCGCATCTTGGTGCACCAACGGCGCACAATGTAATCCGGTGCGCACGCAAATGTGATAGTCCGCGTCTAGCATTTCTCCCACTTGCTCGGCTGGCAGCGCATCCACATTGATCGATAAGGTCGCCACACGATGTTCTTTCTGGGTTGGCCCGTACACAGTGACCCCCTCTAGTGCACGGAACGCCTGCTCCAACGCGAAGGTATGTCCCATCTCTTTATCGTGAATGGCCTGGAGCGCGACCGAACATGCTTCACGGTGCGACAACTTGCTGGCGCGATCTTGCGCGAGCTCACGACCCAATTCTGCAAACCATTGCTGCGCGCCGTTGAGACCTGCGATGCCAGGGACACTGATGGTTCCCGCTTCTAGATGGTGTGGGTAACTCTCGGGCTGATAAGGAGAGATGGAATCGACACCGGTACCGCCGAAACGAACCGGTCGTATGTCTACGCCCTCGAGCACATACATGCCACCAATACCCATGGGCCCAAACAGCCCTTTATGTCCGGTGAAGGTGAGAATATCGATGTGATCTCTTTCACAATCGATGGCCAGTACCCCGGCCGTCTGACAGGTGTCGACAACGAATAGGGTCCCCGCTTCACGCGAGATGTTGCCGATCGCGGTGAGATCTTGAACGGTGCCGATCACATTTGAGCCATGGTTGATCACTATCATCCGAGTAGCGGAAGTGATCGCTAGGCGGATATCTTCGGGATCGACGTATCCCTGTGCATCATGTCCGACATACGTCACGCTGACCCCAAAGTCCTGTTCCAGATACTTAAGCGGGCGCAGCACCGAGTTATGCTCAATCCGCGTGGTGACTACATGGTCCCCCTCCCGCAGCACCCCAAACAAGGCGATGTTCAGCGAATCGGTAGCATTTTGAGTGAATACCAGACGATTAGCATCACCCGGGCAATTGAAGAACTCTGCCAAATTTTTCCTCGTTTCGAGTACCAGCTGCTCGGCCTCCAGCGCCAACGAATAGCCGGAACGCCCTGGGTTCACTCCATGGGTACGCATCTCCCGATCCATGGTGGTGTACACCAGTTCAGGTTTCGGCCAACTGGTCGATGCGTTATCAAAGTAGTAGTGGTCTTTCATCTAACTCGAAAACGAGGTCTTAGCGGAGATTCAAAGACGTGAACTAAGAGATGTTACCAAGGAAACGCCGGCCGCGTCTTGAAGTCAATCACCAGTTACGACACAAAATACTAACAATATTTCCCTGCAAACGATGAGATAATTCTGTTCATGCGGCACACCTTACGTGTCTGTAGCGCTCGGTTAGTCAAGAAATGCCGACCATTGGGATCCGATTTACATTCGATATTTGAAGCAAACGGGCCACTCCGACCCCTTGGCTCTTTGATTCCTTGATTTACATAACTCTTCGTCATTTTCGCGACGCGCGCGTTCGAGTAACCAAGCCTCTGACGTCTCCATGGGACGAGGAATTGTACATTAGTCCAATAGCCAGCAGGCCCGGTCCACGATATTCTAAGTTCCCTAGGTGGTATTTTTTGTTTACACATTGTTTTTTGTTGTTTGAGAAGGACCGAGAATGGCAACCTTAGATTGGAAAGCCAGTTTGGATCGTGCTCGGCCTAATCCGGACACCCGTTGTCAAGGGGCCGGGCGGCGTAAGGGGGAACAGCGACTGGGATTAGAGCGTCGCGCTGAGACTCGATTTGAACCCGGCAAGTGGAACCGTCGATCCGGCCACGGAAGACGTGGTGGGGAGAGCCTCGGCCTCTGCTGAGTAGCGAAGGAGGCGCACGTAATTCCTTGCGTGTGTTTGTGGCATCTGATCGGTCTATAGCCGAAGAACATAACTCGTCCCGGTAACCACACCAGCACCAACAAAACCAGAAAGGGACTCGTCCACTTCTTGTTGGAGCTTCATGTAACTGAATTCCCGCCGCATCGCTAAGTTGATTCAGTTGAACGCATTGGTTCATTGCCGAAGACTCTTTTTCCTCTTCGAATTGCTTTCTTCTAGATGCACTAGCGTCAACGATCGTCATAGAGATCCTGCTGTGAGTCGGTCATAACCGAGTGTGCCGGCACTTATTGGCCATCGGTACAATGGTCGTCACAACGGTACCTGTGTATGTTACAGCTCGTGGGGGAAGAATCTCCGTTTCGCGAGACTTTCCAAAAAATATCAAGTCAGCTTCAGTAAGGGAGTGTCTGAGTCATGAAACAATATGGTTTTACAGTCATCGAACTGATGACGGTGGTTGGGATCATCGGCATCCTGGCCGGTGTAGCGATTCCGACTTATCAGGAATACACTATCCGCGAAATGGTGGCTGAGGGTTTGTATTTGTCACATCCCGCCAAATTAGGAGTAAGCGAAACATGGCATTCAGCCGGAGTTATTCCTCAATCCAACACAGCCGTCGGGCTTGCTCCATCGACCAGCATTGCAGGCAACTATGTGTCCAGTCTCGCAGTAGGCGCGAGCGGGATTATCACAATAACGTACAGTAATCAGCCTGAGATACAGGGCAGCACTCTTCTGCTTGTGCCCGGCACTGGCACTGGATCTATCAGGTGGGCGTGTAGTAGGACTTCTGGGACTCTTCCCACCAGATACCGTCCAGCCGAATGTCGGTGATCCTCAAATGTTCTGATCGTCTTACAATGGGGTAGCGATAGTGGGGACAGTAACAAGAATAGGATGCAACATTGGTACTGAAGGTATCAATCCGGGTGATGAGCGACGCAGACAGGATCGGCGCGTGCAGAGTGAACGTCGAACGGACGTTCGTTGGGAGCCAGATAAAGATGACCGTCGCCGAAAAGCGGGGCGACGCAGATCGCAGGATGTTTGGGATCAAACACTGCATAGATACCGACGAGAGAACTAAGCTTGAAACACTTGCTTGACGGTCAACACCATGCAAGCACGATGTCACTCGACGCTTATAAGTGGACCTGTGCGAACTTATCGAGCGTTCTTGAGGAATTTACCTTAAGATTATCGACACATGCCCCCCGAAAATTTAGAGAGCCCGAGATCGCAAAAATACTAACGGACGACCAGGTCGCTTTCTACCGAAAATACGGATATCTATTGCCATTCCGTGGAATTGATCCCGGCGACGCCGAAGTCGCATCTTGGTGACGCCTATTCCCATGTCGAGACATTTCACGAGAAAAACCTGTTAGCCCAGGGCCAGTCCATCGAGGGGATCGACGACGCCATCGAATTCGAGCTCAGGACAGGACAATTCTCCTGTCACCACGAACGCATCGTGCACAGTTCGAAACCCAACGAGACCGATGCCCTGCGTATCGGTTTAGGACTGTTTTACATTCCAACCCATGTGAGACCTACATCGGTCGACGCACCGCCTCACTGGTCCGAGGTGAGGAACCTTTCGGCCATTGGGATGCCGATTCCGTTCGCACCACCAATCCGGACAAAGGCATTCTTGATCACGTCCTCTGCGTAAGCTGACGCTACGTTGATCCGAGATATGTACAAAAAGCTAATTTGACCCTATGGCCGCTTAAACATCGAAGCGCCATAAGACGTGATATGCCACTGTATTTGAGACAATAAAGCGATTGCCGTCTATCCAAGGCCAAGGGTTTACAGTCGCAAGCTACATCACCC
>Ga0224508_10005145_pt1 | contig 10581 bp, 9 predicted proteins | sample SF_Jan12_sed_USG_4_FD_170157 | JGI IMG/M metagenome (GOLD analysis project Ga0224508, IMG submission 170157) | Sediment microbial communities from San Francisco Bay, California, United States - SF_Jan12_sed_USGS_21 | ecosystem: Environmental > Aquatic > Marine > Sediment | place: USA: California... | reverse complement strand
CGTTCAACATTGCATCCTACGCGCTGCTCACTCACATGCTTGCTCAACAGGCTGATCTGGGTGTCGGTGATTTCGTGTGGACTGGCGGAGACTGTCATCTGTATTCGAATCACCTCGAACAAGCGGATGAGCAGTTGAGTCGTAAGCCGCTGCCGCTACCGCGTCTTGCGATAAAGCGCCGCCCGGAGACGATCTTCGACTACAAGTACGAGGACTTCGACATTCTCAACTACGAATCGCATCCGCACATCAAGGCGGCGGTCGCGGTCTGACCGAAGCATTGTGATCAGCATCATTGTCGCGACGTCGACGAACAATGTTATCGGCGCACGGGGCGACCTTCCCTGGAAGCTCGCGGACGACCTGAAGAGATTCAAGCAGCTGACCCTGGGAAAACCCATCGTCATGGGACGATTGACCTGGGAGTCCATAGGTCGGCCGCTGCCGGGCCGTCAAAACATCGTCCTTACACGCCAGGCGGATTTCAGAGCCATCGGCTGCGACATCGTGGCCTCACCGGCGGCAGCACTGAGCGCCGCTGCCGGTGCCGAGGAAATAATGATCATCGGCGGTGGCCAGATCTACGAATTATTTCTGCCGAAAGCCAGTCGTCTTTACGTTACGCGGGTGCTTACCGAGGTAAACGGCGATGCGTTTTTTCCGGAGATCGACGAAGCTGCCTGGCGGCTCGCAGGCAGCGAGCCCCACGAGGCCGATGACGCCAATCAATTCGCCTTCGAGTTCAGGACCTACGAACGGCAAGATCGTTCCTGACCGTATCAATCGCGGGCAGGCGCTTCTTCACAGCGACAATTGCTGCTGAAATATCGATCTCATCCATGGAGTTCGCATCAGCCGTGAACTCTTCCAGCAGTGCTTTCTGGACTTCGCCGCGTTGCTGCGCCACGAGGTACGGAATATCGGCGTGGAACATGACCATCGAGTAGCGCGGAATGAAGCGCTCCGCCAGGCGTTTCTCGAGCTCGAAAGCGAGTGCTTTGCGCAACGCGAATTTCGGGTCGCGCACGGTGTCGCGCATCTCGATATAGTTGTCCAGCGCCATATCTGCAATTGCGTTTGCATTTGCGAGTTGTCCGGCTTCAAATCGTGCAAACACGTTGGCCCAGTCGTCACCGTGCTCTGAGACAAGGCGGTCGAGCAGGACACAGTCTTCGAACGCGAGATTCATGCCTTGTCCATGAAACGGCACAATGGCATGCGCCGCGTCCCCCAGCAGCAAGACGTTGCCGCGATCATGCCAGTGCCGGCAGCGCACGGTGCCCAGCGTGCCAAGGGGGTGATTCAAAATATCCTCGCAGAGCGTGGGCATGAGTGCGGCAGCGTCGGCGAAATAGGTTTCGAAAAAAGCGATCACCGAAGATTCATCGTTGAGTGTCTCGAAACTGTTGTCACCGACGTTTGGCAGGAACAGCGTCAACGTAAAGTCGCCACCAGGATTGGGCAGTGCGATGAGCATGAACCCGCCGCGCGGCCAGATGTGCAGCGCGTCCGGAGCCAGCTGGTACCGCCCGCCGGGCCCCGCCGGGATGGACAGTTCCTTGTAGCCGTGCCGCAACAGCGTTTCGATACCGCCGAAAGTGTCGGAGCCGTCGAACGAGCGACGAATGCTCGAGCCTGCGCCATCCGCAGCAAACAACGGGTCTGCTTCCACCTGGTACAGGCTGCCATCGGTCTCGTCACGGACATGCACTGTGCGATCGGGCGCATCGTAGCCGATCGCGTTTTGCTCGAAGTTGAGGTTGAGGTTCGGCATGTTGTCCGCTACGCCGAGCAGGACCTGGTTGAGGCCGAGCCGGGTTACAGAGTAGATTTCCTCATCGGCCTGCTGCCCGTAGCGCAGGAATTCGGCTCGCCCGTCCTGGTGATGCACCATGCGGCCCCGCATCGGTACGAGCAGCGGTTCGACCAGGGTGTCGATGCCCACCTGATGCAGCGCGTTGAGGCCGCGCGCGGCCAGTGCCAGGTTGATCGAACGTCCGGCCTCGGCGTCCTGTATGCGTGGATCCTTGAAGCGTTCGTAGACGTCGACATTGAAATCATGCCGCGCCAGCATGATTGCGATCAGCGCGCCGCACTGGCCGGCACCGATAATATTGACCGATTTTCTGCTCACGAAGTGTTCACGCGGCCAGCGCTGTCGATAGCCGTTCCCCGAACTCAAAAACGTCGCTGAAACTGTTGTACATGGGCACCGGTGCAACGCGAATGACATCCGGGTTCCGCCAGTCTGCCGTGACATTCAGCTCACACAATGTGTCGAACAGGGCTTTTGCATCGATGGACTTATCGCGCACGATAAGTGAAAGCTGGCAGCCGCTTGCATCGGCAGGAGTGATAGTGCCAATGCGATCGTCGAACCGCGTTGCAACCAGCCAGCGCAAGAAGCCCGTCAGTGTCCGCGACTTGTCGCACAGCGCTTCGAAGCCGGCTTCCTGAAACAGTTGCAGTGAAGCAATCACCGGCGCAAGCGACAGGATCGGAGGATTACTCATTTGCCAGGCCTCGGCGCCCGGTGCGGGTTCGAAGGCCGGGTGCATCTTGAAACGGCTGCTTTCTTTGTTACCCCACCAGCCTTGTAGAAAGTCATTACCCGAATGGTGCTTTTCGTGCACAAATGCGCCGGCGATTGCCCCGGGCCCCGCATTGAGATACTTGTACGTACACCAGGATGCAAAGTCCGGAGCCCAGCCATTTAATGACAGCTCGACGTTACCGATGGCATGCGCGAGGTCGAGGCCGACGCTGCAACCGTATCGGCGCGCCAGTTCGCAGATGGCCTGCATGTCCAGAACCTGCCCCGTGTAGTACTGCACGCCAGGCAAGAGCAGCAATGCGACAGAGTCCCCCTCGCGCTGCAGCAGCTGCTCGAGGTCTTCGATTTTAAGGTGCGTTTCACCATCGCGAGGTCGCCATTCCAGCAGATCGGATTCCGGATCATAGCCATGTATCCGAATCTGCGATGCGGCCGCGTATTGATCCGATGGAAATGCGCCGGCTTCAATCACGATTTTTCGGCGCTCGGCGGTCGGGCGATAAAAACTCGCCATCAGTAGGTGCAGGTTGACCGTCAGCGTGTTCATCGCGATGACTTCGCTCGGCTTCGCGCCCGTCAGTTCGGCGAATCCTGCGGTGGCCAGCCGGTGATAGCTGATCCAGGGCCGGTTGGAGTCGAAATGACCGTCGACCGCGTAGTCTTTCCAGTTATCCAGTTCGTTCTGAACGTATTCCACGGCGAGCCGGGGTTGCAGGCCCAATGAATTGCCGCACAGGTAAACAGGTGATCGGCCCTGCTTGTCGCGAGGAAAGTTGAACTTTTCGCGGAACCCGCCGAGCGGGTCATTTTGATCGAGCGCTTTCGCGAAAGCGAATGTGTCTTCGTAGCGCATCAGCTTGCGCCGGGCCGCGGCATAACCGATCCGCACTCATCGCAGCGGCGGTGCTTTTTCGAGCTGTAGAAGCGATCGAAAATAGGCGGAAGCTGCTCGACGATATCATCGACATAGACACTTTCTTCATACAGTTTGTTATTGCAGTTTCCGCAAAACCACATGAAGCCGTCGAGTTCATGATCGAGTCGTTTGCGTTCGACCACGAGGCCAACCGTATCGGCAAATCGCTGTGGCGAATGCGGAACCCGCGGCGGCAACAGCAACATCTCACCTTCGCCAATATTTATGTCCTTGCGTTCGCCACCGTCGATGACCTGCAGCACCATGCGACCTTCGATCTGGTAGAACAATTCCGGACCCTCGTCGACGTGATAGTCCTGCCTCGAATTTGGCCCGCCAACAATCATGACGATGAAGTCGTCTTCTTCAAAGACCTGTTGATTGCAGACCGGCGGTTTCAGTTGGTCCCTGTGCTTGTCGATCCACGCGGCGAGGTTGAACGCCGTAAGTGATTTCACTTTCCCTGACCCTGGACCTGCACGATCCGTGGAGTTCGTTTGTCGATGCGTACCGCGGTGAGCTGACGGCCCCAGACACAGCCACTATCCAGGCTGATTAATTCGGGGAGCACGATGAGTCCCAGTGCCGACCAGTGCCCGAATATGACACGCGTGTGCTGCCGGCTTGGGTGCGCCGCGGCGTACCAGGGGATCAGGCCCTTGCGCGCGCGCCAGGGCGAGCCGCTGAAGTTGAGATCAAGATGCCCGTCGGTCGTCACCATGCGAATGCGTGTGAGGCAGTTGATGATGAAGCGCAGGCGCTTGTAGCCGGAAAGCTTGCGAGACCAGCTGTTCGGCGTGTTGCCATACATTTTTCCGAGCAACGTGGGATGGTCATAGGCTTGCAGCGCTGCTTCGACCTCGGCCGCGAGCGCCAGGGTTTTGTTGACGCTCCAGCCCGGGTGCGTTCCCGCATGCACAAGCAAGGTATCGAGGTCTTTGTCGTAATGCGCGAGTGGTCGATGGCGCAACCAGTCGCACAGTTCCGCGACATCCGGTGCGTTGAGCAATTTCTCAAGGGAGCCGAAGCGTTTGCCAAAACGCACGACGCCGGCCTCGAGCGCCAGCAGGTGCAGATCGTGGTTGCCGAGGACCGTAATGACGGCATCACCGAGTTTCTTTACAAAACGGAGTGTTTTCAGTGACTTGGGTCCCCGGTTGACGAGGTCGCCCGTTAGCCAGAGCGTGTCTTTGGATGGCTCGAACCTGATTTCGTCAAGCAGCCTGCGAAACGGGTCGTAGCAGCCCTGCAGATCGCCGATTGCATAAACCGCCATTAGCCAGTTACCTAGTGGAGCAGGCCCGGGACTGCCAGCGTGAAGGGTTCGATAGGTGCGTCGAAGCTCGCGCCATTATCCGTTTCCATGCGATACAGACCTTGCATGGCGCCGACCGGCGTTTCAAGGACGGCACCGCTCGAGTAGCGGAATCGTTCCCCAGGGTTCAGGTGCGGCTGCTCGCCGACAACGCCGTCACCGCTTACTTCCTGAACCTTGCCGTTGGCGTCGGTAATGACCCAATGGCGGCTGAGCAGCTTTGCGGCCACGTCGCCATTGTTCGAAATAGTGATCGTATAAGCGAACACGTATCGATCGGAATCAGGTTCGGATTGGTCGTCAATATAACTTGTCGCGACCTGGATGCGGATGTCGAATTGATTTTCGTCCATGGCGATATTCTAACGTAAGCCCATTATCGTTGGCGCACTGATTTTCGTTTCAGGTGATTTCCCAGGGAGATGTAGTCGGCAATGCTGACCTGTTCCGGTCGAAGTCCCGCATCGATCCCGACGGCCTCGAAGTCGGCCGCCTCGACAACGGCCTTGAGGGAATTGCGCAGGGTCTTGCGTCGCTGCATGAACGCGGTGGCAACCAGCGTCGAAAGCGCGGCCTCGTCGTCGATAACAAATGTATCGGGTGGTAGAGGGTCCAGTCGTACGACAGTCGACGTCACCGCCGGCGGTGGATCGAATGCCAGGCGGTCCACATCGAATAAAGGCTCGATTCTCAAGTGACACCCAAGCATGATTCCCAGGCGACCGTAAGCCTTGCTGCCGGGCGCTGCTGACATGCGATCGACCACTTCTTTCTGCAGCATGAAATGCATGTCCAGAATGCGGCCGCGGAATTTCAACAGGTGGAACAGCAGCGGCGTCGAGATGTTATAGGGCAGATTACCGACAATTCGCAGACGCTCGCCAAGGCTCGCAAAATCGAAGGTCAATGCGTCTGCTTCGTGAATGGTGACACCGGGATTATCGGCGAACTGTCTCTCAAGTTTCGCGGCGAGGTCGCGGTCGAGTTCGATGGCATGCAGGTGGCCGGCCTGGCGCGCGAGTGTGCGGGTCATGGCGCCCTGACCAGGACCAATCTCGACAACGACGTCCTGCTTTGTCGCGTGAATGCTCTGGATAATCGCGTCGATGACGCCGGGGTCTGTCAGGAAGTGCTGGCCGAAGCGTTTGCGGGCCCGGTGCGTGGCCACTACTTGCCAGCCAGGTTGGTAGCGAGCTCGATCGCTGCAAACAGGCTGCCTGTATCGGCTTTGCCGGTGCCTGCAATGTCGAATGCGGTACCGTGATCGACGGACGTGCGGACGATCGGCAGGCCCAGCGTGACGTTGACAGAGTGACCGAAGCCGGCGTATTTCAGAACTGGCAGGCCCTGGTCGTGGTACATGGCGAGGACGGCGTCTTTACTACCGGCAGCCGGCGTAAATGCCGTGTCCGCCGGCAGCGGCCCACGCAAACGCAAACCCCTGGCGCATAGCTCGTCGATGACCGGTGCGATTACATCGTGGTCTTCGTGCCCGAGGTGACCCCCTTCGCCGGCATGTGGATTGAGTCCGCACACGATTATTGCAGGGTTCGAAATCTTGAATTTCGAGCGCAGGTCGCCATCAAGAACCTCTATGACGCCGCGAAGACGCTCTTTGCTGATGTAGCCGGGAACGGCGCTTAACGGTATGTGCGTACTGACGAGCGCGACGCGCAGCTCGCCGGCAACGAGCATCATCACGGGCAACGCAGTGTTGGTCAGTTCCGCCAGCAGTTCCGTGTGGCCCGTAAATGGGATACCGGCGTCGGCGATCACGCTTTTCGCGACGGGTAGAGTGACCAGCCCCGAAAATTCACCGTCGATGCAGCCGTTGACGGCCAGCATCAGACCATCGAGCAGCGTTCGGGCGTTCGCCGAGTCCGGTTTTCCGGGAATCACGGGCGCGGGAAAGGGCGTGTCGATGACACGCAGCTTGCCGTTGATCTGCGATTTGTCGCCGATAATGACGACATCCTGAGCGTAGGCCGAGTCGGCCAGTGCGTTGCACAGCTCAGGACCGATGCCGGCGGGTTCGCCGGCCGTGACTACCAGTGGCTGGTCTCCACTCACACTCAGATGCGCGAGTCGACGAAGGCCTCATCGCGCAGGCGTTGCATCCACAGCTGCGTTTCCTCTTCCATCTTGCTGTTGCGGATCCGCAGATCGCAGTTGCGCTTCTTCAGGTCTTCCGTGTTGTCGTAGACACGTCGATCGAGAACCTCGACGATGTGCCATCCGAATTGGCTGCGAAACGGCTCACTAACTTCGCCGATTTGCGCTTGATCAATCACGGCATCGAATTCCGGTACATATGTTCCGGGGCCCGCCCATCCGAGATCGCCACCGAGGTTTGCCGAGCCTGGATCGTCAGAAAGCAACTTGGCTTGTTCGGCGAAATCTTCGCCCGCACGGATCTTCGCGAGCGCTTCATCCAGCCGTTGCTTGGCCGTGTCATCGTCGATGATCTCATTGGGCGTGATCAGGATGTGGCGTGCCTTGACCTGGTTCACTTCGCTGCGTTCGACCGCGCTTTTCAAATCATCGACTCTCACAATATGAAAGCTGGTCCCTTTGCGAAACGGCTGTGATACGTCGCCGGCCTTCATACCCGGCAAAATGTCCGCAAACAGAGTGGGCACATTCTGGCCCTGCATGGGACCGAGCGCACCACCTTCTAACGCGGTCGGACCCTTTGAATACCGCGCCGCGAGCTGGCGGAAGTCCGCGCCGTCTTGAAGCTTGGCGTAAAGCTCGTTAGCCAGCTGTTCGACCTCATCGCGCTCTGCAGTGCTTGCGGATGCCCCGAACGGCAACAGAATATGCGACAACGCCCAATCGGAATTTACGACAACATTGGTTTCGAGATCGACGATGCACTGCTGGATTTCGCGTTCGGCGACATTGATGCTCTGGCCCACCTCGATGCGACGCAATTGCTCGATCGTAATTTCATCACGCAGGCCGCGACGAAAATCGGCGTAATCGACGCCATCTTGTGCCAGCAGCGTCGGCATATCCTCGAAGCGCACGCCGTTCTGCTCGGCGATGCGTGCGATCGAGTTGTTGAGCATCGCGTCGGAAACCTGCAGGCCGATGCGTTCTGCGCGCTGCAGCTGAATTTCGCTGAGGATCAGCCGTTCGAGAACCTGCTCTTCGAGTATGTTAGCGGGCGGCAGCTGCATGTCCTGCTTTTCGGCGCGCTCCAGGATCACGTTCATCTGCTCATTGAACTGACTCTTGAGCACCACGCCTTCGTTCACAATAGCCGCCACACCGTCCAGAAACTCCCCGGTCTCAGAGAGGTCGGCGGCAACGACGGCGGGCGCAGTTAGCAATGCGGCGAATGCGCATAAACTGTTGATTTTAATCACAAAGTCTTACCGGAGGTCTGGAGAATAGCCAAGAATACCACGTTCGAGTAGTTTGTCTGCTGCCGTGCCAACGCTCGTCATACCCTTTAGTACCAGTTGCAGACCGAATGATGAATCCCGAGTTCCGTCACGAGTGGAAATATAACGTCGGGATACGAGCCGCAGTCCCCAGCAGCAGCTTTCGTATTCAAGGCCGAAGAACTGCTCCAGTGCTTCCTGATCGCGGAAAGAGAAGTTGTAGCGACCGACGAAGTTCCACTGTGTGCTGACCGGCCACGACCATGACAGATCGCCTTGTTCCAGGGACTGACGCCGAAACCGATAAGAGAGATTGAGGATCTTCTTACTGGCCGGCCGGTATTGCAGGCGCGCTTCCGATTTGGTCGTGCCACTTTCCCCAGTACCCCACTGGTGACCGAAATCGAAATTGATGTTTTCCCAGAGAAGAAAGCGCAGCTGTGCGATGTAATCCGACGTTTCGAGTGTTGATGCGGTTCTTCCGGGCAAGGTGACGAAGCGATCGTCAAAATAGCGTGTCTGGCCCACGGTCGCTGTCATAAGTTCGCGTCCCGACGATACGTCAAGGATCCGCGACGTGACGCCAATGCTGATTTGCTCCGTGTCTCCAATCCGATCGATACCAAGGAAACGGTTCTTGCGATAAAGCTGCACAAGATTGATGTCGGGATTGATAGTGTCGAAGACGGGCAGGCCAGCCTGATCGCGGTACGGAATGTTCACATACAAGAGTCGCGGTTCGATCGTCTGTAGCCGGTTCGTACCGCTTAACGAACGCTCGAGCACCATGCCCGTATCCAGGCTGGCGATGGGCACGGTACGGGTCGGATCTGTTTCCGTCCCCGGCAATGTATCACTCAGTTGGTAGCGCGTGTAGTCGAGCGAAACAGCCGGCGTAATAAACCAGCCGGGTCTTGCGATCGGTATTTCCAGCGAAGGGGCGGCATTGACCCGCCAGCCAGCGACTCCCTCATCGCGATCAAAGTTGACGACTTCCGCCCGAGCACCCAGGCGCAGGAACGAGACGGGCCACGAACCACTGGCCAGCAGCTGCGGAACACGACGATAGGGCTCATCGACTGGCAGAATCGCGTCATCGATTGTCTGGTAGTCCTGCAGCTGTCCGAATAACGAAAATCTTTCGCTGAAATAGTCGAAGCGCACGCTACGGTTGAGGTGCGTGATGCTCGAGATGCTCTGGCTGCCACCGAGATCCTCGAAATACTGGTTGTCCGAGACTTCCCTGTAATCAATCCGGTTGCGCCAGCCGTTTTCAAATAAGGTTCGATGCTTGAGGCGCATCTGGTGGCGCGCCTTGTTCACGGTGCTGTCGTCGGCCAGGTAATCGGCGCCGATGACGCCGTCGTTGCGCGGCGTCAGGTAGCGGAATTGCGTTTCCAACTGTAGTCCGCGGCTGGTGAGCTGGCGCGGCGTGATGGTTGCATCGTAATTGGGCGCGATGTTCCAGTAGTAAGGCAAACGTATCTCGTTGCCGCTGCGCCCCGCGCTGCCGACCTCCGGCGCCAACAAACCGGACTTGCGCGCGTCACTGAGCGGGAACGTCAGGTACGGCGCATACAGTATTGGTACGCCTTTGAACTGCAGCTTGATCCCTTTGGCAGTACCAACACCCTTGTCAGTGTCCAGTTCGATCGACTTGCCTTGCAGCAACCAGTCCTCGGATCCGGGCGGACAGGTCGTGTATTCGACACCCTCGAGAACTAACCTGCCGTCCTGATTGATCTCGAGTGCGTCAGCCGCGCCGCGTGCGTGACTGCTGCCGAGCGAGAATTCTGCGCCTTCGAAGCGTATGCGGCCGCTCTCATAGGAGAACTCGGCCAGGTCGCTGTGAATTTGGGTGCCCGGATCTTCGTAGCGGACGTCACCCTCGAGAAAAATCGCTTTCTGTTGCGGGTCGTAGCGGGCCGTTTCGGCGCCAGCGAGCTTGTCTTGCCGTCGTAGCAGTACGCCACCACTCATTCTCGCCGTCGTATCTTTGCCGATTTGTGCTTCGACCTGACCTGCCTCGAGCACGATGGTGTCGGTATTTTCGAGCGGCACGCGCGACAGTGACGGATCGAGAGCAAGCGGTTCGCCGATCGACGTTTCGCAGGCAAGCCGATCCGCCCCGTGCGAACACGTGACCGCCAGCAGGCAACAGGCAAGAATCAGTGGTTTGGCAGACAATTCGGTGACCGGGTCACGTTTGGGCCGAGCAGGTACGACCGGGATGTTAGCATGCATTCCGTGTGCTACCTTCGCATAGTTTTTGAGGTGCTTCAACGCGTTACGGAGAACACAGATCAATATCCCAGAGGTCGCCGGCGACGCTCGCCTGGCCGCGCTGAAAGACTGGATCGATAGCATCGATTTGGTTGCCGGCTGTGAGCCGACGCCGGCATCCGGC
>Ga0224508_10005144_pt1 | contig 10581 bp, 10 predicted proteins | sample SF_Jan12_sed_USG_4_FD_170157 | JGI IMG/M metagenome (GOLD analysis project Ga0224508, IMG submission 170157) | Sediment microbial communities from San Francisco Bay, California, United States - SF_Jan12_sed_USGS_21 | ecosystem: Environmental > Aquatic > Marine > Sediment | place: USA... | reverse complement strand
AACTCCAGCAAACCTGCCCATTCTCTATCCGCGTACCGCGCTCACACAATATCCGGGCAGCGCCGATACTTACTTTGGTAGCCTCGGCGCGGGTCCGCGCTGCTGCTTCTACCGAATCGTACAAGCGCACACTGCCGGCGGAACCGTGATAGCGCGCGATCGACTTCGCCAGCTGCCGCGGCGCTTTTTCCGCCGCCGTGGTCAGCGGGCCGAAGCCCTCAATACAGATTAGCCGGCTGACCCGATCCGGCACCGTTCCGGCAACCAGGGTCGCGACAGATGCGCCGAGCGAATGACCCAGCAGTCCAAAACGCTGCCAGCCCATCGCGTCGGCAACGGCAATAACATCGCCGACGTTGTCGATAAAATGATAGGGCACCGATGGTGGACGATGGTCCGACCTGCCATGTCCGGCAAGATCTAGCGCCAAAACTTCGTCGGAATCGAGTAACGGCAGCAAACGTGACCACGTTGCAGCGTTATCCAGCCAGCCGTGCAAAGCTATGACAGGCACGACACCGGAACGCTGCCAGTGCACACCGCAAAAGACCTGACCCCCGATCTCCAGGCTCAGTTCATCCTGATTGTTCAGCTTACGGCCGCCTCGATGGTGCGCCCTGCCGTATGGGCGGCTTCCCATGCGAGCATCGCCCGCTTGCGGGTTCTGCCCCAGCGGTACTGCCCGGTTTCACCGGTGCTACGGATAATGCGATGGCAGGGAATCAGCCAGGCGATGTGATTGGCCCCGACCGCAGTACCCGTTGCCCGTGCGCTACCGGCCTGTCCGGCGATTGTCGCCAGCTGACCATAGGTACACACGGTGCCACGCGGGATCCGCAACAATGCCTGCCAAATCTGCAACTGAAAGTTAGTACCCGTTACCAGCAACGACAACGGATGCGCTGCGTCGGCCGGATATTCGAGCTGTTGCACCAGCGGCGCGGTATCAGCATCCGAATTCGCGAAGCTCGCACCCGGCCAGAGTTTTTTGAGTCGCGCCAGTTCAGTATCTTTCCGGGCGTCATCACAGAAGGCCAGACCACATATGCCCCGGTCGGTCACTGCTACCAAAACGTCACCAAAAGCACTGGTGTGATGACCATAGCGGATCTCCAGCCCATGACCCTTGCGCTGATACTCCCCCGGGCTGACCGCTTCGACGGAAATAAACTGGTCGTGCAGCCGCGAGGGACTGGACAACCCGACCTCCAGCGAGGCATCCAAAACACTGGCGGACTCGTCGAGCAACTGCTTGGCATGCCGGACAGTCAAAAACTGCAGGAACCGCTTGGGGCTGACACCCGCCCAGCGCCGGAACAGCCTCTGGCAATGAGAAACGCTGACACCGGCCGCCAGCGCAACTTCCTCCAGCGACGGCTGCTGGTCTACCGATTCGTCGATAAACCGGATCGCGGCCGCGATACGTTCAAAATCACCGGACATCTCAGACTCCGCACCTTCGACACACTCAGACTACGGCCTGCAACAATATTCAGCCACCCGTTTTCCACCATCAGAAAGACCAGACAATAGCGCCTGTCGGCATTTCTTACATCCTGCAGCAATCGGTACCCCTATTTTTCCCTATATTTTACATAAGTTTAGGGCTACGCCTCGTATCTTGCTGATTCCCATGCAAGCTCCATTGCTTGGCACAAAACCTGCTTCTAGGTGGATGAGTGTTGCAACAAACTCCCGCAAGAGGAGTCGCGTGACATAACGGTAGAAACAGCTAAGGAGATAACAACTGCAAATAACGTGTCCACAGGGTTCCCCGACCTGAATGACACACCCTTACTGTGACATCTGCGAAGAGTGAACTGTCCCAGTTAACCCTTCTTCGATTACCGCGAGAAATAACTACAACAAGAAAATAACAACAACAACACCACCGCCGGACCTGACCCCGCCTAATCGCGGGGTTCTTTTTGTCTCGGCGTCAGATGTTATGTTCAGGCAGACCCGGCCAGGAACCGGCCAGGCGGATATTGTCTAGAAGGACCATTTGCCATCGGCGCGACGGTACATGCCGAATTTGTCGCGCGGCACGCCAGGCATGGTGTCGTAGGGATCGTAACCCGGGTTCTCCCGTGCGACGCCCGGCGCCTCCGGCCGCTGACGGCTGGTATTCTTGTTCACAACTGTCTTCTTGTTGCGACGGGATTTGCGAAGGTAAAACCGCATTAGTTGCCTCCTTGGAGTTTGCGACGATCTATTATCGGTTACAGCGGCAGTACCAGCGATCGACTTTTGCAATGTTTAAACTAATTCCGCAAAAAGTAACGGGTGACACAGAATGTAAAAAAAGCCGGGGCAAGCCCCGGCTTTTTACTATCAATAAACTCTAAATCAATAGTTTACGGCGCGTTTCAGTTTCTTGGCCTGGGCTACCCAGTCACCGACCTGGTCGGCCGTCGGCAACTTGCGCACCAGTTTCTTCTTATCGTTGATCTCAACCATCTTGCTATGAAGATTCTTGGCGCTACGGCCCTTGAGTTCCGGTACGGTGTCCACACCGGCACACTCGAGTAGATCGGCATACTCGCTGCCAACCCCCTTGATGCGGGACAGGTCTGCACGATTCACCCAGCCGAGAATCTGTTTCTCGTTCAATCCGGCTTTGGCTGCGATTTCCTTGCGGCCCTTCGGGTCGCCACCCTTTTCCAGGAGTTGATCGGTGCTCTTAATCCCACAGCCCTGCAGTTTCTCGGCGAATGCCGGGCCGATACCCTCGATGTCTGCAATTCTCGCCATTTTTCTTCCTCCAAAGATTTTGCCTAATTGGATAGGGTGATTGTAGACGCATCTATCACCCTGTGCCGACGCGGGATGCAACAATTTACAATCGTCACTTATTTCCAAGTTCCTGCCGCAGCGCGGCAACATCGTGCACGCCGGTTACTTTGTGGTGATAACGCCACTCGCGGCCGGCAATGTACTCCCGCATCGTCTCCGACTCGGATTCGAGACTGTATATTCGCGCCTTGACAACATCGCCGATACTGATGATTCCCACCAGCTCGCCGTTTTCCATCACCGGCAGATGCCTCACCCGCCGATCTGTCATACAAGCCATGACAAAGCCCATGTCGTTGTGTGGCTCGCAAACAACGAGTTTTCTCGCCATTACATCGCCAATCGGTAATTCCAGCGCGGTCGGACCATGATCGCCGAGCGCCGATGCGATATCACGCTCCGATGCCAGCCCGGCCAGGTGACCGGTTTCGTCACGGATCAGTACTGCGCCGATGCGATTCTTTCGCAATATGCGGGCGACATCGATGATGCTGTCGCCCGCCTGCGCGGTAACAACATCATGGCCCTTACTCTGGAGTATTGTCGCTACGGTTACTGTGTATGCCCACTCCAGGTCACGGATGCGGGCAATCCAGTTGTTGAGCAGTTCCTCGTAGAGAGCGCGCCGTTTCCGATGCAGGAAGAACAGGTCCATGATCTGGCCGACCAGCCCGTATTTCGGCTTGTAGTCGTAGCACATCCGCAGTACGACGCCGTCGGATTGTTCCTCCAGCTCGAAACGCCGGGTCATTTTGCGGAACGGGTAAACACCGTCACTCGAATCCACCTCCATGGCATAGGCTTTGCCTTCGTCCCACATCACGCAATGCTCGGTCCAGGTGTAGCCATGCGGGCTGTACAAGCGACGCCGCGCGGTGGCCTTTTCACCATCGAGCATTTCCACTTTTCTGATGTGCGGGGAGACATCAGCAAAGCTCTGCAGATCGCTGATGACACGCCACACTACATCGGCGTGGGCCTTAATCTTGCGTTGTAGTTGAATTACCGGCATATCCGCTTCCGCGGCTGGCGATTAGTGACGACTGTGCCAGTGCTCACGTTCCTCCGGCGGGATGCGTTCGATCTCCCAGCGGGAAAGCATCGGGAATGCATCGAACAAAATCAGCAGCACGAACAGAAAGCCGCTTATTAGTGCGATTGTACCAGCCGTGCCGCCAATCGTGCTGAACGGAATATGCGATTCCCATTGTGCCGGCAACACCATCAGGTACCGATTGAGCCAGACACCGGTGCAAATCAGCGTGGCCACGATGCTGGCCAGCGCCAGGTTGCGCTTCACCCGGGCGAATATCAGGAACGCCAGCGGCAGCATAAACAGGCAGGCCACCGACAGCCAGAATATCGGGCCATAGTGCCCTTTCATTTGCGCGTCCAGCGGGCGTAACTCGTTCGGCAGGTTGCCGAACCAGGACACAAAAAACTGGGCCCAGAAAAAGTACAACCACAGGCACATGAACCCGGTAAATATAATGCCAAGATTCTTGATCTGCCGGGTGCTGAAAACAGTGTCCATCTCGACATAGCGCCGCTGAAACCCCGCCAGCAACAGGATCAGCGCCGTGCCGCCAAACATGCACCCGATCACGTAGTACATGCTAAATACGGTGCTGTGGTAGTGCGGCCACAACATCATGGCAAAGTCCCATGAGATAAAAGTGTTAGCCAGACCAGCGATCATCAGGATCGGGACGGACCACCAGTACAAGCGGTGGGTTAGTGCCTCCGAATCAGTGTCGCCGGCCGGTCCGCCAAATAGCCCGAAAACCATTTTGCGCAAGCCGCTTGCTTCCGACGCCGAGCGGCTGTCGATATCGGGTCGAACACTCATGCGTACATAAAAGTACGCGAAGAGATAGAAGACGACCTGCGATGCCAGCGCTCGAAACAACAACTTATTCTCGCCGAGCCACGAACTGAGATGTTCACCAGGTTCAGGCGACAACCAGAAAAAGAGCTGATCACGCGCACCAAAGTAGACAATCAGCAAACCGATGATTGAAATCGGAAAAAACGCCAGTGTCGTGACTTCCGCCAGACGGAATAACGGCCGCGCCCAGAATCCGCCCGACAATCGCATAATCGCGGTAAACGCAATACCGAACTGGGTAATACCCTGCAAGAAAAGCAGCGTTGCCAGAAACATGCCCCAGCCACCGGCAGTATTGCCTGGCAGCGTAACGATCGCGGTAATCGCGCTTGCCAGAAATACGATCACGAGAATCAGCCGTGCCGTGTTATAGCGATCACGCCGGCTTACACCGACACCTTGTGGCACCGCGACCGATTGCACCGCCTCGTTCATTGCGTGTTGAACTCGCTCTTGATGTAGTTAATTACGTGCCAGCGATCTATCTCCTTGATCGCGTCGCGATAAAACGGCATTGCCAGGCCGCCATGGGTAATTGTGTAGTAAATCTGCCCCTCACCCTGCAGCTGCACATAATCGGTCGACAGATCCATCGGTGGCGGGACAAACTTTTTACCTACCGTGCCATCGCCTTTGCCTTCGCTACCGTGACATACGGTGCAATGCACATCGTAAATTTCCTTACCTCGAGCGACCGACTCGGGGCTGGTGGGAACCGGACTGACCAGCTTGCGGGACGCCTCGAGACGCGAGCGCACGACGTCAGCGACGTCCGTGGGCACCGGTATACGCTCCTTGCGCGACACCGGGACGGAGTCACTGGCTTGGCGCACCGTAGTCTCCTGTGGTTTGACTGACGGCTGATCGACCATGTCCTTAGACCAGGGCAACGCCATCGCAGACCCACAGCAAGTCAGCAAAACAACAAAGATCAGCCTGCGCATATCAGTACTCCACCCGCTTGATCTCGGCGGCACCGGTCTCACGCATCACACTCTCAACCCTGGAAACATCGGCAACATCTGTTGGCACGCTGACTACAAAACGATCCACATTGGCTTCCGGTGTATAAGGTGCCTCTTTCCACGCGGGCAAACCAGAAACAACATGAAAACCCAGTAGCGTGGCAAGTACGCCGAACAATATGGTCATCTCATACATGATCACCAGGTAAGGCGGAATCGGGATGATCGGGCGGCCACCCGTCGGCAGTATAAATACCAATGCGGTACCGATGGCCAGCGCCATGCCGGACAGTCCCCCGAGTATCGCGCCGGTCAGCGAGAAATAACGTACTTTGCTCTTGCCGATACCCAGTACCTTCTCGACATCGTGCATCGGGATCGGTGTCATCACGCTCACCGGCACATCCATGGCCTTTAGCTTTCCGGCCGCGTCGAGAAAGTCTTCCTCGTATTCGTATAGGGCTATAAGGCTTTCTGCCATTTGGCATCCCTCCGCAGCGGCGTGAGCGTTTCCTTGGTTTCGTAGATCGAAATACAAGGCACCCACTTGACGAATATCAGGAACAATGTTGCAAAGATCGCGAATGAGCCAACCGTGATAGAAATTTCAACCAGGCTGGGTACATAAAAACCGAAAGCATCCGGCAAAAACTTCCGCGGCAACGCAGTTGCCACAATAATAAATCGCTCGGTAATCATGCCGATGTTGATGAGGATCGACAGTACAAGCATCTTGTTCCACGACTTGCGTATCTTGTTGGAGAACATCAGTAGTGGCGCTACCGCGCAAAACAGGATCATCTCCCAGTACATCGGCGCATAGAAACCGGTCAGCCGGAACTTGAGCCACTCAGCCTCAAACGACGAGCCACCGTACCAGGCATTGAATACTTCCATGACGTTGATATAAGTCCAAATCAACGACAGCACCAACAACAGCTTACCGAGATTGTCTACATGGATTTCCTGTATATATTTTTCGTAGCCAAAGGCCTTGCGCAATAACCACATCACCGTGACGATGCCGGCGGTACCGGAATAAATGGCGCCGCAGACAAAATAGGGAGCGAAAATCGTGTGATGCAGCCCGGGCACTATCGATAAAGCAAAATCCCACGACACGATGCTGTGCACCGAAACCGCCAGCGGAATCACAAAAACGGCAAAAAACGTATAGGCCCAGTTCAGGGTGTGCCATTCATGCTCGGTACCACGCCAGCCGAAAGAAAAAATGGTATAGAGCCGCCGCCGCATACCGGTGCTGTTGTCGCGTACCGCGGCAAAATCAGGAACCGATCCCATATAGATGAAAATGGAACTGGCGGTGAGATAAGTGGTAATTGCCATCACGTCGAACATCAGCGGCGAGCGAAAATTCGGCCACAGGCCCATGGCATTGGGCAGCGGAAAACTCCAGTGCACATACCAGACGCGCCCGACATGGACCATGACAAACATCGCCGCGGTCATCAGCGAGAACAGCGTCATGGCCTCAGCGCTACGGTAGATCGTCTTGCGCCAGGAGCTCTGGGTAATGTGCAGGACTGCCGACAACAATGTGCCGGAGTGGCTGAGACCAATCCAGAATATGAAATTGGAAAGATAGGTGCCCCAGACGGCGTTGCGGTTCATGCCGGCGGCGCCGACCCCGACGTGCCACTGATAGAGCCATGGCAGGAAAAAACAGAGTATCGCGATAGTGACGGTCGTACCCAGGGCCCACCAGTACTTCGGTGTGGTGACAAGCATGGACCGCAGGACGTCCTGGTTTACCTCACCCCATGTCGGTTCCTGGTGCTCAGCCATGCGCTTCGACCTTCCTCAAATAGACAACAGAGGGTGTGGTATTGAGCTTTTCCAGCACGCGGTAATTTCTGTCGCTTCGCGCCGCCAGCGAAACTGCGCTGTCAGGGTCGTAGAAATCGCCAAATACCATGGCTTCGGTCGGGCACGCCTGCACACAGGCTGGTGTTACCTCACCATCGCGAACACGCTTGTCGCCACCGCGGTCCTTGGCATGATCCTTTGCCTGGCGTATCCGCTGTATACAAAAAGTGCATTTTTCCATTACACCCTTTTCGCGTACCGAAACATCCGGGTTGAGCTGCTGCTCCAGCGGTTCGGCCCACTCATAAGTAAACCAGTTGAAATACCTCACTTCGTATGGGCAATAGACGGCACAGGTCCGGGTACCGATACAGCGGTTGTAGATCTGTGTGTTGAGTCCGTCCTGATTGTGATAGGTGGCAAAAACCGGGCATGCCGTTTCGCAGGGCGCCTGATCGCAATGCTGGCAGAGCATTGGTACAAACGTGAGCCTGGTGTCGGGATACTCGCCTTCCCAGTAGCGCTCGATGCGGATCCACTTTATTTCCCGGTTTTGCGCAAACCGCTGTTCGCCGACGATCGGCAGATTATTCTCCGCCTGGCACGCCACGACACAAGCTTCACAGCCACTACAGCGATCCAGATCGATCACCATCCCCCAGTGATAATCGAATTTGCCGAAATACCCGGGTTCACGGAATTTTTTCCATTTTTCGACAATATTTGCCACGGTTACCCCATCCGTCCGTCGTTAGTGTTGGCGTTAACCATGATGCTCATCCTCGCCACTGTGCGGGGCTGGCTTGCCACCCTCGCCATAGGGACCGAGTATCGATCGGCCCAGCTCACGCGGTGTACCGGACATCCGAATCAGATTCACATGCTCTCCGGTCTTGGCAATACTCACCGTCGTTGCGCACCACGCCAGCGTGTCACTATCGCGATCCGTCGTGTCGTTGAGTATCGATAACGGATTGGCGCCACGCTCACTCGCGTAACGACCAAATGTGCGGTGTCCCTGCCCGATCGGCATCGAAATCACATCCGGGCGTACCGCCGGATAGACCACGACCGGCGCACGCAGGCTGCCGGAAGCAGAACGCACTTCGACGACATCGCCATCACTCAGTTGCATACGGCTGGCAGTTTCGGGATTCAGCTCTATCCAGCTGTTGTAGACCACGCTGGTCAGCGGGTCGGGCAATTCCTGCTGCCACGGCAGATTCGCCGCGCGACCATCGAGCCAGGCCTGACTGAGGTAGGGCTGGAAATAGAATGGATATTCTTCGTCCGGGCCGCCGCTGTCGCCGGGATCGAGCACCACAGCGGGCGCCGGCAACGGCGGCCCCTTGCGGTCTTCGGCCCATACGCCGGCCTGCAACACGTTGTTCCAGAACGTGTCGAAATCCATGTTCAACGCTGTGGCGCGGGTTTCATGGATTTCGCGCCAGCGCGCACGCAAATAATTGTAGCCGTTGTCCCATGGCAAAACTTCGGCCATGTCGCTACCGAGTCTGCGTCCTAACTCGATAAGGATGTCGCCATAGGCCCGCGTGTCGTGAATTGGCGCAACGACCGGTTGCGCGATCGAGGCGGTGCTCAAACCCACGCCCGGCTGCGGCACATCGTCGGCCCAGCTCTCTAATCCGGAGTGTGGCGCCAGGATAATGTCGGCCATCGCAGAAGTTTCGTCGACAAACGGCGAAATGGCAGCAATGAAGGGCACCGCTTCCATTGCGGCACGCAGCCCGAGCGAATCGGGCACTGTATGTAAGAGATTGGTATCGGCGATGACTAACGCCTCGATACGACCCACACTCATGTCGGCGATCAATTGTTTGATATCGCCAAATGCGGCGCGACGCTGATCGGCACCGGAACCGATTACCGGATCCGGATTCGCAACAACCGCACCACCGGCGATCGAATTGAGTACATTGACGGCGGCCGCATTGGCAGTGCCATTTGTGGAGTGCGCTGCGGACCCGCCGGCAATCGCCAATGGTCTGCCGGCAGCCGCAAAGGCTTCGGCCAGTTCCGCGATAACGTTCCCCTCAAGCCCGCTGGCCGTTGCTGCGCGCTCGATTGTGTAGGCCGACAGGCCATGGGCCCCACCGCTGATCCGGTTTGCCATAGCCAGCGCGATCAGCCCCTCGCTACCGGGCCTGGCCGGCACCCATCGATCGGCATTGGCGCCGCTCAGCGACATGCGAGGTTCTATTTGCACAATCTGACCACGCGCACGGTCGCCCTGACGCAGATTGCCGTAACCGATGCTGTAGTGCACCGGTGACAACCAGTGAGACAAATAATCGGCACCGAAAGACAACAGGAAATCGGCATTGGCAATATCGTAATACGGCAACTCTGTCCGGCCGTAGGTCGCCTGATTCGCTGCCAGCAGGGTCTGTGGCGTGGTGAAGTCGTACTGCAGGTAACGGTCTGATCCGATACCGCCCATGAGTATTTCCTGCAGGTCGTGCAGGTGACCACGTGTTGTCCCGGTAACCAGGGCGATGCGATCGCCCCGACCGGCACGGCGGATTGCTGCCAACCGCTCGGCGACTGTTGTATAAGCCTGCTCCCAGCTGATCGGTGCGACAGCGCCCGAACCGCGCTCGCCACGCCGCTGTTGGGGTTCGCGTAAGCGGTCAGGGTTGTACAACACATTCAGCGCGGACTGACCCAGCGCGCAACTGCGACCCTGACTGACCGGGTGCAGCGGGTTGCCTTCGATTTTTTTCGCACGTCCTTCGCGAACGCGAACTTCGATACCGCAACCCGCGCTACATTGCTGGCACACAGTCTTGTACCAGGTGGCTATACCGGGGGTGAAATCCTCGGGTGTAGCCACATACGGAATGTATTGTTCGCGTCGGGCCTTACTGCTTTCTTTGACCAGAAAACCGGCTCCGGCGCCAGCGGCTCCGCCACCAACGATTTTTAGAAAGTCTCTGCGGTCTATTGCCGACATCTAGTATTGATCCCAATTCACTTGTGACAGGTCCAGCAGTCACGCCCGTACTCGACCTGACGCTCGCCGTGACAATCGAGACACCACTGCATTTTCAACGGCGCCACTTGTTTGACCCGCGCCATGTTCGC
>Ga0224508_10005143_pt1 | contig 10584 bp, 8 predicted proteins | sample SF_Jan12_sed_USG_4_FD_170157 | JGI IMG/M metagenome (GOLD analysis project Ga0224508, IMG submission 170157) | Sediment microbial communities from San Francisco Bay, California, United States - SF_Jan12_sed_USGS_21 | ecosystem: Environmental > Aquatic > Marine > Sediment | place: USA: California... | reverse complement strand
CGTACGTCCGGCTCCCAAAGTTGCCTCCCCTTCGGCTGTACCGAGGGAAACGCTGATCGCTTCCAACATCGGCCCTCGATCTTCATGATTCATACTCACATTGTTCCGAGTCAGGTCGCTTTGTTACTACTCCAAGAATGACGACCCAAGATCTTTCCTCTGAACTGCGCGTTGTACCTAACGTCTTCGGCGGCCGCGGCATGCAGCAGGACATCACAATCATCAACCCTCTCGACGACAAAAGTTGGGATGATCGGATCCTCGCGCACCCCGAGGCGACAATTTTCCATACCTCTGCCTGGGCACGGGTTTTGAAAGGAGCCTTCGGATACCAACCGTTCTACTTCTGCCGAAGCAAGGGAGAAAAACTCAGCGCGTGCTTACCAATCATGGAAATCCAAAGCGCAATGGTCGGCCGCAGAGGTAAAACGCTTCCATTCACAGACTATTGTGCCGCCCTGGTAGAGGACGAATCGCAGGCCCTGGGCCTGTTGGACCACGCGCTGGACTTTGGTCTTTCTCGCCGCTGGAAGTCTTATGAGATGCGCGGCGGGACCGGAATGTACGAATCGACGCGCCCCTGCAGAACCTGCTATGGTCACACCATACGCCTGGAGGACGGGGCGAATAACGCGTTTGCCGCGTTTCGAAGCAGCACGAAGCGAAACATCAAGCGCGCTATAAAAAGCGGGATTGAGGTGCAACACGACAATTCACTGGAAGCCCTCAAGACCTACCGCCGATTGCACTGCATGACGCGCAAAAGACAAGGCCACTTCACCCAACCGGGCGTCCTGTTCCGCTGGATCCACAAGGAGATCATCGAGAAAGGACGGGGCTTCGTCTCCCTGGCACTGGCCGGCACTCAGCCGATCGCCGGTGCGATCTACTTCCACGCGAATGGCCGTGCGATCTATGCGTATGGTGCGTCAAACAAGTCCTTCCAGCACCTTCGCCCCAACAATCTCCTGATGTGGGATGCCGTCCAATGGTACGCGGAACGGGGCTACCGGGAACTCAACCTGGGCGTCACGGATGCAAACAACTCAGGACTGCGGCAATACAAGAACGGGATGGCCACTACGGAAACCGTGTTGAACTACTACAAGTACAACTTCCGGCAGGCCGAATTTATTCCCGAAGGAACGTCTTTTCTGAACACTCTCCGTTTCGCAGTTTCCAAAAGAATGCCTGGCCCGGTGCTGAATGCGGCGGGCAACCTGCTCTACAGGCACCATGGCTGAGATTGGGACACTTCACGCTGCCGAATTGGCATCACAATTGAACCCTGAATCAAACCATCACACGAACACCGTCGGGATCCTCTATTGCGGAGACATGGGATCGGCGCTGGGACGACTGTTGCGTAAGGCCGGACTACGTGTAGTCACAACGTGCCATGGCCGCAGCGCGACGACGGAGAGTCAAGCCCGATCGTCGTGTATCGAAATCCTCCCCAGCGTGGAAGACGTGGTGGCGCAGAGCCACTTTGTGTTTTCGCTAGTACTTCCCACAGCGGCCGTGGAAGTCGCGCAACAATATGTCGCTTGTCGCAAAAAGCGGCCCCTCAAAAGCGTGTTTGTGGAAGCAAATTCGATTGGTCTGGAGACGCTCAGCGAGATCGAGTGTTTAATGGCCAGGTACAACATCCCCTTGGTGGATGCGGCCATTCACGGCGGCGCGCATCATTTGGAAGACATCGGCACTTTGTATCTCAGCGGCCCACACGCCAAAGGCGTCGAGCAGCTCGTTCAAGGGATGCTGCGCGTCGATGGGCTCGGCAAACAGCTGGGTTCGGCCAGCAGCTTGAAACTGATCATGGCGGGGATCTCGAAGATGCTCGCCGCGATGTTTCTCGATATGGGGAGCCTAGCCGAACGGACTGGATTGTGGAACCACTTTTGGGAGAATTGTCATCAGTTTTATCCAGGCACCATGACGACCATCGAGCGGCTCTTGCCCACGTATCCTCGGCATGCGGCCCGGCGAGTTGGCGAGATGCGGGAAATCGAACATCTGGCTCACGCATCCGATTTGCCTTCCGGGCTAGCCCATGAGGCCGGTGAAGTAATTCGGCGCGTGGCCTGTGTCGATTGGGATCAAGTGGAAGCAGAGTCCAGAGTTGACATCGCCACAATCATTCGAATTGTGGCCAAAACTTATAGCTCGCAAAGTGCGGCGCATTTAGTAGAGGCCAAAAAATGACATCGAAAAAACCGCAATCCGCCGATCTGTATCCGGGGCCCGGCTTTCGCGTCCGCCTTGACTTTCCCAGGTTGGATGCGGCATTGATGAAACGTTTTCAGGATTTCGACGTGCCGGATATCTCGGACCAACTAAACCGGCTTTACGCCTTGGATCCCGCGATTACGTGTCAAAACCTGGCGAGCCACCGGCTGTGTGGACCGGTGTGCACCGTGCGTGTATTTCCGGGCGATAATCTCATGGTGCACAAGGTGCTGGATGTAGCGAAACCGAACGACATCATCATCGTTGATGCACACGGTGTTCATTCCAAGAACGCAGTACTTGGTGACATCGTTTGCACAAAGGCCAAACACCGTGGAATCGCTGGCTTCGTCATTGATGGCCTGGTACGCGACATGCCCGGTATCGATGCACTCGACTTCCCCGTTTTCGCCCGAGGAACGACGACGGTTGGTCCGCTGCATCGTGGTCCCGGCGAAATCAACTACGCAATCTCGTGTGGCGGTGCAGTAGTCAATCCGGGGGATGTACTGGTCGCCGATGTCTCCGGAATCGTCGTGATCCCAAGGACAAATGCCGAAGAGCTGCTCACGCGATTGGATGCCGGTCAGGAACGCCAGAAATCGTATTTGGCCGCCGTGCAACGAGGCGAATTCTCCAACGCGTGGGTTGATGAACTTTTGCGGCAATATAATTGCGAGATTAGCGACGGCGTAGACTAAGCCGATCAAAGTCCGTGCAAGACTCAATGAAATCTGGCTGCTTACGAACTGAGCCGACGCGTGACGCAAGGTAAAATGACGCGAGACTACCGCCACACGCCGCTGCCCCCAGTAATCATTTTCGGGGGATTCGAAAACGCATTGCCGCTGGTACGGACTTTCGGCACGCGGTCGATTGCGGTCTACGTGCTTGTCGAGCCCCATTCGGAAGTGAAATATAGTCGCTATGCCCGTGCCATCCGTTTGCCGGAAAACGCACCCTATCTCCAGTCCGCCTTGGCTTTTCTGACTTCGAGCGCGTCCGACCATCTGCTGGGAAGCGTACTGCTTGTTGCGGGTGACGAAGAGCTTGGAGCTGTTGCGGACCACCGCAGGGTGCTATCGCAACGATTTCGGCTTGATGTGTCGAACTCCGATGCACAGCGGATGATGCTAAACAAGTTGGACACCTATGAAGCTGCGCGTCAGGCGGGCGTACCAACGCCACAGTTTTGGCAAGTTCAATCCGACGACGATCTCTATCGGCTGCGCGACGAGTTCGTCTATCCGTTGATCGTCAAACCTAAGTTGTCCCACGAGTTCCAACGAAAATTCAAGGCGAAGTTCATCTTGGTGGAAGACTTTCCACAACTTCTTGACGGCTATCACCAGGTGGAAAAAGAGGGGATTGACACGCTGCTCGTCGAGATGATTCCGGGACCGGACAGCAAGCTCTGCAGCTACTACACGTACATGGACGAAGCTGGCGATGCGCTCTTCGATTTCACGAAACGCGTGATCCGGCGCTACCCGACAAATATGGGATTGGCCTCATACCATATCACGGACCGGGTCGAGCAAGTCCGTGAACTATCCCTTAGATTGTTTCGCCATGTTGGGCTCCAGGGTCTGGCCAATGCCGAGTTCAAATATGACGAACGCGACAAGCAGTTAAAATTAATTGAGTGCAACGCACGTTTCACTGCCGCTAATGCGCTCGTCGCGCGCGCCGGCTTTGACTTGGGGCTTTTTGTCTATAACGGGATTGTCGGGATCCCGCGGCCCGTGCTGACCGATTTTCGCGTAGGTTTACGACAGTGGGATCCGACGCGGGATGTTCTGGCTTTCCGAGAGCTGAACAAGCGCGGCGAGCTCACGTTGATTCAGTGGCTTTCCAGTATCATGCATTGGCATTCCTATGCTTATTTCTCCTGGCGTGACCCGCTGCCAAGTCTTGTCCGTCTGACAAAGCGAATTCGCAACATACGTCCCGTGGCCCAACAGCAACCCACACGCGTTGCGTCACGCGCAGAGGTCCTGGCTGAATCATAATAACCGTGTTGTGCCAAGTCCGTACGTCGACCTTCCGTAGTTATTCTTGCCGTAGAAGAGGAGTTTTCGCGTCCCGATGAAAACCTTTCAATTTGATCCCCAGGAGTACCGAAACGAATACGCGGCGAAGGGATATCTGCACATAAAGAACGGCGTATCGACTGACTTCATCGATTATGTAAAGACATCGACACAAGAATTGCTTGCAAACAAGAATAATTCCCTAAGCCAATGGCATTACAAGGACAAGAAACGTCAGTACCTGTTTGAATTCCCTGACGACGATACGTGCAAGAGTTTGCTAACGGACGTGGCTCACCTTGCTGGCCTGTGCGTGAAAAAGACAACGCTTTGCGAACGCCATATCAAGGCATACGAAGACGTCGCCGAGAAGATGCCGGCTCCTCATAAGGACCGCCTACAATCGGAAGCTACCGTTGGTCTGCCTATCGTTACGTCACCTGAGTCGTACCTGTTTGCGTATCCACACGATCAACTTGCGGTTAACCCTTTCAGTTCATCCGCTCAGTGGAGATCGAGCCTGGACGAAGCTGATCTGCCGGAAGCGGTCTTGCAAAATATTGAACCCGTTCGTCTTTATGCGCAGCCCGGTGATGTTGTCGTGTTCCGTGGTTCCTCGATCTATCATGATCGTGCAAACCCTGCAAATACGATCGTCCTCTATTTCAAAATTAACGGGATGCGTCTGGATCCAGCGGGCGAAGATCCGTCAACGCCCCTACAGCGAGAACGGTCTTTGGAAATTCTGAATACATGGAGCGACGAGGAATTACTGCATTGCCGACTTGAGGTGTCTCCTCGATTGGATCGGATTAGCCGCCACTACACGCGCCTCTACTGGAAAGAAGTCATCCAGGCAAACATCTGGGGAGAGAAGGAGTTTACCATCAGCGAAATTGAACTTCAGGTATTCAAGAATGCAGAACCTGATCGCACGGTGGATGACATACTGTCTCGTCTTGGTATTCCCCACGGTGAACGAAAATCGCACCTGCCGATGTTTAGACGATTGGGACAACTGGGCGGGATTGACTTATTGGGACGATAAATGCGTCGCGCTGGCGTTGGCACTTCGCCAGCGCACACCGCGCCGACACAGAGATTATTGAATCGAAAGAATCGAAAGGGCGATGAGCCGACTTAGATCCGCGATAAAGAATGTGGCTGCTGCATTTGCCCGCTCCGCTGCTGGAAAGCGACTGCTACATTACTTGCTATCAGCGCATGTGGAGGGTGGCACGGAAGCAATATTCAACGACCTAAGTCGGCGCTCTGGCTTCGACCACGTCACGAACTGGCCATCACATCTCGACGGTTTTGAGGATCTCGCGTTCTTGTTTTCCAGCTCCCATCTCAACGTAGGCACTGCTATCCTCGCATTCGATGAAGCAGCTTATCTCTACAAGCTGGCGAAGGGCTTGAAAAACGCGACGATTATCGAGATCGGCCGGTACAAGGGAGGCAGCACGTTCTTGCTCGCCGCAGCGATCGATTCCTCGTCACATCTATATTCGTACGACTGGTATACCGCTCCGACGCAGCCTCTGCGCAAATCGACGGGCATGTGCCGCAACCCCGCGCACGGTTCTACCGATCTTGACCAGGCGCTTGTTCAGGCACTTAGGCGCTTTGGGATCGATTCCCGCGTGAAATTAGAGGTCGCAAATTCCCAGCTGACTGAACCGCCCAGCAATGACTGCGACCTTGTTTTCATTGACGGTGATCACAGTCAGGAAGGTGTCACCGCCGACTTTTTCAATTGGGCGCCTCACATTCCAGTGGGTGGCAATCTTCTGTTTCATGATGCCATTGCGAGACGGTTTGCGCCCTGTGCGATTGAAGTGACAAGACTTGTCGAGACAATTCGGCAAGATTACAGCGATTGGTTCGATGGGCCGAACATCGTGGGCTCTCTGGCACATTTTCTGGTCAAGAAGCGTTTCGTATCCCCACATGCGAGCGCTGTGCGGCACTATCATCCGCGACGAACATCAAGAACCTCATCACCTCGATCGGCGAATGCGTAGTCTTTTTGCCAGTACTCGAGTACTCAACATTTGTAAACTGCTCTTGCATTCTTTTCTCTCCTCGATTTGAGCATATTTGTGCGATTGTTTTCGCGGACAACCTGGTATTTTGACTTCCTGCGAATCTATTATCACATCCGCCACAAGGTGGTCCGTGTCACGAATCAATCCCTGAGCGTCAAGGATTTGTTTGAGGGATTTCATGACCGTATCTGGCGAGAAGCAGCGAAAGAACTGGCGGTCGATCTGGTGAAGTTACCATACGGCTTCCATGAAGCCGGTTCAAACGGGTGTTCGACACGCATTCAGGACCATGTCGTGGAACTTGATCACCATCTCAAGCTGTTGCTGGCCCGCAACAAGCCGCTGGTGAGTACGCTGCTTGCGGAGCGTGGCATCCACGTGCCACCTTTTCACGCATTCACGCTCGAGGACATTGCGTCGGCCCGGCAGTTTCTTGATCACCAGAACAATTCGTGTGTTGTCAAACCGGCACTCGGCTGTGCCGGAGGCGAGGGAGTGACAACGCATGTCACGACGCAGCGAGAACTTACGCGCGCCGCAGTGTTCGCCTCCATCTACAGCTCGCTGATTATGATCGAGCGGCAGATTCCCGGCGACGTGTATCGATTGCTGTATTTGGACGGCGAACTAATCGACGCCATCCGCCGTCTTCCACCACACGTCGTTGGTGATGGCCGTTCCACGATCCGCAGGCTAATCGCAGCGGAAAACAGGCGTCGTGTGGAACGATCAGGAATGACCGCATTGAAAATTTTGGTCGGCGATTTCGATTGCCGCACGACGCTCCGCCGAGCGGGACTGTCATTGAACTCGATACCACAGCCCGGGCAGGTGGTTGTCGTCAAAACGGCTACGAACGAAAGCGCGGCCCACGAATGTGAGGCAGTGCGTGACGAAGTGCATGACGATATCGTACGCGAAGGCGCGCGCGCCGCGCAAACGCTGGGCATTCGACTTGCCGGTTTGGATGTGATTACCTCCGATGTCGGCGTGCCCCTGGAACAGAGCGGTGGCGCGATCATCGAAGTCAACTCATCGCCGGGACTGCATTACCACTACCAGGTGAAAAACGTGGAAGACCAAGTCCCTGTCGCTGTGCCGATTCTGCGGCGACTGTTGAACATGGGAGAGCCTCAACACACCGAGTAGAAATATTCGCCGCGATTGCCAGTCAGCAAACGCCGCAAGGTCTACCGATTGCCGCCGTCGTATGTCGAACCTGCAAGATTACCAACGTTTACAAATAAGCTGCCTCAGAGCATCGCATGAAATTTAGCTTTTTCATTAAGAATGCCGACGCGGAAGAGCTGGCGAAAGAGCATGTCCAGCAGGATGCGTGCCAAGCTCGGCTCTCGCGGAAATATCGCGCGTACTATCAGCTGCGACCTTTGGTCCCACTGGCAGCAAGGCGTTGGATGCAAAAATACTGGCAACCCGATGTAAAAAAAGACTGGTATATCGACGATTCCTTCATGCGCAAGATGATCGACTGCGTGCAACGGGACAACAAGATCACAATTATTCACCCCTGGCCCAACGGGGCCCAGTTTGCCTTTGTCCTGACGCACGACGTGGAAACGAGCGAAGGACTCCAGAACATTGAAAAGATTGCCAAACTGGAAGAAGACCTGGGATTCCGATCTTCCTGGAACATCGTGCCTCACAAGTACAAGATCGACGTGGGGCTTATCGCGGATCTCAAATCTCGCGGATTCGAGATCGGTATACACGGTTATAATCACGACGGAAAGTTATTCCTGTCAAAAAACACCTTTCACCAGCGGGCAGGCGCCATCAACGCCGCAGTGCGAGAGTACCAGGCCGTCGGGTTTCGGGCGCCCATGGTGCACCGAAGTCTAGAATGGCTTCAACAACTTGATATTCAATACGACGCATCGTGCTTTGACATTGATCCCTTCCAGCCGATGCCCGGTGGCGTCGGCAGCATCTGGCCGTTTGTCTGCGGAAAACTTGTTGAGCTTCCTTACACGCTACCACAAGACCACACGCTGTTCATCGCGCTCGGCGAGCGCGATTGTCGAATTTGGAAAGACAAGCTGGATTACATCGCCAGCAATAGTGGAATGGCGTTGATGTTAACCCACCCGGACTACCTGAACACGGACAGGTACCTGGATTTGTACCGTCAGTTTTTGCTCGAAGTCCATCAGATGGGCGGGTACTGGCATGCCTTGCCCAGCGAGGTGGCTCAGTGGTGGCGCCGTCGAGAAGAATCGCATTTGATTGCCGATGCGGCTGGCGACCATTCGATTCAAGGACCCGCCCAAAAAGACGGCGTGACGTGTAATTTGGAATTGTCAGATAGCGGATTTCACTTTCGTCCACAACCCAAGATGCTGATCGAAGAATCACCATGACCGATCAAGACCCAGCAATGCGCATATATCGTGCCCAAGAAGACTCAACACATGTCCAGAATGGCGTGTTGGCTCGGCAGGATGATTGTAAATGGAACGATACGCGGCGCGACTATGCTCCAGACGTCTGCCTGCACGAACTCGTCGATACACAAACGGAAAAGACACCGGATCGAATCGCAGCTTCTTATGAGGGCTGGTCACTGACGTTTGCTGAGTTGTCCTTGCGCGCGAATCAAGTTGCCCACTTTCTTCGCGCTCAAGGTTGTGACAACGAGTCACTGGTTGGGGTCTGCATGGAACGCTCGTTGGAACTGTCCGTCGCGCTGCTCGGCGTGCTGAAGGCCGGCGCTGCCTACGTGCCTCTCGATCCGGACTATCCAACAGAGCGGCTGTCCCAGATGATCGATGACGCCAAGATGCCGCTGATTCTGACTCAGGAAAAGTTGGTCAAGCGGTTGCCAACGCTGCTCGGCAATTCCGGTGCTTCGGATGGCCAACCAAAATCCGTCTGCCTGAACTCGCAATGGGATGAGATTTTCGCTCGTCAACCGACCGACGCTCCGGGCACGAACGCTAGGGCGGACGATCTGGCGTACGTAATCTACACGTCAGGTACGACGGGCAGACCCAAGGGAGCGATGAACACGCACCGGGCAATCTGTAATCGCCTGCTCTGGATGCAAGACGAGTATCAGTTGGGCTCAGAAGATGCCGTATTGCAGAAAACGCCAGCGAGCTTTGACGTTTCTGTCTGGGAGTTCTTCTGGCCTCTGATGGCCGGCGCACGCCTGGTATATGCCCGACCTGGTGGCCACCTGGAAAGCACATATTTGTGTGATCTGATCCATGAGCAGCAGATCACCGTGATGCACTTCGTCCCTTCCATGCTGCGCGTGTTTCTTGAAGAACCGCGTCTTGAGCGCTGCCGCTCGCTGCGCGACGTCATTTGTAGCGGCGAGGCGCTCACGTTTGATCTACAGCAGCGGTTTTTTGAACGTCTTGATGCGCGATTGCACAACTTGTATGGACCGACCGAAGCGGCGATTGACGTGACGCACTGGGAATGTCAACGCAATTCTACCGATCAGGTGGTGCCCATCGGCCATCCCGTTGCCAATACGCAGATTCATCTGCTGGATGATCACTTGAACCCGGTACCCACTGGGGAGCCCGGAGAGTTGCACATTGGTGGAGTTCAGGTAGCCCGCGGGTATTTGAATCGTCCCGACTTGACCGCAGAACAATTCATCGCGGACCCGTTTTTGCCGGATCCGCAGGCGCGTCTGTACAAAACGGGTGATTTGGCGCGCCGGCGAACGGATGGCAGCATCGAATTTCTGGGACGGATGGACCACCAAGTCAAAATCCGCGGTTTTCGCATCGAGTTGGGCGAGATCGAAGCGGCATTGGGCACACACCCTGCAATCCACCAGGCGGCTGTTGTGGACAGAGAATATGGACCTGGTGATCGACGCTTGGTGGCGTACCTGGTGCCGGACAAGCGACGGGCGCCCACCGTCACGAAACTGCTTGAACTCGAACGCCTGGGCGCGGACGCGCCATGGACACCTTACGATCTGCCGAATGGTTTAGTCGTGCGCCAACTTAACCGCGCAGAAACAGACTTTTGTTATCGCGAAATCTTCGACGAGCCTTCCTATACCAAGCACGGGATCACAATCGAGGACGGCAATTGCATCTTCGATGTCGGCGCCAATATCGGGCTGTTCTCATTGTTCGCTGCCGGTACCGCGGCGGACGTCGCAGTCTACGCCTTTGAACCTTTGCCTCCCATTTATGAGGCGTTGAAAACGAACGCCGATTTGTACGACCTGAACATCAAGGCGTTTCCCATCGGTCTCGCCGGCGATTCGCAGACTGCCGATTTTA